>Ga0126307_10000846_pt1 | contig 20182 bp, 20 predicted proteins | sample Plot28_FD_89955 | JGI IMG/M metagenome (GOLD analysis project Ga0126307, IMG submission 89955) | Serpentine soil microbial communities from UC McLaughlin Reserve, CA, USA - Plot28 | ecosystem: Environmental > Terrestrial > Soil > Grasslands | place: USA: UC McLaughlin Reserve, Lake County... | reverse complement strand
GGATGCGATCGGGGACATCCGCCCCGACGTGGTCGTCAACTGCGCCGCCTGGACCGACGTCGACGGCGCCGAGGTGAAGGAGGCGGCGGCAATGCGGGTCAACGACGGCGCCGCCGGCATGCTCGCCGCCGCGGCCGCGGCTCACGGCGCCGCGGTCGTCTACGTCTCGAGCGACTACGTCTTCGATGGCACCAAGCGGGCGCCCTACGTCGAATCCGACCTGCCCGCGGCGCTCTCGGCATACGGGCGCTCGAAGCAGGCCGGCGAGACGGGGACCGCGATCGCCAACCCTCGCCACTTCATCGTCCGCTCGTCGTGGCTCTTCGGCCATGGTGGGCCGAACTTCGTCGAGACCATGCTCCGCGCGGCGCGCGAGCAGCCGGAGGTGATCGTGGTCTCCGACCAGATCGCGAGCCCCACCTACACGCCGCACCTCGCGGAGGCGCTCGCGCTGCTCATCGAGACTGACGAGTACGGCATCCATCACATCGCCGGCGCGGGACGCTGCTCGTGGTTCGACTTCGCGCAGGAGATCTTCGACCAGGCCGGCGTCGAGTGCCGGGTGATGGCGGGGACGACGGAGATGCTCGGTCGACCGGCGCCGCGGCCGGGGTTCTCGCTGCTCGTCTCCGAGCGCCCCGACGCGATCCTGCTCCCCGACTGGCACGAGGGGCTCGCCGAGTACCTGGCGACACGGGAAGCGAGGATGCCGGCGTGAACGTCCTCGTCGCGGGAGGCGCCGGGTTCATCGGCTCGGCGTACGTCCGCCACCGCCTCGCCGCACACCCGGACGCGACGGTGCGCGTCCTGGACAAGCTGACCTATGCGGGCCGCGTCGAGAACCTCCGGGGGCTCGATCCGGAGCGCGTCGAGCTCGTGGAGGGCGACATCGCCGACACCGAGGTGGTCAAGCCGGCGCTCGAGGGCTGCGAGGCGATCGTCAACTTCGCCGCCGAGACGCATGTCGACCGCTCGATCACCTCGCCCGGTGAGTTCATCCAGACCGACGTCTACGGCACGTTCGTCCTCCTCGAGGCCGCGCGGGACGCGGGCATCCGGCACCTCCAGGTCTCGACCGACGAGGTCTACGGGTCGATCGTCGATGGCTCGTTCACCGAGACCTCGCCGCTCGACCCGTCCTCGCCCTACTCGGCCTCGAAGGCGGGCGGCGACCTGATGGTCGGCGCCTACCGCAACACCCACGACGTCGATGCGCTGATCGTCCGCGCCTCGAACAACTACGGCCCGCGCCAGTACCCCGAGAAGCTGATTCCGCTGTGCATCCTCAACGCGCTCGCCGGCGACCCACTCCCCGTCTACGGCGACGGCATGCAGGTGCGCAACTGGCTCTGGGTCGATGACTCCGCCTCGGCGATCGACACCGTGCTCGAGTTCGGACGCGCGGGCGAGGTCTACAACGTCGGGGGGCCCGACGAGCTCCCCAACATCGAGGTCGTGAGGCGGGTCCTCGAGCTCACCGGACGCGACGAGTCGCTGATCGAGCACGTGACCGACCGCCTCGGCCACGACCGCCGCTATTCGCTCGCCTCCGCGAAGACCGAGGCGCTCGGCTGGCGCGCCGATGTCCGCTTCGACGACGGAATCGAGCGCACGGTCGAGTGGTACCGCGAGAACGAGTGGTGGTGGAAGCCGATTCGCTCGGGCGAATACCGGGCCTACTACGAGCGCCAGTATGGCTCCGCGCTCGGCTGAGATGGCGCAGCGCCTGGAGACGAAGCTCGACGGCGTCGTCCTGCTCGAGCCCGACGTGCACGGCGACGAGCGCGGATTTTTGCTCGAATCGTTCAGCGCCGCCGCCTGGGCCGAGCTCGGCGTCGACGTCGAGTTCGTCCAGGACAACCACTCGCGCTCTCGCGGCGGCATCCTCCGTGGGCTGCACTTCCAGACCAGGCCCGGGCAGGCGAAGCTCGTGCGCTGCGTCCGCGGCCGGATCTGGGACGTCGCCGTCGACCTGCGCCGCGAGTCGCCCACGTACGGGACCTGGGAGGGGCATGAGCTCGACGACGAGCGCCACCGCCAGCTCTTCGTCCCGGTCGGATTCGCGCACGGATTCTGCGTGCTGAGCGAGACCGCCGACGTCCACTACAAGCTCTCGAGCTACTACGACGCCGCGACCGAGGCCGGGATCGCGTGGGACGACCCGGAGCTCGGCATCGAGTGGCCGGTCACGGATCCGGAGCTCTCCGAGCGCGACCGCAAGGCACCGCGGCTTGCCGAGGTCGCGGACGAGCTGCCGTTCTGAGGTGCGGGGACGCGCTACCCGCTCGGCCGGAGTCGCAGTGCCCTAGGGCCACGCCCGTCAGGGTAGGCGCCGGAGCCGCGTAGAATCGATCGGTTAGGCATGCCCTCGACGTCGACTGCGAAATCGACCCCCCTGGACCCGTTCAGCGACCGCACAAGGCGCTGGTTCGAGGCCTCGTTCGAGGCGCCGACGCCGGCGCAGGCCGCCGGCTGGCCGAAGATCGCGTCCGGCGCGCACACGCTGATCTGCGCCCCGACCGGCTCCGGCAAGACGCTGAGCGCGTTCCTGTGGGGGATCGACGCGCTCGCCCGGCGCCCGGAGGAGCTCGGCTCCGGGACGAAGATCGTCTACGTCTCACCGCTCAAGGCGCTCTCCTATGACATCGAGCGAAACCTGCGGGCACCGCTTAAGGGGACCGGGGCCGAGGTCTCGGTCGGGCTTCGCACCGGTGACACGCCGCAGCGCGAGCGCCAGGCGATGCGGCGAACGCCGCCCGACATCCTGATCACCACTCCCGAGTCGCTCTACCTGATGATCACCTCGCAGGTACGCGAGATCCTCACGGGGGTCGAGGCGGTGATCGTCGATGAGATCCACGCCGTTGCGCAGTCGAAGCGCGGGGCCCACCTGGCGCTGACGCTCGAGCGACTCGGGACGCTGGTCACCGACGAAGGCGGCTCGGATCCGCAGCGGATCGGGCTCTCGGCGACACAGCGGCCGCTCGACCGGATCGCGCGGTTCCTCGTCGGCCCCAGGCGCAAGTGCGAGATCGTCGACGCCGGTGTCCGCAAGCAGCTCGACCTCGAGATCGTCGTGCCGGTCGAGGACATGACTGAACCAGGTCCGTCCGCCTCCTCCGCTTCGCGTCCCGGGGCGGACGGGTCTGCGGAGGGAACGATGCCTGACCTGTCCCCCGACCGCATCGACCCGGGGCCGATCGAGCCCTCCCTGGATCCCGCCACCAACACGCGCTCGATCTGGCCCGCGATCTACCCCGAGCTTCTGAAGCTCGTCCGCGAGCACACGTCGACGATCATCTTCGTCAACAACCGCCGCGGGGCGGAGCGGCTCGCGAAGCGCCTCAACGAGCTCCACAACGAGGACAGGATCGAGCCCGAGCTGCCGGCGACGGAGCACGCCGGCAATCAGAGTCCCTCGGCTGGCGGAACGTCAATCGTTGAGATCGCCCGAGCCCACCACGGCTCGCTCGCCCACGAGGAGCGCCTGGTGGTCGAGGAGCTCCTGAAGTCGGGGCGCCTGCCTTGCCTGGTAGCCACCTCCTCGCTCGAGCTCGGTATCGACATGGGCGCGGTCGACCTCGTGATCCAGGTCGAGTCGCCGAAGTCGGTCTCGCGCGGGCTGCAGCGGGTTGGCCGCGCCGGCCATCAGCTCGGCGAGACGTCGAAGGGCCGCATCTTCCCGAAGTTCCGCGCCGACCTGCTCGAGTGCGCCGTGGTCGCGAAGCGCATGCGGACCGGCGAGATCGAGGAGACCGTGATCCCGCGCAACCCGCTCGACGTGCTCGCGCAGCACCTCGTCTCGATGGTCGCCGACTCCGAGTGGGAGGTCGACGAGATCGAGCGCCTCGTGACCGCTGCCGAGCCGTTCTCCGAGCTCTCGCGCGAGCAGCTCGAGAACGTGCTCGACATGCTCGACGGCCGCTATCCTTCCGAGAAGTTCGCGGAGCTTCGCCCGCGGCTCGTCTGGGACCGAACGGCGGGGACCGTCCGCGGCCGCAAGGGCGCGCGCCAGCTCGCGGTCACGAACGCCGGCACGATCCCCGACCGCGGCCTCTACGGAGTTCACCTGCCGGACGGGCGCCGGGTCGGGGAGCTCGACGAGGAGATGGTCTACGAGGCGCGCCCCGGGCAGACCTTCCTGCTCGGCGCGACCACCTGGCGGATCGAGGACATCACCCGCGACCGGGTGATCGTGACGCCGGCGCCCGGCGTCCCCGGCGCGGTGCCGTTCTGGCGCGGCGACGGAGTGGGGCGCCCGCCCGAGCTCGGGCGGGCGATCGGGGCCTTCGCGCGCGAGGCCGTCTCGATGACCTCCGAGCAGCTCGCGGAGCGCTACGACCTGGAGCGGCGCGCGGCGGAGAACCTCGTGACGTACCTGCACGAGCAGCAGGCGGCGACGCGGGTCGTCCCCTCGGACGAGACGCTGGTAGTGGAGCGCTTTCGCGACGAGATCGGGGATTGGCGCCTCTGCGTCCTCTCGCCGTTCGGCGGTCGCGTCCACGCCGCCTGGGGTCTCGCGCTCTCGGCGAGGATCCGGGACGAGCTCGACCTCGAGGCGGACGCGATCTGGTCCGACGACGGCATCGTCGTCCACCTGCCCGACGCCGACGAGCCGCCGGACGCGGCCCTCGTGCTGCTCGAGCCCGAGGAGGTGGAGGACCTCGTCGTCCGCGAGCTGGCCGGCTCCGCGCTGTTCGGTGCCCGCTTCCGCGAGAACGCCGCGCGCAGCCTCCTGATCCCCCGCGCGTACCCTGGCAAACGGACTCCCCTCTGGCAGCAGCGGCTCAAGTCCCAGAGCCTGCTCGAGGTCGCCAAGGACTTTCCGCGCTTTCCGGTGATCCTCGAGACCTACCGCGAGTGCCTGCGCGACGTCCTCGACCTGCCGGCGCTCACAGAGCTGCTGCGCGACCTGCACTCGCGGCGGATCAGCCTGGTCGAGGTCGAGACGCAGACGGCGTCGCCGTTCGCGTCGTCGCTCCTGTTCGACTACGTCGCCACCTACATGTACGAGGGGGACACGCCGAACGCGGAGCGGCGGGCGGCGGCGCTCGCGCTCGACCGGGACCTCCTCTCCGAGCTCCTCGGCGCCGACGAGCTGCGGGAGCTGATCAACGCGGAGGCACTCTCCGAGGTCGAGCGCTCGCTCCAGCTCCTTCACCCCGACGTTCTCGCCAAGGACCGCGACGCGCTCCAGCAGGTCCTCCGCCGGCTGGGCGACCTGACGCTCGAGGAGCTCGAGGAGCGGACTGCGAAGGGCTACTCCGCAGGCTCGATGCTCTCCAAGCTCGAGCGCGAGCGACGGGCGGCGCAGGTCCGGATCGCTGGCGAGGAGCGGTGGATCGCCGCGGAGGACGCCGGCCTTTACCGCGATGCGATCGGCGTGCCGCCGCCGGGCGGCCTGCCTGAGTCCTTCCTCGAGGCGGTCGACGCCCCGATGCAGGCGCTGGTGCGCCGCTACGCGCGGACCCACGGGCCGTTTCCGACCGCGCAGATCAACAGCCGGTACCGACTCGACATCTCCCCGGCGCTGAAGGAGCTCGAGCGATCCGGAGTCCTCGTCCGCGGCGAGCTGATGCCGGGCGGAACCGAGCGCGAGTGGTGCGACGCCGACGTCCTGCGCCGGCTGCGGCGCGCCAGCGTGGCCGCGCTTCGCCAGGAGGCCGAGGCCGTCGACCCGGCGGAGCTCGCGCGCTTTGTGCCCGCCTGGCAGAACGTCGACGTCCACCGCCCGGCGGGCGCCGGGATCGACCGGCTTCGCGAGCAGCTCGTGCCGCTCCAAGGGATCGCGCTCACGCCCGAGGTCTGGGAGCGCGACGTCCTGCCGCGCCGGCTCGGCGCCTACAGCCCGAGTTGGCTGGACCAGCTCACCACGAGTGGGGAGCTGGTCTGGATCGGTGCCGGCCCACTCGGGCGGACGGGGCGCGTCGCGCTCTACTTCCGCGAGGACGTCCACCTCGCGGGGCCACCGCCGTCGAACGCAAAGCTCGAGCGCCCGGAGGATGAGGTTCACGAGGCGATCCGGGCTCGGCTCGAAGGCTCGCCGTCGTTCTGGCTCGACCTGGTCGCGGACCTCGAGTTCGACTCCGAGGAGCTCCACACCGCGCTCTGGGACCTGGTCTGGGCGGGCGAGGTCACGAACGACGCGTTCGCGCCGCTGCGCGCCCGGCGGCTCACCGCCGTGCCCCAGAGGCGTCGGGGCTCGCGCCGGTTCTCGACCCGGCGCACCCCGTCCTCCGAGGCGAGCGTCGGGCGCTGGTCGCTGGCCGAGACCCTATTCCGGAGCGCGCCGGGGGCGGGCCCAAGGCTTCGCGCCCAGGCGGAGCTGATGCTCGAGCGCTACGGCATCGTGACCCGCGAGACGGTGCTCGCGGAGGGCGTCCCCGGCGGCTTCTCGACGCTCTACGGGGAGCTATCGAACCTCGAGATGCTCGGCACCGCCCGGCGCGGCTACTTCGTCGAGGGGCTCGGCGGCGCGCAGTTCGCGCTCTCGGGAGCGATCGAGCGGCTGCGCGGGCTGCCGCAGCGCGACGAGCCCGAGTACATCGTGCTCGCCGCCACCGACCCTGCGCAGCCCTACGGCGCGGCGCTGCCGTGGCCGAAACGTCCCGAGGGCCGCCGCCCCGCGCGCACCCCGGGCGCCTACGTCCTGCTGCGCGACGGCAACCCGATCCTCTACGTCGAGCGCGGCGGCAAGGGCATCGTTCGCCTGATCGAGCTCGAGGGCGAGGAGCTCACGGAGGCGATCACGCAGCTCGCCGACGCCGCGCGCGAGGGGCTCATCGGCAGGCTCGCGATCGAGCGGGTCGACGGCGAGGCCGTGATCGGCTCCGGATACGAGGAGCAGATCATCGCCGCAGGCTTCTCGCGCCAGCCGCGGCGCCTCGTGGCGGCCGGCTGAGCGGCGCGAAATGCCCGAGGGCGACACGATCCACCGCATCGCCCGGCGGATCGAGCTGGCCCTGGCCGGGCGGGAGGTGAGCGCCGCCGCTCCGAACCCGCGCTCGCCGATTCACCACCGCGCCAACGAGCTCGCCGGCCGGACCGTGGCTGGGGCGGAGGCCTACGGCAAGCACCTCGTGATCCACCTCTCGGGCGACCGCGTCATCCACAGCCACCTCGGGATCAACGGCCGCTTCCGGGTCGAGGCGGGAGCGGCCCCGCCCCCGCGCCCCGCGCCTTGGCTCCTCCTCTCCGGCGAAGGCCGCTTCGCGATTCAGGTCGGGGGCAAGATCCTGCGCATCGTCAGCGAGTCACGGGCGCGAAACGACCCGCTCCTGGCGCGGCTCGGCCCGGATCCACTACGGCCCGGCTTCGACCTCGATGGCGCCGCCCAGCGGCTGCGCGCGATGGGCGCCGGCCGCGCGGTCGGCGAGGCGCTCCTGGACCAGGAGATCGTCGCGGGCATCGGCAACGCGATCTCAATCGGTGCCTGCTTCGCCGCTCGCGTCAGCCCCTGGCGTCCGGTTGACGAGCTGAGCACCGACGACGCGCGGCGCCTCATCGCCGAGTCGCTGCGGATCATGCGCATCGCGGTCGAGAGCGGCCACCGTCCGCGGAGCGTCTACGGCTCGGTGAGGCGTGGCTGCCCGCGCTGCGGCGGCCGCGTCTCGGTGCGAGGTCAGGGTGATGCGAACCGGGCGACGTATTGGTGTCCGAGCTGTCAGCCGCGATAATCGGAGCGACGATGGGGAAGGAGACGCGAGACCTTCTGGCGCGCGTGCCGCTGTTCGCGGATCTCTCGGACGGCGAGCTCGACCGCATCGACGCGGTCGCGATCCCGCGCTCGTTCCCGCGCGGCGTGCGCGTCTTTCACGAGGGCGATCACTCGGATGCGTGCTACATCGTTCGCGGCGGCGAGCTGCGGGTGACGCGCGAGCACTCCGACGGGCGCGCGATCGCCCTCGCCACGCTGGGACGGGGCGACATCTTCGGCGAGCTTGCGATGCTCGACGGCGGCACCCGCTCGGCGAGTGTCGAGACGCTCAGCGACGCCGAGCTCCTCGCCCTCCCGGCGAGCGACGTCCGGCGGGTCATCTCCGAGCATGGCGACATCGCCGCGAAGTTGATCGTCGCGATCACGCGGAGGTTGCGCGAGACCAACGAGCGGGTCGCGCGGCAGTCGTTTCAGACCGTGCCGAGCCGCGTCGCGGGCGTGCTCTCGCAGCTCATCGCCGAGGAGGCGATCCCGGAGGATCGCGAGGGCGTGACCGTCCGCATGACCCAGGCCGACCTGGCCCAGCTCGCGGGGACGTCGCGCGAGAGCGTGAGCCGCTTCCTGGCGACGCTCGAGCGCGCCGGCGTCGTCGCGGTGGGCCGCGGCCGCGTCAGCGTGCTCGAGCCGCGCCGGCTTCGCGCCTACATCTTCTGAGCGACTTCGAACGACAGCGGCTGCGGATGGTCGAGCGCCAGCTCAGGCGCCGCGGCATCCACGACGAGCGGGTGCTCGCGGCGATCGCCGACGTGCCGCGCGAGCTCTTCGTCCCCGAGCGCTACCGGTCCCGCGCCTACGCCGACTCGGCGCTTCCGATCGGCGACGACCAGACGATCTCCCAGCCGTGGATCGTCGCCGCGATCTGCCAGGCCCTCGAGCTCCGCTCGGGCGAGACCGTGCTCGAGATCGGCACGGGCTCGGGCTACTCGGCGGCGGTCCTCGCGCGGCTCGCCGCGCGCGTGATCACGATCGAGCGCCTTTCCGGGCTGGCGGAGCGCGCGCGGCTGGCGCTCCAGGAGCTCGGGCTCGGAAACGTCGAGGTCCGAGTCGGCGACGGCACGGTCGGGGCGCCCGACGACGGGCCATTCGAGGCCATCGCCGTGCACGCCACCGCGCCGGAGGCACCGGCGAGCCTGCTCGCGCAGCTCGCGCCCGCAGGGCGGCTCGTGGTCCCGCTCACCGAGCGGACCGCGGACATGCTGACCGCGTTCGTCGCCGTCGACGACGGCTTCGAGCGGCACGTGATCGCGCCCTGCCGCTTCGTGCCGTTGCTCGGCGAGGAGGGGTTCCACTCCGCACGATAGGCTCGCGCTGCGATGACCCGGGGCTTCTACGCGCTCAACTTCTTCTCGCCCGCGTTCGTCGACCAGCTCAAGCGCGGACGCAAGACGGCGACGATTCGCCTCGGCGACAAATCGAACAAGTACGAGCGCGGACAGCTCGTCTGGGTGACCGTCGGACACCAGCACAGTCCCCGGGAGAAGATCTTCACGGCGGTGATCGACGATGTGGACGTGAAGCGCGCCAGGGACCTCTCACCGCGCGACATCGAGCACGACAACCCGGAGTTTCGCCGGGTCGAGGAGACGCTCGGATTCATGCGCCAGATCTACGGCCGCGACATCGGCCTCGAGGAGACGGTCACCGTGGTCCGCTTCTCGCAGGTGATCGAGATGCCGCATGGCGGCCGCTTCGGAAACGGCGAGCCGCCGTCGCGCAACTGACGGCCCCGGTGGCCGTCGAGTACCGCTTCCTCACCACCTGGCTGCTGGACTGCGATCGCGGCCCGGTCTGGGAGGCGATCTTCGACCAGCGCTCGTGGCCGACGTGGTGGCGCGGCGTCGAGGACGTCGTCGAGCTCGAGCCTGGTGACGAGACCGGCGTCGGCTCCCACTCGCGCCTCGTGTGGCGCTCGCGACTCCCCTACGACCTCGTCTTCGAGGCCCGGACCCACACGGTCTCCAAGCCACACCTGATCGAGGCGGACGCCTTCGGCGAGCTCACCGGCACCGGCCCTGGCGGCTCTTCGAGCAGGGCGGCGTAACGGCGGTGCTCTATGAGTGGAACGTCTCGACGACGAAGCCGTGGATGAACGCCCTCGCACCGCTCCTGCGCCCGGTCTTCGTCTGGAACCACCACTGGGTGATGCGAAACGGCGGCGTCGGCATCGCGAAGCTCCTCGGCTGCCGGCTCTTGGCTGTCGACTGAGACGACCGCAGCCCGCGCTGGCCGGGTTGAGTCTTTCAGACTCAGATACTTGACTGCCGATCGCGCCTCGCTACACTGATGCGCCGGAGCCCTGGCACTCTCGCCTGTAGAGTGCCAAACGAGGCTTCGAAAGCCTGATTTAGAAGCGCAATCCACACAAGCCTGGAGGTATTGACGAATGAACCTGAAGCCCCTTGGCGATCGCGTGATCGTCCAGGCGATCGAGGAGGAGGAGACGACCGCGAGCGGCATCGTCCTCCCCGACACCGCCAAGGAGAAGCCGCAGAAGGGCAAGGTCGTCGCGGTTGGCGAAGGCGCCTGGGACGACGACGGCGAGAAGCGGATCCCGCTCGACGTCTCGGAGGGCGACGAGGTCCTCTACAGCAAGTACGGCGGCACCGAGATCAAGGTCAATGGCGACGAGCTTCTGGTGCTGCGCGAGTCGGACGTCCTCGCGAAGGTCGTCTGAGACCCAACACGGAACTTAGAAGGAGGAACTGACCAATATGGCTCACAAGGAGCTCAAGTACGACACAGAGGCGCGTGGCGCGCTTCAGGCGGGCGTCGACGCGGTCGCCAACGCGGTCAAGGTGACGCTCGGCCCGAAGGGCCGCTACGTGGTCCTCGACAAGAAGTTCGGCGCGCCGACGATCACCAACGACGGTGTGACGATCGCGCGCGAGATCGAGATCGAGGACGTGTTCGAGAACCAGGGCGCGCAGCTCGTCCGCGAGGTCGCGACCGCGACCAACGACGTCGCCGGCGACGGCACGACGACGGCGACCCTGCTCGCCCAGACCATCGTCCGGCACGGCCTCAAGAACGTGGCCGCGGGCGCGAACCCGCTCGCGCTGCGCCGCGGCATCGAGGCCGCGGTCGATCAGGTCGTCGATCACCTGCGCGAGAAGCAGTCGAAGGAGGTCGGCGGCAAGGAGCAGATCGCCCGCGTCGCCGCGATCTCGGCGGCCGACGAGGAGATCGGCAATGTGATCGCCGACGCGATCGAGAAGGTCGGCAAGGACGGCGTCGTGAACGTCGAGGAGGGCCAGACCTTCGGCATGGAGCTCGAATTCACCGAGGGGATGCAGTTCGACAAGGGCTACATCTCGCCGTACATGATCACGGACCAGGATCGGATGGAGGCGGTGCTCGAGGATCCGTACATCCTCATCGCCAACCAGAAGATCGGCTCGGTGCGTGACCTGCTCCCTGTGCTCGAGCAGACGATGCAGTCGGGCAAGCCGCTCGTCATCGTCGCCGAGGACGTCGAGGGCGAGTCGCTCGCGACGCTGGTCGTCAACAAGCTCCGCGGCACCTTCACCGGTGTGGCGGTCAAGGCGCCCGGCTTCGGCGATCGCCGCAAGCGGATGCTCGAGGACATCGCGATCCTCACTGGTGGCGAGGTGATCACCGAGGAGATGGGCCTGAAGCTGGAGAACACCCAGCTCACGCAGCTCGGCCACGCGCGCCGCGTCGTCGTCTCCAAGGACACGACGACGATCATCGACGGCAACGGCGAGAAGCAGGCAATCGAGGGCCGGATCAACCAGATCCGTCAGGAGATCGAGAACACCGACTCCGACTTCGACCGGGAGAAGCTCCAAGAGCGTCTGGCGAAGCTGGCCGGCGGTGTCGCCGTGGTCAAGGTCGGCGCTGCGACCGAGACCGAGATGAAGGAGAGGAAGCACCGCGTCGAGGATGCGCTGCAGGCCACCCGCGCGGCCCTCGAGGAGGGCATCGTGCCGGGCGGCGGCGTCGCTCTGCTCAACGCCCAGGAGGCGATTGACCCGAGTGCGCTCGACACCGACGAGGCGACGGGTGCGGAGATCATCCGGCGCTCGCTCGAGGAGCCGCTCCGGCAGATCGCCGAGAACTCGGGCCTCGAGGGCTCGGTCGTGGTCGAGAGGATCCGTGGCCTGAAGTCGGGCGAGGGTCTCAACGCGCAGACCGGTGAGTACGGCGACCTGGTCTCCGACGGCGTCATCGACCCGACGATGGTGACCCGGTCCGCGCTGCAGAACGCGGCCTCTATCGCCAAGAACATCCTCACGACGGAGGCGATCGTCGCCGAGCCGCCGGAGAGGGAGCCGGCCATGGCCGGTGGCGGCGGTATGCCCGACATGGGCGGGATGATGTAATTCGCCTCAACAGGCGAGTGTTTCGGAAGGCCCGGGCCCAGCGCCCGGGCCTTTCCGTTCCCGCCCCGGACCGTCGCTACGTCGCGATCTAGCTAGTCATGGGTCGCGCGGTCGTCCGCGGCCGCCTGCTTCCGCGCAGCCTTCTTGGCCTGCTTCTCCAGCCGACGCTCGAGGAGCTTAAGCTCACGGTTTCGCTTCGCCATCGTGGTCTTCCGCTTGTTGCCTGAAGCCATGCTCTCTCCTTAAGGCGCCTGGACGTTGGCGGCCGCCGGGTGCTGAGCCCGGCAGCGGTGCGTATATGCCCGGCTTGCCGGGTGCTACGCGAGTCGAATGTTGGCGGCGCGGGGCCCCTTGTCGCCGCGCTCTGCGTCGAAGCTGACCTTCGTTCCCTCGGCCAGGGTCCGTCCATCGGGTACGGCGCTCTGATGGACGAAGAGGTCGGCAGAGCCGTCCTCGGGCGTGATGAAACCGAAGCCCTTCTCGTCGTTGAACCACTTCACGGTTCCGTTAGGCATGTGAATCCTCCACGTGCGGTGCGGGCGGACGCGGAGGATGCGTGATGCAACGACTGCGGCGCGGGCACTTTTTACGCCACACTCGGATGCGCGGCTGAACCAGACGGTAGCAGCGCAGCAGTCGTTTCGAGGCCCGCTCCTGCTCTGCTACAGCTCAAAGCCGAGCTGCTTCACGCGGTCGAGGTTGTCCTCCACCGCGACCGCGCCGCGGAGCCGGCCGCCCTCAACCCGGAAGATGTAGATCTCGTCGACTCCTTCGAAGCGGTTGCCGGTGGGGGCGCGGCCGCGCCACGCGCCCCGATGGGTGCCTGAGCATTTGAAATGGGCTACGAGCTACCACAGGCTCAGGCCTACGCAAGCGGCCTGCGCTGGCGGTCAGGCAGTGCGGCCGAGAACCTCGGCCATCCGCCGCGGCTCGATGCCCAGCGCCCGGACGTCGAGCGGCCCGCGCTCGCTCACCATCGAGACCTCCATCAGCTCCGCCTCCTCCCACGTCGCGAAGGCCGCGTCGCCGACGAGCCGGCGGAGGCCCGCGAGGCCGTAGTGGACGAGCCCGAGCGGAACGTGGACGACGGCGCGATCGCGGCCGCTCGAACGGGCGACGAGCCGGGCGATCTCGTTGTAGGTGAGCTCCTCGGGCCCGGCGAGCTCATGGCGCCGCGACCCGCTTCCGCGCTCGACGTCGGCGAGCACGCAGCGGGCCACGTCGCCCGCCCAGATCGGCTCGAAGCGAGCTCGCCCCTCGCCCGAGATCGGGATCGCCGGGAGCAGCGAGAGCCTGCGCTGGATCCGGATCCACGGGTCGTCGCGGTCGTAGACGATCGAGGGCGCGAACACGGTCGTGTCGAGCTCCGAGGCATGCACGGCGCGCTCCGCCAGCGCCTTCGCGCGAAAAAAGCGGGTGCGCTGGAACTCGGTCGCGTCGATCGCCGAGAAGAAGACGAACCGCTTGACGTCCGCGGCCTCGGCGGCGCGCAGTAGCCGCGCGGTGGCGAGGCCGTTCAGCTCCTCGACGCGCGCCCGCGGCTGATCGCGGATCGCCGCCGCGAGGTGGATCACGGTCGTCACGCCGCGCAGCGCCTGGCGCGTGACCCGCGCATCCGCCAGATCGGTGAGGCCGCCGAGCGCGATCCGTACCTCGACGCGGAGGCGCCCCAGGCGCCGAGGATCGCGCACCAGCACGCGCACCTCCTCGCCGCGCTCGAGGAGCTGCGGCACCAGCGCCTTGCCTACCGTCCCCGTCGCCCCGGTGACCAGGATCATTCCGCCGCACTCTAGAATGCGCCGCACCGCTGGATCGCCGCTCGCCCGCGGCGCGCACACCGCACACACGACCGGAAAGGGAAAGACATGGCGTATGTCATTGCCGAGCCCTGCATCGGCCAGAAGGACAACTCGTGCGTTGAGGTGTGCCCGGTCGACTGCATCCATCCCACTCCGGACGAGGCCGACTACGAGAACGTCGAGCAGCTTTACATCGACCCGGACGAGTGCATCGACTGCGACGCCTGCGTCGAGGCGTGCCCGGTTGACGCCTGCTTCGCCGAGGACCAGCTGCCGGAGGAGTGGACCAAGTACACGGCGATCAACGCCGAGTACTTCGCGGGCAAGTAACCGCGCCGCCGGCTAGCGCCGGCGCGCCCGCAGCGAGTACATGAGCGGCAGCCGGGGCGTGCCCTCGGGCTGCCGGTAGATCAAGCCCGCACTCAGGAACTCCATGTCGATCTCGAGGTGCTCGAAGCGAGGGAAGAGCGTGTAGTCGTGCTCGTGCAGGAGCTCGAGCTCGAGGTCGGCGGCCAATACCGCCGTGACGACGTCGGAAATCGGGTGCGCCCATTCGAGGGTGGCGTTGTTGCGGGTCGGGACCTCGAGGTCGGCGTAGGTGCCCCCGCCGTCGTCGAACGACTCGCCCCGCGGGCTGTAGAAGTAGTCGGTGGTGACGTCGAGGGTCTCATCGGCGAACACCCAAGTGAACGGGTGGAACTCGCTCAGGTAGAGGAAGCCGCCGTCGGCCAGGAGCGACCTCACGATCCCCGCCCACCGCTCGAGGTCGGGCAGCCAGTTGAGCGCGCCGAGGCCGGTGTAGACAACGTCGAAGCGCTCACCGCCGAGGGCGTCGGGGGCGTCGTGGACGTCGGCGGCGACGAAGCGGGCGTCGACGTCCGCCTCCTTCGCCAGCGTGTTCGCGGCCTCGACCGCGGGCTCGGAGAAGTCGAGTCCGACCACCGAGGCACCGCGGCGAGCCCACGAGAGGCTGTCGAGGCCGAAATGGCACTGAAGATGGGCGAGGCGCTTGGCGGCAACGTCGCCGACCTCCTCGATCTCGAATGGCCGCAGCGTCGAGCCCCCGGCCCGGAAGCCCTCGACGTCGTAGAAGTCGCTCGCGACGTGGATCGGGACGCGCTCGTCCCACCACGTGCGGTTGTTTGAGAGCCGCGGGTCCAGGGTGCTCAGGCCTGGACCTGGACGACGGGCAGCTCAGTGCCGCTGACCGGCGCGGCGGGCGCTGGGGCCGTCGGGGTCGCGGCCTGCATCACCGGCAGCTCTTGCGGCGTCGCGGCGACGATGCCGCGCGCCGCGTCGCGAATCGCGATCGACGCCGGAGCGTCGGGATCGGCGAGGACGAGCGGCGTGCCCGCGTCTGCGTGGGAGCGGAGCTCCTCGGAGAGCGGCACCTTGCCGAGCAGCGGGACGTCGAGCTCGTCGGCGAGGAACTGGCCACCGCCCTCGCCGAAGATCGTGAACCGCTGGCCATCGGGTGTCGTGAAGCCGGACATGTTCTCGATCACGCCGAGCACCTCGAGGTCGACCTTCGCCGCCATGTCGGCGGCGCGGCGGGCGACCGACTGCGCCGCGGGCTGCGGCGTGGTCACGACCACGACCTTCGCCTGCGGGAGGAGCTGCGCGAGGGTCATCGATACGTCGCCGGTTCCGGGCGGCAGGTCGAGCAGGAGATAGTCGAGCTCACCCCAGGCGACGTCCTCCAGGAACTGCTGGATCGCCTTGTGGAGCATCGGGCCGCGCCAGACCACGGCGGCGTTGCTTTCGAGGAAGAAGCCGATCGACATCACCTTGATCCCGGCCGGGTCCTCCGGCGGCAGGATCTTGCGCTCGCCGTTCACGTCGGGCTTGCGGTCGATGCCGAGCATGCGCGGGATCGAGTAGCCGTACACGTCGGCGTCCAGGGCGCCGGTCGTCCTGCCCTCGGCCTGCAGGGCCGCGGCGAGGTTCGCGGTCATCGTCGACTTGCCGACGCCGCCCTTGCCGGAGGCGATGCAGATCACGTTGCGAACCGCCGCGAGCGCGCCCTCGGGCAGCCCGCCGGGTCGTCCGAGCGCCTGCTGCAGCCGGCCCTTCTCCTCGTCGGAGAGAACGTCGAAGCCGACGCCGACCTCGTTCACCCCTTCGAGCGCGGCGACGTTCGCAGCCACCGCCTGCTGGAAATGCGCGCGGATCGGGCAGCCGGGCGTCGTCAGCGAGACGACCACCTCGACCTTGCCGCCCTCGCGGACCTCGATCGAGCGCACCATGCCGAGGTCGACAATCGAGCGCCGCAACTCGGGGTCGATCACAGCGCGAAGCGCGTCGGTGACCTGCTGGTTGGTTGGAAGGCTCATCGAGTTCATTCAAGCAGAGGGCCGCTTCCCCAAAGACGATCGGCCGGCGCGAACGCCGACCGATCGGGGAGGAGAGGTTGCTGTGTCTGCCCGCGAGTATGAGTGCGGACAGCTTCTCCGGGGCCGCCGCAACCTCAAAGGCGGCCCGGGCTAAGCCGACGTCAGGCTGCGTACGGCGAGGAGACGCGCTCCTGGACGACGCTCTGCGCCTTCTTGAGCTGCTCCTCGAACCGCACGCGGTTCTCCTTGACGGCCTTCTCGACCTTCGTGCGGTTCTGCTTGACGGCCCTCTCGGCCTCACGACGGCGGGCCTTCACCTCGCGCTCGACGCGGGTCCGGCTCGTGCGCACGCGCTGCTTCGCCTTGCGCCGCGCCTGGCCGCCGCGCCGCTCGAACCTGTTGAGCTCGCGGGTCACCTGTGTGCGAAGGCCGTTGAGCTCGCGCTCGCGGGCCGTGCTCGAGGTCCAGGGCTCGACGGCCTCGGTGACGCGGTCACGGACCGTGAGGGCGGCGCCGACGGGAATGTCGACGGCGCGCTCGGCGCTCTCCCGGACGATGGAGATGGCGCCGTGGCGGGCCTTCGTGACCCCCTCGCGAACCTGTGAGGTGTCGCTGCGGCCGGTCGACTTCGGGGCGCTCTTCGCCGCCGTGCTCGACGTGTTCCTGCTGGTGCTCGTGCTCTTGGCGTTGGTGGGCATTTGTTACCTCAACTCCCCTCGGATGGGTGTCGATTGCTTCACGTCTGTAACTTCCTTATCTCTAAGGATATTCGACTATATCAAGGCGAACACGTGTTTGTACCCCGGGCGGCGGCAGGGGTTACAGGCGCTCAGGCAGCGGCGGAGGCCGTGCCGACCCGCTCGAGCCAGGCGCGCGGGCGCTCGAGCTCCGGGAGCGTCGGCAGGTCGGCCTCAGAGCGCCACGGAAGTCGCACGAGCTCCGCGCCGCCATCGGCGGCGATCGTGTCGAAGAACGCCTTGCCGAGCTCGTACTGGCGCAGCTTGAGCTCGACCCCGACGAGTCGCCCGAGGAGCTCCGACAGGCCGCCACGGCGCGCCCGGCGCTCGTCGAGGCGGCCGCGGAGCGCATCGAGCGCCGGGTCGCTTTTGCGGGCGCAGACATCCATCACGTGCTCGGCATGCCCCTCGACCGTTGCCATCGTCGCCTGGATCCGGTCGAGGAGCTCGCCTTGCTCGGGCAGCGCAATTGCCCGCGCCAGCTCGCCGCGCAGGAGCGCCTCAACGAGCTCGCGCGGATCGCTGAGGAGCCGCCGCCCGAGACCTCCGAGCGAGGCCGCGTGGACCTCCTCCGCGGCTCCCTCAATCAGGGCCGAGATTGACTTCCGCAGGTGCTCGACGAGCCATGGGACGCGCTCGAATTGGATCATGTGGGTGCTCTCGTGGAGCGCGATCCAGCGCAGGAAGAGGTCGGAGTCGGCCCGCAGCTCCCGGCGCGCAGCCTCGAGGTTCTCGCCGACGAACACGAGCCTTGCGGGTCGGTCGGCGCCGAACAGCGGCACGTCGAGCTGGCCGAGCACGCGTCGCGCGGCGTACCCCGCCGCGAGTCCGGCCTCGGTGCCGATGGCGCCCCCGATCGCGCGGCGCGCGATCCCACCGAGAGGTTCCGGAAGCGCGACGTCCTCGCCCAGGCGGCGCTCGAGCGGGCCGGCGGCGTCGGACAGTGTGCGCAGCGCGCCGCGCGCCCATGCGCCGCGCCCGACGAGCTCGACGGGGGGCGGCGCTTCGACCGCGCCCAGTCCGGCGTACGACCAGCGCGTCGGCCGTCGCCGCCTCGACGTCGGCTGCCGTGTAGAGGGGTGACGGCCGGTCGCGCCCCGGGATCCCGCGGACCTCCGCGACTGTCTCGGCGACCCGCCCGGCGAGGCCCCAGTCGACGAGGGCGGGGCCGCTCATCTCCCGTCGGCCAGGCTGCGGCGCCGAATGCCGAGCAGCGTCTCGAGCATCTCCTCGTCGAGCGCGCCCGCGATCTCGTAGCGCTCGTCGAGCCCGAGCCCGGCCTCCGCGGGCTCGAGCGCACCGAACTTGAGGCTCGCGCCCGCCTCGCGCGCGATCAGCTGAGCCGCGGCGACGTCCACGGAGCGCGTCGGCCGCCCCGCGAGCATGCCGTCGAGCCGCCCCGCCGCGAGGTAGCAGAGCGTGACCGCGAGCGAACCGATCGAGCGGATCCTGTACGCGTTCCCCTGCAGGCCCTCGATCAGGGGCAGGATCAGCTCGGGCTTCGCTGCCTCGAGGCCGACCAGCTCGAGCCCGTATCCGGGCCCTCGCGCGAGGAGCGGCGCGCCGTCGAGCAGCGCCCCGCCGCCGCGCTCGGCGAAGAACTCCTCCTCGGCGCCGAAGTCGTGGACGAACCCGAGGGTGACGTCAGCCATCGAGTCTCCCGACGCGACCGCGATCGAGAGACCGAAGGTCGGCAGCGTGCGGCGCGCGTTGAGCGAGCCGTCGATCGGGTCGATTACCACCCGGGCGCCCGCCGCGCCGTCGCCGAAGACGACCTCGCCACGCTCCTCGGAGATCGCGGTGAACTCGCCGCCGTCGGAGCGGAGCCGCTCGAGCTCGGAGAAGACGATTTCCTCGGCCTCGCGGTCGATGACGAGCGAGCGGTCCCCGCCCTCGCCGATCCCGGCGTACTCGGTGCGGGCGGCGATCCCCGCCGTGCGCGCGAAGAGCTCGCGCTGTGCCCCGACGACCCTCCGGAACGCGTCCAGCCACCGCTCGGTGGCGATCCCGGCGTGTTCGGAGCCCATTCCGGGCCATGCTAGAAGGTGAGTGGTGGCTTCGAGGAGCGATAGGCACGCTGCCGTGCTCGCCGAGCGGCCCACGGAGGCCCAGCGGCGCGTGGTCGAGCACGGCGGCGGGGAGCTGCTCGTGCTCGGCCCGGCCGGCTCGGGGCGGACCGCGGCGCTCGCGCTTCGCCTAGGGGCGCTCGCCGGGAGCGGCGTGACGTCCGAGAGCGTGCTCGTCCTGACCCGCTCCCGCGCCGCCCGCGCACGGCTTCGCGACCGGGCGGATGAGCTCCTGGACCGCCCGCACGAAGGACTCCAGGTCCACACCTACGAGGAGGCCGCCGAGGCGCTCCTGCGCGACTACTCGGTGGAGGCCGGGCTCGACCCGTTCTTCACCACCGTTGGGTCGGCCGACCGGCTCGCGATCCTCCTCGACCGGGTCGACGACCTGCCACTTCGCCGCCACGAGATCCGCGGCAACCCGGCTGGCCTCCTCGCGCGGCTTCTGCGCCGAATAGACGTGCTCAAGATCGAGGGCGTGGCGCCGGCCGCGCTGCGGGATTGGGCGGTCGCGCTGGAGCGCTCCGCGAGCAGCGCCGCCGAGCGTGAACGCGCCGAGCGGGAGATCGAGTTCGCGGAGCTCTACGCCCGCCACGACCGCATCCTGCGCGAGGCGGGCAGCCTCGACGCCGGCGATCTGGTGCTGGAGCTCGGCAAGCTCCTCGCGCACCGCGCGGACGTCGCCGTCGCCGTCGCCGACAGGTTCGAGCACGTGCTCGCCGACGAGCTCGAGGACGCGGGGCCGGCGCATCGCCGCGTCCTCGACGCGCTCGCGGCCCGCGGGAGTCTCGTCGTCGCCTGCGACCCCGAGCAGGCGGTCCGTCGCTTCCGTGGCGCCGGGGAAGCCGCCCTGGAGGCGTTTCGCGCCGCCCACCCGGACGTCGCCGAGGTCGAGCTCGACCCGCCGCTGCGCCAGCCGCGGACGGTGCGGTTCTGGAGGTGCGAGAACGATCGCGCGCAGGCGCAGGCCGTGGCGCGCGAGATCGAGCACCTGCTGGCCTCGGGGGAGGTGAGCGCCGAGCGGGTGTGCGCGATCGCCGGCTCCGGCTGGCGCGAGGGGAGGCTCGTCGCGGCGGCGCTCGAGGAGCGCAGCATCCCGTTCCGGTTCGCCGGTGACGCGGCGTTCTTTCAGCGTCCAGAGGTCCGCGACGTGCTGGCCTGGCTGCGGATGCTCGCCGACCCGGGCG
>Ga0126307_10000845_pt1 | contig 20187 bp, 19 predicted proteins | sample Plot28_FD_89955 | JGI IMG/M metagenome (GOLD analysis project Ga0126307, IMG submission 89955) | Serpentine soil microbial communities from UC McLaughlin Reserve, CA, USA - Plot28 | ecosystem: Environmental > Terrestrial > Soil > Grasslands | place: USA: UC McLaughlin Reserve, Lake County... | reverse complement strand
CGGTGTAGGCGCGCACGTCCCGAATCGTCACGTCGAACCCCGTCGGCGCGTTGCGCAGCTCGGGGTCGTGCGAGAGCGACAGGTGCGTCTTCGCCATGCAGATCGGCAGCCGGTCGAGCCCCGTAGCGGAGTACTGCTTGATCTTGTCCTTCGCCGTCTGCAGGAAGACGGCGCCGTCGGCGCCGTAGACGCGGGTCGCGATCGCCTCGATCTTCTCGTCGATCGGCGCTTCGATCGAGTACGTGTACGCGAACTCGTTCGGATGATCGGCCGCGTCGGCGACCGCCTCGGCGAGGCCCGCCGCACCCGCCCCGCCGCGCTCGAACGCCTCGTTCAGCTCGGCCCCGTGCGCCCCGGCCTCGAGCGCGAGCCGGCGCACGAGCTCGACCTCCTCGTCGGTGTCGCCGGGGAAGCGGTTCACCGCCACCACGGCCCGGAGGCCGAAGCCGCGGACGATCGCGAGGTGCCGCCTCAGGTTGGCTGCGCCGCGCTCGATCGCGTCGAGGCCGCCGTCGGGGTCGTCGCCGTGGTGCTTGAGCGCCTTCGCCGTTGCCACGAGCACGACCGCGCTCGGGCTCAGCCCTCCGGCGCGGCAGACGATGTTGAGGAACTTCTCCATTCCCATGTCGGCGCCGAAGCCGGATTCGGTGACGACGTACTCGCCGAGCTTGAGCGCGACCAGGTCGGCGACGAGCGAGTTGTTGCCGTGCGCGATGTTCGCGAACGGCCCACAGTGGACGAGCGCCGGCTGGCCCTCGAGCGTCTGGACGAGGTTCGGCTTGAGCGCGTCCTTCAGCAGCACCGCCATCGCCCCGGCAGCCTGCAGCTGCTCCGCCAGCACCGGCTCACGCTCGAACGTGTACGCGACGGTGATCGCGCCGAGCCGCTCTCGGAGGTCCTGGAGGTCGCGCGCGACGGCGACGATCGCCATCACTTCAGAAGCCGCGGTGATGTCGAAGCCGGTCTCGCGCACGTAGCCGTTGGCGCGGCCGCCGACGCCGACAACCACATTGCGGAGCGCGCGGTCGTTGATGTCGACGCAGCGCCGCCAGCCGACCGAGAGCGGGTCGATCCCGAGCGCGTTCCCGTGCAGGATGTGCGCCTCGAGCAGCGCAGCGAGCAGGTTGTTCGCGGCGCCGATCGCGTGGATGTCGCCGGTGAAGTGGAGGTTCAGGTCCTCCATCGGCACCACCTGCGCGTAGCCGCCCCCGGCCGCACCGCCCTTGATCCCGAACACCGGCCCGAGCGAGGCCTCACGCAGGCAGAGGATGGGCTTGCGGCCGATGTGGCCGAGACCCTGGGTGAGCGAAACCGAGGTGGTCGTCTTCCCCTCGCCCGCCTTCGTCGGCGTGATCGCGGTGACGCAGATCAGCTTGCCGTCAGCGGCGTCGCGCAGGCGCTCCAGCACCGAGAGGTCGATCTTCGCTTTCGTGCGGCCGTACGGCTCGACCTCGTCCGACTCCAGGCCGGCGAGCGCGGCGACATCCTCGATCGGCCGTAGGGTCGCGGCCTGCGCGATCTCGAGGCTCGAGGGAAGGCCAGCCTTCATGCGCAGACCCTAATGGTGCGCGACGGCGCCCAGGTGCCGTTGGTGGGCGCCTGTCGCGACGATCTCGGCGATCTGGTCGATCACGTGATGGAGCTCGTCGTCCGAGGTGTAGTAGTGCGGGCCGATTCTGATCCCGGCGCCGGGGCGGAAGTCGCACAGGATCTGCCGCTCGGTGAGTTCCCTGTGGACGGCGGGGAACTCCTCGACGTGGACGGTGACGGTGCCGCCACGACGTTCGTGGCCGCGAGGGCTCGCGACCCCGAAGCCGGCCGTGTCCGCGAGTGCGATCAGAAGGTCGGTCTGACGGAGCGAGTTGGTTCGGATCCGCTCGACGCCGATCTCCTCGATCAGGTCGTAGCCTGCGGTGCCCGCATAGAGCGCGGGAACGTTCGGCGTGCCGGTGAGGAAGCGGGCGGCGCCCTGCGCGTAGTGCATCTCCTCCTCGAACGCGAACGGAGTCTCGTGCGCCTGCCAGCCGGTGAAGCTCGGCTCGAGCCGCTCCGCCAGGTCTCGGCGCACGTAGAGCCAGCCGTTGCCCGGGCCGCCGCAGAGCCACTTCACCGAGCCGCCGACGGCGAAGTCGACACCGAGCGCCGTCACGTCGAGTGGGACGATCCCGGCGGATTGGTAGGCGTCCAGGATCACATGCGCCCCGGCCTCGTGGGCGCGGCGGACGATCGCCTCCACGTCCTGAATCTCCCCGGACTTGAAGAGGACGTGGCTGATCGGGACGAGGAGCGTGCGCTCGTCGATGGCGTCCACGATCGCGCCGTCGTCCTTGCAGACGACGACCTCGAGATCGCGCTGGGCCTGGTAGAGGTAGCGCACGGAGGGGAAGTTGCCCCGTTCGTAGACGACGCGGTTCCGCGCCGGCGTGGGCTCGAAGCAGGAGCGGACGATCGCCTCCGCGATGGCGACGTTCTGGTGCATCGCGGTCGTTCCGGGAGGCGCCCCGACGATGCGGCCGACCTGGTCTCCGACCCGCAGCGGCAGGTCCCACCAGCCTTCGCCCCAGGCCCTGATCCCCCGCTGGCGCCACATGCGCGCGTACTCGGCCACCCGTTCCTCCGCCCGACGCGGCATCGCCCCGAGGGAGTGGTTGATCAGGTACGTCGTGTGCTCGAGGATCGGGAACTCGGAGCGGTAGTCGAGCAAGGCGCGCATCAGCGGCCAGTCTGCACGACCAGTGGCTGCGAGGGACGTGTCGGAGGGACTGTCCCTGGACGATGTCCCTTCACGGCGGTTTCGCGGCAGCCGACAACGCGGTAGCGTCGACCTCGTGCCGAGGATTCCGCGCAGCCAGCTGCCGAGCCCGGCGTACTACCACGTCACGAGCCGCGGCGTGGAGCAGCGGACGATCGTCCTGGACGAACGCGATCGAGAGTCCTGGTTCACGCTTCTCGTCGACGTGACGAAGAGGTTCGGCTGGAAGCTGCACGCCTGGAACCTGCTCGACAACCACTTCCACCTGCTCGTCGAGACGACGCAGCCGGAGCTTTCCCGCGGGATGCAGCGCCTCAACAGCGTCCACGCGATGCGGTTCAACCGCCGCTACGCGCGCTCGGGGCATCTCTTCCAGGGCCGCTTCGACTCGCGCGTTCTCGAGGGCGACGAGCACCTCGCGCACGTCGCCGACTACGTCTACGACAACTCGACGCGCGTCGGCCTGCGCGGCTGGCCGTGGCGTTGCCTGGCGACTGCGCATGACTATTCTTCGAGCCGTGACGACGGAGGAGTTTTCGCTCAACGGTCATCCGGTCAGCGGGATCGAGCGCCGGAACGGCGCCGCGATCATCCACCTCGCCGGGGAGCTCGACCTCTACAACGCTCCGGACGTACGAACGGCGTTGCTGGAGCTCTGCTCGGAGCAGCCGGAGCGAGTGGTCGTCGACCTGGGCGAGGTCGGCTTCATCGATTCGACCGTGCTCGGCGTTCTCATCGAAGCGCAAACAAAGCTCGCGAACCGCCGCTCCTTCCTCGTCGCCGCGCCGGGGCTCGAGACGCACCGCGCGCTCAGCATCTCCGGGCTCGACCAGCGCCTGACGGTGCACGACTCCGTGGATGTCGCCCTCAGCGCCGAGCTATGACGATGCGCGTTGCCGCCGTCGTCGTCGCCGCCCTCGTCGCAGCGGGCGTTGCCGGCGCACAGGCACGGAAGGACGGACTGCCGGCCTACATCAGCGGCTACGGAGGCTGGCAGAAGGTGAATGGAGAGCCGATCCGCGGCGGTTCTTCGGCGCACCAGGGCGTCAAGAACGTCTACGCCAGCAGGCGCAAGGTCGGCCGCCGCTATCCCGCGGGGACCATCGTGGTGAAGACGGGGTCGCCGCCGGGCAAGCGCTGGCTCTCGCTCGTCGCGACGATGCGCCGCACCAAGGGCACTGCAAACGGCGGCTGGCGCTGGGAGGAGTTCACGCGCAGCTCGCCGACTGCCCGCTTCGGCAAGGTCGCCTTTCCCGAGTCCGGGTGCGCCGCCTGCCACATGCAGGCGAAAGCAAACGACTACGTCTTTACGCGGCGCTGAGCAGCCGCTCGAGCGCCGGATCGAGGCCGAGCGAGTCGCGCAGCTGCTCGTATGCCCGCTGCGCCTCATCACCGGCGGGCGCACCTCGCACGGCCCGGATCAGAACGTTCTTCTGTGTGTGCTCGAGCGGGACGAGCTCGACGAGCTGCGTGCGGTAGCCGTGCAGCTCGAGCAGCTGTGCCCGGAGCGTGTCGGTGACGAGCGCAGCGAAACGCTCCTTCGCGAGCCCATGGCGCAGGAGCGGCGCCAGCAGGGCACTCTCGAGCTGCCGGTACGCCTCCTTCTGGCAGCACGGCACCGCCAGGATCGCATCGGCCTGCCAGCGGATCGCCTGCGCGAGCGCCGCGTCCGTGGCGGTGTCGCAGGCGTGCAGGCTGACGACGAGGTCGACGCCCGCGTCGGCATCGAAGCCGGCGATGTCGCCCTGCTCGAAGCGGACGCCCGCGAGCCCGGCGCGCTCTGCGAACACCGCGCATGCCTCGATCACGTCCGCCTTCAGGTCGAGGCCGACGATGTCGACATCTCGACCGCGCACCTCGCTCAGGAGGTGGTGGATGGCAAAGGTCAGGTACGACTTGCCGCAGCCGAAGTCGACGACCCGCAGCCTTCCGTCCGGCCGGAGCGACGGCACGACGTCGTCCACGAGCTCGAGAAAGCGGTTGACCTGGCGGAACTTGTCGTAGCGGCTCTTCCGCACCGTGCCGTCCGCAGTCATCACCCCGAGCTCCACGAGGAACGGCACCGGCGTTCCCTCCGGAAGCAGGTAGCGCTTCTGCCGGTCGTGCCGGCGCGGTGCCGCCCGTCGTGTCGGCGGCCGCCGCAGCACCTTCTCGCCCAGCACTTGCCAGTCCGCCTCCGCGGTCTGCAGCAGTCCCTGCCGATAGTCGGAGAGGAGCACGCCGAGCCGCTCCCGCGCGGCAGCGGCGACGAGGTTCTCATGCGTGGCGCGGTCGGAAAGCTGCGAAGTGAAGCGGAAGCCCATTTCGCCGCGGAGATCGACGGGGTCGACCGTGACCTTCGCGGGCAGCGCACGGTCGCGCGGCTTCGAGAGCACCGCGCGCGTCAGGGACAGACCCTCGAACAGGTCCGTGAGCAACGTGTCCTTGTCGGGCATAGAGGTACATCATGGGCCTAACGATCGGTGCTGGGCCGTTCGGAGAGCGTCCGCAGGGTCGCTTCGACTTCGATCCGCCCGCACACGTCCGCTACATCGAGCCGACCGCGAAGCATGTTCGGGCCGAGAAGGACGGCCGGACGATCGCCGACAGCCGCCGAGTGATGCTCGTCTGGGAGATGGGGAAGCAGCCGCAGTACGCCTTTCCAGCCGAGGACGTGACCGTCGAAGGCCGGCCCGCGCCGGGGCTCGACAGTTTCGTACTCCTCGACTGGGGTGACGCGGACGCCTGGTTCGAGGAAGCGGAGCAGGTGATCGTCCACGTCCGCGACCTCTACCACCGCATCGACGTGCTCGAGACGACGAGACACGTTCGCGTTTCGATCGATGGCGTCACGCTCGCCGATGCTGTCCCGAAGATGCTCTTCGAGACGGGGCTGCCGCCGCGCTGCTACTTCGATCCGACCGACGTGCGGCTCGACCTGCTGACACCGAGCGAAACCGAGACCGGCTGACCGTACAAGGGCACGGCCAGGTACTGGTCGTACGGCGCGCAACGAGACGTCGCCTGGGCGTATGACGAGCCGCGCTGGGATGCCGAGCGGGTGCGCGGCCGCATCGCGTTCTTCGACGAGCGGACCGACGTGGCGGTCGACGGCGAGCGCCAAGCGCGGCCGACGACGCAGTGGTCTCAGTAGCCGGCCGCTTCGAGCAGGTAGAGCCAGAGCTCGTTGCGCGCCGGGAAGCAGGGAACCGCGTGAGCGATCCGGTCGAGGGGCACCTCGCCGACGACGGCGATCGTCGCCGCGTGCAGCATCTCCGCCACCTCGAAGCCCACGAAGGTCGCGCCGACGATGATCCCGCGGTTCTCGTCGATCACGAGCCTCGACGTCCCCGGCGTGTTCCTCCCAACGAAGCTCGCACCTGCGCTGCCGCTCGTGGGTGCGTCGGCCGTCCGCACGACCATCCCCGCGGACTCGGCCGTCGCCACCGTGTGCCCAACCGCCGCGACCTGCGGATCGGTGAAGATCGCCCGCGGCGAGAGCGGCCCGTCCGACAGCACGGCCACGCTCTTGCCCTGGATCGCGTCCGCGGCGAGCCGGCCCTGGTACTTGCCCATGTGCGTCAGCAACGCACGGCCGTTGGCGTCGCCGATCGCGTAAAGCCAGTCGTGGTGCGGCGAGCGCAGGTTGGACCCGACCTCGACGGGCTTCCCCGGCTCGAGCCCGATCGTCTCCAGGCCGAGCTCCTCCGTCAGCGGCCGGCGCCCGACGGCGACCAGCAGCTCCTCGCCCTCGGCGCGCGTCCCGTCCGCGAGCTCGACCGTGACGGCCTCGCCGTCGCGGGAGACGGCAACGGCTCGGCTTCCCGTCCGCACGTCCACACCCGCCATGACGAGCGCCGCCTCCACCTCTGCCGAGGCGAAAGGCTCCTCGCGGACGATCACCCGCGGGGCGCCTTCGAGCAGCACCACCCGCGAGCCGAGCGACGACCACGCCTGCGCGAGCTCGACGCCCACGACGCCGCCGCCGAGGATGACGAGCGATTCCGGCGGCTGCTTCGCGGTCGTCGCCTCCCGATTGCTCCACGGCCGCGCGTCAGCCAGCCCGGGTATCGGCGGCCAGACCGGAGCGCTGCCGCTCGCGACCACCACCGCCCGCCGCGCCTCGAGCACCTGTTCGCCGACACGGACACGACGTTCGCCGTCGAAGTGGGCGTGACCGCGTACGAGCGTCACGCCCCGCTGCTCGAGCCAGGGAATCTGCGAAGAATCGTCGAGATCGTGAATCACGTCGTCGCGCCGCGCGAGTACTGCCGTCGGGTCCAGCCCGTCGTCCACACGCAGGCCGGGCACCCGCGCCGTCTCGCCGAGCAACTCGCTCGGCCGCAGCAGCGCCTTCGACGGCATGCACGCGTAGAAGGAGCACTCGCCGCCGACGAGGTGCTGCTCGACGACGACGACCTCCAGCCCCGCGCTGCCGAGCCGCCCGGCGCAGACCTCTCCGGCCGGGCCCGCCCCGATCACGACGACGTCGAACTCGGCCATCGAGCGAGTCTCGCAGAACCCCGTGTGCGACCATCGGCGCATGGAGCCCCGGGACCTCCGCAGCCTGATGTCGCGCTGGGTGACCGGCGTTGCGGTGATCACGAGCACCGACGGGAGCGGGCCGCGCGGGGCGACCACGAACGCGCTCACGTCGCTCTCCCTCGATCCGCTGCTCGTCCTCGTCGCCCTCGACCACGGCTCGAACACGCTCGCTGCGGTACGCAACTCGGGTCGCTTCTGCATCAACCTGCTCGCGGCCGACCAGGAGCAGCTGGCGCGCCGGTTCGCGACGAAGGCCTCAGGCGAGGAGAAGCTGGCCGGCGTTGCCCATCAGCTCGTCGACCGCCTGCCCGTGCTCGACGGCGCCGTCGCCTGGCTCGCCTGCAAGCTCGACCACGAGCTGGAGGGCGGCGACCACACGATCCTGCTCGGCCGCCCGCTCCAGGCGCGCATCGAGGAGGACGCGCAGCCGCTGCTCTTCTACGGCGGCAGCTTTCACAGGGGCGCCCTGCGCTCCTAGACGGACGCGCTCCGGCAATCCGGGTCGGCCGTCCCCTCGTACCTCCTACTAGACGTCCATACCCGAACAAAGGGGGGAATGCGATGGCTGTGACGCCGAATCGCATCCGGGCCGCGGTGCTTGCGGCTCTCTGTTCGCTGCTCGTCCTCGGCCCGGGAGCACCGGCTTCGGCCCAGGAGGCGGGACCGACGATGGTGGACACGAGGCTGGGCGTCAGAACTGTCGCCACCGGCCTCGTCACGCCGACGAGCATCGCCTTCATCGGCGGGAACGACATCCTCGCGATCGAAAAGAACACGGGCCGCGTCCAGCGGATCGTCAACGGTGCGCAGCAGGGCACTGTCCTCGACCTCGCGGTCAACTTCGGCTCGGAGCGGGGACTGCTCGGGATCGCGCTCCACCCGAGCTTCCCAGCCAACCCTGGCGTGTACCTCTTCTGGACCGAAAGCACAACAGGCGCGGACACGAACGTGCTCTCGGAAACGCCGCTGCTCGGCAACCGCGTCGACCGGTACGTCTGGAACGGGTCGACCCTGACCTTCGACCGCAACCTCGTCCGGATCCGCGCGATCCAGCAGGATCCCGGCCAGCCGGAGCGTGGCAACCACGACGGCGGTCCGATCGCGTTCGACAGCCATGCGAAGCTCTATGTGATGGTCGGCGACGTCGGCCGCCGCGGCCAGCTGCAGAACCTCGTCTGCGGGCCGACCCCGACGTGCCCCGGGGCCGGTCGTTCCCGACGATCAGTTCGGCGGCCCGGCCCCGGACGACGCGCATCGCACGGGCGTCGTGCTGCGACTGAACGACGACGGCACCGCGCCCGCCGACAACCCGTTCTATGCCGCCGGAGCCGCGATGGGCGGCGAGGTCGGCGCCGGTCTCCAAAAGATCTTCTCGTACGGGCACCGGAACAGCTTCGGGATCGCGATCGACCCGCTCTCCGGGGCGCTGTGGAACCAGGAGAACGGCGACGACTCCTTCAGCGAACTGAACCGGATCGATCCGGGGACGAACGGCGGCTGGGTGCAGATCATGGGGCCGGTAGCCAGGATCGCGCAGTTCAAGGAGATCGAGACCACGTTCGGGGCCCGGAACCTCCAGCAGCTCCGCTGGCCGCCCGAGAACATCGCCGACAGCCCCGCGGAAGCACTCTCGAGACTCTTCATGCTCCCGGGCGCGCACTACAGCGATCCCGAGTTCAGCTGGAAGTGGGAAGTCGCCCCGGCGGGGATCGGCTTCGTCAAGGGCCGCGGCCTCGGGCCGCAGTTCGAGGGCGACCTCTTCGTCGGCGCCGCCACGGCGCTGCTCGAGGGCGGCTATCTCTTCCGCTTCGACCTGACCGGCAACCGGCGCATGGTCGCAGTCCACGACCCGCGACTCGAGGACCGTGTCGCCGACAACCTCGGCAAGCACGAGATCACGGAAAGCGAGAGCCTCCTGGTGGGGCGGCACTTCGGCGTGGCCACCGACGTCGAGACCGGCCCGAACGGGAACCTCTTCGTCGTCTCGTTGACGAACGGCGCCATCTACGAGATCTTCCGGCGCTGATCGCGGCTCTGCTCGACACGGCCGCGCCGTCCGCGAGCCCTCACGTCAAGCCCTGCGGGCCCCGGTTCGCAGGCTTGGCGTGAGTCGGGTAGTGGACCTGGAGCGCCGCTGTCCTTGACCCGCGAGCACCTTGGTGGTTACCTCGTTGGAGACGCAACGACTTCTCGCTGCGCGGGAACGGCAGCAATGCCGACTCACTTGAGGGGGCAGAACATGAAGAGTCTGCGAACGCTCGTGCTTCTTTCGGCGATCGTGGTCACGGCCGGGAGCGCACAGACGACCGCGGCTGCGGTCCACCACGACGAATGCCTGAGCGTGCATGCGCGCGCGATCGGCCAGAACCTCGGGGGCGGCCGCACGCATGCCACGATCATCCACGCCGGGATCCTGAACGGGACGACGACCGGGCAGCTCCAGATCACCGGCGGAACGCCGCCTCTGCTTACCGTCGAAGGAACAGGTGTGCTGACGACGCACCACGGAACCCTGACTGTGCGTATCGTCGGCACGTTCAACCAGGCTACGGGAGTGTTTGCGGCGACCGGCCAGATCGTGCACGGGACTGGAATGTTCGCCGGCGCGACCGGAATACTGACGTTCGAGGGAGTCGAGGATCTGACCAGCGGCAGCTTCACCCAGACGATCACCGGAACGGTCTGCCTCGCGCACGGCTGATCGACCCGTCCGACGCCGCCGGCGGACCTGGATGCGGGAGAGCCGACGCGCGGATTCGAACCGCGGACCCCTTCATTACGAGTGATCAAGTTGAGGTCGGTCACAGTTCCTTCGACGGACGTTCCAGTCAGGAACACAGGTAGCCGAGGACGCAGCGGATCGTGCGGGAAGGTGCGTCGGTCCTGCGGCGATAGCTACAGGGCGAGTCCGCATGGCTCAGGCGGGCGCCAGGAGCTCGAGCTTCGCGGAAACTGTGTCGGCAACTGCGGCCGCGACACGCTCCTGGAGCTCCAGTAGCCGGAGCCCGTTTCGTACGTCCGGCAGACAGCGCCCCAGCTCGTCGAGGTAGCGGGCGCGGAGCTCGGTGTTGACATTCACCTTGGCGATGCCGAGCTGTATGGCGCGACGAACGTCGGCGTCGGGCAGTCCCGAGGTGCCGTGGAGGGAGAGGGGGACGTCGAGCCGCTGCCGGATCGCCGCGAGGCGGTCCCAGTCGAGGTCGGGGATCGTCGCATACCGCCCGTGCACGTTGCCGATCGAGACCGCAAGGCAGTCGGCACCGGTGGCTGCGACGAAGGCGGCGGCGGCATCGGGGTCCGTGAAGGCACCGGCGCTCGCTGCGGCTGCCACATCCTCGCCGCCCTCGATGTGGCCGAGCTCCGCCTCGACGCCCGCATCGCCCGCAATGTCGCGGATTGCCCGCACGAACTCCGTGTTGCCGTCGAGCGGCAGCCTCGACCCGTCCGCCATGACGGCGCCGAGCCCACTTTCGAGCGCGGCGACGATTAGCTCACGATCGGAGGCATGGTCGAGCTGGACGCAGGCGGGCACGCCTGCCTCGCGTGCGACGGCGAGGAGAGCCGGAACGAGCAGCCGGCCGTCTCGGCCCGTGAACGACGCATCGCCGAGAAGCAGGATCACCGGGTCGTTTCGCGCCTCGGCGGCGCGGATGACTCCGAGCGCTGTGGTCACGTCGTAGCAGGTGAACGCGCCCACGGCCGCCCCGGCCGCGCGGCGCTCCTCGAGCAGCTCGCGGAAGGGCGCCAGCACCGGCCTATCCTCCCAGCACCAGAGCGACGATGTCTGCAAGCAGGCGGTCGTCGCCGACGTTGCCCGGTACGACGAGGTAGTCGAGATCGCCCGCGCGCCAGCGTGAGACGCCGGGGAGCACTGGGCCCACGACCTCCGCTGCGGCAACGCCGAGACCGTCGCGGAGCGTCACGCACGACGTGATTCCACCCTTCGCGACCACCACGGACGGTCTCGGCTCGATCGCACCGGCGACGGCGGCGATCCCTGCCGCGATCCGTTCGCCGGCGTCGAGCGTCTCGGTTCCGAGTGGACGCAGGCGGGACGTCGAAACCACGGCGAGGCGGCCACCGCGAATCCGTTCCGACGCGGCGCTCGCGGCCCTGCCGACTTCGGACCCGGGGTGGGGAGAGGCGAGCACCGAAGGATCGATCTCGACGAGTGAGGCTGGCCGCTCGTCGACGAGGACGCGGAGTTGCGCAGTCGACGCCGGCAGGTAAGAGCCGCACACCACGAGCACGCCATCGCGCGTCTCCGGCGCCGACACGAGCTCGGTTGCGGTGGTGCCGGCGAGCACGCCGGCGAACGCCGGCGCGCACCGCACGAGCGAATCAGTTCCGGCTTCGAGCGCCCGGCGGTACCCCTCGGCGATGAGCTCGAGATCGGCCTCGGTGACGGCGTCGGGAGCGAGCACCGCCGGACGGCCCGCCGCCTCCAGCTCCTCGAGCGCCCCCATGACGGCGGCCGGCCCGCCCGCCCGCAGTTCGTCGAGCTGAAGCTCACGTCCGTCGCCTGCGCGGAACAGTCCTCCCGATCGCTCCTCGGCCCACTCCAGCAGGCGGGCGCTCCGATAGGAGAACACCCCGTCGGACGCATACTCGGTCTCGTGCAAGGGGATGAAACGGCCGTCGCGCTGGATCAGATGGACGCCCGCGACGGTCGCCCTTCCCGCCGACGGCAGCGCGGGCACGAGCAGGAGAGGGGGCACCCGACCCGGGGTGACGACCGAAGCGACGGCCTCGACCTCCTCGAGCAGGTGGCCGCGAAGCGTGCTGTCCCCGCGCAGGACGACGCGCGCGTCGGGCGCCCCGGCGAGCGCCGCCCGCGCCGCGGACGCGGTGACCCTTCGTGCTCGTTCGGGGGCCAATGCGCGCGCGTTCGTGACCAGGTGAACGGAGGGACGGTCGTCGAGCGCGGCGAGGACATCCCCCTCGTCCCAGGCGAGCAGGACGTGGATGCCTGCGAGCGTCTGCACACCTGTCGGGTCGTCGTCGAGGACGACGTAGCGGCCCTCCGCCAGCTCGCGGGGCAGCCCCTTGCTCATCATGTCATCCTACTGTCGTACAGATCTGAGGAGGCTGCGAGCGGGTGCGCATCATGCAGTACGAGAGCGCCGGCCGGACGGGGTGCGGTGTGGAGGTCGACGGGCAGGTCTACGCCACCGGCTACGGCGACACGCTGTCCCTGATTCGCGACGGTGATCGAGGACTGGAAGCCGCCGCCGCGGCCGCCGGGAACGGCGATGCGGTCCGCGTCGACCGACTGCTCGCGCCGCTCACGAACCCCGGGAAGATCTTCGGCTCCGGCGTCAACTACGCGAGCCACGGCGACGAGGAGCCCGGCTTCGTGTTCCCCGACGAGGTGGTCTGGGACTTCATCAAGGTCGCGAGCGCGATCATCGGCCCAGGGGAGGCGATCGTGATTCCGCCCGCCGACGACATCATCCGCAGGCTGCCGGGCGGCTTCGCGCAGTTCGGTGAGCACGGTTTTGCCGTCGACTACGAGGTCGAGTTCGGCGTCGTCATCGGCGCACGGGCGAAGAACGTGCACCGCGACGACGCGCTCGACCACGTCTTCGGCTACACGGTCATCAACGACGTCGGGGCGCGATCGGTGCAATTCCACAACGGGCAGCGCGATCTCGGCAAGAACTTCGACACCTTCTGCCCGATGGGGCCGTGCATCGTCACGAAGGACGAGCTGCAGGACTGGGAGGCGGTTCGCATCCAGTCGCACGTGAACGGGGAGCTACGCCAGGACGCCGAGGTGCGCGAGCAGATCGGCCCTCCGCCCGTCGCGATCGAATGGCTCTCGTCGATCATCACGCTCGAATCCGGCGACTGCCTGTGCACGGGGACGCCTGCCGGCTGCGGGACATTCCTCGACCCTCCCCGCTTCCTGCAGCCCGGCGACACCGTGACCGTCTCCGCGAGCCGGATCGGCGAGCTGACGAACCCCGTTGTTGCCGGCACCGCGCGCACGTCCCCGAGAGCGGACTGAGCTGAGCCGCCTGTTCCCCCGCATCGCCTCGGTACGAGCGTTCGTTCTGCGCGGCGGCGGGGCCGACTACCACGACCAGCCGGGCGGTCACTGGATCGACGGGCAGATCGCGACACCGATGTCCGTGTACGAGGAGTACCGGGCGACCCGCTCGTCCTTCGGACTCAACGTCCTCGGCACAGTCGTCGTCGAGGTGGAGGCCGAAGACGGAACGGTCGGCGTCGGCACCTCCACCGGCGGCCCGCCGGCAGCCTGGCTCGTCGAGCATCATCTTTCCCGTTTCGTCGAGGGCAAGCGCGCCCACGAGCTCGAGCTGATCTGGGATCAGATGTGGCGGGCATCGCTGTACTACGGTCGCAAAGGGCTGGCGATCAACGCGATCTCGGCGATCGACCTGGCGCTCTGGGACCTGCTCGGCCGTCTCCGTGACGAGCCGGTGAACGCGATGATCGGCGGGCCGGTGCGAGACGAGATCGAGTTCTACGCCACCGGCCCGCGCCCCGACCTCGCGCAGGAGCTGGGGTTCGTCGGCGGCAAAATGGCGCTGGTGCACGGGCCGGCCGAAGGCGAGGACGGCCTGCGCCGCAACCTCGAGCTCGCCGCCGACATGCGCGCTCGCGTGGCGACGACTTCTTCCTTGCCTACGACTGCTGGATGGCGCTCACGCTCGAGTACGCGCTGCGCCTGATCGAGGGACTGAGGCCGTATCACTTCAAGTGGGTGGAGGAGTTCCTGCCGCCCGACGACTACGCCGGGTACGCGGAGGTGCGGAGGCGAGCGCCCAACGACGTCCTGCTCACGACGGGGGAGCACGAGTGGACCCGCTGGGGCTTCCGGCAATTGATCGACGGCCGCTGCTGCGACATCGTCCAGCCCGACGTCAACTGGTGCGGCGGCCTCACAGAGCTGCTCAAGATCGCTGCCTACGCGTCAGCGCACGATGTGCTCGTCGTACCCCACGGCTCGAGCGTCTACAGCTACCACTTCGTCGTCACCCGCCACGAAAGCCCGTTCGCGGAGTTCCTGATGATGGCTCCGGACGCGGCCTCGATCGTGCCGATGTTCACGCCGCTCTTGATCGGCGAGCCGGTGCCCGAGCAGGGCCGCATCCGCTCGTCGGCGCTCGATCGGCCAGGGTTCGGGGTCGAGCTCGACCGCTCGCAGCCCCTGGAGCGGCCGTTTCCGCGAGGCGGCTGAAGCGGACACGACGCCCGTCAGGCCTGCTCGTGGACGGCTCGCAATGTTCTCTCTCGCGGCGCTGGCCGTCGCCATCGCTCTCGGCGGCTGCGACGAGCGCGGCGACGCGCCGCCGCGACCCGAAGCGAGCGGCAAGCCGGTCGTCGTCGACGGCGGCACGGCGACGCCGTATGGACGCGGCGCAGGCCGCGTCTGGGTCTTCGAGCCCACTGGCGGGGAGGGCGAGAGCGTGGTCGTCTACCTCCACGGCTGGGGCGCAAACCTGCCGTTCGAGTGGCATCAGGCGTGGTTCGAACATCTGCTTGCGCGGGGGAATGCCGTGCTCTTCCCCGAGTACCAGGACGGAGTCGACGACGCCTTCGTGGTCGCCCCGTACGATCTGCGCGCGGGCCTCCGACTCGGCTTCAGAGCACTCCGCGAACGCGACGTGCCGGTCGTCGCGGCTGGCTTCTCCGTCGGCGCGAGCCTGGCGTTCGTCTACGCGAAACGGGCAGAGCTTTGGTCAATCCCAGCGCCTCGGGCGGTCTACAGCGTCTTTCCCGTCGACCCGCTCCTGATCGATCCGAACCTGGACGTCTCCGGGCTCGACGACACCCGGATCGTGCTCCTGGTCGGCGACCGGGACGACGTCGTCGGCCGAAACGGCGGCGATGCGTTCTGGTCGATGCTCACGTCGGTGCCCGCCGGCGAGAAGGAATACCGCGTGATCCGCACGACCGACGATCTGCTCGCCGACCACGAGGCGCCGACCTACGTCGCCGATCCGGTCGTCAGGCGAACGTTCTGGGATCCGCTGGACCGGCTCGTGGCGTCTGCGCGCGGAGAAGCGGGCGGTTGAACGCCTAAGACGGGCGGCGGTCGAGGTAGCCCGGCGTCTCGTCGACGTCCTGCGCGCGGACGAACTCCGTGCATTCGATTCGCACCCCGTGGCTGTCTGCTGCGCTGACGAAGCTCGACACGCGCCCGCGCCCGGTCCCGATCGAGATCTCTGCTCCCGGATCGCTGAGCTCGCCGACGGCTCCGGTTACGTCGTCGACACCGAAGCAGATGTGATGGAGCCCTTCACCGTGCTCGTCGAGCCAGACGGTCAGCGGCGAGTCGCCCGCGAGCGGTTGAACGAGCTGGATGTAGGCGTTGCCCACATCGAGGTAGGTGAGCCGGACGTGCGGAGCCGGGATCTCCTCGCTCGAGGCGACCGCGAGGCCGAGCCGTCCCGAGTAGAAGCGAAGCGCCTCGTCCGTGTCGCGTACGAGCACCGCAACGTGGTCGAGACGGCGGAGCGGCGTCACTCGTGTGCGTCTTCGTCCGGAGCCGGCCCATGCGGATGCTCGCGCCAGAACGAGGCGACGCCGTCCAGGTGGGCCTGCATCGCAGTGCGCGCAGCCTCAGGGTCGTGCGCCGCGATCAGCTCGAGGATCGCCTCGTGCTGGCTGAGCGTCATCGGAGCCGACCCGGACGCGAGGTTTTGCCGCCGGATGTCGATCAGCGAGCTCCCGATCGAGTCCATCAAGAGGAGGAAGAGTTCGTTGTGCGTCGCGCGCGCGATCACGCGGTGGAACTCGAGGTCGTCGCGTGCGGCGGCTTCGACGTCGGCCCTCTCGCGTTGCATGCGTTCGTGGATCTCGCGCAGTTGTGCGACGTCGTCGTCGGTGGCCCGCTCGGCGGCCAGGCCGGCGAGGTGCACCTCGAGGAGCGTCCGCACTTCGTGCACCTTCTCGAAGTCGAGCGTTCCACCACGGAGAAAGAGACTCATCGACTCGCTCACGGCGTTGGCGTCGACGGCTGCGACGCGCAGCCCGCTGCCGGAGCGAACATCGATCACGCCCTTTGTAACGAGAGCGCGGACGGCCTCGCGCACGACCGTGCGCGAGACGCCGAACTGCTCGCCGAGCTCACGCTCGGAGGGCAAGCGGTCGCCGACGTTGAGACGATCCGACAGGATCGTCTCGAGCATCATGTCGGCCACCTTGTCCGAGAGCCGCCGCTCTCGATTCACAAGCCCGAAGAGCGCCGGTTCCGCGCTCCCGAGGCCGGACTCGCCTCCGTCATGTCGCTGAGCCATGCGCACGATCATACGTCATACCGCATGCCACCTCATCTCCTGGACGGACGGCACGCCGTCGTATAGGTTGCCGCAGTGCGCGCGTTCTGCGTAGACCACAGTGTGGCTCCGCAGCGGAGAGAGCAACGGCGGTAGCTCAATGGCCCAGGTCTCGTTCGCCAACGTGAGGAAGATCTATCCAGACGGCACCGTCGCCGTGAAGGATCTGTCCCTCGAGATCCCGGACGGCGAGCTGATGGTGTTCGTGGGACCGTCCGGCTGCGGTAAGACAACCGCTCTGCGCATGGTCGCCGGGCTCGAGGTGATCACGGAGGGCGAGGTTCGGATCGGCGACGAGGTGGTCAACGGTTTGCCGCCCCGCGACCGCGACGTCGCGATGGTGTTCCAGAACTACGCGCTCTACCCGCACAAGACCGTCTACGAGAATCTCTCCTTCCCGCTGAAGCTCCGCCGGCTGGCGAAACCCGAGATCGACCAGCGCGTCAAGAGGATGGCCCAGGTGCTCGACATCGAGCAGCAGCTGCCGCGCCGGCCGCGCCAGCTGTCGGGCGGCCAGCGGCAACGCGTGGCCATGGGCCGGGCGATGATTCGCGAGCCGCGCGCGTTCCTGATGGACGAGCCTCTCTCGAACCTCGACGCCAAGCTACGAACCCAGATGCGGGCCGAGCTCGGACTGATCCACAAGCAGATCGGCGTGACGACGATCTACGTGACTCACGATCAGGTCGAGGCGATGACGCTCGGCCAGCGCGTCGCCGTGATGCGGAACGGCGAGCTGCAGCAGGTCGCCGCACCCCAGGAGCTCTACAGCCGCCCGAACAACCTCTTCGTGGCGGGGTTCATCGGCAGCCCCGCGATGAACTTCTTCGAGGGCACGGTCGTGCGCCGTGACGGCGGTCTCAGCGTTACGTTCGGCGACGGGCAGCAACTGGGGATCGAGTCGGCCGAGGCCGGGCCGGCGCTCGAGGGCTTTGTCGACCGGAGGGCGATCGTGGGCGTCAGGCCGGAGCATCTCGAGGACGCGGCGCGCGCAGCCGAGACGCCTGTGAATCGGCGTTTCAACGGTCTCGTTCAGCTCCGCGAGCTACTGGGCGCGGAGACCGTCGTGCACTTTCAGGTCGATGCAACCCCGGTCGTCACCGACGCCTTGCGGGAGATCGCGGCAGACGTCGACGCGGCCGCCGTGACGGAGCTCGATCTGCAACGCGCGGCGCGACGTACCTCGTTCGTCGGCCGGTTCCACGCCGACACGACGGCCCGCGAGGACGCTCCGGCAGAGATCGCCGTGGCTCCGGGCGCGCTCCGCTTCTTCGATCCCGAGTCCGGCGAGCGGATCGGCGGTTGACGAGATGACTCGAAGCCACTCTCCCCCATTGACGAGGCGCCGGTCACGCGACATTATCCTAACCGGTCATACAGCACGCCATCAGAAAGGAGTCGTGAGGGCACCGTGAGCGACGACATTCGCGAGGGTCTCGACGGACCCTATCCGTCGATCTTCGACAGGCCCACAGGCCGCAAGGACTTCCTCTTCGACTCGGCCAAGCTCCTCGCCGCGGCGGCCGCCGCCGGCCCGTTCTACCTGGCCGGGTCGCAAGCCGAGGCAGCGATCGAGGCCTCGACGAGCGCGACGGCAGGCGATCCGATCGCCATCTCTGCCGTCAACGCTGCGAAGAAGTTCAAGGGCATCACGCTGACCAAGACCAACGAGGCAGGGCTCCAGGCGCTCGACGACCGGAACTTCACCGGACCGCTCTGGGAGAAGCTGACCGGCATCAAGATCAAGGTGATCGAGTCGCCGTTCGCCCAGATCTACTCGAAGGCCATCGCCGAACACATCGCCGGAACAGGTGGCATCGACGTCATCGACGGGTCGCCCGTCTGGATGCCGGACTTCGCCGAGCAGAAGGTGATCGACCCGATCGACAGCTACATCTCGAAGTACAAGGCGCAGTCCACCCTGAACGACTATCACCCGCTCTACCGCGCCCTCATGAAGTACAAGGGCAAGACCTGGGGCTTCTTCGACGACGGTGACGTCTGGAACCTCTACTACCGCAAGGACGTCTTTGCGAACGCCAAGCTCAAGGCGGCGTACAAGGCGAAGTTCAAGCGCGACCTCCGTGTCCCGAGGACCTGGGACGAGTTCACGACCACCTCGCAGTTCATCACCAACCAGATGGCACCGAAGGTGTACGGCGGCGGTGAGGGCCGCGGCCTCGGCAATCCCGGCAACCAGTTCTACTTCTTCCAGCAGTTCCGCGCGCGCGGCGGGCAGTTCTTCAACCCGCAGACCATGAAGGCGCAGATCAACAACGCGATCGGCGTCAAGACCATGCAGTCGATCATGCTCGAGCTCAAGGCCTCGGCACCCGGCATCGCGAAGCTGAGCTTCGTCGATTCATGGGTGAACTGGCTTCAGGGCAAGACGGCGATGATCTACGCCTGGCCGCCGACCGGGCGGATCTCCGAGAACTACGCACAACGCGACAAGGCGTTCTCGTTCCTCCCGAAGTCGAAGATCGTCGGCAAGGTCGGCTACTCGCTCATGCCGCAGCTCAACGGCGAGCACGCCGGCTCCTTCGTGAAGATGGTGTCCGCGGACTCGAAGAACAAGGAAGCGGCCTACCTGTTCGCGCAGTGGGCGACGAGCCCGTCCGTCTCGCTCCAGCGCGTGCAGCTTCCCTACACGCTGCGCGACGCGTACCGGATCTCGCACTACAACTCGAAGCAGTTCAGGTCGCGCTGGCCCTCGGCCAGTCTGTACCTGAAGGCCCTGGCCGACGCGGCGAACAACGCCGTGCTCGATCCGATCATGACCGGTGCCGCCGACTACGCCAACGCGCTCGACCGCGCGATGACGGCGATCTACGCCGGCAAGGACATCCAGGAGGCACTCGACGACACGGCGAAGGAGTGGGACGGCATCACGAACAAGCTGGGAGTCGCGAAGCAGAAGGCGTCGTACGCGGCGTTCCTGAAACTCCCGGGCGCGACCAGCAAGAACACGGTCGCCAAGAGGGGCCAGGCAGTCAAGATCTCGGCCTGACCGCGCAGCGTTGGCTACTCGCGCCGAGACAACCATCGTGAAGCGGTCGCGAGCCGCCTCCTCATGGATGGACCGCAACATCCGGTGGCTGCTGGTCGCCCCCTCGATCGTCCTCGTCCTTGCGCTGACGATCTTCCCCCTCGGCTTCGCGCTGTGGGCGAGCGTCGTCCAGTACGACTTCTCGCTCGGGCTGGAGCACCCCTGGGTCGGACTCGACAACTACAGGGAGAACTGGAGCGATCCGGTCTGGGTGCACTCGCTTTGGGTGACCGCGTTTCTCGCGACGGCCTCGGTGGCTATCGAGCTTGCGCTCGGCTTCGTGCTCGCGCTCGCGATGATGAGGCCGTTCCGCGGCCGCCGCGGCCTGATGGTGCTGTTCGTGATTCCGCTCTTCATGAGCCCGGTCATCGTCGGCGGCTTCTTCGATCTGTTCCTGCGCCGTCCCTTCGGGCCGATGAACTGGCTGCTCGGCAAGCTGCTCGGCCACGCCGTGACGATCGACTTCACCAACGACACGCCGTGGACCTACATCTCCCTCATCCTCGCCGACACCTGGCAATGGACGCCGTTCATGTTCGTGATCCTGCTCGCGG
>Ga0126307_10000844_pt1 | contig 20191 bp, 26 predicted proteins | sample Plot28_FD_89955 | JGI IMG/M metagenome (GOLD analysis project Ga0126307, IMG submission 89955) | Serpentine soil microbial communities from UC McLaughlin Reserve, CA, USA - Plot28 | ecosystem: Environmental > Terrestrial > Soil > Grasslands | place: USA: UC McLaughlin Reserve, Lake County... | reverse complement strand
CGGGGGCGGTTGGCTCCGGAGCCAGGGGCGCGGCGCTCAAAGGTCCAAGCGGCGGGCTACGCGCACCATTCCGAAGCGACCGCGAGCACGACGTCGCGCGTCTTCTCGACTGACGAGAGGTCGACCCATTCTTCGACCGCGTGCGCGCCGTCGCCGACGGGCCCGTAGAGCACTGTCGGGATCCCGGCCGCGGCGATCAGGGCTGAATCCGCCCAGAACGACACTCCGACCGTCTCCGGGTTGCCGGCGCAACGCCTGACCAGCTGCACCAGCTCATGCTCCGGATCGACTTCGAACGGCTCGCGCGCGACGAGCATCCGGAGCGCGGCGTCGCGGGTGATTGCGCGCAGCTCCTGCTCGATCTCTGCGTGAGTCTCGCCGGGAAGCGTCCGCCGCTCACCGGTGAGCAGGCACCGGGCCGGGTAGCTCGAGAACTCCTGGCCGCCCTCGATCAACGACGCGTGAACGGAGCCCGTGCCGAGCAACGGGTGCCGTTCACCGCTCTGAAGCCGCCGGTCGAGCTCGCTGAGCGCGACGAGGATCGGCCCCATCTTCGCGATCGCGTCGACGCCGAGGTGCGGTCGCGACCCGTGCGCCGCGACTCCCGCCGCCTCGATCTCGAATCCCGCGAAGCCCTTGTGCGCGGCCGCAACCTTCAGCTCCGTGGGCTCAACCACGATCGCCGCGTCTGCGCGCACGTGCTCGAGCACAGCCTCGGTCCCGATCGACGCCACCTCTTCGTCGGCGACCGCAGTGACGAGCACATCGCCTCGGAGACCAAGCTCGCGTGCGCTTGCCGCTGCGTCGAGGATCGCCGCCACCGCTCCCTTCATGTCGTAGGTGCCGCGGCCGTAGAGGCGGCCTTCGAGAATCCGGGGCTCGAGTGGCGCGTCCATCCCGGCAACGCCGACCGTGTCGAGGTGTCCGTTCAGCATCAGCGACCGGCCGCCGCCCGAGCCGCGGGCGGTCACGATCACGCTCGGCCGCTCGCCGCCGCCGACCAGCTCCACCTCCAGGCCGCGGTCGCTCGCCCAGCCGGCGACGAAGCGGGAAATCTCTCGCTCGCCCGCCGCGCCCTCGATCAGCGACGGATTGACCGAGTCGATCCGGACGAGCTGCTCGATCAGCGCCGTCAGCTCGCCGCCGGCCACGGGCCGATCGTAGCCGCCCTACGCTTCGCGGCCATGTGGGCGGGGTCGGAGTGGGTCGAGCAGGGGACTCGCTGGGCGAGCGACCAGCTCGAGCGCCTCGGGATCGGGATCGTCGGCCCGGGCGAGCAGATTCGCCTCGAGTCGTGGTCGGCGGTGCTGCGCCTGCCGACCACCGGCGGCTCGATGTTCTTCAAGGCAGTGACGCCGGTCCACGGCTTCGAGCCCACGTTGACGAACTTGCTCGCACGCATCCGACCCGGCTCGGTCTCCGATGTCGTCGCGATCGACGAGGAGCGCCGCTGGATGCTGACGCGCGACGCCGGCACCCGCCTGCGTGAGCTCGTACGCACGCCGGGCGATGTGCGGTTGTGGGAGGAGGCCTTGCCGCAGTACGCGGAGCTGCAGATCGCGGTCGCCGAAGCCGGCATCGACCTCCTCACGCTCGGTGTTCCGGATCAGCGGCTCGCGGCGCTCCCGGAGCTCCTCGAACGCGTGCTGGAAGATCGTGACGCGTTGCTGATCGGCCAGCCCGCCGGCTTGAGCGCCGAGCAGGCCGTCGAGCTGCGGCGGCGGGCGCCGTCGTTCGGGACGCAGTGCGCGGACCTGGCCGCGTACGGAATCCCGGAGACGATCCAGCACGACGACCTGCACGACGGCAACGTCTTCGTGAATGACGGCCGGTACGTCTTCTTCGACTGGGGAGACTCGTGCGTCTCGCACCCGTTCACGACACTGGCCGTGACGCTGCGCGCGCTTGCATGGAAGCTCGACCTCGAACCCGGCGGGTCGTGGGCCGCGCGCCTGCGCGACGCGTATCTCGAGCCCTGGCCGAACTTGCGCTCGAAGGACGGGCTCGAGGCCGCGTTCGAGCTCGCCTACGCGGTCGGAACGGTCGCCCGAGCACTCGCCTGGTATCGGATGACCGCGCCGGAGAAGCCGGAGGATCGCGGTGACGACGCCGAATCGATTCCCTACGGGCTGCGGCTCTGGCTCGAGGGCGGACGGCTCGGCACATGGCACTGACGGCTCGGCACATGGCACTGACGCTACGCGCCGACGATCCGCGCCGCGAGCACCGCCGCGTTGCGCGCGTTGTCGACGCCCACTGCGGCGACAGGGACGCCCGGCGGCATCTGCGCGATTGCGAGCAGCGCGTCGAGGCCGTCCAGCACGGACAGCGACGAGCGCAGCGGCACCCCGATCACCGGCAGATCCGTGTGCGCCGCCGCAACTCCCGGCAAGGCGGCCGACAGGCCGGCGCCGCAGATCAGGACGCGGAGACCGCGCCCGCGTGCGCTCCGGCAATACTCCGCGACCGCGTCAGGCTGCCGGTGCGCCGAGCGCACCTCGAACTCGTAAGCGATGCCGCGGCCGTCGAGCTCGTCGAGCGCACCCTGCATCCGCTCGCGGTCGGATTCCGAGCCGACGAGGATTCCGACCAGTGCGCCGTCAGACAAGCGCCGCCTCCGCAGCGATGTCGCGCCGGAATCTCGCGCCCTCGAACGCGATCCGGTCGGCCGCCGCATACGCATGCTGGCGGGCCTCCGCGATCGTTGCGCCGATACCCGTCACGTCGAGGATCCTGCCCCCGTTGGTCACGATCCGATCGTCCCGCTGCGCGGTGCCGGCGTGGAAGACGAGCGCGCCCTCGCCCTCGGCGTCCGCGATCCCGTAGATCGGCGAGCCGGAGTCGCCGTGCGCGGGATACTCGCCCGCGGCGACGACGACGGTGACCGCCGCGGCCGGATCCGCCGCGAGCGCGACCGACGATGCGTCGCCGGCGGCCGCCGCCGCGAACGCCCCGAGCAGATCGCCGTCGATGCGGGGAAGGATCGACTGCGCCTCGGGGTCCCCGAGCCGACAGTTGAACTCGAGCACGCGCGGCCCGTCGTCCGTGAGCATCAATCCCGCGAACAGCACGCCGACGAAGGGCGCGCTGCGCCGCGAGAGCTCGGCGAGCACCGGAGCGTGGATCTGCTCGACGAGCTGCTCGTGGTCGATCTCCGACACCGGCGAGTACGAGCCCATGCCGCCGGTGTTCGGACCTTCGTCGTCGTCGAAGGCGCGCTTGAAGTCTCGCGCCGCGGGCAGCGGGATGGCGTTCCTTCCATCGCAGAGCGCGAGGATGGAGACCTCGGGCCCCTCGAGCAGCTTCTCGACGACGAAGGACGGGCCGATGACGCGCACGGCACGAAGCGCGGCCTCCAGCTCCGGCTGCGTCCGACACACGAAGACGCCCTTGCCTGCGGCCAAACCGTCCGCTTTCACGACGCACGGCGGCTTGGCGATCGGGAGGTTCGGGGCCGTCGGGACGCCGACGCTCCGCAGCACGTCCTTCGCGAAGGACTTCGACCCCTCGATCCGAGCCGCCGCTGCGCCCGGGCCGAAGACGGCGACGCCGTTGTGCCGCAGCGCGTCGGCGACGCCGGCGACGAGGGGCGCCTCCGGCCCCACGACCACGAGGTCGAGGTCGAGCGAGCGCGCGAGGTCGAGGAGCCCGTCGGCATCCTCCGCCAGGACCGGGTGGCACGAGCCGTGCCGGGCCAAGCCCGGGTTGCCGGGCGCGCAGTGCAGCTCGGTCAGCCCCGGGCTCTGAGCCAGTTTCCACGCGAGCGCGTGCTCGCGCCCGCCGGACCCCACGACGAGCACCTTCACGCACCGACTCTACTCGGGTTTGAGGACGACCGCCGCGGCGCAGGATCTGCCGGATGACCGATCCCGGACTCGACCTGCACGAGTGGCAGACGCGGTGGGCGGAGCTCGAGGACGCGGCCCGCGAATCGCCGGTCGAGGCCGCCGCCGAGATGGACCGGCTGCTCGAGCAGATGCTGCTCGAGCGGGGCTACTCGGTCGACCCCGACGACGCGGTCGAGGACGAGCCCGAGGTCGTCGGCCGCCTCCTCGCGGCTCGGGAGCTGGCGAACGCGTCGGGCGGCGTCGACGCCGATCCGGGGGACGTGGGCGCCGCGATCGAGAGCTACCGCGAGCTGTTCGAGCACGTCGTCGCCGAGCATCCCGCTCCCTGACGGCGCGCCGGGCCGCCTCGCGGTGCCGATCTGCACACTTCGACCGTGCCGCGACGGAAGCTGACCGGCGTTCTGCTCGTCGGGGGCGAGAGCCGGCGCTTTGGCTCCCCCAAGCCGCACGCGCTCTTCCGCGGCGAGACGCTCGCCGACCGTGCGTGGCGCGTACTCGACGAGGCATGTGACCAGCGCCTCGCCGTCGGCAAGCGCGGCGAGCTCGAGCTTCCTTTCGAGCTCGTCGACGACGGGACGGAGCTGCGTGCGCCGCTCGCCGGCGTCGTCGCGGGTCTTCGGGCCGCCGTCAACGAGGTATGTGTTTTCCTGCCCGTCGACGCGCCGCTCGTAACCCCGTCGATACTCCGCGCGCTTGGCGAAGCGTGCCGCGACGGCGCACGGCCCGCGTCGACTCCGGCGCCGTGTGCTTTCGCGCGCCGCGCGCTCCCGCAGCTCGAGGTTCGCCTGCGCGGCAACGACCTTTCACTTACGGGCGCGTTGCGCGCCGTCGATACCGCCCTCGTCGACGGCCTGGAGGAGGCGCTGCTCGTCGACACCGACCATCCGCATGAGCTCGCGCGGCTGGAGGCCGCGAGCGGCTTTTAGCGCCGAACGCTCTACGCGCGCGAGAGCACGCGTTCGCGCTCCGCACCGATCCCGACGAGCTGCACCGGCACGGCGAGCTCGCGCTCCACGAACTCGACGTAGGCGCGGGCGGCTGCCGGCAGCTCGTCATCGAGCGCGCACTCCCAGCCGCGGAGCGTCTCGAAGACCGGCCGACAGTGATGGAAGTCCGATTGGTGCGCGGGGAAATCGGCTGTTTGCGTGCCGTCCGGCAGCAAGTAGCGGACGCAGACCGGGATCTCCGCGAACGCGGACAGGACGTCGAGCTTCGTCAGCGCCAGCGACGTCAGCCCGTTCAGGCGGGCGGCGTATCGCAAGGCGACGAGGTCGAGCCAACCGCAGCGCCGCTCCCGGCCGGTGACAGTCCCGAACTCGCCGCCGAGATCGCGGACCTGCTCCTGCTGCGGCGATCCGATCTCGGACGGGAACGGCCCCTCGCCGACGCGCGTCACGTACGCCTTCGCGACGCCGATGATGTGGTCGAGCCGGTTCGGCCCGATCCCGATCCCGGTCGCGGCGCTCGCCGCCACGGGATTCGACGAGGTGACGAAGGGATACGTGCCGTGGTCGAGGTCGAGCAGCGTCCCCTGCGCGCCTTCGAACAGCACGCGCAGGCCGTCGCGCAGCGCGCGGTCGACGAGCAGCGAGGTGTCCGCGACGTACGGGCGAAGCCGCTGCGCGTACGACTCGTAGCGTGACGCGACGTCCTCCAGCTCGAACGTCTCCGCCTCGTAGACGCGCTCCAGCCAGACGTTCTTCTCGGCGAGCGCGACCTCGATCTTCTGCCGGAGGATCTTCGGGTCGAGCACGTCCTGGACGCGGATGCCGATCCGCGCCGCCTTATCGGCGTACGCAGGCCCGATCCCGCGCCTCGTCGTCCCGATCTGGAGCTCGCCGAGGCGCCGCTCGGACGCGCGGTCGATCGCGAGGTGCCACGGCATGATCAGGTGTGCGTTGCCGGAGACGTAGAACGTCCCGCGCTCGCCGTACGCGTCGAGCTCGGCGACGAGCACCTCCGGATCGACGACGCAGCCGGCGCCGAGGATCGCGACCTTGCCGGAGAGGATCCCGGTCGGGATCTGGCGGATCTTGTACGTCTCGCCGTCGAAGATGATCGTGTGGCCGGCATTCGGCCCGCCCTGGTAGCGGCACACGACATCCGATTCCTGGGCGAGCAGGTCGACGATCTTGCCCTTGCCCTCGTCACCCCACTGCGCACCGACGATCACGGTCGCGGGCACGACCGAAGAGTCTGCCTTACGCGTCGGCCCCCGCCTAGTGGATGCGGAGGAACGCGAGCACGACCTCGTCGTCGACCTCGAAGTGGTCGATCACGTAGCCGTTCAGCAAATCGCCCGCGCGGAAGAAGCGGTCGCGTGGATCGAACAGTGCCGTGCCTCCGTTCGGGTAGACGAGCAGCATCGGCTCGCGCCACGCGCGGGGCGGCTCGAGCGGCGGGACCGACGCGAGCTCTGGCACGGCTACAAGAAGTCCCTCGAGGTCGCGTCGCCGAGGCGGACACGCTTGACGAGAAGCCGGTGCCCGCGCCGGCAGGAGCGAAAGCCGACGTCGACGTCGCGCCGAAGCGACCCCTCGACCTGAGCGGCGCGCTGACGCGCAGGGAGCGAGCCTTCGCGCGTGTTCAGGCACGCGTCGCAGCGCGCCTCGAACGTCGTCTCGTCGGGCCGGAGATAGACGACTTGCGAGCTCATACCTGAGCGAGGTCCGCGAACTTCGCGTACCGCTTGAGGAACGAGAGCTTGAGCGCGTCCGTCGGGCCGTTGCGGTGTTTCGCGACGATCACCTCGGCGAGCCCCTGCTGATCGGTCTCGTCCGGGTTGTAGTACTCGTCCCGATAGATGAAGACGACGATGTCGGCGTCCTGCTCGATCGATCCCGAATCACGAAGGTCCGAGAGGATCGGGCGCTTGTCGTGCCGCTGCTCGACGGCGCGCGACAGCTGCGACAGCGCCATGATCGGGACGTCGAGGTCGCGCGCGAGCACCTTCAGCTGGCGGGAGATCTGTGACGCCTCCTGCACGCGGTTCTCGACGCTGTGGCCCGACGTCATCAGTTGGAGGTAGTCGACGACGATCAGGCCGAGCTCGGGATGGCTCGACTTCAGGCGGCGCGCCTTCGAGCGGATGTCCATCATCGTCAGCGAGCCGGTGTCGTCGACGTAGATCGGCGCCTTCATCAGCTTGTCGCTGGCGGCGGTCAGGCGCGACCAGTCGTCCTGCGCCAGCTTCCCGGTCCGGAGCCGCTGCGACTCGACCTTCCCCTCGCTGCACATCAGCCGCTGCGTCACCTCGGCCTTCGACATCTCGAGCGTGAACAGCGCCACCGGCGTCCCGCCGCGGACGGCGATGTTCGCGGCCGCACAGAGCGCCAGCGCCGATTTGCCCATCGAGGGGCGCGCCGCGACGATGACGAGATTTCCCGCCTGGAATCCGGAGGTGATCTTGTCGAGCTCGCGGAAACCCGAGGCGACGCCGGTGACGTCGATCCCGGCCTCGTAGAGCTGGACGATCCGCTCGAAGCTCTCCTTCAACAGCTCCTCGATGTGCGTGAAGTCGCCCGAGACGCGTGACTGCGTCAACTCGAACAGCACCTGCTCGGCCTGGTCGACGAGGTCGGGCGTCTCCCCGGGCCGCTCCCATCCCAGGCGCGCGATCTCGGCGCCGACGCGGATCAGGCCGCGCAGCGTCGCCGTCTCATGCACGATCCGCGCGTAGTGGGCGGCGTTCGCCGTCGCCGGGACGAGCGCCGCCAGCTCGTGGACGCGCGGGCGTCCGCCGACGTCATCGAGCTCGCCGCGCTCGTCCAGCTCGTCGACGAGCGTGATCGCGTCGACGGGCTCGCCCTTGGCATACAGCGCGAGAGCCGCGCGATAGATCTTCGCGTGGCTCTCGCGGTAGAAGTCGCCCGCGTCGAGGATCTCGCTCACAGCGCCGATCGCTCCTGGGGACAGCATCATCGCCCCGAGTACCGACTCCTCGGCCTCGAGGTTCTGCGGCGGAGTCGGAGCGGTCGGCGAGTGGACCTGGGCGACCACTTAGCGGCCGATTGAACCGCTCCGGCGCGGTCGGTTCAACGAGTGGATAACGGCATTTGTGGACATGGCAAAAACGGCCGATTCCAGGGAGATAAGAACACGTGTTCGTACAGTATCCACACCCAGTCGGACGTTGTCCACCACCGTGGTGGTGCACAGGTGGACGAAACGGCTGCACCTTGCGCGACGTTCGTCAGGAAATCCCCAGGCTGGGGATTGGGCTGTGTATCAGCGCGGTCGGCTGCGACCGAGAATCGCCGTCAGGATGTGCGGCGCCTCACCGCCCGAGTCCGCCTGCAGGAGCTCGTCCAGCTGCATTCCGACGAGGAAGACGATCGCGGAGACGTAGAGGTAGCCGCTGACGACGAGGAACAGGAGCAGGTTTCCGGCGGCGCTCCGGTAGTCGGCGATCCGCGAGACGTAGAACGCAAAGATCGCGGACTCCACGAGCCACGCGACGACGGTCAGCGTCGCCCCCCAGGTGGCCCAGCGCGACCCGTGAGAGCGCACCGGCGCGTAGTTCGCAACCAAGCCGACGGCGAGCCCGAGGAAGACGGCGCCTAGCGGCCACCGCAGCAGCGCGAGAAGCGAATGCAATACACCGCCGCTGGAGGCGATCGCTCGCCCGAGCACGAGCACGGCGCCGAGAGCAAGCGCGATGCAGACGATCACGACGACGGCCAGCGCGAGCGATGCAGCGACGCGCCGCCACAGCGGACGGTTCTCCCTGTCACCGGTGATCGCGTTGATTGCAAGGCCGACGATTCGGACGCCCCGGGAGACCTCCCACACGCCAAAAGCGGCCGCGAACGCGATCAGCCCCGCCGAGCGCTCGGTGAAGATCTTGTCCACAGCCGCGGTGATCGCTGCGTAGGTCGGCGCCGTGACCTTGGCGGCGACGAGCGGCGCAACGTGCTCGTTCCACAGGTCCTCCTGACCGATCGCGGGGAGCACTGCGAGCGTCAGAAGCGTCAGGCCGATCAGCGCCGCGAACGCATGAAAGCCGATCGCTCCGGCGTAGACGAGCAGCGAGCGCTCACGGAACGCATCCGCCATGCAGTCCGCGTACTTCCGCAGCGAGGGGCGGTGGGTCTTTCGTCGCTTCGGGATGCGGACGCGCTACCCGCTCCCGAGGCCGTTACGCCGGCTGCGTGTCCGCGTCGCGCTCGCGCGCATCCGCAGGCTCGCCGGCCGCCGCGCCTTCGGGAGCGGTTTCGTCCGGCGCGGTCGCGTCGGCAGCCGCAACCTCGGCAGCGAGAACCGTCTCGAGATCGCCCTCGGACGGTTCCTCGGCCGCGGCTTCCTCGGCCCGCTCGGCCTGCTCCATCGCCGCGAGCTCCTCCTCGGATGGCAGCTCGCTGCCCTCGGGGACGACGGTCGCGCGCATGACGACGTTCACGTCCTGGAAGAGCTCGATCGGCACCTCGTGGCGACCGATCCGCTTGATCGTGTCGATGCCGATTCTGCGGCGGTCGACGCGGATCTTGCGCACGCGCCAGATCTCGTCGGCGATGTCCGTCGGCGTCACTGACCCGAAGAGCGAGCCGGTCGGTCCTGCCTTGACGTCGAACCGGAGCTCCGTCCGTTCGAGCGTGCCGGCCATCTCCCTCGCCTGCTCGACCGAACGAGCCTCGTGCCGCGCTCGCTGCGTTTCCCGTCTTTGGAGCTCGGCGACCTTGGCCGACGTCGCGACCTCGGCCAGCCGCCGCGGGAGGAGGTAGTTGCGGGCGTAGCCGCGGGCGACATTGACCACGTCGCCGCGCAGACCGAGCTTCTCGACGTCGTTCAGGAGGATGACTTCCATTGGAGCTAGCTCTCGACGTACTTCATCAGCGCCATCTCTCGCGCGCGCTTCACCGCGACGGCGACCTGGCGCTGGTGGCGCCGACAGGCGCCGCTGATCCGGCGTGAGCGGATCTTGCCCTTCTCCGAGACGTAGCGCCGCAGCTGGTTGACGTTCTTGTAATCGATCTCGTCGACCTTGTCCTTGCAGAAGTAGCAGGACTTCCGCCGCGTTGGCGCAGTGGCCGGCTTCCTGCGGCTGGTCGACGAACGGTCGCGGTCGCTCTTCTGTGGCATGTGCTTCCTTCCTAGAACGGGATGTCGTCGTCGGCGCCGCCGAAGTCGGCGTCACGCTGGGCGGTCGCGCTCGCGGGCACGTACTGCGGCTCGCCCGGGGCGCCCTCGCCGCGGCCCCCGATGAATTGGACGGTGTCGGCGACGATCTCGACCGCTTGGCGCTTCGAGCCGTCCTGCGCCTCCCACTCGCGCCACTCCAGCCGGCCGTCGATCGCGACCTGGCGGCCCTTCGCGAGGTACTGCGCGCAGCTTTCCCCCTGGTTGCCCCAGACGGTGACATCGAAGTAGTTCGGCTTCTCGCCCCACTCGCCGGTCTGTGGATCCTTCCGCCGCGTGTTCACGGCGACGCGCAACGAGCACACGGCCATTCCGGCCTGCGTGTGCCGCAGCTCGGGATCGCGCGTGAGATTGGCGACGAGGACGACGCGGTTGATGCTGGCCATGTCTATCCCTCCTCTTGCGAACGTGCGTTCGCACCAGTGTAGGCCGGGGCGGGGACGGCGCTCTCCCGCGGCTCGGCGGGAGGCCGGGTGCGGCCCTGGTTCGACTGGACGCGGTGCACCGCCATGTGGCGCATCACGCCGTCCGTGATCTTGAGGATCCGCGAGAGTTCCTCGAGCGTCTCGGGCGTGGCGTCGAACTCGAGCAGGTGGTAGATGCCGTCCGTCTTCTTGTTGATCTCGTACGCGAGCCGGCGCCGCCCCCACGCGTCATGGCGGACCCAGTTGCCGCCGCCGTCCTCCACCAATCCGCGGATGCGCGCCAAGATCTCCTCCTGCCGCTGGTCGGGCAGGTCTGCGTCGAGCATGAGCAGGATCTCGTATTCGTTCACGTTTGCCCGGTCTCCCTTCGGTCTGGTCGGCCCCGCCTCTCGAGGTGCCGGTCGGGATCCGGCACGCGGGCGTGGCAGAGAGCGCGCAGAAGAGTAGCATCGGCCCGCGTGACGCACCCTGGGGTGAAACGGGCGCTCGTCGGTGTTGCCGGGGCAGTCGGCGGTCTCGCGCTCGTGCGGCACTTGCGCCGGCGCGCCGAACCGCCGCCGCCTGCGGCGCCTCATCCGTCGGACGCGCTGCGCGCGAAGCTGGAGGAGTCTCGCGCAGTCGCGGCAGATCGAGACGAGTTCGAGGCGGGGGAGACTCCGGTCGACGAGGCGGACCCAGACTCGCGGCGCCGCGCGCTGCACGAGCAGGCACGCGTGCAGCTCGACGAGCTCTCCCGCGACGGCTGAGACCCGGCGCCCGCTCGGAATTCCATCGTGGCGACAAGAACGTGCCGCTCCGCGAACCAGCCGCCGCCGCTCGAGGGCTACGACCTCTACGGCCGGAACCGGCCGCTCGTCGAAGCCGTGGAGCGAGAGGGGGCGGCCTGGGCCGATGCCGAGCTGCGCGTCTTCGGCGACGTGCTCGGCGGCGAGCCGCTGGAGTGGGGGCGCCTCGCGAACGAGTATCCGCCGCGGCTGCGCACGCACGACCGGTTCGGCAACCGCATCGACGAGGTCGAGTTCCATTCCGCGTGGCACGAGCTGCTACGGCTCGGCGTCACCCGCGCGCTGCACTCGTCGCCGTGGCGGGAGCCGCGTGCCGGTGCCCACGTAGCGCGAGCCGCCGCATTCCTGACGCTCGCGCAGGTCGAGGCGGGAGTGGGCTGTCCGCTGTCGATGACGTTCGCGGCGGTGCCGGCGCTACAGGCCGACCGTGCCGTGGCCGCGGATTGGGAGCCGCTGCTGACGTCGACGGAGTACGACCCCGGTCTCCGGCCGGCGAACGCGAAGCGAGGCGCGCTCTGCGGGATGGCGATGACGGAGCGGCAGGGCGGGTCCGACGTTCGCGCGAACGAGACGGCGGCCGAGCCGATCTCCGACGGCGAGGCGCTCTTGACGGGTCACAAATGGTTCTGTTCGGCGCCTATGTGCGATGCGTTTCTCGTCCTCGCTCAGGCGTCCGGCGGGCTGACGTGCTACCTGCTGCCGCGCGTCCTCGACGACGGTGAGCGCAACGGCTTCCGAATCGAACGGCTCAAGGACAAGCTCGGCAATCGGTCCAACGCGTCGGCCGAGATCGTGTTCGAGGGAGCGTATGCACGGCGGCTGGGAGAGGAAGGCCGCGGCATTCCGACGATCATCGAGATGGTCGTTCACACGCGGCTCGACTGCGTCCTGGGGTCGGTGGGCCTCATTCGTCGCGCGGTCGCGGAGGCAACGCACCACGCGGCATACCGGCACGCATTCGGAACGCCACTCGTGGAGCAACCGCTGATGCAGAACGTGCTCGCCGACCTCTGCCTCGACTCCGAGGCGGCGACCGCGCTCGCGATGCGCCTCGCGCGGGCGTACGACGAGGACGACCTCCCGTTTCGCCGCCTCGCAACGGCGATCGCGAAGTACTGGGTCTGCAAGACGGCTCCGCCGCTCGTCGCGGAGGCGCTCGAGGTGATCGGCGGCAACGGGTACGTCGAGGAGTCGGTTTTGCCGCGGCTCCACCGCGAGAGCTCGCTCAACTCGATCTGGGAGGGCGCCGGCAACGTGCAGGCTCTCGACGTCCTGCGTGCACTCGGTCGCCAGCCGGAGAGCTTTCACGCCGTGCTGGCGGAAGTGGAGCTAGCCGAAGGCGCCGACACACGCTTGGACTCGGCGGTCGCGATGCTTCGCGCGGAGCTCGCCGACACGCAGGACGCGGAGTTGCGGGCGAGACGGTCGGTCGAGCGCCTCGCGCTCTGCCTGCAGGCGTCGCTGCTCGTCCGGCACGCGCCGAGTGACATCGGCGACGCGTTCTGTGCGACACGGCTCGGCGGCGACGGCGGCCGCGCGTATGGGACGCTGCCGCGCGGCTTCGACCTCTCGGCAATGGTCGAGCGGCATCAGCCGCACGGCTGACGTTCGGCACTTCCGACAACGCTCGCTAATTGCCGGTCGTTTCCCGCCGCGTATCGGGGGCAGAACGACAGCCGTGCGGCACGTCTTCGCCATGTTCGCGGTTTGGCTCGTGTTTCTCATCGGCTGTCTGACGTGGTGGAGCTTGAACGCGTTCTCGAACATTTGACCATGCGCCGCTTCCTCCACGACAACGGCGTGACGTTGTTCTTCGGCGTGCTTTGCGTGCTGACGATCGTTGGCGACGCGCTCGTCGGCCAGCGCGTTTTCAACGAGGACGCGCTACAGCACAACGAGTCGGCGATCTCGGTGTGGCGCTACCTCTTCAGCGCTCATTTCGCCGAGGCGATGGCCGAGAATTGGCAGTCGGAGTTCCTCCAGTTCGTCACGTTCATCATCGCCACGATCTGGCTCTTCCAGCGCGGCTCGATCGAGTCGAAGGAGGAGAAGGATCTCGGGCTCGGCGCCGGGGCTGCGCCGCCGGACGGGAGCCGCGCGGAACGCGCTCCGTTGTGGGCCAGGCTCGGCGGGCTGCGGACGCGTCTGTACTCGCACTCCCTCGTGCTCGTGATGCTCGTCTTTTTCGTCTTCTCGTGGTTCGCGCAATCGACGTCGCAATGGAAGGAGTACAACAGCGAGCAGGCCGAGCATCAGGACGCCACGATCGGGTACTTCCATTTCCTCACGAAGCCGCAGTTCTGGGAAGCGACGTTCCAGAACTGGCAGTCCGAGTTCATGGCGCTGGCGACGATGGCGATCTTCACCGTTTTCCTGCGCCAACAGGGCTCGCCGGAATCGAAGCCGGTTCCCGAGCCGCACGAGTCGACGGGAGTCACGAACTGACGCCGCCGACGAAGCTACACCGCTTCGCGATCGAGCTCGTCGAGAAACTTCAGTAGCTCGCGCGCGAGCGCGTGCGGCTGCTCGAGCATCGGCGTGTGCGCGACGCCCTCGAGCAGGGCGAGTCGCGCCTGTGGGAGAGCACGCCGCCACTCGAGTGCGAGCTCGGCCGGGACGAGCGGGTCGCGCGACCCCCAGACGAGCAGCGTAGGCATTTGGAGTCTTGAAAGGTCGCCACGCACGTCAGCGGCGAGCGCCGTCGTGATTCCACGGACGAGCGGCATCGGACCGAGGCGGAGAACGTCCCGCGCGAGAAGTCGCGTCAGGGCGATGGGAGCGGCGCGCGCCGTCCGCGCGAGCGGCGCGATGCTCCGGATCATCGACCGGGCCATCGGGACTCCTACCGGCGCGACGAGCACGAGACCACGGACCCGCTGCGGGTCCGCCAGGGCGGCGCGGACGCAGACGAGCCCGCCGAGCGAGTGGCCGACGAGCACCGAATCGTCCGCGGCCGAAGCGACCGCCTCGAGCGGATCGCGTCGCGGCAGGTCGAGCACCTCGACGGTGTGATGCGCCTCGAGCTCGGGCACGACATTGCCCCACCAGCGCGACGAACCGGCGAGGCCGTGGACGAGCACGAGATTCACAGCCCGTAGCTTGCCGCGCCACGCGTTTCGACTTCGGGTCAGCGGTCGCACCCGAGATTCAAGCGCCGCGTGCGGCCGCCCGTTTCGCATGCGGAACATCCTCATAAGCTGTGGACGTGGAGCTGGTTGCCTATCAGGGCGAGGCGGGCGCGTACTCCGAGGAAGGCGTGCTCGCGCTGTTTCCGGGGACGGAGCACCTGCCGCTCCCGTCGATCAGGAAGGTTTTCGAAGCCGTCGAGGTCGGCCGTGTGTGGGCGGGGCTGGTCCCACTGGATAACTCCCAGGCCGGCAGCATCAACGAGACGTACGACCTGTTCCTTCGCCACGGGCTGCACCTTGTCGGCGAGACGATCGTCCGCGTCGACCACTGCCTCCTCGTGCTGCCCGGCTCCGCGATCGACGACCTCACCGAGGTGATGTCACATCCGCAAGCGATCGCGCAATGCGAGGAGTTCCTCGGCGCGCTCGAGGTGACCGTGCGGGCCGAGTACAACACTGCGGGCGCCGCAAAGCAGATCGCCGAGCAGCGGCTCGAGCACACCGGTGCGATCGCGTCGAGGCGCGCCGCCGAGCTGTACGGGCTCGAGGTGCTCGCGGAGCGGATCCAGACGTATCCGGACAACCACACGCGCTTCGGCGCGCTGAGGCGCAGCCCAGAGCCCCTCGCAGCACCGGACAAGACCTCTCTCGTCTTCGGCGTTGGGCACGTCGCGGGCTCGCTTTACCGCTGCCTCGGCGCTTTCGCGGAGCGTCACCTGAACCTGACGAAGCTGGAGTCGAGGCCGCGTCCTGGACGTCCCTGGGAGTACGTCTTCTACGCGGACGTCGAGGTGCACGCCGGCGAGTCGCGGATGGTCGAGGCGCTCGCGGCGGTCAGCGAGCACGCGACGTTCACTCGAGTGCTCGGCACGTACGCGGGCGCGATGCCGCGCGAGCGCGCCTGAGCGCGATGCTCAGGACACGCGTCGTCCGCGCGTCGTCACAACTGGTTGTGCGACGACGTCACGGCCTCGCGGTTTCGAAGCATCCGCAACGACGTTCGAAGTTGTCACTGATTCGGCGCCATCTTGTGACGTCGCTTGAACCGAATGTGGGAGATGCAGGGCTTTTTCGGAGGTTGGTCTAGTCAGACTGGTCAGATCAGCTTGACTAGACCAACCGGAAAGGGACAACTCGCGGGCCTCCAGCGCGACGTCATTCGTCGCGCCAAAGGCAGCCGAAGCGAGGACGAGGAAGCCGCAACTGGAGCGGGCTCCCGCGCCCGCTCGAGCTACCGGCGTCGAGCCTTTGCCGACGCTCGCGACACGGTAACCGTCTTGACCGTCTCGCAGTTCACGTGCACGTCCGACTCGGCCGCGTTCACCCAGATCACGTCGTTGCCCGGGCCGCAGTCCGCATTGTCGACCTGATCGTCGTTCGCGAGCAGGTGCAGGACGTCGTCACCTGCGCCGCCGTTCTCGGTGTCGGTGCCGCGGCCGACCCACAGACGGTCATTGCCGTCGCCGCCGTTGACCGTGTCGTTGCCCCGGCCCCCGCGGACACGGTCGTTCCCGCCGCCGGCGTCGATCGTGTCGTCGCCGGCCAGGCCGAGGATCCGATCCGCCGCCGGTGTCCCCGTGAGCTGGTCCGGGCCACTCGTCCCCGTGACACGGGCCGCTGCGGCGACGCCGCCGATTGCGACCGCGACGAGCGCCACGAGAACGAGTGCGATCAGAGAACGCTTCATGTTCGAAGACCTCCTTGGAGATTGCCGCGGAGATCGTTCCGGACGCGGGTCAGATCGCCATTCCGGACGCGTAAGGCGCGCGTAAAACGTCGTCGGAGAGAAGAGCGTCCTCCGTCTCGAGCGGAGCCGCGAAGAACGGCAGGCGGAGCGTGAAGCGGGTCGGGCTGCCGGGCGCGCTCGTAACGTCAACCCGTCCGCCCATGCCTTCGACGAGCTGCTTCACGATCGCCAGTCCCAGACCGGTGCCCACCGGCCGTTCACCGCGATAACGCGTGGTCAGGTAGAAGCGCTCGAAGGCGTGCGGGAGCTCTTCCGCTTTCAGGCCGGGCCCGGTGTCCTCGACCGTGACCCTTCCGGGGGCGGCGATGACGCGCACGCTGCCACCCGGGGGCGTGACGCGAAGCGCGTTCTCGACGAGGTTCGAGATCACCTGGAGCATCCTGTCCGCGTCTCCGACTGCCGGCGCCGGCCCGTCCGCAACCGCCTCGAGCTCGACGCCGAACGACCGCGCCTTCGCCTCGTAGCGGTGGACGGCCTCGAACGCCGCGTCCACGAGGTCGATCGGCTCGCGGCGGACGGTGAACTCGCTCTTGTTCATTCGCGCGAGGTCGAGGAGGTCGCGCACCAGCGCCTCGAGCCGCGCCGCCTCGCGCTGGATCGTTTCGATGCCCTCCTTCGCGGGGAGCCCGTGCTCCGCGATCCCTTCCGCATACCCTCGGATCGCGGTCAGCGGCGTCTTCAGCTCGTGGCTGACGGAGACGAGGAATGCGCGCTCCGCCGCCCGTGCGCGCACGAGCTGCTCGGCCATCTCGTTGAAGGACGTCGCCAGCACCGCGAGCTCACGCGACCCCTCGACAGGAACGGCCACGCTCTGCCCTTCGAGCGCGAGCCTCTGCGTCGCCTCGGCGACCCGGCCGACGGGACGGGCGATCGCCCGGGCGAGCGTAAATGCGGCAATGACGGCGAGCAGCACCGCGGCTCCCGCGCCCACGAGGAGGCCCTCGAGGTGAGGCAGCCACGCCGAGCGGATCGTGTCGGTCGGCCGGATGAGCACGAATGCGCGGCCACCGACGAGCCGAGCGGCGTAGAAGTAGCGCGTACCTTCGACCGTCAACGTGTCGTCGATCGGCTGACCGCGCCGCAACGCGAGCGCGTTGTCGGGCGGCAGGAACGGCGACGATCCATCGAGCGGCGGCTTCACGACTCGCTCGCGCTGCTGGTCCAGCGAGGGTCGAACGCTCTCCAGCCCCTTACCGAGCGGCGTCAGCGCGGCCCGCTCGCGCTCGGCGAGGAGGTCGGCCTGCGCGCTCATGTCGCGGAGCGTGTTCCGCTCGACGGTGCGGCGCGCGAGAACGGCGCTGATCGTGAAGGAGAGCGCGACGCAAGCCACCGCCACGAGCCCGACCGCAGCCAGGAGGTATGCGCGAAGCGAGTTGAAGCGCATTACGAGCGGACGGCCTTGTAGCCGGCGCCGCGAACCGTCTCGATCAGGTCGGGGCGGGCGAGCTTGCGGCGCAGCTGCGCTACGTGGACGTCGACCGTGCGCGTCCCGCCTGCATACGACATTCCCCAGACCCGATCGAGCAGCGTTTCCCGAGACACGACCTTGCCCGCGCGCTCGCCGAGGTACGCGAGCAGCTTGAACTCCTTCGCCGTGAGCTGCACCGGCTGACCTCCGACCGTCACCTCGCGCGAGTCCTGCGTCAGGACGACGTCTCCGACGACGACGACGGTGGCCGCGTCGAGAGCACCTTCGGTCCGGCGCAACACGGCCTTGATCCGCGCCGAGAGCTCGCGCAAGGAGAACGGCTTCGTCAGATAGTCGTCCGCGCCGAGCTCGAGCCCGACCACGCGATCCGGCTCTTCGTCGCGCGCAGTCAGCATCACGATCGGCGTCGAGGACATGGCGCGGATCCTCCGGCAGACGTCGAACCCGTCCATCCCGGGGAGGCCGAGGTCGAGGACGACGAGCCCGACCGGATGCCGCGGGAGCTCCATCAACGCCGCCTCGCCGGACGTGACCCAAACGACTCGGTAGCCCTCGCGGTCCAGATAACTCCGCACGAGCTGGCCGATGCTGTGCTCGTCCTCTACGACCAGAACGGTCGGCTTCGCCGGACCGGCAGCGGCACTCGGACGAGCCGCTGACGACATGTCCGCGCTCATCGCTGTCGTCCGTGCGCGCGGACTTGAGAGGCGGGCTGGTCGCCTTCCCTGATCGTCGTCACCGTCATCCCGCTCGCCAGCTCGCCCATCGACCCTGACCGTCCGTTCAGTGAGACCGCTGCTCCCCGGGAGACGGGAACGACCACGACAGTTCCATCGGCCTCGCGCAGCATCAGCGACATTGCCGTGCGCCGCAGCAGCTGACCTCGGTCGAGCCGGAATTCGCGGATGCCGCCGTCGCGGACGACGACGTCGGCGCGGACGAGCTTCGGGCCGAAGAAATAGTTCCCCAGCGCGCGTGGCAGGTCACCGGCTCCGAGTGCAAGCGCAGCCCCGTTCAACGCGAGCAGCCCGATAAGCGCCGAGGTCGCGATCCGCCTACGCATCGCGCGCTAATTCTCCCGTCGGAACGTCACCTGCTCGTTGCCGGAATGTTATGCGGAGGTAAGAAGCGCGACGGCGGACGCGTCTCATCCGCGCTGGAGCTTGACGTAGCTGCCGACGGTTTCGAAGCCGAGGCGGGCGTACCACTCCTTCGGCCAGTCGTCCGCGTCGGCGACGAGGAAGACGAAATCGGCGCCGGCATCACGGGCTGCGGCGAGGGCGGTGGTGACGACGGTCGTGCCGTGACCGCGGCCGCGATGGCTCGGCGACGTGGCGACGTCCTCGATCTGAGCGTCGGGTGGATCGAGATAGAGGTCGGCGCATGCCACCACCTCGTCCCCGTCGAGGACGGCGAAGAAGCGCGTGGGGAGTCGATCCTCGATGAACGCCTTGGCCCGAAGAAGCTGATCCGCTACCTCCGGCGAGCCCCACGGGTACGACAGCGTCGTCGCGCGCCGCAGCGGCGCGAGCCACTCGCGCGGGACCTCGCGCGCCGGTTCGGCTGGATAGCGCGCTTCACCGCGATGCACCATCACGATCCCGCGGTGTTGAACTTTGGCGCCGTCCATGCTGCCCATGAGCAGGCTCTCGTCGGGCACTGTCGCGACCGGCAGGTCGAGGCGGCGAAGCTCGGCGCTGATCTCCTCCGGGCTTGCGGGCCGCTCGACGAGGAGGTAGTTCGAATCGTGTCGCAGGGGCACGCGGTGGTCGCGCACGGCGGTTCCGAGCCGCGACGGCTCGTTCGAGTCGCCCGCGGCATCCGCGCGTCGCATGAACTCCCAGGCACGGGCGGTTTCGTCGTTCAGCGCCATCGCCTTGAGCATGCCCGAGCGGGCTTGGTGTGGCGAGCCGGAGCGTCGAGGGCGGGCCGTATGATCGGCCCGTGCCGACGGACCGGCGCTGGGACGCGGACACGGCGCTCCTGCAGGAGGCGTACACGTCCGCCGGGCTGATCGCAGCGCTGGTCGGTGAGGAGTTGCGCGCCGCAGACGTCCCTCCGTCGCTGTTCTCGCTTCTCGCGTGGATCTCGTTGCTGGAACCGGTGACGCCGTCGCGGCTTCGCGCGGAGACGGGAATTCCGACTACGACGCTTCGCGACTACATCCGAACGCTGGTCGACCGCGGCGACGTGCGACGCATCGCCAACCCCGACGACGGCCGCTCATACCAGCTCGTGCTGACTTCGGCGGGGCGTCGGCTGGTCGATCGCGGGCGGCCGGCCGTCGCGCGCGCACATCGCCGTCTTCGAGCTCATCTGCCCCGGTCGGAGAAGGAATTCGGCGCGTTCGCGCGAGAGCTCCGCCGCGCCCTGCAGGAGGCGCTCGCGGGCGAGCCGGCGCCGGTGCTCATCGGGGCGCCGCAGCAGCGCCGGCGGCAGTCCTCCGAGGTAGGCATCCTCCCGATTGCGATCCGCCTGCGCGGCGGCGTGCTGCTCGTCGCGCAGGGCCGGCCGGTGCCGGCGATCCGCCGCGTGAATCTCGCAAGCGGTGTGGTCACGACGCTGGCGCGGTGAGCGCGGTGACGTCCTGTCCCGGGCTGGGGTGATCATCGGGTACCCCTCGAGCGCACCTGCGCCGCCTGGCCGAGCGAAGTCGACGGCGGCACGGGCAAGCGCGCAGCTAATGCCGAGGCG
>Ga0126307_10000843_pt1 | contig 20197 bp, 19 predicted proteins | sample Plot28_FD_89955 | JGI IMG/M metagenome (GOLD analysis project Ga0126307, IMG submission 89955) | Serpentine soil microbial communities from UC McLaughlin Reserve, CA, USA - Plot28 | ecosystem: Environmental > Terrestrial > Soil > Grasslands | place: USA: UC McLaughlin Reserve, Lake County... | reverse complement strand
GCGCAGCCGCTGCACGCCGTCGCGCCAGTCGGTCACGCCGGTGTCGGGCACCGGCCCGGTTAGCGACGCGTAGCGCAGCCCCTCCGGCAGGTAGTAGTCCAGCACGGGGATCTGCTCCGGCTGCGTCGAGACGACGAGGTCGCCCGGGCGCAGCGACGGGCCGATCGACTCGGCGACCGCGCGCACGTTGCTCTTCTCCGCCGGCGCGCCGTCGATCGCCCACAGCACCGCGACGAGCGCCAGCCCGGCGAGCCCGAGCCGCCCGGCGCTCGCGAAGCCCGCGGCGGCGAGCAGCAGGAACGGCGGCACGCCGGCGGCGAGGTAGCGCGCCGCCCACGCGGGCGAGAGCTGCGAGCCCAGCCACGCCAGCACGATCGTGAGCACAGCGATCACCAGCAGCGCCGTCACGGCGCGGCCGTGGGCGTCGCGCGAGCGCAGCAGCGCGACGACGCCGCTGCCGGCCGCGAGCACGACCGCGACCTCGGCCACCTCGCCGAGGATCCGCGCGGGCACCGATGCGAGCACGGCGAGCGACGGCGCCTCGGCCCACGGGGCGCCCGTGTGGGCGGCCTGGTAGAGCGTGTTGGGGATCCACGGCGCGTAGAGCACCACGGGGCCGCCGTAGGCGAGCAGGCCGGTGTGCAGCAGCCGCCGCCGCTCTTGCCCGCGCGCGCGCCACAGCAGGAGCAGCCAGGCGACGCCGGTCGCCGCGCCGAAGAAGAGCGCCCAGTTGTGCGTGTAGAGCATCGCCGCCAACGCGACGGCGAAGCCGATCGCGGGCGCGCGCCGGACGGAGTCAGCGTCGGCCGTGAACGCCTGCAGCCAGCAGGTGACGCTGACCAGCCCGAGCAGCGTCACGAGCGCGTACATCCGCCCCTCCTGCGCGTACTGGGTCATGAACGGGTTGAGCGCCGCGAGCAGCGCCGCGATCCACGCGGCGCGGCGGCCGAACAGCGTCCAGCCGGCCCAGAACGCGACCGGCACGCAGAGCACGGCGAACAGCACCGACAGCGCGTGCACGCTCTCCTCCGAGCGCCCGGCGAGCGCGAGCCAGAAGTGCAGCAGCAGGTAGTAGAGCGGTGGCGACCCGTCCTGGCGCAGGACGCCGGGGATGTCGGCCAGCGGCCGGTCGGCGATCCCGACCGAGAGGCCCTCGTCGATCCAGAAGCCCACGCCGAGCTCGCGCGTGCGCAGCAGGACGGAGACGGCGAGCAGCAGGCCGATCCCGAGCGGCGCGGCGATCCGCGCGCTGCTGACCGCCCGTGCCCGCAGCTCCCACGCCGGCCGGGAGGCGTAGGTGGCCATGCGCATCAGGTTAGGGGGTCTGACCGCTGCAGTTGCGGCCTACGACCCAGCGGCGGTTCTTGTTGACCTCGGGGAAGCGCGGGTCGTGGCCGAGCGCGGAGAAGTGACCGCCGAGCACGGTCCCGGGCGGGCTGGCGAAGATGCCGACCTGCGAGGAATGCACGTGCATCGCCCACGCGACGGCCTGGACCTCGAACGGCGGCGCGTAGACCGGTCCGCAGCGCAGCAGCGCGCGCGCGCCGCCCGACTTCGCCACGATCGGCGGCAGCCGGTCGTACAGCTCGGACTCCGCGCGCACCACGTCGAGGTCGAAGCGCAGCTTGTCGACGTCGGCGAGCACGAACGGGGCCGCGGCGGCGAGCAGGAGGGCCGCGAGCGCCGCGGCCGCGGAGCGGCCGAAGCGCGCGCCTGCGTCGCGCACGAGCTCGACCCAGCCGGCGCCGGCGAGCACGCAGACCAGCGCAGCCGGCAGCGCCACGTAGCGCAGGTTGCCGGCGAAGCCGGCCTGCGTCATCGCCGCCACGGCGACCATCAGCGCCGCGGCGACGCCGGCGAGGATCAGCCGCACGCGCTCGCGCTCGCGCCAAGCCCGGACCACGGCGATCGCGGCTCCGAGCAGCAGCGGCGGCATCAGCACCGAGGCGGAGCGCCGGAACGTCTCCGCGAACGGGAAGTCGGCGAACGCGGGGGAGTCCGGATTGGGCTCGCGGGCACGGGCCGCCGCGCGCATGAAGTCGCCGGAGCCGAAGTACTCCGGCACGAACCAGGCGGCGAGCGTCAGCGCTCCCGCGCCGACGACGAGCAATCGCGCGCCCGGGTCGGTCCAGATCAGCCAGAGCCCGTAGAGCAGCAGGAACGGCCACAGCTCCGGCCGCAGCAGCCCGGCCGCGACGCCGAGCAGGAAGGCGTCGCGGCGGCGGCCGTCGAGGTGCCGCTCGACCGCCCACAGGCAGAGCCCGACGAGCAGCCCCTCGGAGTTGCCGCGTGCGAAGTTGCGGATGAACTCGTCGGCCAGGACGAGGCCGCCGGCCGCGATCAGGCCCGCCGGCCAGCCCGCCAGCCGCGCGGCGAGCCGGTAGGTGAACGCGAACGCCAGCAGCCCGCCGGCCTGCGCGACGACGAGCCACAGGTCCGGCGCGGCGCTGTCGCCGGCGAGCGCGAAGGGAGTCGTGAAGAGCACCGGCAGCGGCTTCCACGACGGGCCGGTGCGGGTGTCGAGGTCCCACTCGGTGATCTCCCTCCCCCACGTGATCCACGCCCACGGGTCATACGTCGGGCCGGCCGGCAGGAAGTGGGCGAGCGCCGCGAGGACGAGGCAGCCGAGCAGCAGCAGCCGCCACGGCCGCGCCGGGGACCGCGGCGCGACGAATGTCATCTCATGCTCCCCACGGGAGTACGAGGTGACACTCGTGGCGCCGTTCACGGCAGCGCGAGGGCGGAGCGCATCGCCGGGGGCGGCTCCGCGGCCGGCGTCAGGTCCGCGGCGGGATCGTCCCACAGGGCGAAGCCGCGATCGAGCGCGGCCAGCGGCACGTCGCAGGCGGCCGCCAGCTCGCGCGCGCGGCGCTCGAGCAGCATCTTGTCGCCCGACAGCAGCGCACGCTTCGCGGCCTGCGTCGTGGCGTCGTCCTCGGCGCTCAGCTGCAGCGTGTCGGGCTCGAGCTCGTACAGCCCCGCTGCGCCGAGCGTCGCGAGCAGCTCGAAGCGCGGCGCCCGCGCCAGCCCCGGCAGCGCGAGCCGCTCGAACACGCGCGCGAAGCGCCGCCCCGGTGACCAATCGCTCTCGCCGGTGAAGCCGGCGGCCTGGGAGCCGGCGCGCGCGGCCCACTGGCGGTAGGCGGCGATCGCGCGCGCGTGGTCGGTCAGCGGCGCGGGGACGTCGCCGTTCTCGAAGCGCGGCGCGGCGGCGGCGACGGCCTCCTGGCGCTCGGGGTCGCCGGGGCCGGCGAGCGCGAGCAGGAAGGCGAGCCAGGTCGCCTGCTCGCGGTCGGGCTCGGTCGCCACGGCCTCGTACGGGCCAGGCGGCTCGAGCCGCTCGGCCGCGATCGCCAGCGCGGCCGCGAGCCGCTCCGCGTCGGCGGTCGCGCGCAGTCCGGGGACGAGCTGGTTGCGGTAGCCGTCGTCCTGCGCCCGCGCGAGCTTGCGCGTCACGAGACCGCCGCCGCGCGGCGTCGCCGCGCCGCCCCGCGCGCGGCGCGGCGCGGCGGGGGCGCGGCGGATGCCCGGCGGGCGCGGCGGTGCCTTGGCCCGCAGGTCGGCCTCCAGCTCCTTCGAGCAGATCGGGCACTTCGCGGTCATCCGGTTGTGGCGGCAGAACAGCGACGTCATCGTGCTGATCCAGACGCACCCAGCCGACCGCACCGCAAGCGCGCCATCAGTCTGGGCGATGTCGGCGGGCACAGGCTAGCGGCACCACCCGCCCGCCGCGCGACGGCGCCAGCGTGACGCCGCGCCGGCGCATCCGCTCGCCCGCCGGCCGGTCGGGGCGCAGGTCGAAGCGGCGCACGACGGCGCGCAGCACCTCGTGCAGCTCCATCGTCGCGAACGCGGCGCCGGCGCAGCGCCGGACGCCGCCGCCGAACGGGAGCCACGAGTACGGCGCCGGCGCGCCGTCGAGGAAGCGCTCGGGCCGGAACGCCGTCGGGTCGCGCCACAGCTCGCGGCGGCGGTGCGCCAGGTAGAGGCACGGCGTCAGGTGAACGCCGGGCGGGAGCGTCCACTCCCCGACCGCGAACGGCTCGACGACCTTGCGCGGCGTGATCGACAGCACCGGCCGGAGCCGCAGCACCTCCTTGACGGTCGCGTCGAGGTACGCGTCGTCGCCGCCGCGCAGCCGGTCGACGACGGGCGGGTGGCGCGCCAGCCGCTCGAGCGCCCACGCGAGCGACCCGGCGGTCGTCTCGTGGCCGGCGGCGAGGAGCGTTACGACCTGGTCGCGCAGCTCCTGCTCCGTCGAGCCCGCGGCGATCAGCTCGTCGATCACGGCCGGTGGACGACCGTCGCCGGCCTCGGACGCGACGACCTCGCCCGGGCCGGCCGGACGGCGCGCACGGATCGCCTCGCGCAGCAGCGCGTCGACGCGCGCGACCGCGCGCTCGAACGGAAGCCACGGCGCGGAGCCGCGCGGCGCGAGCGAGAGCGCGATCAGGCGCGGCAGCGACGTGGTCATGTCGAGCGCCGCCCGGATCGCCGCGCGCAGGCGCACGTCGGGCGCGCCGAGCACGACGCGCAGGATCACGTCGCGTCAGCTCCTGCATCCGCGGCAGCGTGCGAAGCGGCCGCCCGGGCTGCCAGCGCTCGAGCTCGGCGTCCGCGAGCGCGGCGACCGTGGCACGGTGCGCCTCCATCCGCTCGCCGTGGAACGGCGGCAGCATCAGCTTGCGCCGGCGCATGTGCTCCTCCCCGCTCGTCACCAGGATCGAGCTCGGCCCGGCGAACGGCTCGAGCACCGTCGAGCTGGCCCCGCCGCGCAGCACGTCGGGCGACGCGCCGTAGACGCGCTTGACCGTCGCGGGGTCGGAGACGAGCACCATCGGCGCGTCCGCCCACAGCGTGCGCAGCGTGAACGGCTCCCCGTAGCGCGCGGCGCTGCGCCGCAGCAGGTCGGTCGGTCGCGCGATCCACTCGATCGTCTGCAGTGCGGCGGGGGTCGCCGGACCGGGCGGGAGTCGCATGACAGCAGCGTATGCGGGAACCGGAATCGCTCGACGGCTGTAGAAGCAGATGGTGGTGGGCCGACCACTGGAAGAGCACGAGCTGGTCGAGCGCGCACGCGCGGGCGATGCCGACGCGTATGCGGCGCTCGTCCGCGACCACGAGGAGATCGCATTCAGGACCGCCTACCTGATCACGGGCAACGCAGCCGACGCCGAGGAGGCCGCCCAGGACGGCTTCGTCAAGGCGCACGGCGCGCTGGGGCGCTTCCGCACGGGCGAGCCGCTGCGGCCGTGGCTGCTGACGATCGTCGCCAACGAAGCGCGCAACCGGCGCCGGTCGGCCGGCAGGCGAGCCGCGCTCGCGCTCCGGGCCGCGGGCGAGGAGCGCCCGTCGGGGGAGGCGGCCCCCTCCCCGGAGGCGGCGCTTCTCGCCGGCGAGCGCCGGGCAGCGCTGTTGGCGGCGCTCGGCCGGATGCGCGAGGACGACCGCGCCGTGATCGGCTGCCGCTACCTGCTCGAGCTGTCGGAGGCCGAGACGGCGGCGGCGCTCGCGGTCGGGCGCGGCACCGTGAAGTCGCGGCTGTCGCGGGCGCTCGAGCGGCTGCGGGCGGAGCTGGGAGACGAGGATGCGTGACCTGCACGAGGAGCTGACGGCGCTCAGCGTCGAGTGGCCGCCGACGCCGGACGTGGCCGCGGCGGTCACGGCACGGCTGGCGGCCGGCGACGTGGCGCGGCCGGCCCGCCGCCGGCGCCGCCGCGCCTGGCGGCCGGCGCTCGCGTACGGGCTCGCCGTCCTCGTCGCCGGGTTCGTGCTGGTCATGGCGGCCTCGCCCGACGCGCGCTCGGCCGTGCTCGAGCTGCTCGGGCTCAAGAGCGTGAAGATCGAGCGGCGCGAGCCGGCCGCGCCGCCGCCGCGGCCGGGCACGCTGGGCTCCGGGCTGGGCCTCGGCGAGCCGGTGACGCTCGAGCAGGCGCGCCGCCGGGCGCCGTACCTGCGGCTGCCGGCGGCGGCCGGTCTCGGCGATCCGGACGCCGTCTATTTCGGCCGCCGCAGCGTCTCCCTCGTCTACGGTGCGCGGGCGGGCTACGCGCGCGCGACGACGACCGGCGCCGCGCTGCTCGTGCAGGAGTTCCCGGCCCGCGTCGGCGAGTTCATCCAGAAGTCGCTCGGTGAGGGCGCGACGCTGGAGCGGCTGCGCGTCGACGGGGCGCCGGCGTACTTCATCGCCGGCGCCCACGGCTTCGCCTACGCGCACGGCACCGATGTGCGCTTCGAGGACCCGCGGCTGGCCGGAAACACTCTGCTGGTTGAGCGCGCCGACGGGCTGCTGATCCGCGTCGAGGGCGACCTCGCCCGCAACCAGGCGGTTGCGGTCGCTCGCTCGATCCCGTAGACGTCAACGCCGGTCGACTCCGAGATCGGGCGCGTCGACCGGCGTTGACCGCGATATCCGCCGTCAACGCCGGTCGCGACGCCGAGATTCACGTGCGACCGGCGTTGACCGGCGGCTCCGGCCGCCCTCGATGCCCGCCCTTGGCCGGCGCTACACGCTCCGCAACGCGTCCGTTGGCGCGAGCTGCGCCGCCCGCAGCGCCGGGTAGCAGCCGGCGACGGCGCCGCTCGCGAGCGCCGCGGCCGCGCCGCCCGCCGCCGCCGCGGGCGGGATCACGGTGCTCCAGCCCTGGCTGTGCGCGTAGCCGGCCGTCACCGCCGCCCCGAGCACCACCCCCGCCAGCCCGCCGGCGGCCGCCAGCAGCAGCGACTCGCACAAGAACTGGGCGCCGACGTGCCGGCGGGTGGCGCCAAGCGCGCGCCGCAGGCCGACCTCGGAGCGGCGCTCCAGGACGGAGATCACCATCACGTTCGCGATCCCGACACCGCCGACCAGCAGCGCGACGGCGCCCAGCCCGAGGAAGAGCGAGGTGAACGCGGTCTTGGCGGCCGCGCGCGCCTCGAGCGCGTCGGACGGTCGCGAGACCTCGACCTCTTCCTGATGCTCAGGATTCGCGGTTGGGCCGATCAGGTCCCGGACGCCGGCGATCGCGTCCGGGTCCGCGCGGACGTAGACCGTCGACGCGTCCCGGTTCTCGCCGAACAGCCGCGCGGCCGCGTCGAAGCCGACCAGCGCCGTGTCGTCGAGCGCGGGCGCGAGCGTCACCGGCTCGAGGATCCCGACGACCGTGAACCACCGCCCGCCGATGTAGACGCGCGAGCCCGTGTCGTCGATCCCGAGCTGATCGGCCGCGCCGGCTCCGAGCACGACCGCCGGATAGCGCGCCGTCGCCGCGTCGAGGAACCAGCCATGCCGCAGCCGCCCGGCCACCGTCGCGGCGAGCGACGGGTCCGCGGCGGCGACGGCGATGCCGCCCGTCTCGACCTCGGAGATCAGGTCGTTGCGCCGCACCGTGATCCCGTCGAGGTTGCGCACGGCGGCGACCGCCTCGACGCCCGCGACGCGTGCCAGCATCGCCGTCGCGGTCTCCGGCAACCGCGCCTCCTCACCGAGGAACGACTCGCCCGGTGCGACGCTCAGCAGGTTCGTCCCCAGCCGGTCGAGCTTCGCGAGCAGGTCGGCCTTGGACGACTCCGAGATCCCGAGCACGGCGACCATCGACGCGATCCCGATCGCGATACCGAGCGAGGAGAGCGCCGCGCGCAGCCGCCGCGTGCGCAGCCCGAGCGCCCCGGTCCGCACGACGTCGGCCGCGGGAAGCCGGCTGGGAGCGAGCGCGCCGCTCATCCTGCCTCGACTCTCGGCCTGCGGCGTGCGGTCTCGTCACCGGCTTCGCCTCGCACCGCCGCCGGAGAGCCGGTGTCGGCCTCCACCCGTCCGTCGCGCAGCGCGATCCGGCGCGGTAGCGAGGCCGCGATGCCCTCGTCGTGCGTGATCACGACGATCGTCGCCCCGTCGGCGTTCAACTCGGCCAGCAGCGCCACGATGCCCGCGCCCGAGCGCGAGTCGAGGTTGCCGGTCGGCTCGTCCGCGAACACGATCGCCGGCCGCCCGAGCAGCGCCCGCGCGATCGCGACGCGCTGGCGCTCGCCCCCCGACATCTTCGCGGGCACGTGGCCGAGCCGGTGCGTGAGCCCGACGCGCTCCAGCGCCTGGCGCGCCAGCGCCCGCCGCTCGACCGCGCCGGCGCCGGTGTAGAGCAGCCCCGTCGCGACGTTGTCGAGCGCGTCCATGCCGTCGAGCAGGAAGAACTGCTGGAACACGAATCCGATCCGCCGCGCGCGGAGCGCCGCAAGCTCGCGCTCGAAGAGCGCCGCGACGTCGTGACCGGCCACGCGCACGACCCCAGTCGACGCACGCTCGAGCGTCCCCATGATGTGCAGCAGCGTCGACTTGCCCGAGCCGGACGGGCCGACGACGGCCACCAGCTCGCCCGCGCGCACGCTCAGCGAAACGCCGTCCAGCACGTCGACCGGGCCGGGATAGGACTTCCCCACGCCGGACAGCTCCAGGACCGCGGTCATCGGGCCGTCACCACCGTCTGGCCCTCGCGCAGGTCGCCCTCGACCTCGACGTAGTCGTCGGCGTACAGCCCGGGCTCCACGTCGACGAACCGGTGGGCGCCGCGCTCGACGACCTCGACCGCGAAGCCGCCGCCCTGGCGCGCCAGCAACGCCTTGACCGGCACCGCGAGCACGCCCGTGCGGCGGTCGACCGCGAAGCCGACGTCGACGGGCGCCTGGTCGAGCCCGCTGCCCCGCGCCGCCTTGCCGCGCAGCGCGATCGTCACCTCGATCGTCGGCTCGCCGTCGTCGTCGCCGGCCGGCTGCTCGGCCACCTTCCCGACTTCCGCGATCCGGCCCGTCACCGTCCGCCCGGTCGGCAGCTCGACCGTCACGGTGTCGCCCTTGCGCGCGAGCCGCTGCCGCGTCGCCTCGAGGTCGACCGTGACGCGCCGCTCGGTCGAGGAGACGGTCGCGAGCTCGCGCCCCGGCGCCGCGCTCTGGCCGACCTCGGCCCTCGCCTCGCCGATCCGCGTCGCGCCGCGACGGAAGACGACCTCGCCGCGGGCCAGCGTCCCGTCCTCGGTCAGCCCGCGGGCCTCCTGAAAGCGGAGCAGCGCCGCCGTCGTGGACCAGTCCCAGTCGCCGTCGACGTCCATCTCGCCGTCCGGGTCGTACCCCAGGGCGCGCAGGTTGCGCTCGAGCTGGCGCACGTCGGCGCCATCCTCCATCCCCGGCTGGAAGTCGCGCCACGCGGGCAGCCGGCCGTAGAGCAGGAACGCGGCCGGTGCGTCGTCGAGCCAGTACAGGACGCCGCCGCGCCGCACGATCGCGCCGGGCGGGCGCAGCCGCGTGATCGTCCCCGACGCCCCGGCGACGAGAGTGACGGTGTCGGCGTAGCCGAGCGTGCCGTCGACGTCCTCGCGGTCGACGAGGTCGCGGCGCTCGACCGTCGCGCTCTCGCCGGCCGAGGCCCGCGCAGCGGAAGGGCGCCCGGAGTCGCCGTCCGCGAGGCCGACGAGGCCGGCGCCGATCACGGCCACGGCCGCCGCCCCGCCGGCGAGTGCGTGCGCGCGCCTCATGGCCGCGCCTCCTCCATGATCTCCCGGCAGTCCTTCTCGGCCGCCTTGAAGTCTGGATCGTCGGGGTCGATGCCGCTGCCCTTGCCGATCTTGACGGTCGCGCCACCGTCCTCGGAGAACGTCGGGTCCGGGAAGTCGATCCCGTGGTCGCGCATGCAGCGCGCGTGCTCGAGCGCCGCGTCCTTGAACTTCTGCTGCTGCTCTTCGGAGAGCTCCGGCGGCTTGATGGCCTTGCGGTACTTCTCGCACGCCTTCTCCGCCTCGCGCAGCTCCTCCGGCGAGCTGCCCTCGCCGATCCGCGTCAGGCCCCTGCCGCCGGCCTGCGGGTCGGGGAAGTCGATCCCCTGCTCGCGCATGCACTGGGCGAACTTCAGCTCCGCCTGCTTCGTCGCTTCGTCGGGCTTGCCGATCGTCGTGCCGTCCTCGTCCGCGGAGGACTCCGGCGCGTCGCCGCAGGCGGCGAAGGCGAGCGCGCACGCCGCGAGCAGCGCGGCGGAGGTGGATCGAACGTGCATCGGGCTCCTTCCGGATCGGTTGCGCGCCCAATGGAGCCCGAGCCGCCTGAGGACCGCGTGAGCCGAACCTAGGAGCTTGGTGAGAGCGCCATCCGCAGGACGGCGCCGCCACCCGGCGCGCTCGCCGCGTGCACGCTGCCGCCGTGCGCCTCGGCGGCCTGGCGCACGATCGCCAGCCCGAGGCCGGAGCCCGGGCGCCCGCGCGCGGACGGCGCACGGTAGAAGCGGTCGAACACGAACGGCAGGTCCTCCTGCGCGATCCCCGGGCCGTGATCGCGCACGACCAGCTCGCCGCCGCGCAGCGTCACCTCTACCGCGCCGCCGCCGTACTTGGTCGCGTTGTCGAGCAGGTTGCTCACCGCCCGGTCGAGCCGCCCGCGCACGCCCTCGACGAGCACGGGCTCGAGGGCGGTCGTGAAGCGCACGGCGGGCGCGTGGCGCGCGGCACGCTCGACGGCGGCGGCGACGAGCTCGTCGAGCCGCAGCAGCTCGCGCTCGGAAACGGGCTCCTCCTCACGCGCGAGGTCGACGAGGTCGGAGACGAGCAGGGTCAGCTCCTCGAGCTGCGCGATCACGTCGGCCCGCAGCCGCTCGTGGTCGCCGGCCGCAAGCCCGCCGCGCGCGAGCACCTCGAGGTTGGTGCGCAGCGACGTGAGCGGCGTGCGCAGCTCGTGTGAGGCGTCCGCTACCAGGCGGCGCTGCGCCCGCTGGGATGCCTCCAGCGCCTCGAGCATCGTGTTGAACGCGCCCGCCAGTCGGGAGAGCTCGTCGTCGCCCTCAGCCTCGATCCGGCGCGTCAGGTCGCGCGTGCGCGCGACGTGCTCGGCCGCGTCGGTCAGCTCCGCCACCGGCTTGACCGCCGTGCGCGTGGCGAGCCGCGCGAGCGCCAGCGCCGCGGCGACGCCGAGCAGCGCGACGACCGCCAGGCCGACCCGCAGCGTCCCGAGCGTGCCGTCGACCTCCGCGAGCGAGCGCGCCAGCTCCAGCGCGCCGCCCTCCGGCGTCCGTGTCACGTAGACGCGCAGGTGCCGCCCCTGGCGCTCGACGTCGACGAAGAACGGCTCGCGCTCACCGGACGCGACCGCCTCGAGCTCGCGGTGGGCGACCAGCTCGGCCGGCTGCTCTCCCGCCGGCACCTCGACGCCTCCGCCGGGGGCGAGCAGCTGCGCGAACAGCACCGGCCCGTCGAGCGGCGACGAGGACCGAAGCGTGACACCGGCGCGCTCGAGCCGGTCGACTGCGCCGTCCGGCGGCGGCACCGCGGCCGCGAACGGCCTCGCGTCGCGCAGCGAGGCGTCGACCTGGTCGCGCAGCGTGTCCCGCACGATGAAGTAGGTCAGCCCCGCCGCGAGCACTACGGCGGCCGCCACGGCGGCCGCACATGCGAGCGTGAGGCGCCGGCGGAAGCTCATGGCACCCGCAGCACGTAGCCGACCCCGCGCACCGTTTGGAGCAGCCGCGGCTCGCCGCCCGCCTCGGTCTTGCGGCGCAGGTAGCCGACGTAGACCTCGAGCGAGTTCGACCCGGGGCCGAAGTCGTAGCCCCAGACGCGATCGAAGATGATCGAGCGCGTCAGCACCTGGCGCGGGTGGCGCAGGAACAGCTCGAGCAGCGCGAACTCCGTCCGCGTCAGCTCCAGCGGGCGCTCGCCGCGCCGCACCGTGTAGGCGATGGGGTCGAGCTCGAGGTCCTCGAACCGCAACGCGGGGCCGGCGTCCTCGGGCCGCGCGCGGCGCAGCAGCGCCCGCACGCGCGCCAGCAGCTCCTCCAACGCGAACGGCTTGACGAGGTAGTCGTCGGCGCCGGCGTCGAGCCCGCGCACGCGGTCGGCGACCGCGTCGCGTGCCGTGAGGACCAGCACCGGCGTACGGTCGCCGGCGGCGCGCAGACGCCGGCACACCTCGAGCCCGTCGACGCGTGGCATCAGCAGGTCGAGCACGAGCGCGTCGGGCGGCGCGACCGCGACCGCGTCCAGCGCGGCGCGGCCGTCGGGCGCCAGCGCGACCTCGTGACCGTCGAGCCGCAGCGCCCGGTCGACGGCGTCGCGGACGGCCGGCTCGTCGTCGACCACGAGGATGCGCATGACGGAGGATCGTCGGCGCCGAAGCTGAAAGGGCACTAAGAGAACTTCCACGCCCCGGGCGCGTTGGTGACCGTGTGAAGCGGGGATCCATCTGCGCCGTGGCGGGGCTCGCGGCCGGCCTCGCCCTGGCGATGCCCGCCGGTGCCGCCGCCACGGGCTGGCGGATCGCCGCTCCCGGCGGGCACATCAGCGCGACCGTCCGAGCGCCCGCCGGCGCGCCGCTCCAGGCGACGATCCGGCGCGACGGCCGGCGGATCCTGCGCACGTCGATCGGCCTCGTCGAGAACGGTCGCTGCCGGCCGCAGGGCTTCGAGCTCGCCGGCGTCTCCCGCACCCGCCAGCAGGGGCGCTACGCGACGCCGGCGGGCAAGCGGCGCGAGCACGCCTACGCGGCGCGCGCGCTCGCGCTGCGGTTCCGGCGCGGCCGCTCGGAGCTGACGGTCGAGCTGCGCGCCGCGGCGGACGGCCTCGCGTACCGCACCAGGGTGTCGGGACCGGTCGCACGGCGCGTGACCGGGGAATGCAGCGCGTTCGCCGCGCCGCCGCACGCGCGCGCGTGGCTGCAGCGCTTCAGGAGCAACTACGAGGGTCGCTACCAGCCCGGCGCCCTGCGAGATGCCGCGCCCGGCCAGGTCGGGTTCCCGGCGCTGGTCTCGTCGCGCGCCGGCTGGACGCTGCTGACCGAGAGCGCGATCCCGCGCGGCCAGCCGGCGAGCCGGCTCCGGGTTCGCCGCAGCGCTCCCGGCGTGTTGAGCGTCATGCGCCCGCGCACGCAGCCAGGCCGCGAGCGGCTCGTGACGCCGTGGCGCGTCGCCGTGATCGGCTCGCTCGCCACGATCGTCGAATCCGACCTCGTCGACGACCTCGCGCCGGGCCCGGACCCGCGCGGCTGGCGCTGGGTGAAGCCGGGCCGCGTCGCGTGGTCGTGGTGGGCGGACAGCGCCAGCCCGCGCAGCCTCGAGCGCCAGCAGCGGTACGTCGACTTCGCGGCGCGCGAGGGCTGGGAGTACGTGCTCGTCGACGCCGGCTGGAGCCCGAGCTGGCTGCCGGAGCTCGCCCGCTACGCGCGCGAGCGCAACGTCGGCGTGCTGCTGTGGTCGCGCTGGGACGCGCTCGCGACGCAGGCGCAGCGTAACCGGCTCCTGCCGCTCTGGCGCTCGTGGGGCGTGGCCGGAGTGAAGCTCGACTTCATGCACTCCGACTCGCACCGGCGCATGTCCTGGTACCAGGACGTCGCCCGCGCGGCGGCCGGCCAGCGGCTGCTGGTCGACTTCCACGGCTCGACCGTGCCGCGCGGGCTGTCGCGGACGTGGCCGAACGTGCTGACGATGGAGGGCGTCGTCGGTGCGGAGGCCTACAAGGGCGACGCCGCCTTCCAGCCGTCGCCCGCCCACAACGCCACGCTGCCGTTCACGCGCAACGCGATCGGCCCGATGGACTACACCCCGGTGACGTTCTCGGCCACCAGGCGGCGCACGACGGCGGCGCACGAGCTGGCGCTGTCGGTCGTCTTCGCGTCCGGGCTGCAGCACTTCGCCGACAGCCCCGAGGCCTACGACGCGCAGCCGCTCGCCGAGCGCTGGCTGCGCAGCGTGCCGGTCGCGTGGGACGACACGCGGCTGCTCGACGGCTACCCGGGCGTCGCCGCGACGATCGCGCGCCGCGCGGCGGCCAGCTGGTACGTCGGCGCGATCCGCGCGGGCGCAGCGGGCGACGTCGATCTCCCGCTCGACTTCCTGCGGCCGGGGCGCGAGTACGACGCCTGGACGATCGAGGACTCGCCGGCCGGCGGGCTGGTCGAACGCGCGCGCCGCGTGACCGCGGCCGATGTCGTGCACCTGGGCGTCGCGCCGTCCGGCGGGTACGTCGCCCGCTTCACGCCGGCAGCGTGAAGTGACGCCCGGCGATGTCGAGCACGACCGGCTCGCCCTCGCGCGCCGCGACGGTCAGCGGCGTGTCGGGGTCGCGCGTCGGGAACGTCGCGGTCGCGACCGAGCGCCCCCCGAGCGCGCGGGCCAGCGCGAGCACCGAGTCGGCCAGCAGCTGGATGCCGCCCAGCGGCGCGGCCAGCTCGCCGCGCTCGGGGTCGGCGCTCAGCGCGCTGGGTGGCACGGCGCGGACGCCGTGCAGGTGCAGCGGCGCGACGGAGCGATCGGGCGCGACCGGCCGGGTCGCCTCGCCCTCCGTCACGTTCAGCGAGCCGTCATCGAGCGCCTCGAGCATCAGCGGCGCCCCGCCGCCGGTGTCGAGCAGCACCGCGACCCGCTCCGCGCCCGCACGGGCGGCGAAGTCCTGAACCGTCGCGAGCGCGACGGAGAGCTGGACCGGAGCGCTCACCGCCGCGCAGTGTGGCGCGTCTGCGCCCGACGGCCAGCGGGTAGGCGACGGCCGTGACCGCGCTCGACGGCTACCGCTCGGCGACGTACGACGACGCGGTCGCGCCCGACGGCACCATCCGGCCGGTGGCCCGCGCGGTCATGGACGCGGTGCTCGCGCACGACGTCGGCGCGCTCGGCGCCGAGCTGAGCACCGAGATCGACGCGATGGGGATCCGCTTCGAGTCGGTCGACGGCGACGACTCGTGGCACGTCGACCCCGTCCCGCGCGTGATCGCGGTGGCCGAGTGGGAGCACGTCGCCGCCGGCCTCGCACAGCGCGTGCGCGCGCTGAACGCCTTCGTCGCGGACGTCTACGGCGAGCGCCGGATCGTCGCCGACGGCGTGCTCCCGCAGCGCGTGCTCGACAGCGCCGACAACATCGAGCCGGCGATGGCGGGCGTGCGGCCGCGCGGCGGCGTCTGGATCGGGATCGCCGGCCTCGACGTGGTGCGCGACGGGGCGGGGGAGTGGCTCGTCCTCGAGGACAACGTGCGCACGCCGAGCGGGATCGGCTACTGGTCGGCCGCGCGCGACGCGACGCTGAGGCGGCTCGCCCTGTCCCCCGGTCCCCTGCCGCTCGACGGCATCCCCGCCGCGCTGCAGCGCGTGCTCGGCGGCGGCCGCGTCGTCGTGCTCACCGACGGGCCGGACAACTCGGCGTACTGGGAGCACGACTGGATCGCGCGCCGGCTCGGCGTCCCGCTGGTCGAGCCGAGCGACCTCGAGCTGCGCGGCGATCGCCTGCTGCACCACGGCGCGCAGGTCGACGGCGTCTACCGGCGCACCAACGCCGACGAGGTCGACTCCGACGTCGGCGCGCTGCTGCACCCGGCCGTGGCGGCCGGCAGCATCCGCATGGTCAACTGCTTCGGGACCGGGATCGGCGACGACAAGCTCGCCCACGCTTACGTCCCCGACATGATCCGCTTCTACCTCGGCGAGGAGCCGCGGCTCGGCCAGGTCGCGACGTTCGACCTCGGCGAGCCGCGCACGCTCGAGCGCGCGCTGGAAGTGTTCGACGAGCTCGTCGTCAAGGACCGCGGCTCCTACGGCGGCATCGGCGTCGTCGTCTGCCCGCACGCCGAGCGCGCCGACGTCGAGCGGCTGCGCGAGCAGGTCCGCGCATCGCCCGGCGACTACGTCGCGCAGCGGCTCGTCCCGCTCTCGACGCACCCGACGGTCGTCGACGGCGAGCTGCGGCCGCGCCACGTCGACCTGCGTCCGTTCGTCCTGATGTCGGCCCCGGACGCGGTCGAGGTGCTGCCGGGCGGGATCACGCGCGTCGCGCTCGAGGAGGGCGCGCTCGTCGTGAACTCCTCGCAGAACGGCGGAGCGAAGGACACCTGGGTGATCCCGTGAGGCCGCTGCCGGGCTGGGCGGAGTGGAACCCGGCCGCGGCCGGGGCGCCGTGGACCGTCGGCGTCGAGGAGGAGGTGATGCTGCTCGACCCGCGCGACTGGTCGCTCGCCTCGCGCGTCGGAGAGGCGCTGGGCGCGCTGCCCCGAGCGCTCGCCGGGCATGCCGCGGCCGAGACGCATGGCTGCACGCTCGAGCTCGCCACGCGCCCGCACGCGTCCGCCGCCGCGGCGGTCGCCGAGCTGTCACGGCTGCGGGAGGAGCTCGCCGTGGCGCTGGCGCCGCTCGGGCTGCGCGCAGCGGTGTGCGGAACGCACCCGTTCGCGCAGTGGAGCGAGGTCGAGGTCTCGCCCGGCGGCCGCTACCGCTCGATCTACGACTCGATGCGCGAGCTGGCGCGGCGTGAGCCGACGTTCGCGCTGCACGTCCACGTCGCCGTGCCCGGCGCGGAGTCGGCGGTCCGCGCGCTGCGGGGGCTGCGCGCGCACGTGCCGGTGCTGCTCGCGCTCGCCGCCAACTCGCCGTTCTGGCAGGGCCGCGACACGGGCCTGGCGGCCGCCCGCGTGCCGATCTTCGGCACGTTCCCGCGCGTCGGCATCCCGCGCAGTTTCGCCAGCTACGCGGAGTACGTCGAGGCGGTCGACGTCCTGCTGCGCTGCGGCGCCATCCCGGAGCCCACGTTCCTGTGGTGGGACGTGCGGCTGCAGCCGAGGCTCGGCACGATCGAGGTGCGGATCATGGACGCCCAGACGCGCGTGCGCGACAACGGGGCGCTGGTGGCGCTCGTGCAGTGCGCGGTGCGGCTCGAGGCGACGGACGGGCACGCCGACGAGGCGATCGCAGCGCGGCCCGAGGTGCTCGAGGAGAACCGCTTCCTCGCCAGCCGCGACGGGATGCGCGCCGAGCTGCTCGACCCGGAGCACGACGGGCGCCGCCCGGTGCGCGAGGTCCTCGACGAGCTGCTCGCCGCCTGCGCCCCGCACGCCGCCGCGCTCGGCTGCGAGGCGGAGCTGGCCGCCGTGCCCGCGCTCGCCGCCGAGCCGGGCGACCACCGCCAGCGGATGCTCGCCGGCGTCGCGCAGGGCGACGCCGTCGGACCGGCGCTCGGCATGCTCGTGCAGGCGCTCGCCGCCGACTTCAGTACCGGTGCGCCGCTCGCCGCGCCTCGATCTCGTGCGGGTTCCGCGCGTACCCCTTGACGAGGTAGGAGAGCCACATCCGCAGGCGGTGGTCCTGGTCCTGCCAGACGTGGCAGAGCTCGTGCGTCAGGAGGTCGTCCGAGACCTCGGCGAGCGGCCGCCGGAGCAGGATCAGGTGGCCCATGTTGTAGCCGTGGAACCGCCGGAACCACGGCAGCCGGAACAGCCACGGCAGGTGCAGGATCCGCACGCGCTCGAGCCGCAGCGGCTGCGGGTAGAGCGCCAGCCGCTCGAGCCGCGCGGCGGCACGCGCCAGCGCCGCGCGCTCCGCTCGGCCCTGGCCGCGGCGCCCCAGCAACGTGGGAAGCATCGGCGCACCGTAGCGGCGCGCCCGGGGTCAGGCGGCGAGCGCCAGCGCCTCAGACGCCGACAGCCGCTCGAGCACGGCCCCGTCGGCGGCCCGCAGCTCGGCCCAGACCCGGCCGTGGGGCGCGTCGACCTCGAAGTGCAGCTCGAGCTCCGACCGGAACAGCTCCCGTGCCCGCTCCCACGCGACGTCGATCTGCTGCAGGACCTCAGGCGGCGGCCCCGGGGGCAGATCGTGGGTTGTCGCGTAGAAGCGGGGCATCGGGTGAGTCCTTTCAGGAGGGCCGGAGCACGCTGCACTCACTTCATCGGACCGGCCGGCCCTCCTCCGCATGGGGTGGGAACCCCAAAGGGTCAGGACTGCTCGTCGTCCTCCTGCGCGGCGGCGGTCTTGGCGACGCACCTGCCGAACGCGTTCTTCTTCGTGCCGTAGGTGGCGTCGAACGCGGCCTTGTCGTCGGACTTCAGCTTCTTGCACGTGTCGGCCGCGGAGACGCGGTCCTCGGTCTCCTCCTCGGTCGACTCGTTGGCCTTCGACGCGACGCACTTGCCGTACGCGTTCCTGCCGTTGTGGTTGGTGCCGTACTTCTCGGCGAACGCGTCGGCGGTCATCGTCTCGCGCTCGGCCTTGCACTCCTTGGCGGCGTTCTTGAACGCGGTTGCGGCGACGGCGCCGTTCTTGACGAGGCACGCCTGCTTCGCCTTCGACATGCTCTTGACGGCGCCGTAGGTGAGCTTGAACTTCTTCGCGCCCATCTCGCTCTTCTCCGTCTTACAGGCCGCGGCGGCCAGATCGCCCGGAGAAGGGGTGGCGTCCTGTGCGAGTGCGGCGGCGGGAACGGCCAGCGCCAGGACGGCGCCGACGATCAGCTTGCGCATGGTGCTCCTTGGTCGGTTGAACTCAGCATTCGACACCGGTTCCAACGAGTCACGCCGCCGCCGGTTGGAAGGTGTCAGAGACCCGGCGGATGGCGCGCGACGAAGCCCGGCCGCCGCCCGCGCAGGTCGTTCTGCCAGCGCGAGCCCGTGGCGCTGGCGCCGGACGTGTCGAAGCGCACGCCCGCCACCTCCATGTACACGTGGCCCTGCGACGAGTAGATCGTGACCCACTTGCCGGAACCCGGCTCGCCCCACGACATCAGCGGCCCCGATGCCAGCGGCGCCTGCAGGTAGCCGGCGGAGGCGAGCACGAACGAGACCGAGCCGGAGCAGTCGTAGCCCTTGTCGACCCACTTGCCGTGGCCGCCGCCCCACAGGTACGGCGTGCGCGCGATCTGGTTGCCGGCCTCGATCATCTGGCGCACGGCCTCGGGCGCCTCGAGCGGCGGCAGAGCGATGCCGTTGGGCAGCGCGGTCGCCTGGCGCACGCCGTCGCCGGCGGTCGACGGCCGCGCCAGCTCGATGTCGCGCGCCGGCGACGCCGCGCCGCTCGGCTTCGGCGCCTTCATGGGCGGCGCCTGCGGGGCCGGCGGCGGCCCGGGCGCCGGCGTGGAGGAGGCACCCGCCACCGGCTCGACGACCTTCGCCGTGTGCTTCTCGGGGAGCGGCGGCAGCTCGGTCCGCGGGCGCTCGGCGTAAGCGGCCGCGTGCAGCGGCGCTGCGGGCGCCGCCGCCGAACGGCCGCCCTCGTCGCCGGACGCCGACAGCGCGAGCGCGCCGCCCGCGCCCACGGCGCAGGCGAGCACCGCGCCGATCGCCCCCGCCGCTCGCATCCGAGCCAGTATGACCGCGCCCCGGCGCACCACGTCCGGCATCGGCGCGGCACGGATTTGCTTGAGCGCGTCAGCCGGTCACGCCGGCCGGCGCCGCCGCCGCGATCGCCTGGCGTAGGTCCTTGACGAGGTCGGCCGCCGCCTCGATCCCGCAGCTGACGCGCACCAGGTCGGCCGGCACCGCGGCCGAGGAGCCCTCGACCGACTGGTGCGTCATCGCCTGCGGCACCTCGATCAGCGACTCGACGCCGCCGAGGGACTCCGCGAGCGCGAACAGCTTCGTGCGCGCGACGATCTTCACCGCCTCGGGATGGCGGAAGCTGACCATGCCGGAGAACCCCGGCCAGCGCACGTCGCTTACCCCCGGCTGATCGCGCAGGAACGCGCTCACGGCCAGCCCGTTCTCGGCGTGCGCCGCCATCCGCAGGTGGAGCGTGCGCAGGCCGCGGTGGACGAGGAAGCAGTCGAGCGGTCCGGGCACGGCGCCGATCGAGAGCTGGGCGAAGCGGACCTGCTCATGCAGCCCGGGGTCCGACACCACGACGGCGCCCCCGACCACGTCGGAGTGGCCGCCGAGGTACTTGGTCGTCGAGTGCACGACCGCTCCGCCGCCGCACTCCAGCGGGCGCTGGTGGACCGGCGTGGCGAACGTGTTGTCGACCGCGACGAGCACGCTCTCGCCGACCGTCTCGATCACCGCCGGCAGGTCGATCACCTTGAGCGTCGGGTTGGACGGCGTCTCGACCCAGACGAGCCTGGTCTCCGGCCGCAGCGCTGCGCGCAGGGCGTCGAGGTCGGTCTGGTCGACCATGTCGTAGGCGACGCCGAAGCGCGCGAGGATCTTGTCGACCAGCCGGTAGGTGCCGCCGTACAGGTCGTCCGGGATCATGACGTGGTCGCCGGCGCTGCATACGGCGGTGAGGAGCGCGTGCGTCGCCGCCATGCCAGACGAGAACGCGCTCGCGTGTCCGCCCTCCAGCTCGCCGAGCGCGTTCTCGAGCGCGCGGCGGGTCGGGTTGGCGGCACGGGAGTAGTCGTAGTCCTCGACGAACTGCCCCGGCGCGGGCTGCACGTAGGTCGAGCTCTGGTGGATCGCCGGCACGACCGAGCCGTAGCTGGGGTCGGGCCGGAGGCCGGCGTGGACGGCG
>Ga0126307_10000842_pt1 | contig 20215 bp, 21 predicted proteins | sample Plot28_FD_89955 | JGI IMG/M metagenome (GOLD analysis project Ga0126307, IMG submission 89955) | Serpentine soil microbial communities from UC McLaughlin Reserve, CA, USA - Plot28 | ecosystem: Environmental > Terrestrial > Soil > Grasslands | place: USA: UC McLaughlin Reserve, Lake County... | reverse complement strand
GGCGGGTGGCGATCCACTCCCCCTTCGGTGCGCCGGTGCACGCCCCGTGGGCGCTGGTCGTGTCGGCGCGGCTGCGGGAGCGCTACGGCGTCGACGTGCAGGCCATGCACTCCGACGACGGCATCGTGCTACGGCTGCCCGACGTGGAGCTCGACGACGGGGGTGCACCCGAGGCCGTCGGCACGGCGGTGGTCGAGCCCGACGACGTCGAGCCGCTGGTCACCGCCGAGGTGGGCGGCTCGGCGCTCTTCGCCTCGCGGTTCCGGGAGTGCGCGGCGCGCGCGCTCCTGCTGCCCCGCCGTGACCCGGGCCGGCGGACGCCGCTCTGGCAGCAGCGGCAGCGGTCCGCGCAGCTGCTGTCGGTGGCGAGCGACTACGGGTCGTTCCCGGTCGTGCTCGAGACGATGCGCGAGTGCCTGCAGGACGTCTTCGACGTGCCGGGGCTGGTGCAGCTGATGCGCGACGTCGAGTCGCGGACCGTGCGCTTCGTCGAGGTGGAGACCCAGCAGCCGTCGCCGTTCGCCCGGTCGCTGCTCTTCGGCTACGTCGCGCAGTTCCTCTACGAGGGCGACTCGCCGCTGGCCGAGCGACGCGCCCAGGCGCTGTCGCTGGACGCCACCTTGCTCGCCGAGCTGCTCGGCCAGCAGGGCTACGGCGCGCTGCGCGACCTGCTCGACCAGCAGGCCATCGACGTGCTGGCCCAGGACCTGCAGCGCCTCTCCGAGGACCGGCGGGCGCGTGACGTCGAGGGGATCGCCGACCTGCTGCGGATCCTTGGCCCGCTCAGCACCTCCGAGGCGGTCGAGCGCGGCGCGACACCCGGGTGGCTGGCTGCCCTCGAGGAGGCCCGGCGGGCGATCCGGGTGCGCGTCGCCGGCGAGGAGCGCTGGGCCGCCGTCGAGGACGCGGCGCGGCTGCGCGACGCCCTGGGCACCCCGCTGCCGGTGGGGGTGCCGGGTGCGTTCCTGGAGCCCGCGCGCGACCCGGTCGGCGACCTGGTCGCCCGCTACGCGCGCACCCACGTCCCCTTCCACGCCGCGACGGTGGCCGAGCGCTACGCCTTGGGTCCGGCCGTCGTGGGTGCGGCGCTGGACCGGCTGGCCGCCGCCGGGCGGGGGGTGTCGGGCGAGTTCCTGCCCGGCGGGTCCGGCCACGAGTGGTGCGCCGTGGAGGTGCTGCGGACGCTGCGGCGCCGGTCGCTGGCCAGCCTCCGCAAGGAGGTCGAGGCGGTGCCGGTCGAGGCGCTGTCGGCGTTCCTGCCCGCCTGGCAGCACGTCGGCGGCCGGCTGCGCGGGGCCGAGGGCGTGCTGCGGGTGGCCGAGCAGCTGCAGGGTGCCCAGGTCCCGGCCTCGGCGCTGGAGTCGCTGGTGCTGCCGGCCCGGGTGGTCGGCTACTCGCCCGCGATGCTCGACGAGCTGTGCGCCGCCGGCGAGGTCGTCTGGCGCGGCCACGGCGCGCTGCCGGGCAGCGACGGCTGGGTCTCGCTGCACCTGGCCGACGCGGCGCAGCTGACGCTCCCGGAGCCGGACGCCGACGCCGTGGCCACGCCGCTGCACGAGGCCCTCCTGGCGACCCTCGACGGTGGCGGCGCCTACTTCTTCCGCGGCCTTTCCGACGCGGTCGGCTCGACCGACGACAAGACCCTGGTCGCCGCGCTCTGGGACCTCGTCTGGTCCGGTCACCTCACCAACGACACGCTCAGCCCCCTCCGGCAGCTTGTTGCCGGCGGGCGCGGCCGCGGTGGCGGCGCGCACCGGACCCGCGCTGCGACCCCTCGCGGACGCTACGGGCGCCCCCGGCCGGGCATGGCGGGCCGCCCCCCGATGCCGAGCCGCACCGGCCCGCCGACGGCGGCCGGCCGGTGGTCCCGGCTGCCCGACGTCGAGCCGGACCCGACCCGGCGCGCGCACACGCTGGCCGAGGTCCTGCTCGACCGGCACGGCGTGCTCACCCGCGGCGCGGTGATGGCCGAGCGGGTGACCGGCGGCTTCGCCGCGGTCTACCGGGTGCTGGCCGGGTTCGAAGAGGCAGGTCGGGCCCGGCGCGGCTACTTCGTCGAGGGCCTCGGGGCGGCGCAGTTCGCCCAGCCGGGGGCGGTCGACCGGGTGCGCGCGACCGCGACGGCACTGGAGCGCGCGGCCGAGCCGCCGGCCGCCGAGCAGTGGGGTGCGCCCCGGCCGGGCAGCAGCACCGACGCGACCGGGCCGCGAGCGGTCGTGCTCGCCGCCACCGACCCGGCCAACCCGTTCGGTGCCGCCGTCGGCTGGCCGGCCCGTCCCGGCAAGCAGGAAGCAGGCGCCGACCGGACCGACGCCGGCCACCGGCCGGGACGCAAGGCCGGTGCCCTAGTCGTGCTCGTCGACGGCCACGTGGTGCTCTACGTCGAGCGTGGCGGGCGCACCCTGCTCACCTGGACCGAGGCGCAGACCGCGCTGCAGCCGGCTGTGGACGCGCTGTCCCTCGCGGTCCGAGAGGGGCATCTCGGCCGGCTGACCGTCGAGCGGGCAGACGGCACCGGAGTGCTCGACTCGCCCCTCGGACGTGCACTCGAGGAGGCCGGCTTCCACGCGACGCCACGGGGCCTCAGGCTCCGGGCATGACCGCCCCCGGTGCCGACGGCCCACTCCGCAACTGGGCTGGCAACGTCACGTTCGCGGCGCAGCGGGTCTTGCAGCCGCGGTCGATGGACCAGCTGCAGGAGCTCGTGGCCGCGAGCTCCCGGCTGCGGCCGCTCGGCAGCGGCCACTCCTTCAGCCGGGTCGCCGACACCGACGGCGACCTGCTGTCGCTGGCCGGCCTGCCGCCGCGGGTCGAGGTCGCGACTGACGGCAGGTCGGTCACGGTGTCTGCCGGCCTGCGCTACGGCGAGCTCGCGCCGCAGCTGCACGAGGCCGGCGTCGCGCTGCACAACCTGGGGTCGCTCCCGCACATCTGCATCGCCGGCGCGCTGGCCACCGGCACACACGGGTCCGGCGACCGCAACGGCGCACTGGCCACCGCCGTCCGAGCGCTCGACCTGGTGCTGCCGTCCGGCGAGCAGCTGCACGTCGACCGGTCCACCGCGTGGTTCCCCGGTGCGGTCGTCGCCCTGGGCTCGGTCGGCGTCGTCACCGCTGTGACCCTCGAGGTGCAGCCGACGTACGACGTGGTGCAGGTGATCCACGACGACCTTCCGGCCGCGGCGATGCGCGACAACCTCGACGAGGTCCTGGCGGCCGGCGACAGCGTCAGCATCTTCACGACGTGGGACCCGCGCGGCGCGGAGCAGGTGTGGGTCAAGCAGCGCACGGACGGGGACCGCCGCCCGATGCCCGACGGCTGGCTGGGCTCGAGGACGGCTAAGGCGCCGCGGCACCCGGTGCGCGGGATGCCGGCCGAGGCGACGACCGAGCAGGTGGGGGTGCGTGGTCCGTGGCACACCCGGCTGCCCCACTTCCGGCTCGACCACACGCCCAGTGCCGGCGAGGAGCTGCAGACCGAGTACCTCGTGGACCGGTCGGACGCGGCGGCCGTCCTCGAGGCGGTCGGTGCCCTGCACGAGCGGGTCCGGCCGCCGCTGCTGGTGTCCGAGCTGCGCAGCATCGCGGCCGACGACCTGTGGCTGAGCCCGTCGTACGGCCGGGAGAGCCTCGCCGTGCACTTCACCTGGCGCCCCGAGCCCGATGCGGTGCTGCCGGTGGTCGAGGCTCTGGAGGGCGTGCTGGCGCCGTTCGGGGCGCGACCGCACTGGGGCAAGGTCTTCGGCACCGACCCCGGTGCCCTGGCCGCGACGTACCCCCGCCACGACCTCGCCCGCCGGCTGCGGCGCGAGCTCGACCCCGACGACGTCTTCGGCAACGAGTTCCTGGACACCTACCTGCCGCGCTGACGGCCCGATCGACTCTTCATCTCCGGACAGCAACGAGTGCTAGCGCTTGAACTCGATGCGCGCGATGTCCTCGAGCCGGATCTCGACGAACCCGAGCTCGTTGGTGCCCGTAACGGGGCAGTTCCACGTGTCGACCGGGTCCGTCAACTCTCGTCCGTCGAGCAGCGTGACAACTGCGTCGGCACTTGAGTTCTCCGCATAGACCGCGTCGATCTCGATACTGCGCACCAGTTTGAGGCTGACATCCTGACCGTTCTCGAATCCGACGACTTCGGTGTTGCAGGCCAGGCCGACCGTGGACGCCTTCACATCCGTTGACGTCCCGTCCCGGCGCACCAGGGTGGCCGTGGCCTCGACCCACGGGATCAGGGCCGACTCGTCCGTCGAATGTGCGGGCGACTTCGTGGGTGCTGCGCGATCACTCCGGTGCGTGCTCGTCGCTTCAGAGACATCGCGCGTGCTCGTGCCGTCACTGTCACGCCCGATGACGTCGTTCTGGACCAGAATGCCCAGCACACCTCCGACCGCGGTGATCAAAGCTGCAATGGCTGTGATCATCCCCGGCGCCGTCTGCCAGAAGTTCCTGGCGTCATCAGCCACGGCACCACCCCCAAGCGCATGATAGGCCGAATTGTCATCTCGTTGAAGCCCGTGACGGGCAAGGCGTTGGCAACGTGCGGCATCTACCGGGGGCGGAGTCAGCCGTCGCGATGGAGCCAAGCTCAGCGGCCTCGCACAGCAGGCTCGATCCAAGGATCAATCGCCCGACCGCGCAGCGGTGTCCCAGGGCAGCGCGCGTTCGTACCAGCGCACCTCGACCCAGCGGTCCTGCTTCCAGCCCACGTCCGTGAAGGTGCCGGCGTCGCGGAAGCCGAGGCGCCGGTGCAGCGCCTCGGAGGCGTCGTTGGGCAGGGCCACGCCGGCGTACGCGCGGTGCATCCCTTCGGCGGTGACGAGGTCGAGCAGCTCGCCGTAGTGCAGCGACCCGACACCTCGCCCGGTCGCCGTCGGGTCGAGGTAGACCGTGGTCTCGACGGTCCGGGCGTAGGCCGGCTTCAGCCGGAACGGTCCGCTCGTCGCGTAGCCGGCGACCTGCCCGTCGACCTGCCCTTCGACCTGCGCGACGAGCAGCCGGTGCGGCCCGGTCTCGGCGTAGTGCTCGAACCACGTCCGCCGCGCGTCGACGGTGAACGGCTCGACGTCGAACGTCGCGACGTCTGCTCGACGTAGTGGTTGTAGATGCGGGTGAGTGCCGGCAGGTCGTCCTCGATGCGGGCCGGACGGTAATGCCACCCGTCACGCAGTCGCCTTGACGGCCAGGATCGGGCACTCCAGGCCGAGGAGGAGTCGTGACGACGTGCTGCCGAGGACGAGCTTTCCCACGGCGGTACGTCGTCGCAGCCCGATGACGACCACGTCGGCGCCGGTCTCCCGGGCCACGTCGATGAGGGCGTCGGCTGTGTCCGCGCCGGTCGGAACCTCGCGCACCGACACCGCGACCCCTGCCGTCGCGAAGCGCTGCTGGACCGCGTCGAGGACCTGCTCGACCGAGTACGGCGAGGTGCCGGCGTCGGCAGGGCGGGGCACGTGGACGACGACGGCGTCGGTCGCCCGTCGCCGCGCCTCCTCGACAGCGGCGGTCACGGCGGCGTCGCCCTCGGGCGTGGGGACGTAGGCGAGCAGCACGGTCATGGCAGCAGTCTGGCCGATCCCCGTCCGGCTGGCAGCCCTCTGCCCAGCAGGCGGGCAGTCAGACCCAGATGTTGTCGTGCTCCGCGTAGAACGCCGTCCTCTCGTCCTCGCTCATCCGGTCGAGCCGGGCCAGGCCCTCGAAGTAGCCCTCGCGCGGTGCGCCTGGGGCGAAGTGCAGCAGCATCGAGGACGGCTCGCCGGACCGGTTGTGGAAGGCGTGCACCCCGCCCGGCGGCACGTGCACCCAGTCGCCGGGCTCGGCGTCGACCCATCGGTCACCGTCGAATATCTGGATGACTCCGGTGAGCACGTAGAACGACTCGGCGATCGAGCGGTGGTAGTGAGCCCGCGGGCCGGTCTCCTCGGGGCCGCACTGCCAGCGGTACATGCCGAACAGGCGGCCCGTCGACGCGCCGGTCGCGAGGTAGGAGATCGTCGTGCCGTTCGGGTAGACCAGCTCAGGGGCAACGTCGGCCCCGCGATAGGTCGCGCTGTGCTGCGGGTCCGGCTGTTGGTACCGCGGCGGTGGGTACGTCACCGGCACATCCTGGCCATGCTGCCGGGCGGCCGACTAGACCTTGCGCCCGGCGAACGCAGCAGCCCGTGCGTAGGCGTCCGCACCGTCCGGTGCGGGCTGCTCGGTCCGGAAGGCCGGCGCGCGGTTGTCGTCGTTCAGCGAAGCCTGCATGAAGGCCAGCCCGCGCTCCGCCACGTCGGGGTCCAGGTCGGCGGTCGGCCGGTGCAGCGCCGTGGCGAGGTCCCAGGTGTGCACGGCGATCTCGGCGCACTGCCAGTCTGGTCCGGGCGGCGCACCTGGGTCGGCGTCCACGGCGGCGCGGAGCTCGTCCGCGTGAGCGCGGAACGCCGCCACCGGGTCGCCCTCGTGCGGCGTGGGCGCCGACCAGTCGACGTCCTCGCCACGGGTCATCAGGGCGAACTTCTGCGGCGCCAGGACGAGGTGGTCGACCAGGTCCCGCACCGACCACTCGGGGCAGGGCGTGGAGCGGCCGCCGTCGTCCGGGCTGACCGCCGCGATCAGCGTCTCGACCTGGTCGAGCCCGGTGCGCAGGACGTCGATGCTGCTGCGCTCACTCATGGCACCGGAGTACCCGCCCGACCTTCGCGGCACTCCCCGCCGCGCCAGGAGAGTCGTTCCACCTGCGCGCTGACCGCCGGCTGCGCGGCTGCGCGACTCGTGACTCAACCTGTGGACAGAACCTGTTGTCCACAAGGGATTGCAGGTCTCGCTCGGCGTCGGGGTTTGCGTCCGACCCACTGTCTAGGTTCGGGGGATGGAGCGCACGACCCTTACCCGATCGGTGGTGACGGACGTGCACGCGGCGGTCGAGCTGATGGCCACAGCGGCTGGCGGCTTGGACTCGGTGTGGCAGCTCCGTGACGCTGACGTGGAGTCCGGGTTGTCGGCGCTGGTGCGGTTGCAGGCCCACACCGCCGCCCTGGAGGCGGTACTGCTGGCCGAGGCAGGGTCGCGGGACCTGAAGGCCGGCACGCAGGCGTCGACGCTTGTGCGCTGGCTGGGTGACCGGTTCCGGCTGTCCCGGGCTGACGGCAACACACGGGTCCGGGCCGCGGAGGCGCTGGGTCGCCACGCCGTGGTCACCGAGGCGTTGGCGACCGGGGCGGTGACTGTCGAGCAGGGCGAGGTGCTGACCCGGGTGCTGGAAACCGTCGAGACGTTCCCGGGGGTCGCCGAGGGCGAGCGGACGGCGGCGGGTCGGTTCCTGGTCGCGCAGTGCGATGCCCTGGCCCCGCGGGACCTGGAGCGCGCCGGCCGTGCCGTGGTCGAGGCGCTCACCGCATCACCGTCGGTGGACGACCCGGCCGACGCCGAGGCGCTCGCCCGGGAGCAGCAGCGGGCCGAGGCCCAAGCCCAGGACGCCGAGCGCAGCCTGCTGAGCGTGACCCGCCGCCGTGGGCGGGTGCTGGCGATCCTCGAGCCCGGCACGATCGGGCAGGCCGCGCTGCAGCAGTGGATGCGCAAGAACGGCCAGCCGCATGCCGGGACCGACGGGTTGGAGGACACCCGGACCCGCTCCGAACGCCTCGGCGACGCCCTCGTCGACCTCCTCACCGCAGCCGCCGGCGCCCCAACCCCACCCGCGCACTCCGACGAGCTGGTTGACCTGGTCGAGGACGAACCGGAGATCGACGGTCAGGAGCCGCTGCCCGGTCCGGCGGCGGGCGCAGCACGCGGTGGGTCGGCGCCCGACCTGTGCGGATCCTGCGGCCGGCCGGGCCCGGCGCCGGCGACCGCCGTGCTCACGGTGACCACCACGGTGGACGGGCTGCGATCCGGGCTGGCCAAGGCCGGACGGCTGGACACCGGGATCGCGATGTCCGCCGCCGCGCTACGGATGCTGGCCTGCGACGCCCTGGTCGTCCCCGCCGTCCTCAGCACCGCGTCGGAGGTCCTCGACCTCGGACGGGCCTACCGCGTCTTCAACCGCGCCCAGCGCCGAGCGACGGCGCTACGTGACGGCGGTTGCGTGGCACCCGGCTGCGACCAGCCACCCAGCGCCTGCCACCTGCACCACATGTGGTGGTGGATCCAGGGCGGCCGGACCGACCTGGACAACGCAGCACTGCTGTGCGGCTTCCACCACCGGATGGTCCACCGCCAGGGCTGGGCGATGTGCCTCGCATCCAACGGCTACCCGCAGCTGGTGCCCCCGACCTCCATCGACCCCCAGCAGCGACCCCGCCAGCACCACCGCTTCACTCTCGACGCGGCGATCGCCGCCGCTCGGTGCGAGTCCCGACCCGGCCGACTCGGCTCGGCCCCCGGCGGCGCCGTCATCCCGCACCGCCGCACCTGACCGACGTCCGGCGACCCGAGCCCACCCGCACATGAGCCCTCAGCACACGAGTCGGGTGCCGCTCACGTGCACCTCACCTGGCACGCCGACTGCGATGAGTTCGCGCGCGTGCCCGGGTCCAACCTGGGGATGACCACGTCGAACGCATCGTACGGAAGGGGCACATGATGGATCAGCCGACGGCCGAGCACGCACTACGTGCCCTCGAGCCGCTCGTCGGAACATGGAGCATCGAGGCCACCGGCGCGGACGGGAAGCGGTGGCCGGGTGAGGGCCGGATGTCGGTCGAGTGGCACGAGTCCGGGCAGCACCTGGTGCAGCGGACCACCGTCGATCTGCCCGAAGCCCCGGACACGGTCTCGGTCATCGGGTGCGACGCCGCGAACGGCAGCTCCGTCCAGGTCTACACCGACGACCGTGGCGTCTGCCGGATCTACCAGATGACGTTCGGGGACGGGCACTGGACGCTGCAGCGCGAGGGCGAGCCCTTCGCTCAGCGGTTCACCGCGACGTTCAGCGACGACGGCCGGACCATCACCGGCCGGTGGCAGCTCGCAGAGGCCGGTCAGCCCTACGAGACCGACTTCGACCTCGTCCACCGCCGCATCGACGGCAGAGGAGGGCGATGATGGCCGGCGTGGTCGAGGAGGAGCGCGACGGCGTACGGCTGACGAATCTCGACCAGCCGCTCACCAGCGACGGCAGCGAGACCAAGCGCGACCTGGTGGACTACCTGGACCAGATGGCCGACCGGCTGGTGCCGGTGCTCGCCGGCCGAGCGCTCAGCGTGATACGCGTCCGGCCAGGACAGCCGGCCTTCATGCAGAAGAACCTGCCGGCCTACGCGCCGGAGTCGGTCCGGACGCTCGACGTGCCGACGCAGGACGGCAGGAAGGTCGTGCACTACCCGGTCTGCGACGACCGGGAGACGTTGCTGTGGTTCGGCAACCAGCGCGCGGTCGAGTACCACCCGACGCTGTTCCGCGGCACGGAGGTCGACTGCCCCACCCACCTCGTCGTCGACCTGGACCCGCCGGCGGGCTCGGCGGCGTTCGGCCAGGCGGTCGCGGCGGCCCGGCTGGTGCGAGAGGTGCTGACCGAGGCGGGCATGGCCGCCGTGGTCAAGACCAGCGGGGCCAAGGGCGTGCACGTCGTGGTCCCACTTCCCCCTGGCGCAGGGGCGGCCGACGTGGCGGCCGCGACCAGGGCCATCGCGGCCCGCGCGGAGCGGCTCGACCCGCAGCTGACGACGACGGCGTTCGTCGTCGAGGAGCGCGGCGGCAAGGTGTTCCTCGACTCGACCCGTTCCGGCGGCGCGACAGTGGTGGCCGCCTGGAGCCCTCGGGCGAGGGCAGGAGGGACCGTGTCGTTCCCGGTCGCCTGGGACGACCTCGACGACGTGACCCCGGCCGACTTCACGATCACCTCCGTGCCGCCACTCGTCGGCGACACCGATCCGTGGTCCGACCTGATGCCGGAGCCGCAGGTGCTCGACGCCGGCCTGGTGGAGGAGGGCCACACCGTCCCGGTCGCCCGGGTCGCCGCGATGCACGAAGGCAAGCGGCGCAAGCGAGCGGAGCAGGCGGCCGCCGAGCCCGACGGGTAGCGGAGCCGACTGCTACTCGGCGAGCTCCTCCGGGGTCAGCGCCCGGAGCACGCAGAACTCGTTACCGTCGGGGTCGGCGAGCACCACCCAGGTGACGTTCTCCGCCGCGCACTGGCCGACGTCCACCCGGACGGCACCGAGCGCCTCGAGGCGGGCGACCTCGGCCGCCTGGTCGTCCGGGCGCAGGTCGATGTGCAGGCGGTTCTTCACCGACTTCTCCTCCGGGACCCGGAGGAAGAGGAGGTCCGGCGCCACGCCGTCCTCGGCGCTGCCCGCAGGTGGCTCCAGGACCACCTCGTCCGCGGAGTCGTAGGTGCGGCGCCAGCCCAGGGCCTGCTCCCAGAACGGCGCGATGCGGGCCGGGTCCGTCGAGTCGACGCAGATGCACTGCCAGCGGATGCTCACCCGGCAACCCAACCGGAGCCCACCGACGGTGTCGACCCGATTGGCCGGCGGGTGTCGTCAGCCGGCGAAGGTCAGACGCAGGCTGCGCAGCCGCCGGCCGGCCAGGTAGGTCGCCCCGACCAGCACGACGACAAGGGCGACCACAGCGACCTGGGGGCGTACCGCCGCGGTCAGCTCGAGCGCGTCGGCCCGGTCACCGCCGACGATCGCCCTGGTCACCGCGAGCGACCACTGCTGGATGCTCAGGGCCTGGGCGCCGGGCAGCACGTTGCCCACGCCGGCCTCCCAGACCAGCGCGTAGACCAGGCCGATGACGACCGCGTTGCGGGTGAGCACCGACAGCAGCAAGAACACCGCGCAGTAGGTGACCCCGGCGACGAAGGCCCCGGCGCCGTACGCGATCGCCAGCCGGTCTGCTCCTCCGACCAGCACCAGTCCGGACAGCAGCACCGGCAGCGCTCCGAAGAGGGTGACCACCGCTGCCGACACGGCGAGCTTCGTGGTGACGATGACGTGCCGGTTCAACGGCTTGCTCAGCAGGTAGACGATCGACCCGTCGTCGATCTCACCGCCGAGCGCGCCGGTGCCGGCGATCAGCGCGAGCAGCGGGACGACGGTTGCGATCGCGAAGGCTCCCAGCACCACCACGGCTGCATCGGTGCGGTCGTCCTGGCCCACGGTGAGCCGCAGCAGGAGCGACATCAGCAGCAGCGCCGCCGGCAGCACCACCAGCAGCCAGGCCCGGCGCCGGCCGAGCAGGGTGCGCAGCGTCAGCGACGCGATCGTGGAGTTCACCGAGGCACCTGGGTCATCCGGCTCACCGGGTCACCAGGTAGGCGAAGACGCTCTCGAGCGACTCGTCGGCGGGAGCCACCGAGTAGAGCCGGATGCCGCGGTCGCGAGCCAGCCGCGGGAGCACGTGCACGAACCGCCCGTGGTCGCTGGACTGCACCCGCAGGGTCTCCCCGAGCTCCACCGCCGAGGCGGCCCCCTCGGCGACCACGGCGGCGGCAAGTGAGCGGTCGTCGCTGGACGAGACCGTGAACTGGTGCGGCCGCTCGGTCATCAGCCGGCGGATGTCGCGGAAGTCCCCGGAGGCTGCGTGCCGACCAGCGACCACGACCTCGATCGTGCCGGCGATCTCCTCGACCTCCTCGAGGATGTGCGAGCTGAAGAGGACGGTGCGACCCTCGGTGCCGAGCCTGGTGAGCAGGTCCATCAGGTGCAGGCGCTGCCGTGGGTCCATGCCGTTGAACGGCTCGTCCAGCAGCAGCACGGCCGGGTCGTGGACCAGCGCCGACGCCATCTTGATGCGCTGTTTCATGCCCTTGGAGTAGGTGCCGATCTCCCGGTCGGCCGCGGCCGCCATGTCGACCAGCCCGATCGCGCGCCGCGCCGCGCCCCCCGGGTCGGCCAGCCCGTGCAGCTTGGCGTTGGCGAGCACGAAGACCGCCCCGGTGACAACGTCGTACGCCGCCTCGGTCTCCGGCACGATGCCGATGTGCCGGTAGGCGTCCTCGTGGCGCCAGACCGCGCGCCCATCCAGCTCGACCGTCCCGGCCGACGGCGCCAGGAAGCCGGCCATCATCGAGATCAGCGTCGACTTGCCGGCGCCGTTGGGCCCGAGCAGGCCGGTGATGCCCGGCCCGATCGTCATCGTGACGTCGTTGACCGCGACCACGTCGCCGTACCACCGCGACACCGTGCTGAGCGTGATGGAGCTCACGCGTCGGTCACCGCCCGGTATCGCCGCATCAGCAGCAGGTAGCAGGCCGCCACGAGGGCGACCGCGACGAGCGCGAAGACCGGCCCGCCCCACGTGCCCGGCGGGCCGGCGACGACAGCGGCCGACGAGTCGAGCAACCAGACCTGCACACCGTCGACGATGGAGACCGGTGAGATCAGCCCGGCCCAGCCGGCCAGGGTGTCCTGGCCCTGCTCCTCGGCGACGCCGGAGACGATGGCGGAGATGCCCCCGAGCAGCGTCAGCACGGTGACGATCGCCGCGACCCCGATGCCGCGCCGCGGTGTCCAGGCAGCGATGGCCAGCCCGACCGACGCGAGGACGACGGCGAACATCGCCGCCCCGGCGACGCCCTTGAGGAACCCGACCGTGTTGTCCCAGACGTCGAGCTCGCCGAGCAGCGCGCCGACGTACAGCACGACGAGCGGCGCGGTGAGGAAGCCGAACAGCGCCGCGGACATCGCGAGGAGCTTCGACCGGACGTACGTCGCGCGCGAGATCGGCCGGGCGAAGTAGAGGGCGACCAGCCGGAACCGCAGGTCCCGCGACACCGCCTGCGGGGACTGGGCTGCGACGAAGATGGTCAGGACTGCCCCGAGGCGCACCGCGTAGGAGGTGTACTCCAGCGGCAGCTCGTCGGCGCCGCCCAGCACGACGACCAGGGCGATGACGAACGCCGGGACGACCATCGCCGCGAGTAGCAGGAACGGCACGACCTTCGAGCGGGTGGCCCGCCCGAGGCCGAAGGCGCCACGCAGGCTGTGCACCGTCAGGGAGCGAGCGATGTAGGCGGCCCCCAGACGCGGCCCGGTGTAGTGGCGGTAGCCGATGTCGTGGATGGCGCCGGTCTCGCGCGGCACGGTCACGGGGCAGCACCCACCGGAGCGTCCCGGAACATGTCCAGCATGTGCTGGCGGCCGCGCTGCAGCCGCACCAGACCGATGCCGAGGTCGGCGACCGCGTCGCGGACCAGGTCATACGTGCCGTCGTCGGTCAGCACCAGGTGGAGCACCTCGCCCTGGCGACGCACCGCGACGCCCGCCGCGGCCAGCCGGGCCTCGACGTCGGCACCGCGCTCGGTGACCTCGACGACGACGTCCTGGGTCAGGGCGGTCATCGTCGACGTCGCGGCCGAGCGCATCAGGCGGCCGCCGTCGATGACCACGACGTGGTCGCAGACGCGCTCCAGCTCACCCATGAGGTGCGAGGTGACGACGACGGAGATGCCGAACACGGTGCCGATCCGGCGGATCAGGCGCAGCATCTCGTCGCGACCGGCCGGGTCGAGCCCGTTGGTCGGCTCGTCGAGCAGCACCAGCTGCGGGTCGTGCACCAGGGCCTGGGCGAGCTTGACCCGCTGCTTCATGCCGGTCGAGTAGCCGCCGACCGGCCGGTAGCGCTCCTCGAACAGGCCGACGTGGCGCAGCGTGTCCGCAGCCCGCTCGCGGGCGGCGTTGGTGGGCAGACCGGACATCCGCGCGAGGTGCACGACCAGCTCGGTGGCGGTGACGTCCGGAGGCAGGCAGTCGTGCTCGGGCATGTAACCGACCAGCTCACGGATCCGCTGCCCCTGGGTCGCCACGTCCAGGTCGAGCACCCGGGCGCTGCCCGACGTGGCCGGCAGGAGCCCGAGCAGGATCTTGATCAGCGTCGACTTGCCGGCCCCGTTGGCGCCGACCAGGCCGGTCACGCCCTCGGGCACCTCCACGTCGAGATCGGCCAAGGCGGTCACCCTGGCGCCGTACCGCTTCGTCAGCGACTCCGTGACGACGAGCGACGGCATCTGGGCAGCCTAGCGATCATTCCCCGGTGGCCATGGCGTCTGGCAGTCTCCGGCGTGTGCGCGAAGACACCGGCCCCCCGACGGCGAACCCCGGCTACCGCACGGTCACGGTCGACCGCGACCCGGCCGGAGTGCTGCACGCGCGCAACGTCCGCGATGGCAGCCTGACTGTCGGGCACGGCGACGACGGGCACTTCACGCCGACCGAGCTGCTGCTCGCGGCGATCGCGGCCTGCACCGCCGCCGACGTCGACGCCCTCACCAGCCGCCGGGCGGAGCCGAACGCCTTCGCCGTGCTGGTCGAGGCCCTCAAGGTGCGCGACGACGACGGCAACCGGCTGTCCGACGTCACGGTCACCTTCCGGGTCGCCTTCCCCGACGGATCCCGAGGCGACGCGGCGCGCGCGGTCCTCCCGGACGCCGTGCGCCGCTCGCACGACCGACTGTGCACCGTCGGCCGCACGGTCGAGCTGGCCACGCCCGTCGAGACACGCATCGAGGGTTGAGGTGCTCCGCCTCCCCGCGCCGTGCCTGGTCGTCCTGGTCGGGCCAGGGGCCTCGGGGAAGTCCACCTGGGCCGCCGCCCACTTCGCGCCCGAGGCGGTGGTGAGCAGCGACCGGCTGCGCGCCGTCGTCGGTGCCGGCGAGGACGACGTGACCGCGAGCGCGGACGCGCTGCGGCTGCTCGACGACATCGTGGCGCTGCGTGTCGGCCGCGGCCTCACCACGGTCGTCGACACGCTGGGCCTCGACGGGGGCCGGCGAGCAGCGTGGCGCAAGCTGGCCCGGGCGGCCGGGGTGCCGTGCGTGGCGGTCGCCTTCGACATCCCGGCCGCGGAGTGCCGCCAGCGCAACCGCTCACGGACCAAGCGGATCCCGGCCGACGTAATGGCCGGGCAGCTGCGCGCCTGGCCCGCGGTCCGGGAGGCGCTGGGGTCGGAGGGGTTCGCCGACGTCATCGCGCCGGAGCCGGTGCGGGTCGTGGCCGCGCCGTTCGCCGAGCCGTGGAGCCGGCCGGGCACCCGGCCGGCGCCGCCGGTGCGCGCCGCGGTCCCGCTGGCAGGACTGCGCTTCGGGCTGCACCTGTCGCAGTTCGCCGCCCCGGGCGGCGCGCCGGCGATGCGGGGCTGGCTACGCGAGGTCGCGACGTCCGCCGAGGCAGCCGGCTTCGACGCGGTCTACGTCATGGACCACTTCCGCCAGATCCCTCAGGTGGGTCGGCCGTTCGACGACATGCTCGAGAGCTTCACGACACTGGCCTACCTCGCGGCGTGCACCGAGCGCGTCCGGCTCGGTGCCCTGGTCGCCGCCGTGACCCACCGCGGCGTCCCGCTGCTGGCCAAGACGGTCGCCACGCTCGACGTGCTGAGCGGCGGACGGGCGGTGTGCGGGCTGGGCCTCGGCTGGTTCGCTGCCGAGCAGGCCGCCCTCGGCATCGCGCTGCCGCCGGTCGCCGATCGTTACGTGCTGCTCGAGGACGCGCTGCGCCTGCTGCCCGTGATGTGGGGCCCGGGCAGCAAGCCGTTCCACGGCCGGGTGCTCGACGTGCCCCAGGCGCTCTGCTACCCGAGGCCGCTGCAGGAGCACGTGCCGCTCCTCGTCGGCGGTGCCGGGGAGCGCCGCACGTTGCGGCTCGCGGCGGAGCTCGCCGATGCGGCCAACGTGTTCGGCGGCCTCGACACCGTACGTCGCAAGGCAGCCGTGCTGCGCGACCACTGCGCGAACGTCGGACGCGACCCGGACCAGGTTGCGCTCACCCACCTCACCACCGCGCTGGTCGGCGACGACGACAGCCACGTGGCGCGACTCGTCGAGACGCACCGGCCGCGCCGGCGCAGCGCGGAGAGCTACGCCGCGACCGTACACGCGGGGACGGTGGACGACCACGTCGAGCGGTTCAGTGCTCTCGCGGATGCCGGCGTGGCAGAGGTGATGGTGCGGCTGGTCGACGTGGGCGACCCGCAGTCGGTGGCCCGGATGGGGCAGGTCATCGCCGCGCTGCGTCAGGCGTAGGAGCGATGCGGCCCCCGAGGGAGCTCCCGGTCGTTACTGTCACGCGACGGCCCTCCGACTGACTGGCTCAACATGCCTGGTCCGTGGTGTCTTCTACAGCCTCGGCGGCTACCTGTCGGTGCTGCAGGCGTCCAACAGCCCCACGCACATCGATGACGGCGGCAGGCATGCTCAGCTCGCCGCGCCGGCAGTGGTGGCGAGCCGACGCGCGACGCCTCGGCTGGCTGAGAGCGGCCGTGCTGTTCGTCGGAACGCTGTCCTTCGCGGTCAGCCTGGTCGCCGCCTTCGCCGAGGGCGTCGCCCGGGCAGTCCGACGGTGAGCTGGGACGTTCGCCGGTGCGCTGTGCTTCGTGGTCGGCGGTGTCGTCCAGGCGTTCGAGCGCCGGACGCATCAGCGACCGACAGGACTCCCCGGAGGCATGATCCCCGGCCGGTCGGAGACGATGGGCACACCATGCCCGAGGGAGACACCGTCTGGCTGGCCGGGCGGCGGCTGCACGACGCGCTGGCCGGTCAGCCGCTGACCCGCAGCGACTTCCGGGTCCCGCAGCTCGCGACGGTCGACCTGTCAGGGCGCACCGTGACCGAGGTGGTGAGCCGCGGCAAGCACCTGCTGACCCGCATCGGCGACGACCTCACCCTGCACACGCACTTCCGGATGGACGGCTCCTGGCACCTCTACCGGCCCGGCGACCGGTGGCGCGGCGGGCCCGAGTGGCAGGTGCGGGTGCTGCTGGAGAACGCCGGCTGGCAGGCCGTCGGCTACCGGCTGCCCGTCGTGGAGCTGTTCCCCCGAGACCGAGAGCGCGAGGCGGTCGGGCACCTCGGGCCGGACGTCCTCGGCCCGGACTGGGACGTCGCCGAGGCCGTGCGCCGGCTGGCCGGCGACCCGGACCGGGAGGTCGGCGAGGCGCTGCTCGACCAGCGCAACCTGGCCGGGATCGGCAACCTCTACAAGAGCGAGTCGCTCTTTCTGGACGGCATCACCCCGTGGACCCGGGTGGGTGCGGTGCCGGACCTGCCCCGGCTGGTCGACCGGGCGGCCCGGCTGCTCGAGGCCAACAAGCAGACCGTGTCGCAGGTGACGACCGGTGACCTCCGCCGGGGCCGTCAGCACTGGGTGTTCGAGCGGAGCGGCCGGCCGTGCCTGCGGTGCGGCACCCCGGTCGCGTCCGCGGAGCAGGGTCGAGCGCCGTACCAGCGGATCTCTTACTGGTGCCCCACCTGCCAGCGCGGCCCGGCGCCGGCGCCCGTCGTCGCCGTGCGGCCCGCCGACCGGCCTGCCGGGCGCAGCCGCCACCGGCCCTGAGCGGACCGAGAATGCCGAACGCCCGTCCAACCCCCCGTTGACGTGGGGAGGACGGGCGTGCGACTGAGAGTCCCTACCCGATGCTGAGGCAGGCGCAAACCCGCGCTAGGCGGCGACGTTGGTGACGTGCAGCGGGCCGTCGGCAGCCGGGGCCGGCAGCGGGACCGGCTCGGGCGCCGGCGCGGACCCGGCCGCGATGCCGTCGACCTGCTCGACGAGGGCGAGGTGGTCGCTCACGTCGCGCAGCACGGTCGACAGCGGCACGTCGAGGGCCTCGCAGATCGAGCCGAGCAGCTCGGAGGAGGCTTCCTTCTGGCCGCGCTCGACCTCGGAGAGGTAGCCCAGCGAGACGCGGGCGGACGCGCTCACCTCGCGCAGGGTGCGGCCCTGCTCCCGGCGGCGCTCCCGCAGGACGTCGCCGAGCAGTCGGCGGAGCAGCACCATGGGGCACCTCCCTCAGGACCGGCCTTCTCGATCAGGTCGCCACCGTACCCGCCGGAGCGGACATCGGGGGCTGCGACCCACTGTAACTCTGTAATCAGTCGTCTGCTTCCCCGGCTTCCCCGGCTTCCCCACTGACCGCCTCGGCGGCCAGCAGCAGCGCACGGCGCACCGTGGCCGCCCGCACCGCCGCCCGGTCGCCGACCAGTTGCAGCCGCTCGTGCCGGGTGCCGCCGGGGCCGGCGACGGCCAGGTGCACCTCGCCCGGCGGGTGGCCGGCCTGGGGGTCGGGTCCGGCGACTCCGGTGGTGGCCAGGCCGTACGTCGCCCCGAGCCGGGCCCGTGCCCCCGTGGCCATGGCGGCAGCGACGTCGGGATCGACCGGCCCCCGCTCGGCCAGCAGGCCGGCGTCGACGCCGAGCAGCGCCGCCTTGAGGTCGGTCGCATAGGCCACCACGCCGCCGCGGAACGTCGCCGAGACGCCCGGCACCGACGTCAGGGCCGCGCCCAGCGCTCCGCCGGTGAGGGACTCGGCCACCGCCAGGGTCTCGCCCCGGGCGAGCAGCAGCTCGTGCAGCCGTCGCGCCCCGTCGAGGCCGTGTGCGGTCGGCTCCGTCATGCCCTGCTGGCCCGCCGGGCCTCGTTGCGCGCCGTCGTGCGGGCACTGGTGCGGCGCAGCCGGAGGGCGCGCAGGACGTAGTCGACCCCGGTGACGACCGTGACGAGGACGGCGACCGCCATGACGAGCAGCGCCACGTCCTCGAGCCAGCCGGTGGTGGGCAGCACCAGCAGACCGATCGCCAGGCTCTGCAACATCGTCTTGACCTTGCCGCCCCGACTGGCCGGCATCACGCCGTGCCGGATGACGACGAGCCGCAGCGCCGTCACGCCGACCTCGCGGACCAGGATGACGGCGGTCACCCACCACGGCAGCTCGCCGAGGACAGACAGCCCGATCAGGCCGGCGCCGGTCAGCGCCTTGTCGGCGATCGGGTCGGCGATCTTGCCGAAGTCGGTGACCAGGTTGTGCCGCCGGGCCAGCTCACCGTCGATCCGGTCGGTCACCGACGCGACCGCGAACGCGACGAACGCGCCCACCCGCCAGGCCGCCGAGTCACCGCCGTCCTGGAACAGCGCGACCAGGAAGACCGGCACCAGCACCAGCCGCAGCACGGTGAGGGCGTTGGCGACGTTCCAGCTGCTCGCGGCGGCCGGCACCGGCGCCGTCACGCGAGCACCTCCGCCAGCAGGTCGGCGCCGTCGGACCCCACGACCTTGGCGCGCACCAGGTCGCCGACGCGCGGCATGCGGGTCAGGACCTCGAGACCGCGCACCGTGGTGGAGCCGTCGACCTCGGGTGCCTGGTGCGCGGCCCGGCCTTCGGCGACGCCGCCGACGGGGTCCAGTGACTCGACCAGGACGTCGAGCGCCTCGCCGGCCCTCTCCTCCGCCCGCTGCGCGACCAGCTCGTCGGCCAGTCGGCTGACCCGCTCGACCCGCTCGCGCACGACGTCGTCCTCGTGGTGCCCGTCCAGCCCGACAGCCTCGGTGCCGTCCTCGTCGCTGTAGCCGAACACGCCGACCGCGTCGAGCCGCGCCCCGGTGAGGAACGTCTCGAGCTCGGCAAGGTCGTCGTCGGTCTCGCCGGGGAAGCCGACGATCACGTTGGAGCGAATGCCCGCCTCCGGTGCCGCTGCGCGGATCCGCTCGACCAGGTGGAGGAAGCGCTCGGTGTCGCCGAAGCGGCGCATGCGTCGCAGGACGGCGGCGCTGGAGTGCTGGAACGACAGGTCGAAGTACGGCGCCACGCCCGGCGTCGACGCGATCACCTCGAGCAGCCCGGGCCGCATCTCGGCCGGCTGCAGGTAGCTGACCCGCACCCGAAGGACCCCGTCGACGGCGGCCAGCTCGGGGAGCAGTGCCTCGAGGAGACGCAGGTCGCCGAGGTCCTTGCCGTACGACGTCGAGTTCTCGCTCACGAGCACCAGCTCGCGGACCCCGTCCTGCGCCAGCCAGTGTGCCTCGGCCAGCACGTCGGACGGGCGGCGCGACACGAAGGAGCCGCGGAAGGTCGGGATGGCGCAGAAGCTGCACCGCCGGTCGCAGCCGGACGCGAGCTTGAGTGCGGCGACCGGGCCGCCGGTCGTGCGCACTCGTGGCACCGCCGGGGCGTCGACGGCCGCGCGGTCGACGGGGGTGACCGGCAGCAGCCGCCGCCGGTCCTGCGGCGCGTGGGGGACGTGGGGCTCGCCGGCCAGGACCGACTGCAGCCGCGCGGAGATCTCCGGGTAGTCGTCGAAGCCGAGCACGGCGTCCGCCTCGGGCAGCGACTCGGCCAGCTGGCGGCCGTACCGCTCGGCGAGGCACCCGACGGCCACCACCGCCTGGGTGCGGCCCCTCTCCTGGAGGTCCCCCTTGAGGTCGGCGAGGGAGAGCACCGTGTCGATGGAGTCCTTCTTGGCCGCCTCGACGAAGCCGCAGGTGTTGACCACCGCGACGTCCGCGTCGGTGGCGTCG
>Ga0126307_10000841_pt1 | contig 20227 bp, 16 predicted proteins | sample Plot28_FD_89955 | JGI IMG/M metagenome (GOLD analysis project Ga0126307, IMG submission 89955) | Serpentine soil microbial communities from UC McLaughlin Reserve, CA, USA - Plot28 | ecosystem: Environmental > Terrestrial > Soil > Grasslands | place: USA: UC McLaughlin Reserve, Lake County... | reverse complement strand
GCCTCCGCTGGAGGCCCCCGCCGTGCCGGCGGTCGAAACGATGGTCACCGTCAGCGCGGCCGCAGCGGCCACCAGCACCAGGATCATCTTGATTTTGGGCGTCACGGCGCCCGGTGAGACGTTCACGATTAACGCTCTTTCGTTGCTTACGGGGTTAGCTGACGGGCTCGCGCCGAAGAGCTGGCGCTACGCGGCAACCTTGCCGCGATTCGCCCCAAAAACAAATGGGTCCCCCGCTACCCGCCGTCGATGAGGCGGGTGTTCAGCGGTCGCGAGAGGCTAGCAAATTGTGAGCAACGCGTTAGCAGCAGGGCCGTGACCCCGATGAACGCGGCTGAGCTAGCTGCCGTCGACCTGGAGTGGTGGGCTCTGCTGGGGGTCCGCCGGCGGTGCCTGGCTCGGGGCGGACGCGGCCTCGGGCTGCTGGACGCCGAGCAACTCGGCGAGCTCGCCGCTCTCGAACATCTCCTCGACGATGTCGCAGCCACCGACCAGCTCGCCGTTCACGTAGAGCTGCGGGAACGTGCGCCAGTCGGAGATCTCGCCGGTCACCTCGCGGAGCGGGTCCAGGATCGGCAGGACGTCGATCGCCCCGTACTCCGTCCTCATCTGCTCCAGCACGCCGACCAGGCGCATCGAGAACCCGCACCGCGGCATCTCGGGGGTGCCCTTCATGAACAGCAGCACGCGGTTCTCGTGGAGAACCTCCTCCACCTTCTGCTTCAACTCTGGGTTAGCAGGCATGTGTTCACCTTAGCGCGTCGACCCGCCGGGCCCTCATGCCGGTTTGGTGGTGATGGAGAGCGCGTGGATGGAGCCGTCGTCCATCCGCGGCTGGACGGCCGCGCGCACCATCCGGTGCTGGTCGACCCGGCTCTTTCCCTCGAACTGGGGCGCGCGGACGATCGCACGCAGATGGTCGCCGCCCCCGGTCTCGTCGACCACCTCAACCTCGGCGCCGGGCAGCGCGTCGGTGATCATGCGCTCGATCTCCGCGAGGTCGGCCACGCCCGCTAGCCGGAGACCGGCGCTCCTCGCGCGGCCTCGAGCATCTCGTCGACTCGGACGAACTTCACGCGCGGGCGCCCAAGCGGCTTGCCGCGCTCCTGCTCGGCGACGTCGATCGCCTGCCAGCCCACGAACGTCACGTGCTCAGGGGCTCGTTCCTCGAGCAGCTGCACGATGGACGCGCGGTCAGCGGCCCCTCCCGGCGTGGGAAGTCGCTCGGCGACGGCGTCCTCGATGACGTTGTCAACGGTCTCCTGCGCGTCCTTCTTGTTCGTGCCGATGACCCCGGACGGGCCACGCTTGATCCAGCCCACGGCATATTGGCCCGGGACGGGATTCCCGCGCTCGGGGTCGGTGACCCGACCAGCCTGGTTCGGGATCACGCCGCGGCGCTCGTCGAAGGGAACTCCCTCGAGCCCGATGCCCTTGTAGCCGATCGAGCGGAAGACGACGCCGCACTCGAAAGTCTCGCGCTCGCCGGTGTCGCGAGGGCGAATCGCCCCGGAGTCATCGCGATGGAGCTCGTTGCGCCCGACCACGATGCGCTCGACCTTGCCGTCGCCCTGCAGCTCGACCGGAGAGCGGAGGAACCGCAGGACGATTCGCCGCGACTTGCCCTCGGGCTTGCGCTGGGCGAACTCGGTGAAGATCTCGACGTTCTTGCGGGTGGTGATGTCCGCCTCGTCGGACTCGAGGTATTCCCGGCTGAGATCGTCCAGGTCCACCTCGGCGGGGTCGACGTCGATGTCGGCGTCGACCATCTCGCCGAGCTCGCGCAGCTCGGGATTGGTGAACGCCGCCTGAGCGGGGCCGCGGCGGCCGAGCACGAGGATCTCCTTGATGCCGCTTTCTCCGAGCGCGTAGATCGCGTGCTCGGCGGTGTCCGTTTCCTCGAGCTCCGACCGGGTCAGCCCGAGCATGCGGGCCACGTCCGTAGCGACGTTGCCGTTGCCGATCACCACCGCCCGCTCGCAGGAGAGATCGAACTCGTGGTCGGCGAAGTCGGGGTGGGCGTTGTACCAGGCGACGAATTCGGTGGCGGCGTGGCTGCCCTCGAGCTCCTCCCCGGGGATGCCAAGGTGCCGGTCGGTGGGCGCTCCGTAGGCGTAGATCACGGCGTTGTAGTGCTCCGCGAGCTCGGCGGCGCTCACGTCGCGTCCGACCTCGACGTTGCCGAAGAAGCGAAAGCCCTCGCGCGCCGCGGTCTTCTCGTACACGCGGATCACCGACTTGATCTTGGGATGATCCGGCGCCACGCCGGCACGGACGAGTCCGAAGGGCGTCGGGAGGCGATCGAACACGTCGACCTCAAAGTCGATCTCCTCTTGGCGCAGCAGGTGCTCGGCAGCGTAGAACCCCGCCGGCCCGGAGCCGACGACGGCGACGCGCAGCGGAGACCCGGATGTGGCTGGCAGGTCGTTCACGGGGCGGAAGAGGTTAGGCGAGTGCGGGCGCGCTGCGCGCCGTCGCGGCGCCGTCGAGCGCGTCGAGGGCTCTGGCGACCGACATCGCCACGCAGGTGAAGATCGGCGTGTCACGCAGCGTGTAGGAGCTCGACTCGGTGCCGCGGAGCTCCTGCACCAGATCGAGGAATTGGCCTGGGTCGTCGGCCTCGAAGCTCACGACGAACTCCTGATCGTCGAGTCCAAACGAGTACGCCGTGTTGATGGCGATCTCGGGATATCGCCGGCCCACTGCGATGTGGTCGTTCATGATCCGCTGCCTCTCGTCTGCCGGCAGCCGGTACCACTCGCGCTTCTTCTCGAATGGGTAGACGAACAGGTAGCGGCGCTGCGAGGTGCAGATCTCCGGACGCGCCTCGGAATCCGAGTACGGGGAGCGCTTGGTCATCGCCAGGTAGGAGTGGGGGATGGACATCCACTGCGCCAGGCCGCTCTGCGCGAGGACGACATGGAAGGTGTGGATGTCGTCCAGGCGGGGGCTCTGCGAGAGCAACATCAGGTCGGTGTCGCCGCGCGTGCCGACCGTCGAGTAGGCGCGAAGCGAGCGATCCTGGGCGAAATCGTCGCAGGCCGCCCGAAACTCCCGTTTATCCTCCGCGCGCGCCTCGGGATCGCGGCGCTGCCACGCGGGGTCGAGCTTGAAGAAAGTGAACTTGGCGAAAGTGCGATCGGGCACCGCCGCGATGGTAGTGCTTGTGCTTGCGCTGCTGGCGGCCCCGGACGCCGCTGCAAAGCAGCCGACGCACATCACCATCGCGGTGGTGCCTCCTCACACGTCGGTGGAGGAGCTGGCTCGGGTTCGTGGGATGGGGGTTGGGATTCTTTCCGCCGGGATTGGAGGGGTCTCGGCCGCGCAGACCTATCTCGATATCGGGCAGGGAGCCCGGATCCCGGATTCGCTTTATGACCGGGCGCTTCCGCCGCTCGACCTCGCGGCGGCGGCTGTGGCCGCGTCTTCACGGGTCGCTCCGGCGGTGTGGCGGGACGTTCGCGAGCGCGCCGATTCCGCGCCCGCCGACATCGTCCCCGGCCTGCTCGGCGCGACCCTCGAAGACGCAGGCGTCTCGGTGCGTATGGCTCGGCGGGCGGGCACGGCAGCAGCAATGGTCGTGGACGAGCGCGGATCGCTTCTGGCCGGACCCTGTAATGCCCGCGACTGCCCAAGCGTCACAGTCGTCCCCGCGGACTTGCGCGACGTTCGGACCCTCGCCACCGGGCTGCGGGGCGATGATCTCCTGATCGCGCTCGAGCGGCCGCCGCCCGCTTCGAACCACGGGCTCGCCCTGGGGATCGCCGGGCGCGGCTTCGACGGAACGCTGATCTCCGACTCGACCAGGATGCGCGGCTACGTTGTCTCCACCGACCTCGCGCCGACCGTCCTCGAGCGGCTGGGTCTCCCGGTGCCGAGCGACATGACCGGAGAACCGATCCGAACCGATGGTGCCGCTGATGCGGCGTACGTTCAGGACCTTCAGGATCGGCTCGCCGTGATCGGACCACGGCGGGCGCCGGTGATCGGCCTCAGCGTGCTCGCCTGGGTGGTGCTCACGGCGCTCGCCGGGGCCGCGTTCCGCCGGGATGGCCTGCGCGTCGCGCTGACGATCTTCGCCGCGACCCTCGCGCTGGTGCCGGCGGTCCTGCTCCTGTGTGCGGCGCTCGAGCCCAGCGAGCTCGCCGAACGGCTGATCGTGGGGATCGGGTGCCCGGTGCTCGCGGCGCTGATCCTGTGGTTCGCTCCAGGGCTGCGAGGACTCGCGATCGCCGCCGGCGTATCGGTGACCGCCTATGGGATCGACGTCGTCGCCGGCTCCCATCTCACCGAGCTGTCGTTGATCGGGCCGAATCCCGCCGGCGGAGTGCGCTTCTACGGGATCGGGAACGAGCTCGAGGCGACCGTGGTGGCGCTCGTCCCGATCGGCACGGGGGCCGCGCTGGCGGGGTGGGCCCCGCGCACGTCCCCGCGGGCTGCGGCCGTCGCCTTCGCGATCGCCGGGCTCGTCGCGATCGCCGTCTTCGCGCCGGGCCGCTTTGGCGCCGACGTCGGCGCCGCGATCGGGATCTCATTCGGAATTGCCATCGCGATCGGGGTTTGCGTGGGCGCGCGGCGGGGACGCCTCGTCTGGGTGATCGTCGCGCCCCTCGCCGCCCTCGCCGCCCTCATCGCCGTCGATCTTGCTCTGGGCGGGAACGCCCACCTGACGCGCACCGTGCTTCGCGCCGGTGGCCTTGGCGATCTCGGGCAGGTGTTCCAGCGACGCCTCGAGCTGTCGGCGCACAGCTTCGCCCGCTATTCCAACTCGGCGATCCTCTGGATCGTCATCGCGCTCATCGTCGCCGGGCTGGTCCAGTGGCGGCGCATCCGGCGGTGGTTCGGCGACCGTCCCGCCGCCTGGGCGGGCTTCGTGGGGGCCCTCGGCGCGACCGTCGCCGGCACGCTCGCGAACGACTCCGGAGCGCTTCTCCTGGCGATTGGCACGGTGCTCGCCGCGGCGACCGTGGGCGCGGCCTGGGCGACGCACGAGGACCGCCACCGGCCAGGGCTTTGGAGGCCCACGGGTCCGGTAACCTGATAGCGCTTCGCGACTCGCATTCAGGCGCCCCCTCGTTCCAGCTGAGTCCAGGACTCACTCCGATGCGCATAGCAATCGTTAGCCCATACTCGTGGACCTACGGCGGCGGAGTGAACCGCCACGTCGAGGCTCTCACCGAGGCGCTTTTTGCCGGCGGGCACGAGGTGCGCGTGATGGCGCCCTGGGATCCGCCTGATCGGATCTCGAGGGTGCTCCATCGCGGGGCGGCCGAGCGCCGGCCACAGCCGGGCTACCTCGTTCCCCTGGGACGGAGCGTTGGCTTCGGCGCCAACGGGGCTGTCTCGAACCTCGGCATCACCCACTACGCGGTCAACACGATGCGCCGCGAGCTTCGCGCCGGCGACTTCGACGTCGTGCACGTCCACGAGCCGCCCGCACCCGCCATCTCCTGGGATGCGTGCTCGTTCCGGGGAGCGCCGGTCGTCGGCACGTTTCACGCCTACTCCACCAAGCCGGTCCCGAACTGGATCGCCAACGGGCTGGGCGCGCGGCGAAAGTTCAACCAGCTCCACGCCAGGATCGCGGTCTCGCAGGCGGCGGCGTGGACCGGGCGGCGGTGGTTCGGCGGCGAGTACCACGTGATTCCGAACGGTGTGGACGTCGATGCCTCCCCCACCGGGCCAAAGGCCCCCTCGGACGAGTTGCGCGTGCTTTTCGTCGGGCGTCCCGAGGAGCGCAAGGGGCTACCGGTCCTGCTTCAGGCATTCGAGGGGCTGGTGGAGCACGTGCCCGCCCGGCTGACCGTCATCGGCTCGAGCCAGGACGACGTCAAGCGCTACCTGACCGATGACGCGGCCGAGGACCGGATCGAAGCGCTCGGGCGGATCGGCGGACCCGAGCTGTGGCGCCACCTGCACGAGGCCGATGTGCTGTGTGCGCCGTCGCTGACCGGTGAGAGCTTCGGGATGGTGCTCACCGAGGCGTTCGCCGCCGGCACTCCCGTGATCGCCTCCGAGATCGCCGGATACTCGGACGTGGTCACCCACGGGATGGACGGCATCCTGGTGCCGCCGGCCGATCCGCAGCGCCTCGCCGAGGAGCTTCAGGGCCTCTATCTCGAACCGGAACGGCGCAGGCAGATGGGCAGGGCTGCCCGCACTAGCGCCCAGCGCTACGCATGGCCGAACATCGCGGCACAGGTGGAGCGGGTGTACGAGCAAGCCCAGGAGGCGCCCGCTCCGGCCACGACGCTCGAACGGATCTCGCGAGCTCGCGGGTTCGCTCCGATCGACGGAAGCCGGCCCAGCCGGCCAGCTCGCCTTCGCTCGCTCGACCCGGAGCCCGCGCGGGCGGCTGCGCGGCATGGTGTCGCCCGCCGCGTGGCGCTGGGGGTCGCGGGGATCCTCGGCATCGGGTTGACGGCGCTGGCGGCGAACAAGATCGGCCTTCAGAACGTGGTGGCGAGCATGGTCCGGTCCGACCTGTCGCTGGTCCTCATGGCGCTCGGCCTGATGGCAGTCGCGATGATGCTCCGCGCGGGGTCCTGGTACGCGATCGCACGGGCGGCGCTCCCCTACACCCCGCTTCGCCGGCGCGACGTCACATCGGCGACGATGATCGGCGTCCTCATGTCGGCGACATTGCCGGCCCGCCTCGGCGAGCCCGCCCGCGCGATGGTGCTGGCGCGGCGCACCGGCCGAATGAGGTCCACGTTCCCGGTGCTCCTCGGGACACTCGTGTCGCAGACGGTGCTGAACATCGCCGCTCTCGCCCTCCTCGGCGTGATCATCGTCGCGTCCACCGATCTGTTCCACTCCGCCTCGACGAAGCTCTTCGTCTTCAGCCTGGCGCCTCTTGTGGTGCTGCTCGCGCTGCTCCTGGCCCCGGTGGTGGTCAGGCGGCAGAACGGCTCCGGTCGGCTGGCGCGGATATCGGCAGCGGTCAGGAGCGCCCTCCTGCGCGTTCGCCAGGGTCTCACGGTCTTCCGCAATCCCCGGTACGGCTCGTTCGCCGCCACCGCACAGCTCGCCGCATGGGGCGTGCAGCTCGTGTCGTGCGCGGTCCTGTTCGAGGCGCTGGGCATGAGCGGCGTGGGCATCGGCGCGGCGGCGGCGGTTTTGTTCGCCGTCAACGTGACCGCGGTCGTGCCGGCCACTCCGTCGAACATCGGCGTCTTCCAGCTCGCCGTGATCAGCGTGCTCACCACGGGATTCGGGGTCGCCGCCGCCGACGCGCTCGCCTACGGCGTGATCCTGCAGGCGGTGGAGGTCGCCACCGCCGTCGTGCTCGGGCTCCCGGCCCTCGTCCGCGAGGGCCTCACCTGGTCCGACATGCGCCTCCGCGCTCTGAGCGCGGCGCCCGTGCGTCTCACGCCGCGGAAGTCCGGCGCGCAGGCGACCGAGACCAGCTAGCCACCACTAACCTAGACCGACCTAACCGACCAGGAGCGATTCGATGGCCCTTTCCAACATCGCCGGCTTTCCGCGCATCGGACCCGAACGCGAGCTGAAGTTCGCGACCGAGGGCTACTGGCGCGGCGACGTCTCGCGCGACGACCTGCTGGCGACCGCGAGGCGCATCCGCGTGGACAACTGGAAGTTCATGCAGGGGGCCGGGGTGGACCTGATCCCGTCGAACGACTTCTCCCTCTACGACCACGTTCTCGACACGATCGCGCTCGTCGGCGCCGTGCCGGATCGCTACGAGCACGCCGACGGTCCCGTCGACATCGATACCTACTTCGCGATGGCCCGCGGCCGCCAGGAGGACGGAATCGACGTCACCGCGATGGAGATGACGAAGTGGTTCGACACGAACTACCACTACATCGTGCCCGAGCTCGGCCCTGACACGACCTTCTCGTTGTCGTCCACCAAGCCCTTCGACGAGCACGCCGAGGCGATGGAGGAGCTTGGAGTCGACACGGTGCCAGTGATCCTGGGACCGGTGTCGTTCCTGCTGCTCGGCAAGTCGGCCGAGGGCGTTTCCGCGGACTTCAACCGGTTGGACCTGATCGAGTCGCTCCTCCCCGTCTACGGCGAGGTGATCGAGCGCCTTGCCGAGCAGGGCGCGACATGGGTGCAGCTGGACGAGCCGTACTTCGTCCAGGACGCGGGCGAGCGCGAGCTGAACGCGCTGCGGCTCGCCTACGAGGAGCTCGCGAAGGTGCACGAGCGCACCCGCATCTGCGTCAAGACCTACTTCGATCACGTCGGCGATGCCTACGGCGTCCTGCGGGACCTCCCCGTGGAGGGCATCGGGCTCGACCTGCATCGAGGCGGAGCCGATCTCGACCGCGTGATGGAGCGCGAGGGTCCCAAGAACGTCGAGCTGATCGCCAACGAGGGCGGGCTCGAGGACCAATGGCTCTTCGCGGGGATCGTCGACGGGCGGAACGTGTGGATCAACGAGCTCGAGCACAGCCTCGACCTCCTCGGTGGACTACGCGATCGGTGCGAGGAGCTCGTGGTCTCCACCTCGTGCTCGCTTCTGCACACCCCGCTCGACCTTGACGCCGAGCCGCCCTCCGAGGTGCTCGACGACGAGCTTCGGTCCTGGATGGCGTTCGCCAAGCAGAAGGCGGGGGAGGTCGTGACGCTGGCCAAGGGCCTCGGCGATGGACGCGAGGCAATCGCAGGCGAGCTCGACGCGAACGACCGGGCGCACGATGACCGCCGCGAATCGCACCGCACACGAAATCCGGCGGTTCGGGACCGGGTGAAGGCGCTCACCGACGCCGACGCCCGCCGCTCGAGCGAGTTCGAGGTCCGTCGGGAGGCTCAGCGCGCGCGCCTGGGTCTGCCGCTGTTCCCGACGACCACGATCGGCTCCTATCCGCAGACGGCCGAGATTCGCCAGGCACGCAAGGAGCTCCGCGAGGGTGGGATCGACCGGGCCGAGTACGACCGGCGCATGCGCTCGGAGATCGAGCGGGTGATCAACTTCCAGGAGGAGATCGGCCTAGACGTTCTGGTCCACGGCGAGCCCGAGCGCAACGACATGGTCCAATACTTCGCCGAGCAGATGGAGGGTTACGTCTTCACGCAGAACGCGTGGGTCCAGTCCTACGGCTCGCGCTACGTGCGGCCGCCGATCATCTACGGCGACGTCAGCCGGCCGCAGCCGATGACGACGGACTGGACGGCATTCGCGCAATCGCTATCCGAGAAGCCGGTCAAGGGCATGCTCACCGGCCCGGTCACGATGCTCCAGTGGTCGTTCGTTCGCGACGACCAGCCGCGATCGGCAACGTGCGAGCAGCTCGCGCTTGCGATTCGCGACGAGGTCGAGGACCTCGAGGCTGAGGAAATCAAGGTGATCCAGGTGGACGAGCCGGCCATTCGCGAGGGCCTGCCCCTGCGCCGCGACCGGTGGACCGAGTACCTGGAGTGGGCCGTCTACTCGTTCCGCGTCGCCACGGCCGTCGTGCGCGACGAGACCCAGATCCACACCCACATGTGCTACTCGGACTTTGGCGACATCATGGAGCAGATCCAGCAGATGGACGCGGATGTGAACCTGATCGAGGCCGCGCGCTCCCGCATGGAATTGCTCCACGATTGGGAGCGCACGGGCTACGCGCAGGAGATCGGGCCGGGCGTCTACGACATCCACTCGGCGCGGGTGCCCTCGACCGAGGAGATGGTCGAGCTGCTCCAAGCCGCCGCGAAGGTCCTTGACCCCGAGCAGATCTGGGTCAACCCCGACTGCGGCCTGAAGACCCGCGCCTGGCCCGAGGTCGAGGCCGCGCTTCGCAACATGGTCCAGGCCGCGAAGCAGCTGCGCGAGGAGCTCGTCCCCGCGAGCTGATCGTTAGCGTTTCTTTAGCCGACGCTTACCGAACGCTTGCTAGCCTGATCTCTCGGAGTAAATGCGGCAGCCTGTCACGGCGGGCAGAGGGGAAGAGAGATGGCTGACCAGCAAGTGCGGGGATTTGCCCTGCGTGGAGATGAGCCGCAGCGCCTGGAGTTGAGCGATGGCTCGCGCCTGATGCTCGACGGGGAGTCCGGCGCGGATCGCACCGAGTGGCGGCGGCTTGGTCGCCGGCATTCGAACCTCTCGGTATCGGAGGCGGTGGACCTGGCTGGGCGCGAGTACGCGGAGTACGTCACGGTGCGCACGCGCGCCGAGGTCGAGTGGCTGCGCGCAGTTGCCGATTGGTATCGCGCGCAGGCAGATCGCCTGCAGCTTCAGCTGGCGGACGGTGCCGCTTAGGCGAAGTCTCTGCGGCGGCTTCGCCGCCTGACTGCACATGCCTCTGCGGCGACAAAGTCGCCGCCCTTCATCACAGGACCACCCCGTGCCGGACGACGTTGGTCGAGACGACCTGCTCGTCCGCGAAGTGGCGGAGGTAGGTCGGGCCTCCGGCGCGGGCGCCGGTTCCCGATAGACCGTTGCCGCCGAAGGGCTGGCGCCCGACCATGGCGCCGGTGATCGCGCGATCGACGTAGACCACCCCGGCCGGGAGTAGGTCGATGAGCGCGTCGATGCGATCGGGCTGGCGGCTGAAGATCCCCGCCGTCAGGGCCTGCGGCAGCTCGCGGACGCGGTTGGCCGCCTCGTCCAGGTCGCGAACCCGCTCGACCGTGAGCAGTGGCCCGAAGATCTCGTCTCGAAGCACGGGTGTGTCGGCGGGCAGGTGACCGGCGTCGACCAGCAGCGGGGCGACGTACTGCGGTCCCGGAGCCGACTCAGCCCGAGCCAGCTCCGCGCCGGTGCAGGCCTCCGCGTAATGGTTGAACTTGGCGACGGCATCGGGGTCGATCAGGGGCGGGACCTCGGTCGCGAAGTCATCCGCGGGCCCCACGCGCAGGATCTCGACCGCCCCGGCGAGCCGCTCGGAGAATCGGTCGGCGACGCCCTCGTGAACCAACGTCCTGGCCGCCGCGGAGCACTTCTGGCCCGCGTAGCCGTAAGCGGAGCGCACGATCGCGGGCACGGCTTCGTCGAGGTCGACGTCGGAATCGACCAGCACGCAGTTCTTGCCGCCCAGCTCGGCGACGATCCGCTTGATCTGGCGCTGCCCGTCGGCCGCGTGGGCACGCCGCTGGATCTCCAGACCAACGGCCACCGACCCGGTGAACGCGATCGTGGCGATTCGCGGCTCGGCGACGAGCCACTGCCCGAGCTCACCACCCGCGGGGAGGAACGCAAGCGCGTCCTCGTCAACGCCTGCCTCCAGCAGGAGCCGGGCGAGCTCCCAGCCGCACGCCGGGCTCTGCTCGGCGGGCTTGAACAGCACCGGGCTTCCCATCACCAGCGCGCCGGAGACCATCCCGCACGGGATCGACAACGGGAAGTTCCACGGGCTGATGACCGCCGCCGGCCCGCGGGGTCGAACCCGGATCTCGTTGTGCTCTCCCGGGGCCTGCAGCAGCTCATCGCCCAGCTCACGGGCGCCCAGTCCATAGAACCGGAGGAAGTCGATCGCCTCGCAGACCTCGGCATCGGCGTCCTCCCAGGGCTTGCCGACCTCGCGAACCACCAGGGCGGTCATCCGGTGGCGACGTTCGGCCAGTAGCTCGGCGGCGCGCTCGAGCACGGTCGCCCGCTCGTCCGGCGAGCGCCGTGGCCACCGCGAGCCGAGCGCAAGCTCCAGGGCGCGCTCCGCCGAGTCGGCGCTCGCCCACCCGAGGCGCGCGACCTGACGCTTGGGATCGCACGGATCCGTGGAGCTCGCACCCTCGCCCGATATGCCCTTGGCGGCGACCAGGGTCTCCACCCGCAGCGGCAGCTCGGCGTCCAGCGCCGCAAGGGTGACCGTCAGCTCCTCTCGCACCTCGGGGCGGCGGAGTTCGAGCAGGGGGTGGTTTCGAAACTCGTTCACGCCGGTGCCTTCAGCAGCTCCTCGAGGGATTGATGGCGCTGGCGCATCAGGAACCCCTCGTTGGAGGAGTTCTCCAGGAGCCGCCGGACGAGATACGCCATCCCCGCCACCAGGTCGCCGATGGGCGTGTAGATGCGGACCCGGTATCCGAGCCTCGAGAGGCCTTCCGCGAGCTCGTCGCCAAGGCCCCGCAGCACTTGGAGCTCGAGCTCCTCCGGCCGGCCGCCCCGCCGCTCCAAATAGGCGACGGCGTGCGCGAGCGAGCGCAGGTTGTGAGTTGCGATCGCCGGCCGGACCGAATCGCGCGAGTCGATCAGCCGGCGAGTAAGCCGCTCGAAGCAGGCGTCGGATTCGCGCTTCTCGCTCCACACCGGCGCTTCCCAGCCGTGCTGCCCCGCGATGACGTTCTCGTGGTCCCAGTACGCGCCCTTCACGAGCCTGACGGTAGGGGGAACACCGCGCTCGGTTAGGGAGGGTGATGACAGGATCCGGTCCAGCGTCTCGTCGGCGTCGCGCAGATACGCCTGGACCACGACGCCCACGGACGGGGCGTCCCGGAACTCCTCGCTCGCCAGGACCTCCTCGAACGCCAGGAGCAGCGTTTCGCGGCTGTCGAAGTCCTCCATGTCGAGATGGACGTGGGCGCCCAGCTCGCGCGCCAGGCCCAGCATTGGCCGGAGGCGGCGGGCGGCATCCTCGGCTCCCCGCTGCGGAGCGAGCGGCCGCAGCAACGGCGTGAGCGCCGTCAGCTTGATCGACAGGTTGGCTCGGGGTAGGGAGCCGTGCTGATCGGCGTCCAGGAGAGGCTGTTCCGGCCAGTTCCGCGTGACGCGGGCGAGGACCCTGAGCGTCTGCGCGCAGCGATGGAAGTAGGCCTCGGCCTCCGCCTCCGAGACGGTCGACTCCCCCAGGAGATCCAGCGCGAACGCCTGGCCCCGCCGCCACATCGCTCTCAGGTTCCGGGTCGCGGCCTTGACGTCTCGACCGGCGATGAACTGTCGGGCCAGGATCGCCGTTGCGGGCCCGCTCGCCAATCCGTACGCCGCCAGGAGCGGACGCGGCGTCAGGCGACCGCGCAGCGGACGCAACGTTGGCGGGATCGGCTCGCCGTCGACCTCGCGCAGGAAGGCGCGCAGGTGTGCTCCCCGGTCGATCGGTCCTCGGCAGGCGGGCGCGGCGTCGACGAACCGGAACATCGCCGAGCGGAGGGCCGGGCGCCCGTCCAGGCTGCCGAGCTGCCGGCGACCCAGGGCCACCAGCGGACGTTGCCAGGACGAAGGCTCGACGCGCCAAAGCTCCTGTGCCAGCTCCCGGATGCGAGTCTCGAGCGCATCGTCCATCCAGCCGCGAGGCTACTCCCGCGGGATTCTCCGCGGGCGAGTCGGCTACCCTCTTGCCGCGGCATGCGAACGGCAGGGAAGCTGATCATGGGTCACGCGAGGCGACGAGCGGTCGGACTCGCAGCGCTGGTCGTGGTGCTGGGCGGAGCAACGTATGCCGACGCCTCGCCGCGCCCCGCCCTTCGTGACGCCGGCGGATCCAACGCTCCCCTCTCGTACGCCCAGGCTCCGGAGTGGATCGCCGCACACCAGGGCGGCTACGGCAACGATCCGTCGAGCCCGGGCCCCTCAGTCACCGTCAACGTCCCCAATTCCGGTGGGCGGATGGGATTCATCGAGGTATGGGCGCAGGTGAAGGCGAACAGCAACCAGACCGCGGTCGGGCTGTTCGACGTGACCGGAGGACATCGGCGGTTCGTCCCCGGGCAGGACACCCTCTGCTCCACCACTGCCGTTGTTCCGCTGCCGGGTGACCTCTTCATGACGCTGGACGGGGTTCCCGGCGTCTACGGGACCCCGATGTCGGTCGCTGCCTGCGCCGGTGCGCTCGGCCCGCCCGGCCCGGTGCTGCTGCGCGTGCCGGCCGGCCAGCGGAGGTTCCGGCTGGAGTACGCCGACTGCGGCTGTGGTGGCCCCGGCAAGGCCGCCGTGTCGCATCGCTGGCTCTGGATCCGGCCGGCCCCCACCTCGTAGCGAGCCCGGCTACCGGCCGCTAGAGGCCGAGCCGGTTCCGCAGGCCGCGCGCGTTGATGAAGCGGTTGGCGCGGTTGATCAGCTTGCGGCGCGCGGAGGTGTACGGGAACCAGAGCGGGTCGCGCTTGCCCTGCTTCATGCGCGGGGCGACGATCGACTCCGGTCGCACGAACTTCTTGATGCCGTAGGACGCGTGGCGGAAGCCGATTCCCGAATCCTTCCAGCCACCCATGGGGACGCCCATCGCGAAGTAGGTCGTGAGGACGTCGTTGACGTTGACCGCGCCGGCCTCGATGCGCCGGGCGATCGCCTCGCCCTCGCTGCTCGTTCCGGCGAACACCGACGCCGAGAGCCCGTAGCGGCTGTCGTTCGCCATCCGCACCGCCTCGTCCGCATCCTGCACCTTCATCACCGGGATGACCGGTCCGAAGGTCTCGTCGGTCATGACCTTCATCGAGTGGTCGGCGTCGGCGATCACGGTGGGCTCGTACCAGTCGCCCGGCCCCTCCTTGCGGTTGCCGCCGGTGAGTACCCGGGCACCCTTCGAGCGCGCGTCGTCGACGTGGTCGGCGACGATTTGGGCCTGGGCGGGCGTGGTCATCGCCCCGACGTCGGCGTCGTAGCTGCGCTCGTCACGACCCTGGCGAAGCTTTCGAACCTGTTCCGAGAGCTTGCCGACGAACTCGTCGTAGATCGGCTCCTCGACATAGACCCGCTCGATGGACATGCAGATCTGGCCGGTGTTCGCCAGGCCTCCGGTCGCGGTCGCGTTCACTGCCCGGTCCAGGTCGGCGTCGCGAAGGACGATCAGCGGGTCCTTGCCGCCAAGCTCGAGGCTCACGGGCGTCAGGGTGTCGGCCGCCCGCTTCATCACGACCTTGCCGGTGCGGTCGGAGCCGGTGAACTGGACGAAGTCGACCTCGTCGACGAGGGCTCCGCCGGTCTCACCGATGCCGTTGACGACGTCCAGAACATCGGGACCGCCGATCTCCTCCTTCCAGCCACGAACCATCTCCACCGTCGAAAGAGGGGTGAACTCCGAGGGCTTGATGACGACGGCGCAGCCGGCGAGGAGCGCCGGGATCGCGTCATCGAAGGCGAGGATCAGCGGGAAGTTCCAGGGGCTGATGACGCCCACCACCGGATACGGGCGGTAGACGATGCGAAGGCGCTTGACCTTCAGGGGCAGGATGTGGGGGGTGGGCGTCTCCTCGGCGAGGAACTCCTTCCCGTGCTCGCCGTAGTAGTTGATCGTTCCGCTGAGGAAGGGGGCCTCTGCCTCTGCCTCGGCGCGCACCTTGCCGGTCTCCTCCTGCATCACGTCGGCGAGCCGGGGCTCGTTGTCGATCATCCAATCGCGGAGCCGCTCGAGCCACCTGCGCCTGCCGGTGAAGCCGATCGACTCCCACTCCGCTTGCGCGGCGCGAACTCGTCCCACGACCTCGGCGACACGCTGCGGCGAGTCGACTGGGATCGAGCGGATCGTCGAGCCGTCAACGGGACGGTGGACCTCGATGCTCGTGCCCTCGGCGGAGGCACCGTTCCCGGACGCGGGTGGTGCGCTCTGGGTCGCGGAAGCGCTCTCCATCGCGATGGGGACTTTACTCCCCACCGCTCTGCGTCAGCTGGCTTACTTCCTCAGCAGCCGGTAGACGGGACCGTCGAGCGAGGTCACGTACACGTGGTTGCGCGCGCCAGTGCCAAATGAGCTCGGGTGGTCGATGTGAATCCCGACCGCGCGGTCGCGTCGCGCGTGAGGCCGATGGGGGACGAGGCTCCTGAGCTGACCGCGATAGAAGTCGGCGTAGAGGTAGCGCCCTCGCAGGCCTGGAAGCCCGCGATCGCGGACGACCACGCCGCCCGTGATCGCGCAGCCGCCGAACGATGCGCAGTTCGGTCCCGAGTGCGAGTACTCGAGGATCGGAGGCCGGTACTTGCGCTTGGGCCGGCGCGCCTCGTTGTCTCCCGGGTAGTCGAAGCGGTGGTCGCCCTCGTAGTGATCCCACCCGAAGTTCGCGCCGCGGAGCCGCTTGCGAGAGGCGTAGTCGACCTCCTCCCAGTTGCTCTGGCCGACGTCGCCGATCAGGATGCGGCCCCTGTCGAACGAGAAGCGGTACGGGTTGCGCAGGCCCATGGCGAAGATCTCGTTGCGACCCGGCTTTCCGGCATACGGATTACCGCGCGGAATCCCGTAGGGCTTGCCGTGCCGCCGGTGCGGGCTGATGCGCAACACCTTCCCCAGCAGCTTGTGCCTGTTCTGGGCATTCTCGAGCGGGTCGCCGCCCCCACCGCCGTCGCCGGTGGCCAGGTACAGCTTCCCGTCGGGTCCGAACGCGAGCGTGCCGCCGTTGTGGTTGGACTGACCGGGGTGCGGGACGACGATGACCCGCCGGCGGGAGGCGCTCCGCACCCGGCGATTGCTCTTGGCGTGAAACTCGTCCACCTCGATATTGCCGTCGGCGTTCGTGTAGTAGACGTAGAGGAGCCGGTTGCGCTGGTAGCGGGGATCGAACGCGAGCGAGAGGAGACCGCGTTCGCCGCTGGTCGACACGCGGCCGTGGATGTCCAGGAACGACCCCTTGATCCGCCGGCCGTTCTTGAGCGCGGCGATCCTCCCCTCGCGCTGAACCACGTAGAGGAAGCTCGACGCGCCCGGAGCATGCGTTACGTAGACGGGCGAGTCGAAGCTGCCGATCCGGTGCTTGGCGATTCCGCTGCCGCGGCTCCCGATCTGCTGCTGCGTGACCTTGCCAGAGCCGTCCGGGGACGCCGCGGCCGCTGCCAAAACGATGCAACCGCCGGCGAGCGCCGTCACGAACGCGGCGGTGACCGGTTTGGCCCTGCTCGCTCTGTGCGTTGAGCCGCCCACGATCCGCGAGGCTCAGGGCCGCTGGACCACCTGGTACACGTGGCCGTCGCCCAGCGATGCCACGTAGAGCTGGCCGGCGCCCCCGACTCCGAACGCACTCGGGTTGGCGACGTCCAGACCGGTGCTGCGATCCCCGGTCGCGCCGCTCGTGCTCGCCCGCAGGCTTCGGATGTCGCCGTTGCAGTTGTCGCTGTAGACGTAGCGGCCGTCCAGCAGGCTGAGCGTCGATGAGTGAACGACGTAGCCGCCGATGAGCGCGCAGTCCAGGCTGTGGTCGTGGACCTTGATCGGGAAGATCGGGGGACGATGGTTCGGGTTGGGGTCGGGCCGGCTCAGGTCGAAGGCGGCTCTCCCCTCCCAGGTCGGCCAGCCGAAGTAGGAGCCCTTGGCGCGGCTGAGCGTGGCGTAGTCGATCTCCTCCCATGATGCCTGCCCGACATCGCCGATCGCGAGGTTCCCGTTCGCGGAGTCGAACGAGAAGCGCCAGGGGTTGCGCAGGCCGTACGAGAAGATCTCGTCGCGCCCGGTCCGCCCGACATAGGGGTTGGTTCGCGGAACGGAGTACGGGGCGCTCCCGTGCTTGTGGGGATTGATTCGCAGGATCTTCCCCAGCAGGACGTTCAGGTGGCGGGCGTTGTCGTGGTTGTCACCGCCGCCCCCACCGTCGCCCGTTGAGATGTACAGGAGCCCATCGGGGCCGAACTGAAGCTGCCCGCCGTTGTGGTTCGACTCGCCCGGATGCGGGACCACGAGCACGGTGCGTCGCGAGAACCGGTTCGCGCTCCTATTGGAGGGGGCGTGGAACTCGTCGAGCTCGAGGTTGCCCAGCGCGTTCGTGTAGGCGGCGTAGAAGATGTGGTTCGATCGGTAACGCGGATCGAACGCGATCGAGAGGAGGCCGCGCTCGCCGCAGCAGGAGACTCGGCCGCTGATGTTCAAGAACGGCTGGGCCCGGACGGTGCCGTGGTCGACCACGCGGATCTGCCCGCCCTGCTGTACGACGTAGAGGAAGCCGGCGGCGCCGGGAGCGTGGGTCACGTAGATCGGGGCGTCGAACGTCCCGACGGATCGCAGGCCGAGGCTGGGCGTACCGCCCGACGCTCGGCCACCCTGCAACGCAACGAAAAGCGCGGCCACGGCGGCCACGACCGCGCCGGTGAGGAGCGCCCATCTTCGTCCACTACGACTCGCCCCCACCATTCTCAATTCAGAGTACTGCTGCCCGCGCGAGACGGTTCAGGTTCCAGGCGAGTCAATCGGCAGCGACGACGCGGTAAACGGGGCCGTCCAGCGAGGTTGCATAGATGTGGCCCGCGTCGTCCTCGCCGAACGAGCTCAGCGAGGGAACCTCCAGACCCAGCGAGCGATCGTCGGTGGCCCGCCGACCCGGCACCGCCGGAAAGCTGCGCAGCTCGCCGGCGCAGTAGTCGCCGTACAGGTAGCGGCCGTACAACGAGGGCAGGGAGTGGTCGCGCACCACGTACCCCCCGGTCACCGAGCAGCCGACATCGTGGCTGTAGACGAGCACCGGCGGGATGGCGTCCGGCGCCGTCTGGTCGTCGTTGAACCGGACGAACCCCTCGTAGGCCGACCACCCGAAGTTCGCACCTCGTCCCGCGCCGCGGGGAACGAGATCGATCTCCTCGAAGCGGCTCTGGCCGACGTCGCCGATCGACAACGCCTTCGTCAGGCGGTCGAACGAGAAGCGCCATGGATTGCGCAAACCATACGAGTAGATCTCGGCCCGGGCGCCGGCTTGATCGACGAACGGATTCGACGCTGGGACCGAGTAGGGGCGGCCGCCGCCGGCCCGCGGGTCGATTCGCAGGATCTTGCCGAGCAGGGTCCCCAGGTCCTGGCCGGTCCGGTCGGGGTCGCCCTCCGATCCGCCGTCGCCCAGGCCGACGTACAGGAGGTCGTCGGGACCGAACAGGACAAGGCCCCCGTTGTGGTTGGGGAACGGCTGGTCCACGCGCAGCACCACCCGCGCGCTTCCCGGATCGACGGTAAGCGGGTTGGAGCTCGAGCGGCGATACTCGACCACCCGGGTGTCTCCGGAGCGGTCGGTGTAGTCGACGTACACGAGCCCCGACTCCGGGTAGTCCGGTGCGAACGCGATCGACAGGAGACCCTGCTCACCGCAGCAGGACACGCGTCCCCTGAGGTCGAGGAAGGGGGCGTCCTCGGTGCTTCCGTCGGTCAGGACCCGCACGCCGCCGGTCCGCTCGACCACGAACAGGTGATGGCGGTCGCCGGGCGCCTGCGTCACGTAGAGAGGTTGATCGAAGTCCCCCAGCTTCTCGAGGCGGACGCCGCCGATGCCGTTGCCGGTCGACTGCTTGCCGGGCGCCGTCTGCGTCGTCGATGGCGGGCCTCCCGGCGACGTGCCCGAGGTGGAGGGCGATCCGCCGCCGCAGCCCGCCAACGCGACCATGGCGGCCAGCAGGGCGGCCGCGAGCTTCAGATGCCTACCGCTTCCCCTGCGATCCCTTTCGGGCCTCGGGACCGCAATTTGTGACTACCTTGCCGCCTCCGGTCACGCAGGTCTGTGGGGGCTTGGCCGAGATGGTCGCCACGAACTCGCCCTTGACCGGACTGCCATCGGGGGTGACCGCCTTGGCATTGCCGGTCAGCGAAGCCGAAACCTCGTAGTGCACCGTGTACGTGCCGGGCCGCACCGGGGTCACTCGCCAGGCGATGTCCTTGCTCGCGTCGGGCTTGATGGCGCCGAACTGGAAGGTGTCGGTCTGCGCCGCGGCCGCGCCCGCGGTGGGCGCCTTCTCGAGGTTGGCGAGCGAGTACTTCGCCGTTATGAGCTTGGGGTAATCCTCCTCGAGGATCCACACCGGCCGGAACGGGCTCGCCAGGTTCGGCTCGTCCACCCTGATGTTGAACGAGCCCTGTCCGGAGCCCGTCGACGTCGCCGGTGACTTCAGGTTCCGCTGGCCCTCGGCAACCGTGTTGATCGTCACCGCGAGATCGGGAATGGTCTCGGTGCCGGCGTTCTGGATCTCGAGCTGCAGGTCGCTCGTCTCGGCGAGCTTCTGATGGTTCGGGAACTTCGCCTTCGTGACCTGGGCCGCGAAGTTTCCAGACGGCACGGTCGCGTCCTGGCGCTCGCCGCCTCCGCAGGCCGCGATACCGAGGCCGAGAACAACCGTGGTGATCCCGGTTGCGATCCTTGCTCCCGGACCCCGGAGTCGCCGCCTTCCGGCGTTTGTGCCGCTCTCCCCCAAGGCGCGGGGGAACATACCACCTGCTACTCGCTCAAATCGCGCACCGGTGTGCGGACAGGCTGGCTGTCTGGCCAGAAACGGTTAAGGGTGGCGGTGCGCGGTTTCATGGAATACATTTACCGAGTCGTCCGTCAGCGCGCGCGGGGACAGAGGAGAGATGGTCCGATCCGTCGCAGATAGGGCATTCCTGCCGGCCAAGAGCCTGTTCGAGCAGGTGGGGAACATGATGATCCTCACCGGCAAGACGATCACGGCCGCGAT
>Ga0126307_10000840_pt1 | contig 20228 bp, 17 predicted proteins | sample Plot28_FD_89955 | JGI IMG/M metagenome (GOLD analysis project Ga0126307, IMG submission 89955) | Serpentine soil microbial communities from UC McLaughlin Reserve, CA, USA - Plot28 | ecosystem: Environmental > Terrestrial > Soil > Grasslands | place: USA: UC McLaughlin Reserve, Lake County... | reverse complement strand
TGCTCGCGTCGGCGGCCTCCTTCAACTCGTCGATCGGCGCTCGCAGCTCAAAGGAAGTCGAGCTCGACTCGAGGCTCGAGCGGGACTCGTCGATCGCCCGCACCAGCGGCGTAACCGACCACGAATGCAGGCCTCGCGGCGCGATCGGAACAACCCAACCGTACGTGCGAAACTCGGACCGGAGCAGGGGAAGACTCTCGAGCCCGTCGACGCCTTCGGCGAGAACGATCGGCGGTGGGGCCGGCAGGTGATAGCGGCTCGCGCGCTGGAACTGCTCGCTCAGCGAGGCTTCTGCGCGTGCGCTCTTCGCCGGAGCGATGGCATCGCCGAACAGCGTCGTCGTGCGGAGGTCGCCACGTCCGACCACGACCAGCCTTAGCCCAGGGACATTCGGAATGCGCCCGTCGCCCCGGATCGACACCACCTCGCAGCGCGACCGCGTGCACGGCCGCGGCCGGCGCCCCACGCGGAGATCCAGCCAGCGGTCGAGGCCGTTCACCGCGCCCAGCCCGAGATAGGCGCCGCCGATCGTACTCTCGCGGTAGAGGACGGTCGCGACGGGGGATCGGCCGAGCAACGGCGTCAACGCGCGACGGGCACGGCGATCAAGGACGACGTACGGCTCCGACTGGTCGGCAACGCTGAACGACGCGAGCCGGATCGCGCGCGATTCGGGCGCGAGCGCGAGCACCCGATCGGCGAGGCTCACGTTTTGAGCGACGACCGTACCCGCCTGCATCGCGGCGAGGCCGGCGGCCGCCGTGGCGATCCCGAGGCCGACGAGCAATACGCGCTCCGGCCGATTTCTCAGCCGCACGACGGCGAGTCGAACGGGGGCGACGATGCGTGCGATGCTACGGACTCGCGACACCAGCAGTCATACCTTACTGGTGTCGTAGAGTAGGACGCGTGAGTCCTCGCTACGACGTTCCGAACGCCGCGCCGGAGCCGCTCCGGCAGGTCCAGCTGTTCCTGAACAGCATCGACGTCCACAACAGCGTGGAATGGTTGCCCGAGTGGCTGCGCACGCACGGCCTCAGCCGAGACCGCGACCGTGCGACGGAGCTCCGCGAGGCGTTGCGTGTGCTGGTGCTCGCGAACAACAGCATCCCCCTCGATCGAAGCGCGGTCGAGCTCTTCAACGGCGCCGCGGCACGCGTATCGCTTCGGCTCGACGCCGACGGCCGCCTGTACCTCGCGAGCGACGGCGACGCACTCGACGAGGTCGTCACCGCGGTTCTCGGAGCGATGCTGGACGGCAGCTGGGAGCGACTGAAGGCGTGTCGCAACTGCTACTGGTCCTTTTACGACTACTCGCCGAACCGCTCGGCGACCTGGTGCTCGATGCAGCTCTGCGGAAATCGCAAGAAGACGCGCGCGTACCGCAGCCGCCGCAAGGCGTCAGAGTCGTGATCGCCGCGCCGGCAACGGTGACGAATCGCCAAAGCTAAGCGGCCGAGGTGAGCGCCGAAGTGGTCACCCCGCTCCTGGTGAGCTCTCGGCGAGGCTGAGAACGTGCCCCACTGCCGGATCGGCGCGGCCCTCGAGCAGGTCCAGGTACACGGCCTCGACGGCTGCCGGGCCGTCGCCGCGGGCGACCCGCAGCCAACCGCGGGCCGAGGGCAGAAACGCGGTAGACGCCTCGCTGTACCGGCGCCCGAACTCGCCGGGGCCCCACTCCCGCCGGCGCTTCTCGAGCCAGGGAGGAAGGAAGAAAAATTCCGCGTCGGCCGTAGCCAGATCCTGCCCGGGCTCACGCTGCTCCCAATGCGTCGCGCCCACGATGCAGGCATGCCGGAGGTTGTCTCCCAGGCGCTCATGGAGCTCGCGGAGCAGTTTCGGATCGCCTGCGAAGTCGACGACCACGGTTGGCGTCTCGCGCGCGAGCGCCCGCAGCTCAGCGTAGTCCAGGACGCTGTCGTAGTAGCCCACCCGTAGACAGAACGGCACGTTCGCCGACGACGTCAGCCCAATCACCTCGCACTGCGATCCGCGACCGCGCGACAGCAGGAAGGCGACGCCCAGCGCCGTCTTGCTCGAGGCGCTGGAGAGCACGACCGCCCGGGCACCGAACAAGTCGTTCTCGACGAGGTAGTCGGCCGCACCGAACGAGGTCATGAACAGGGGACGCCACAGCGCCTGCTCATCCTCGTCCTCCGGCGCGTAGCGCACATCGCCCGCCACGCGGCTGTACCGCTGGTACACCGACGGTAGGTCCGCGCGGTGTGGCAGGCCATCGACGAACCCGCCGGCAGAGACCTGCTCCGGCTGCACGACGACACGCGTAGACATGGGCAGGTAACCGAAGACGCGCTCACCCTCCGGGATCGCGTCATGCGCCGACCGGGCGACGTCGCCGTACCCCCAGACAGGGATCCTGGCCCAGCCGTCAGGCGCGGGAAAGAACTCCCAGTAGCCCATCACCTCTCCGAGCATCGCGTAGGTGATGTTGTTGGCACTGAAGCCGAATTTGTCCACGCGAAGCAGGACTTCACCCGGCCGCAGCTGGATCGCTGCAGGGTCGGCGGGAATGAACGTGAAGCGCCGCAGGTCGCTGCGGTCGACCAGGAACTCACTTCGCGCCGACGCCGAAGCCACTAGCCCGGAGCGCCTGCCGGCGCGGGCACCCGAGGCGCCGGGCTTCGCCGGTCGAGCCGGAACCGCATAGCGCTTACTCTAAGCCCCCCCATCCCGGCGCGAAACGTCGCGCAAAGAACTCGGCACCCGCCGTTTCGGTGGTCTGCTATCGCGCGAGAAACGCTTGGACGTGCGACTTCGCCCACGGCACGTCGAGAAGCGATGAACCGTGACGCCCACCTGCGACGACGAGGATCGCCTTGTCTCTCGCCTTCGAAGCCCTCATCAGCGTCCGAGCGTCGTTGGCGAAGCGAACGTCGCGTCGCGCGGCGACGAACCTCACCGGGACTCGAGACCGCCCGACCGCACGGACCGCGTCGAGGCCCCGGTAGCGAGCGGCGGCAGACAGGCTGACGGCGCCGTCGACCGCAGGCGTAATCCGAGCGGCGGCGGTGAGGACCGCCGTGCCGCCCATCGAGGCGCCGGCGAGCTTGATCCGCGTCGCACCATCCGACCGCAGCTGGGTCACCGCGGCCGCGATATCTCGGTCGAGCCGTCTGCCGTCCGCACCGAAGGACGCACCGTTTCCGCGGAAATCGATCGTCAGCGCGCGGTAGCCGCGGCTCGCGAGCTCGCGGGCGAACTCGATGAACTCACAGTGATCGCTCCCGTACTGGTGTCCGAACACCACGCCGGTCGTCCCAGTTCCGATCTCGACGCCGTAAACGAGAGCTCCATCGGACGCACGCATCTGGATCGCCGTCTCGCCCGCCCCGATACACGGGTCGTCCACACCACCGCCTGTCCGCGAGGCGAGCGCTGCCGGGACGGCAGCGAGCAGGAAGGCCAGCGGCAGTACGGCACGGGACACCAAAACATAGGACCGCCCGGACGGCCGCAAGTTTGTCCTTCAACGGGTGCGGATTCTGACCGGTTCGGGTCATTCGACGTCGCGAGCGCCAATCCCTAAGGGATCTCGTCGGGTGCCTGCTCAGCCTGAACGTCGTGCGAGGCGGTCTGCGCCGTGGGTTCGCCTTCGGGCGCCGCTTCCTCCGCCGAGTCGACTGCGTCGCGCGGCGGAAATCGTGCGTCCGCCCCGTGTGCTGCCTGCTCGACGCGAGCCGCGAGCCCGTGGATGTCATCGAGCAGCTGACGGCGCTCGGTGCGGACGGCCTCGGTATCAGCATGCAGCTCGCGTAGGCGCGTCTCCGCCTCTTCCTCGAGCCGGGCCACCTCGTCCTCCGCGCGCTGGAGGCGCTCCGCGGCCTCCGCTCGGGCCTGTGCGCGCATCGTCTCGGCGTCCGCGTTCGCGCGCGTGACGAGCTCGTCGGCCTCGCTGCGCGCCTTCGCGACGAACTCGTCCGCCTCTTTCGTCGCGCGGGCTGTATCCGCTTCGGCGTTCTGCCGCGCCGCGACGGTGATCTCCTCCGCTGTCTCCCCCGCTTGCTGGAGGATGGTGGTTGTCTTTTCGCCAACCTGCTGCAGCGCTTGCTTGACAGCCGCCTCGGGTGAGCGGGTCGCTTGCAGCTCGTCGATCAGGCGGTTGACACGCGTGATGTAGGCGTCGACGGCAGGCCGGTCGTAGCCGCGACGAGAAACCGGGAACGAGACATCCCGGATCTCCGATGCGACCTCGCCGCCCGGCTGGTCCGGCTCGGCAACCCCGTCAACCACGGTCAGGAGTATGAACCTATTTCGTCCGTGTGTTGCTGACCTCTCCCCGCTCGGCCGGCTTGCTGGGTGACAGTCGCGCCTCTGCCGTGCTGGCTGCCGTGGCGAGCCGCGCCGCGAGCTCACGAACGTCGTCGAGAAGCTCGCGCCGCTCGTTCCAGATCGCCTCGGTGTCGGCGACGAACTGCTCAGCCCACGCCTCCGCCTTTTGCCGCACAGCCGCAACTTCTTCCTGCGAGCGCTGCAGGTGCTCGTCCGCCTCCTTGCGCGACGCGGCGAGGATCTCTTCGGCGTCCGCCCGTGCCTTGCTCATATGCTCGTCCGCTTCGGCCTTGACCTTGGCTGCATAGTCGTCCGCCTCCAGTCGTGTCCGGTCAGCCTGCGTGCTTGCGTTGACGACGATGTCGGCCGCCTGCGCTTTCGCGCGAGCCGTAATCTCGTCTGCCTCTTGCCGCGCTACGGCGGTGATCTCCTCCGCGTGTTTCCGAGCCTTGTCGAGCCCGACGCGCGTCCGCTCGTCGGCCTCGTGCAGGGCATGCCGGATCGCTGCCTCCGGCGAGTGTGTCGCTTCCAGCTCGGCGATCACGCGATTGACCTGAGCGACGTAGATGTCGACCGCATGGCGCTCGTATCCACGGACGGCGACCGGGAATGACACGTTGCGGAGCGCCGCCGGAACTCGTCGACGCTCTCTCATCCGTCGACCGTACTCGGGTCACCGCGATCAGACGGTCCCGTCGTTCTTGCGGGTTCGCGAGCTTCGCCACGGACCACGCCGACGAGTATGAGCAAAGTTCAGGCTTCCGGTCGAGCGTTCGCCACCTGACGGATACTGCCGCGCCGGACGCGACCCGCCGTTCAGAAGCCGCGCGATGCGCTTTCATGCTCGACGTCGGGGACTCATCGGCGCCGTCCACGATGATGACGATCTCGGCGCGAATGCCTCGAAACCGGAAAATGCCAAATGAGCTGGTGATAACCGCGCCTCGCGCGGTCGAGATCGCGCCGTACGACGATCCCCCTCTGCGAGTCGATCACGTGCGGGCGGATGCGATCGTGAGCGGCATCAGCCACGGCACGGAGATTGCCCTCTACCGAGGTGTATCGCCGTTCGATCGTAAACGCTTCGACGTCGACCTGCGCCTGTTCGAGAAGGACGCCGACGTGGCGCCGTACCCGATGCGGCCGGGTTACGAGTGGGTGGGCAAGGTCAGCGCGGTGGGCACGGCGGTACGTGGGATCGCGCCGGGGGACGTCATGCACGCGACGCTTCCGCACCGCGAGACCCAGACAGTCACGATCGCCGACGATTCCTCTTCAGCATGGCTCATCGTGCCGGCCGAGCTCGAACCAGAGCGCGCCGCCGTCTTGCATTCTGCGGCGATTGCGCTGCAGGCAGTTCACGACGCCGGCATCAAGCCAGGCGACCGAGTGGCCGTCTTCGGGCTCGGCACGTTGGGTCTGCTCGCCGTGCAACTGGCACGGCTCAGCGGCGCCGGCTGGATTGCCGCCGTCGACCCGATCGAGACGCGGAGGAATCAGGCGGAGAGGTTCGGCGCCGACCGCACGCTCGACACCGACGGCTGCGATGCCGGAAGAGACATCAAGCTCGCTGCGGCGCGCGAGGGGGTGGACGTCGCGATCGAATTTTCCGGACGCTACGCGGCCCTTCACCAGGCGATGCGGAGCGCTCGTCTAGGAGGCACTGTCGTGGCGGCGGGGTTCTACGTCGGAAGCGCCGGGTCCGAGTTGCGGCTCGGGGAGGAGTTCCACCACAACCGCCTCACGCTGGCGGGGAGCATGAGCGGCTGGGGCGCTCCGCACCGAGCGCTGGGTTGGAACCGCAGCCGGCTCAGGACGACCGCGCTCGATCTGCTGGTGGGCGCCCGGTTGGACGTCGACGCGCTGGTAACGCACCGATTCCCGTTCCAGCAGGCTGCGGACGCCTACGAGCTCGTCGACAAGCGTCCGGACGAGACGCTCAGGGTGGTTCTCACGTACTGATCGGCCAGCTCGCGCACCCGCCGCGCTGCCTCGGGCACGTGATCGAGCGGCAGGTGCTCAAGGATCAAGGGTAGATCAGGGCGGCGCTCGGCCAGGAACTCCAGGTACACGCCCTGCGGAAACACCCCGCTGCCGAATTCCCCGGTTCCTGTCTCGGCGCCGCCAGGATCGACGTCCTTGAGGTGGCCGAGAACGAAGCGGTGCTCGAACCGCCGTAGGAAGGTCGCCGTCAACCGCTCACGCGCGGGGAGCAGCTGGCTCGAGAGGTAGTTGTACGGATCGCAGACGACCTGGAGGTGCTCGGACGGGAAGCGCTCGAGCAGGCCGAGCAGCTGACCCGGCGTCCTGAGGACGTTCTTGACCGAGGCCTCGACCGCGAGGATCGCGCCGGAGCGCTCCGCGATCGGGACGAGCTCGCCAATCGCGTCGTCGAGTAGCTCCCACGTCTCAGCCCTCCAGTTGTCCGGGGAGTCGGTCCAGTCGCCTCCCGCATGCCTCGTACCGGTCTCGGTCGCGACGATGGACGTCCCGAAGCGCGGCGCCAGTTCCAGGCACTGGGCGATGAAGTCGATGTTCCGGCGACGCTTGTCCGGGTCGGGCGCGACGAGGTTCCGGTACCCGGCGAGTGCGGCAATCGAGATCCCGTCTGCTTCCAGCCGTTCGACGACCGGGTCGATCTGATCGGCTCGGCCGAGGCACTCGCCGAGCAGTGGATCTCCAAGCTGCACCGCTTGCAGCCCTGTGAGCCGGCAGGTCTCCGCGAGCGCATCCCACTCGCCCGGTCCGAAGTCGTACGTGAAGATGCCGAGGTGCGGCCAGGCTGTGGTCCAGTCGAGGGCGGGGAGGACCGAGCGAGCGAAGGAAAGGTCACGAGCGACGAGCTCGGGCGGGCCGGGAGGCGTCTCCAGCACGAGCCAGCCGTCGTAGCCGATCTCTGCCAACGCCTCGCTGCTGGCGCTGAAGTCGACGAGGCCCAAACCCGGTCGGGCGTCGCCGACCCGGACGCGCGCGTCCTTGAAGTGGACGCGCCGGACGAGGTCGCCGAGCGCTCGGATTTCGGTGGCGGTGTCCATGCCCCGAGTAACGGGATTGGCGAGATCGAAGTAGCAGCCGAATGCCGACGAGCCCACGCGAGCGGCGAGCACGCTGATCCGTTGCGCAGCAAGGGTGCCCTCGTAGCAGAGAGTCACCCCGCGCTCGGCCGCACGCTCGCACAGCGGCCGTAACGCGGCCGCGGCGCGCTCGACATCACCGTCGTCGACCAGCTCGGCCCGCCCGAAGAAGGGCACCAGGATCGCATCGGCCCCAAGCTCAGCTGCCCAGCGGACGGCTTGCTCGATGTCCTCGCACGCCCGCTCGGCGACAACCGGCTCGGTGTCGGCGACACCGCCCCGGTCGCTGTGTTCGCCGAGCACGAGGCTCGGAACCGCCAAGCCCGTCCCGGCACGCGCCCTTTGCAGTGCCTCGAGCCGATCGGGCGATCGAAGCTGGTCTCGCGAAACGACCACCTCGACACCGGCGAAGCCCAGCCGCTGCGCGAGCCGGAATGTCCGGCCGTCGTCTATGCCGCCGAGGACCGGATCCATGACCCCGGCCTTCACCGGCTGGCCTCTTTCACGCCCGCAACTCGTCGAGTGTGACGGCGACGCCGCCGCGCTCCGCGGAGCGGCAGGCGGCAAGCGTAATGCCGAGCGTCAGCAGATTGTGGCGCGCAGAATTGAAGGGCTCACGGTCCTCGTGGATCGCGGTCATGAGTTCAGCGAGCGTCCCGGCGAAGCCGTCGGGATACCAGGCGCCCTCGAGCGTGAAGCGGGAGCTGACGCCGTCGCGGTCGAGCTCGACGAAGTCGGAACCGAGGAGCACGCTCCCGCGGATGGTTCCGTCGGTGCCGTGGACCCAGAAAGGGCACGCGGGACGCGTCGTCCGTGCCTGTCCGACGCTGCGGATCAGCGCGCTCGTCCCGTCCGCGTAGTGGATCTCGACCCAGGCCGCCCACGGGCTCTTCGCCGCGGTCGGCTGATCGGGACTTCGGTAGTCGAGGGCCCGGACTGCCTCGAAAGCCTTGTCGTCGAGCCAGCAGCGGCTGATGTCGATCCAATGCACGAAATAGTCGTAGATCACGAAGTGATCGAGCTCGTCGAAGTGCGTGCCGACGAGGGGCGGGAGCGGCCTGTCGTGCAGGTGCGTGACGGCCGTCACCTCGCCGATCGCGCCCTGATCGATCAGGAGCGTTGCGATGCGCCACGGAGGCGACCAGCGGCCGTTCTGATTCACGGCGATTCTGACGCCGCGCCGCTCCGCCTCCTCGGTCAGCTCGCGGGCGGCTCGGAGATCGAGCGCGAGAGGCTTCTGCGCGAGCACGTGTTTGCCCGCCGCGATCGCACGCCGGATCAGCTCGGGACGAACGTCGGGTCGCGTCGCCACGTCGACGATCTCGACCTCGTCGTCGGCCAGTAGATCATCCAGCGTCCGCCATACGCGCCGGACGAATGGGAAGCGCTCGAGGACGCCCTCGGTCGCCTCGGATGCGGCGTCATAGACGCCGACGACCTCCACGCCGTACTTGGCGTACGCAGGGAGATGCCAGCTCTTCGCGATGTTGCCGCAGCCGACAAGCCCGACACCGGGCCGGTACTCGGACGGGAACGCTGGACGGTACTCGAGGGAGCTCGTCTCGGCGGAGATCACCGCCCGCTGACGCTCTCGGGAATCGCAGTCGTCGAATCGACGGCGCTTCCCGTTTCGCGATCCATCCAGCGGATGTGATTCGGCTCCAGCCGTAACCAGACCGAGCTGTCCGGCTCGGGGAAGACACGGGGGGACGTTGAGACCTTGAGGACGTCCTCGCCGCTTCTGACGGTCAGCAGATTGTGCGAGCCCAGCGGCTCGACGACGATGACCGTCGCCTCGATCAAGCCGTCGCCGGGCTTGGGTTCGACCACAATCGACTCGGCCCGGATTCCGAGGACGAGCTCGCGTCCGGCCAATTCGGCGGCCGCCGGATCGCCGGGGAACGAGCCTCCGCTCAGGGTCACGACCGGGCCGGCACCGTCGGCTGAAATCTCGGCCGCGAGGAAATTCATCGGCGGCGTGCCGACGAAACCTCCGACGAACGTGTCCGCCGGGTGGTCGTAGACGGCGAGCGGACTGTCGAGCTGGATGATCCGCCCGGCGTTCATGACCGCGATCCGGTCGCCCATGCTCAGCGCCTCGACCTGGTCATGCGTGACATAGATCGTCGTCGTCCCCAGTTGGCGGAGAAGCGCCTTGAGCTCGGCCCGCATCTCCATGCGCAGCAACGCGTCGAGGTTCGAGAGCGGCTCGTCCATGAGCAGCACGTCGGACTTGGTGGCGATCGCCCGGGCAACGGCGACACGCTGGCGCTGGCCGCCCGAGATCTGCGAGGGGTAGCGGTCCAGAAGATCCTCGATGTGCAGCAGGCGTGCGGCCGACTCCACCCGCTCCCGGATGACGTCCCCGCGTTCCTTCTGCATGCGCAACCCGAAAGCGATGTTCTTGAACACCTTCAGGTGCGGGAAGACGGCGTAGCTCTGGAAGACCATCGCAATCCGGCGCCGACGCGGCGCGAGATCGGTCGCGTCGCGCCCGCCGATCAGCACACGCCCTCCGTCGACCTTCTCCAGCCCGGCCAGGCACCGCAGCAGGGTCGTCTTCCCGCAGCCCGAAGGGCCGAGCAGGACGACGAAGTCGCCGTCCGCCACGTCGAGATCGACGTCGTCGACGGCGACCACCTTGCCGAACGTCTTGCGAACGGCCTCGAAACGAACGTCGCCCACTTACCTGACCACCCGACCCCACATCGTGAACAGGTACCGCCGGATCACGAGGATCACGATCACGGACGGCGCCAGCAGGAAGAACCCCCCGGCGAAGCGGAAGTTCAATGGTGCGCCCTCGAGCGTGGACAGGACGGCCGCCGGAAGCGTGCGATTCTGCAGCGTCAACAGCGAAGCCGCGAAGACCTCGTTCCACGAGATGATGAAGACGAAGATCGCGCTCGCCGCGAGCCCGGGCAGGGCGAGCGGCAGGGCTACGCGGACGAAGGCTGACGCACGGCTGCAGCCGAGGGTCATGGCGGCTTCCTCGAGCTCGGCCGGAACACCCGCGAAGACACTCGCCGTCGTGAGCACTACGAACGGGAGGGCGAGCGCCGTGTGAGCGATCGCTACACCCTGGATCGAGTCGTCGATTCCCCAGCGGATGAAGATCACGGCGAGCGGGATGGAAAGGATCACGATCGGGAAGGCCCGTGTGGCGACGACCGAGAGCCGTACGGTGTCCGCTCCGTGGAACGCGAACCGAGCGAGCGCGTAGCCGGCTGGTGTTCCTATCCCCAGCGAGAGTGCGAGCGTGACGGCGGCGACGATCACGCTCCGCCAGAACGCGTCGGTCATGCCCGGGAAGTCGAGGAAGAACCTGATCGTCTCGGTCGACAGGTCCTGCGGGAGCAGCCTCTTGGGATAGTCGTAGACATCGTCTTCGCTCGAGAACGCGGCGAGCGTGATCACGTACAAGGGAGCCAAGACCCACAAGGACAACACGATCCCGACGAGGTACACGAGCGCCTTCGGCAGCCGCACGGCGACACCACGCAGGAAGCGGGAGGCGCCTCGTCTCATCGAAGCATCTGCTCCCGGGGCGTGCGCAACAGCCAGACGACCAAGCCCGCCGAAATCAGCGAGAGGAGCAGGATCAGCGCCGAATAGGCGGCGGCGACGTGGCTGTCGAAGTACTCGGCCTGCCAGCGCCATGCCTCCGTCGCCAAGGTCTGCTTGGCGCGCCCCGTGATGGCGATGATGACCGCGAACGCCTCGAAGGCGAAGATGATGCGGAAAAGCAGCGCCACCTGGATCGACGGCTTGAGCAGGGGCAGGGTCACCTGGCGGACGCGCTGGAAGAAGCCCGCGCCGAACACCTCAGCGGCCTCGGTGTACTCGTGGGGGATCCCCTGAAGGCCGGCGAGGAAGATCACCATCACGAACGCCGTCGACCGCCAGAGCTCCGCGACGACGACTGCGATCAGCAGGTGGTTCGACTTCGTGGGATCCAGCCAGATGTACTCCTGGTCGATGAGCCCGATCTTCTCGAACACGGTGTTCAGGTAGCCGCGCTCGGTGAGAATCGCCTGCCAGACAAGCCCCGCCGCGAGATCGGAGATCGCCAGCGGCAGGATGAAGATGGCCAGGAAAAGCCCTCGGCCGTGCAGCTTGGCGTTGACGATCAGCGCCATCGCCAGCGCGAGCACGAACTGGACCGGAACGATCACCCCGACGAGAAGGAGCGTGAAGCCCAGCGCCTCGTTGAAGTTGACGTCGTTGGCCATCGTCCGAAACGGCGCCACCGTCCACGTGCCCTCGACGTGAAACGCGAGTTCGAACGCCTGCACCATCGGCCACGCGAAGAAGAGGCCGAGGTAGGCGACGGTGGGGAGGATCAACGCGTACGGAAGACCCTCCCACCGTCGAAGCCGACGGCCGAGCGTGGCCGGCTGTGCGACTGTCGCCATCTGGCTCGGTCCGCCTAGGCCCTCACTTCACCTTGCACGGCCCGCGGCTCGGCGGGTCGGGCGCCCAGCATGGTGCGCCAGTCTTGTCCATGATCGCCTGCAGGAGAGCGCCCTCTTCATTGACGACCTTCTGCGGGTCCTCGCCCCTCACCACGATCCGCACGAACGTATCCGTGTAGATCTTGCTGAAGTTTCCGCCCTCGGTCCCCAGACCGACCGGTAGCAGCGACTTCAGCGCGTCGTCTGCGCGCTGGGTCTTCACGACGGCGGTGTTCATCTTCAAGAGCCCCGCGCCGAGTTGCTTCGAGAGGCGAGCGCCGACGACCGGGAAGAAGCCCACCGAACCGAGGGTCTTCGCCTGGGTGCCGACGCCGAGCATCCAGCGGATCAGCTGGTTGGCGCCGGCTGCGTTCGGGGCCGTCTTCGGGACCGCGAGGCCCGCGAGCACGGGCATGTACCCGCGACCCTTAGGCCCTCTCGGAGCAGGGAAGGCGACGAACTCGTCCGGCCGTGTCCGCAGCGCGTTGACGAGCCGTGCCACGTGATCCCACGCGACCCAGACCTCGCCGCTCAGCAACGGATCCTGCATGAAGTTGTACGAAAGCGACTGCGGGTGGAGGTACCGCCATAGCGACTTCATGTACAGCCACCCCGAGACAGCAGCCTTGCTCCTGAACGTGGTCACGACGCCCTTGCTGAAGGACGGCATGAGGTAGCCCTGGAAGAATCGCGGGATCAGGCCGTTCGTGCCTGCGGGGAAGGCGACCCGCTTCTGCCCCGTCCGCGTCGCGATGTTCTTCGCCCACTGGTGGAACTGGCCGTACGTGAGGGAGTTGATCTTCGCGCCCTTGGGGAGATACGGAAGCGCCTTCCGGTTGGCGACCATGATGTACGTCGCCTGGATCCACGGGATGTAGAGCTGCTTGCTCGTCCCCATCTTCCCGAGCGCCAGCAGGTCCTTCGGGATGCCGGCCTTGCTCAGCTGCTTCGCAACCGGGGAGAGATCCCGGAGGTACTGCTGGATCACGAGATAGTCGCCGTGCAGGGCACCGAGAAGGCTGATCGTCCCTCTCCCGGTCTGCGCCTCGGCCTGCACCCGGTTGAAGAAGACCTGCGGCTGGCCGACGGGCGGGGTGATGTAGTCGACGTTCCCGTCGAACCCCTTCAGCAATGTGTTCCGGACCTGGGTGATCTCGCTGACCTGCGCCAGCTGGTTGGAAAAGAAGACGACATTCCCCGCATCCGCCGCGCTCTGTGGCTTGGCCGCAGGGGTAGCCGCGGCGCTGCCTCCGACGGTGCTCGCGAAGGCGAACGCCGCGGCGAGACCGGCAACTGCCGCGACTACGAGTGCAATTCTGCGCACGGTTCCTCCCTTTTGTCGTTGCGCCGAGCCTGCCCGGCGCCCAACCCGGTAAGCCGGACGGCCGCTGCCGCCAAGCCCCTCCTGCTTGCTCATGCGTTCACCCCTTCCTGGTCGCACTCGCCGCTGAGCAGGTCGAGCACGAGCGCCGCCGTCCAGGACAGCTGCTCGGTGCCCTGACCGCGGCCGGTCTGTGCGTTGTAGTGCTCCCAGAAGCCTTCGCGGCGCACGAGCTCGAGCAGCGCGTCGCGGATCTCCTCGGCCTCGTCCGTGAAGCCATAGCGGCGCAACCCCGCCTGGACGACCCAGTTGATCATCGGCCACACCGGCCCGCGCCAATACAGGGCGGGATCGAAGTTCGCGTCACTCGGCGCGACGCTCGAAACCACTTTCCCGACTCCGTCGACCGCGACCGTGGAGGCCATCAGACGCGCCTTCAGCTGCCCTGCGCGGTCCCTGGTAGGGATGCCCGCAAAGAGCGGAGAAAAGGCGCCCGCAGTCTGGGCGCGCACTCGCTCATCCGCGCGGACGTCGTAGTCCCCGTAGCTTCCCTCGCCGTCGTCCCACAGCTTGGCATCGAGTCCCTCGGCGGTTCGCTCGGCCCAGGCTTCGAATGGCCCCGGATCGTCACCGAGGACGCGGGCTATCTCGGCGAGGTCGCGGTTCGCCTGGACGAGGAGCGAGTTGAACAGGACGTCGTGGACGACGAAGGGGCACTCGGCGCGGATCCGCTCCGACTCGTAGCCGCAGTCCCGGTAGAGCTTGACCAGGTACGCGTAGCGGTCGTACTCGGACGCGGTGGGCCGCTGGGCGGCGTCTACGAAGTCCAGGTCGACACGCTCGTAGTCCGGGATCGCGTCGCGCGCCGGCGAGATTCGGGCGAGCGCGTCGTCCCAGAGCGGCGAGTTGTCCATGCCTGACTCCCACGGGTGCCAAATCTCGACAAGACCGTCGTCGTCGCGCGTCCGCTCGCGGTAGAGGTACTCGTGCCAGGCGACCAGCCCGGGCATCAGCTCGCGCAGGAAGTCCTCTGCGCGATCTCCGTTGCCGGCGCATCGGTAGACGTGCCAGACGGCCGTCGCGTGGACCGGCGGCTGGACGATGCCGGAGGTCTTCGGGTGCTTCGGCGCGCGCGGCGAGCGCTGCGTTTGCCAGAACTCCGGGCCCGGAAAGTAGCGACCGTTGTCCGCAAAGCGAATGTGGGGCAGGAGCCCATCCGCCCACTGGCCTGCGAAGAGCCAGCGCAGCTCGGCTTGCGCCCGTGCCTGGTTCCACCCCGCGTACCCGATTGCGATGCAGGCGGAATCCCAGCTCCACTGGTGTGGATAGAGGCGGGCCGAGGCGCGGGTGGCGTGGCCCATCCAGTTGGCATCGAGCACAGCCATAGCTCGCCCGGCGAGATCTGCGTCCGTCCCGGCGGCGCGCCGCTCAGCTTTCACGTGCTGAGGAATCGTTCGCGCTCTCCGGGGCCATTTTGTCATGCCCGAATATCAAATCGCTACGAGTGAGTCAATAGACGCCCGCTGCGGCGGGAGTCACGTGGTTACTGTCGCTCGGCAGGGCGCCGTCGCTGCGCCGTGAGCCCGTCCGAGGCCGTCCCGAGTCCCAGGCACCTGCTGGCGAGACCGGACTTCCGGCGCGTCTACTTCGCAGGCGCGATCGGGCAGCTCGGCCGATGCATTCCAATTCGTTGCGGTGCTCTGGTATGCCGTCGTGCTCACGCACGCGGTCACGGCAGACCGTCACCGTGGCATCGCGCCGCTCTACGCGTTCGTCGAGCCGAGCGTCATGTTCTTCCTCGGTGGCGCGGCCGTGTTCGTCTGCGCGCTGGTGGCGGCCGCCCTGGTCGATCTCGCGACGCGGCGTTACCGTGCCGCCGCGGCGGCGGTCTGACGAGCGCGTGCCGGGCTCGCACCGTCCTCCACGGGCAACCCGGTGATCGCGCTGATCAGCTCAGCGGTCCGCCGCGCGGCCGCGGCTGGGCCGAGCCGGCCCGTCAACACCGCCTCGAGCATCGCCTGAAGCTGAGCCGAGACCCGGGGATAAAGCGGCGTGGCCGGCCTGATGACTGCGCGCTCGAGCAGGTCGGCGGTCTGTCCCAGGAAGCCGAGATCGGGTGCGGCGAGGGCGATCGCGGAGCGGCGCGCAGGGATGCGGCCCGTCGTACGCGCGATCGCAGCCAGAGACTCGGGAGCGAGCGCGTGCTCGAGAAGCCGCATGGCGAGACCCGGTTGCGGCGCCTGGCGGAAGATGCCGTAGCTCATCGTGCCCGCCACGCTCGCGGGGTCGCCGTCCGGGCCGGCGGGCACAGGCATGAAGCCGACGTGATCCCACAACTCGCTGAGCGGCACCCCGAGTGCGTCGGACACCGTGCGCGCCTCGTAACTGCCGCCGAAGCTGATCGCGGCCCTTCCCTCCGCCAGCAGCCGGATGGGCCGCGTCCACTCGTAGCTCAGGACTTCGCGGGACATCAACCCCTCGTCGACGAGGCTTCGCAAGAAGCGCAGCGCCTGCGTCGTCGCTCGCGAATCGAGCGTGACGGCGCCGTTCTTGAGCACCTGGGCGCCGTTCGAGGCCAGGAAGGCGATCAGGCAGTAGGCGGTCGTCTCGCCACCCTTCGAGCCACCCGTCATCACGATCGGGTGGGCAACGCCGTGGCGGGCTGCCGCCCTGGCGACGGCGCGCAGCTCGGCCCACGTGGCCGGCGGGTCCATCCCAAGCGCCTCGAGCTCCCGGCGTCGATACCAGAGGCCGGCGACGTTGGCGAGCGGCGACACCCCGTAGGTCCGTCCCTCGTAGCGGTTCGTCGCGACGAGCGGTTGCAGGAAGTCGTGCATCGACGTCCCCCGGACCCACGCTTCGTCGAGATCCTCGAGGCTGTGCAGGAAGCCGTCCACGGCGAACTCCGGGATCCAGACCGAGTCGAGGATCGCGAGATCGGGCGCCTGCCCATCCGCGACCGCGTGGGTCAGCGCCTGATGGAGCGACGGAAGCGGAACCGTCACCAGGTTGACCTGGATGTCGTCTGGAGCGGCGTCGCTGATCAGCGGTCCCCAGGGACCCTCCGAGACGATGATGCGCACTTCGGGCTGGTCGGGACGGCGGCGCAGCCAGTGCGGGTTCACGAACGTCCCGCGGCGCCGGTGGCGCAGGATGACGCCTTCGTCGGCGAGCTCCGAGAGCGCGCGGGTTACGGGTGTCCTGCTGATCCGGTACTGCTCGCAGAGCTGGTGCTCGGTCGGGAGCCGGTCGGCGGGGCCGTACCGACCGCCGAGAATCTCTTCGAGGAGGAGCGTCTTCAGCTGGTAGTAGAGGGGGATCGGCTGCTTGGGATCGATCGACATCTCGGCCTCTATGCCGAGGATAGTTTGCTACGTACGCGTGGCAAATCTGCCTCGGATGCAAACGCCGTGACGAAGCTCGCCGACGTCGCGCTGTCGGTGCTGCGGGCAAACAACACGGGCCTCTTCGTCAAGCCGGCCGCGGACGTCTATCCGTTCCAGTGGAACTGGGACTCTGCGCTCATCGCGATCGGGCTCGCGCGCGTGGACGCGGCCCGCGGCCGTCAGGAGGTGCGGGCCCTCCTGCGCGGTCAGTGGGCCGACGGGATGGTGCCGCACATGGTCTTCCACGACGCGAACGTCGACTACTCACCGGGGCCGGAGCTCTGGGACTCGGCCGCCTGCCCCGGCGCTCCGCTCGTCGCGACGAGCGGTCTGACGCAGCCACCCGTGCTCGCGACGGCTGTCCGCGCGCTCCATGAGGCCTCCGCCGACCTGAGCTTCCTCGAGGAGGTGCTGCCGGCCCTGGAGGCCTGGCACCTCTGGCTGCACCGGGAGCGGGACTTCGACGGCTCGGGCCTCGTGGCCATCGTCCACCCGTGGGAATCGGCGGATAACGCGCCGCGTTTCGATCGAGCGCTCGCGCGCCTGCGGCGCGACCGGGTACCCGCGTTCGATCGAAGCGATCGCCGCCACCTGGCCGCCGACGAACGGCCCACGGATCGCGACTACGAGGGCTACATGGCGATCGTCCACTCTCTGCGACGGTGCGACTACCGACCCCGCTCGCCTACGGAGGCGCCCTTCGCCTATGTCGATGTCAGCTTCAACTCGGTGCTCGCCGCCGCCGAAGACGACCTCGCTTGGCTCTGGCGTGAGTTGGGCGAGGGCGGCGCTCGCGCAGCCGCGGCGGCGACTCGCGTGCGGACCGCGCTCGCCGGCCGCTGGGACGACGACGCAGCGGTCTACCGAGAGCTCGATCTGCACCGCGGCGAGGAAGAGGTGACGGGCAACGTCGGCGAGCTGATGCCTCTGTACGCGGGGGTGCCTGACGAGCCCCAGGCTCGGCGCCTGTTCCGCGAGGCGCTGTGGGCGGCCGACCGCTACGGCCCTACGCCGGAGGCGCCGTGGGCAGTGACGACAGTGTCGAGGTCGAACCCCAACTTCGACGCGCGCCGCTACTGGCGGGGCCCTGTCTGGGTCAACATCAACTGGTTCCTCGTCCGCGGCCTCGAGCGGCTCGGGCTCACCGCGGAAGCCGAGGAGCTGCGCAGGATGACGCTCCGGCTCGTCGAGGCGTCCGGGTTCAGCGAGTACTACGACCCCGCGACCGGCGAGCCGCTCGGAAGCCGTGACTTCTCGTGGAGCGCCGCGCTGACGCTCGACCTCTTACGCGCCCCACCGTGAGCTACGACCCCGAGCCGCGCTACCCGGTCGTTCAGGGGGACGTTCGAGCGGGCTACGGTGCGCTTGCCGCCGAGCTCGCGGCGGGGCGTCCGCGCTTGGTCGCCGTCGACGGTCCCGCAGCGCTTCCGTGGGCGCTCTTCGCTGATTGCCTTTCGGAAGCCCTCGCCACGGCGCGATTACCGAGCCGCCGGGTCGACATGCGGCAGTTCCTGGCGCCGTGGGCGGAAGTGCAGCGACGGACTGCGATGGCTGACTTGGCCGGCGATCCGGTCTTCGCACGAACCTTCCCGGGATCGCTCGCTGAGCTGTTCGACGGGCTCCCGCGGCTCTCTCGAGGCCCGGAGGACGATCTCACGCTCGTGCTAGGCCCCGGGAGCGCGCTGGTCGATCACGACGTCTTGTGGTACGTCGACCTGCCCAAGCGGTTGAGCCTCGACGGTGTCCGGGGCGGGCTCGCGGGCAACCTCGGGCAGTCGCCGGGCGAGGCGGGGTCGGAGCAGCGCCTGCTATTCGTCGACTGGCCGGTGCTCGACCGGCACAAGCAGGCGCTCGCCTCCCGAATCGACCGTTACGTCGACCTCACGGACCCGGCGTGCCCTCGCTCGCTCGCTGGCGGGGCGCTCCGCCGCTCGCTCGAGGCCCTCGCCGCCACACCATTCCGGACTCGCCCGACCTTCCTGCCCGGCCCTTGGGGAGGTCAGTGGCTGAGACGAGCCCTCGGGGTCGCGACGGACACTCCAAATCTCGCGTGGTCGTACGAGCTGATCACGCCGGAGAGCGGAATTCTCTTCGGAGGTGCCGAGCCGGCCGAGGTCGCCTTCGAGCTGCTGATGGCGGAGCACGCGGAGAGAGTCCTCGGCGCGGCGGTCGCAGAGCGTTTCGGCAATTCGTTTCCGATCCGGTTCGACTATCTCGACACGCTCGAGGGCGGGCACCTGTCCATCCAATGCCACCCGTCGCAGACCTACATGCGCGAGACGTTCGGCCTCCCCTACACACAGGACGAGACGTACTACGTGATGGAGACGACGCCCGGCGCCAAGATCTTCCTCGGCCTACGCGACGACGCCGACCTGGACGCGTTCCGGGCGGAGGCCGAACAGGCGGAGAGCCCGGGCACGCCGTTCGACCCCGAGCGGTATCTCGAGACCCACCCTGCAGCACAACACCGGCTCTACCTGATCCCGGCCGGGACGCCGCACGCGAGCGGGGCAGGCAACGTCGTGCTCGAGATCAGCGCAACGCCCTATCTCTACACGCTTCGGTTCTACGACTGGCTGCGGCGCGATCTCGACGGCGAGCTGAGGCCCGTCCACTTGACGCATGCGTTCTCGAACCTCGATCCGCGCCGGCGAGGCCGGGTCGTTCGCCGCGAGTTGATTCCAGACCCTGTGATCGTTCGCCAGGGCGCGGACTGGGCCGAGCTCGCCCTCGGCAGGCTGGCCGAGCTCTTCTTCGCCGTGCACAGGCTCGACTTCGAGGACGAGATCGAAGACGACACGTCGGGCCGGTTCCATGCGCTCAACCTGGTCGGCGGCGAGGAAGTCGAGATCGTGACGGCGGCCGGCCAGGTTCACCCGCTCTCGTACGCCGAGACGATTGTGATCCCCGCTGCTGTGGGGGCGTACCGCATCCGGCGACGACGCGGAGATCCGTGCAAGGTCGTGAAGGCGTTCGTCCGGTGACGAGCGGACAGGTTGTCGGAGCGCTCGACATCGGCGGGACCCATGTGACCGCTGGTCGCGTCGCGATCGATTCGGCGACCGTCGACGCGGGCACGCGCGTTCGAGTCGCATTTCCGCCCGCGGGGGGACGGGCGCTGCTCGCACGGATCGTCGAGGCTGCTGCGGCCGTCGCGACCCCCGAGGTACGTCACTTCGGCGTCGCAGCTCCGGGTCCCTTCGACTACGCCGCCGGCATCTGCCGGATCGCGCACAAGCTGCCGGGCCTCTACGGCGTCAATCTGCGGCGCGAGCTCGGCACCGCGCTCGATCTCACCGGCGACAACGCGATCTCCTTCGTGAACGATGCCGAGGCGTTCCTGCTCGGCGAGTGGTGGGCGGGCGCCGCGCGGGACCACGAGCGCGCGGTGGGGATCACCCTCGGCACAGGGCTCGGGTCCGCCTTCCTCGAGCATGGGCGGATCGTTCGCTCCGGGCCGCGAGTCCCCGCGGGCGGGGAGCTGTACAAGCTTGCGTTCCGGGGCGCTCCAGTCGAGGAGGTGATTTCACGGGGCGCGCTGCTCGCCCGCTACGGCGCAAGCTCTGAGGAGGAAACCGACATCGAGGAGATCGCGGCCCGCGGGCGGGCGGGAGAGCGGCGTGCGCGCCTCGCCTTCGCGGAGCTGGCTGCTGACCTGGCCGAGTTTCTCGTTCCTCAGCTCGACGCCTTTGCGCCGACC
>Ga0126307_10000839_pt1 | contig 20238 bp, 16 predicted proteins | sample Plot28_FD_89955 | JGI IMG/M metagenome (GOLD analysis project Ga0126307, IMG submission 89955) | Serpentine soil microbial communities from UC McLaughlin Reserve, CA, USA - Plot28 | ecosystem: Environmental > Terrestrial > Soil > Grasslands | place: USA: UC McLaughlin Reserve, Lake County... | reverse complement strand
GGGAGCCTCCAATGCCGAGCCGCACGCGTGGCAGAACCTGGCGGTATCCGGATTCTCGGCCGCGCAGTTCGGGCAGACGATCATTCGCTAAGCGTACGACTCCGGCGCCCAGCCGTCCTCCGGCTATCAAGGCTTTGTGCTTTACGACCGGAACTCAGCCGCGAGCCTCTGGTAGATCCGGCGACGCTTCTGATCAGCCTTGTGTCAGACCCGGTCGCAAATGAGCATCTCGAGGCGCGTAATGATCTACGTGATCCGGTCACTCACCTACAGCCCACGGAGTCTCACACGCTTTTGGCTCGCGCGCTCTGTCCTGCGTAATCAGGATGATCGATTACGCGAAGGAACCGCCTGAAACCTCAAGATTCAAGGTGAGACGGCCAACGTCGGCCTTCTCCAGAACCATTTTGCGTCCTGCACCTTCTCGGGCGTCTTCGCGTGCCGCGCGCTTCAACAAGGTGAGCGCGTCGGCATTGTCCGCTGTACCCACGAGCGCCGCCCGCATCCCACGACTAACTAAGCTCTAGCCGACCAAGGCGACCGCTAGGTGCGGTCGCTCTTGTACTGCGAAGGCGAACTCCGTTTGGCTTCCTGCTCGGTACGCGTTGGTGGCCCCGACGAGTACCGCTTCAAAGGCAGCGACTACAGCAGTGTCGAACTGACTCTCGACGCCCTGGGCCAGTCGAAGCCGCGCTACTTGACTTGGCATTGCATCACGATAGGGGCGTTGCGAGGTCATTGCGTTGTAGGCGTCAGCGACAGCAAGGATTCGCGACAGAAGCGGGATCTGTTCGCCAACAAGACGGTCCGGATAGCCAGCGCCATCAACCCTCTCATGATGGTGCCTGACGATGCTTGCGATTTCTGCGTAGTCCTCAACGTTGGCAAGGATGCGCTCGCCGATTACCGGGTGTTGCTCCATTTGGCGACGCTCTTCGAGGCTCAGCGGCCCTGGCTTCTCAAGCAAACCGGACGGGAGGCCAACCTTTCCGATGTCATGAACCAGTCCACATAGGTGAGCACGAAGTTGGTCCTTTTCGTCCAGCCCCATCCGAGTGGCGATGTCCCGAGCGTAGATCGCCACAGCGGCTGAGTGTCCGGCCGTGTAGCGGTCCCGCGCATCCAGCGTTGCAACCAAGGCACCCGCGAAGGACACGGTTGCCTTCTCTTGTCTCTCAATCGCGACCGCGAGCTCTTCCGAGGTTGCGCGCTGCTCTCGGTAAAGAAGGAAGAGCTTCTGAGCGGCAAAAGCCGGGAAGAGAAAAAGTGCGACGCTCCACGGCTCGATTTCCCGGTAGGCGTAGATCAAGAGCGCGGTGACGGGAGCATAGAGTGGAACGGCTAGAAACACACTGCTTGAGACTCGCGCAATTTCGCGCATCGGCATGCCTCTAAGCCTCGCGACGACCGACCCGAGTAGCAGATCTCCGAGTTGCTCAACGACCGTAGCGGCTGCGACCGCGCCGACAAGGCGGCCAAATGAGTGGGTCCCACCACCAAACTGAATGGCAACGATTCCTGCGCACCCCGCAGCGAGCGATCGCGAGGACGTCCAGATCAGCCAACGTGCATACGGCTTTCGGAACTGAAAAAGCAAGCTAGCAACGCTGACGCAGATAGCTGCAAGTGGCCCGTAGATGACTGCAGCCAAAACGATGGGCAAGAACGAGACCGAGACCGCCGCTCGGGAGCTGAGACTCACGCTTTGACGTTCTGCGATTAGCGCCGAAGCTGCCAAAACGGCGAGAGGCCACCACGGACCGGAGCCCGCGTTCGGTCCTTCAAAGGCGATCAAACCAAGCAAAACGCCGAGAAGAGCGGCGAGCCAAGCCGTGTACCAGACGAGCGCCCATTCGCGGCGCCCAGGCCGCGAGTCAAAGCCAAAGAACCAAGCAACGAAACGTCCGATATCTACTTGAAACTCACCCTTTAGGGTGATACCGTCATTCACGCCGTCAGTCCCCCCAAGGAGGAACAATGCGTTCTCGAGTCATCAGTCTGTTGCTCGCGCTCGGTTCGATCGCGGCAGTGTCGGGCAACGTTCGATTCTGGTAGCAACCTGCGACCCACAAGGGTCGTAGCTTCCGTTTTCCACACTGTCCCCACATCACCCTGTTGAGGGATATCCACAAAGCTGGGGAAAACCGGGTTCCGGGCCGCCGGCCCGGTGTAAGTTCTAGGCGATCAGGCTACGCCTGAAGCCCACGGCTACTGCGTGGGCTCGCGACCTCGCCTGCAGCTTCGCAAGCAGGTGACGTACGTGTGACTTGACCGTCTCTTCCGAGAGGAACAGCCGCACGCCGATCTCGCGATTGACGAGACCGTCGGAGATCAGCTGGAGAACCTCGATCTCGCGTGCGGTCGGCTCCTGCTCCAGCTCCTGGAGCGGGCCCGCGAACGGAATAACCTCACCGCCACCGTTCGTGCTGCGTCGCTTGGCGACCGCATCGAAGCGGCGACTGTGGTCCACGTATCGGGACAGGATCTCTTTGCGCTCGGCTGCGTCCACGGTAGGCGTATCGGCCTGGGCCCGTGGTCGCTTTAGCCGAAAGACCTACCCGTTTCAGGGATGGCCCCACTACCCGCTTTGCGCCTGTGGATTAATACGGCTTGGAAGTCGGGATTTCCACACGCCGCGAAAAGCTAGGGCCGCGGAACCGGATGGGACTCCTCCTTGCCCGGTTTCCTCGGTAGGGCCGATTCGTCCGCGGCCTCGGGGGTGCTCGTCGAGGCCTGCACGCGGGCCAGGGTGTCCTTGTCCACGTTGAGCGGGTGGTGGCACGCGGCGAGGTGGCCGTTGCCGTAGTCCACGAGCGGGGGCTCGATCTGCGAGCAAACATCGGTCGCGTAGCGGCAGCGAGGGTGGAAGCGGCAGCCGGAGGGTGGGTCGATCGGGCTCGGCACATCACCGACGAGCACGATTCGCTCGCGCTTCTCGGCGAGGTCCGGGTCGGGCACGGGCACGGCCGAGAGCAGCGCCTCGGTGTAGGGCATGATTGGGCGCGTGTAGAGCTCCTCCGCCGGCGAGAGCTCGACCAGCTTGCCGAGGTACATGACGGCGATCCGGTCGGAGACATGCCGGACGACGCCGAGGTCGTGCGCGATGAAGACGTAGGTGAGGTGGAACTCGTCCTGGAGCTCCTCGAGCAGGTTGACCATCTGCGCCTGGATCGAGACGTCGAGGGCCGAGACCGGCTCGTCGGCGACGATCAGTCTCGGGCGCAGCGCGAGCGCGCGCGCGACTCCGATCCGCTGCCGCTGCCCGCCCGAGAACTCGTGCGGGAAGCGGTTGTAGTGCTCCGGCGAGAGCCCGACCTTCTGGAGCAGCTCCTCGACGGCCTCCTTGCGCTCCTTGCGGTCGCCGATCCCGTGGATGCGCATCGGGTCGCCGATGATCGTGCCTACGCGCTTGCGCGGGTTCAGGCTCGCGTAGGGATCCTGGAAGATCATCTGCATCTGCCGGCGAAGCGGCCGCAGAGCCCGCGCGCGCAGCTTGCCGATTGAGCGTCCGTCGAAGACGACGTCGCCGTCGGTCGGGTCGAGCAGGCGCACGATGCAGCGGCCGAGGGTGGATTTGCCGCAGCCTGACTCGCCGACGAGGCCGAGCGTCTCGCCCTTGGCGACGCTGACCGTCACGTCGTCCACCGCGTGCACGCGCGCGACCTCGCGCGAGAGGACGCCCTTCCGGATGGGGAAGTACTTCTTCAGGTGCTTGATCTCGACGAGCGGCTCGCCGTTTCGACTTTCGCTCACGCGACCTCCTGCGCCTCTCCGGCGATCGTGGCCTCACGCAGGCGGCGCTTGTCCTCGACCGAGAGCCAGCAGCGGTCGAGGTGGCCGGCGTCGTCGACCCGCTTCTTTAGCTCCGGCTCCTCCTGGCACATCTCGAACGCGTGGGGGCAGCGGGGCCGGAACTTGCATCCGCGCGGGAGGTTGATCAGCGAGGGCGGCGTGCCCTCGATCGAATGCAGCTTCTTCGGCTTTGGCCGGTCGAGCCGCGGGATCGAGCCGAGCAGGCCCCACGTGTAGGGGTGCTGGGGGTCGTAGAAGATCTGCCGCTTCGAGCCTCGCTCGACCACGCGGCCGGCATACATGACGATGATCTCGTCCGCGACCTCGGCGACGACGCCCAGGTCGTGCGTGATCAAGATCACCGACGAGTCGAAGTCGCGCCGCAGGTTGGCGAGCAGCTCGAGGATCTGTGCCTGGATGGTCACGTCGAGCGCCGTCGTCGGCTCGTCGGCGATCAGCACGTCGGGGTTGCAGGAGAGCGCCATAGCGATCATCGCGCGCTGGCGCATGCCGCCGGAGAACTGGTGCGGGTAGTCGGACACGCGCTGTTGGGGGTTCGGGATCCCGACCTGGCGCAGGAGCTCGACTGCGCGCCTCATGGCTTCACGCTTGTTCGCGCCCTCGTGGGTCTGAATAGCCTCGACGATCTGGTCGCCGACGGTGTAGACCGGGTTCAGCGACGTCATCGGGTCCTGGAAGATCATCGCGATCTCGTTCCCGCGCACGTCGCGAAGCCTCGATTCGGACAGGTCGATCAGGTCTTGGCCTTTGTAGATGACTTCCCCCTCGAAGCGCGTGTTCTTGTCGCGGGTGAGCCCGAGGATCGTCATCGCGGTCACGCTCTTGCCCGAGCCGGACTCGCCGACGATCCCGAGCACCTTGCCGCGTTCGAGCTCGAAGTCGACGCCGCCCACCGCGCGCACGGTGCCGTCCTCGGTCGCGAAGCTGACGTTCAGGCCCTTCACCTCGAGCAGCGGCTCCGCCATCAGACCGCCCGAATCCTCGGGTCGAGGAACGCGTAGAGGAAGTCCACGACCGCGCTGAAGACGACGATGAAGAACGCGCCGTAGAGTGTGACGCCCATGATCGGCGGCAGGTCGAGGTCGCCGACCGACTGCGCCGCGTACCACCCCACTCCCTTGAGGCTGAAGACGGTCTCCGTGAGGATCGCGCCGCCGCCGAGCACGGCGGCGAAGTCGAGTCCGAAGAGGCTGACGATCGGGATCAACGAGTTCCGCAGCACGTGCTTGAGCAGGACGCGGCGCGGCGCGACGCCCTTCGCGCGCGCTGTGCGCACGTAGTCCTCGTTCATCGTGTCGAGCATGTTCGAGCGCAGCACGCGGCCGTAGAAGCCGATGAAGAGCACCGAGAGGCAGAACCAGGGCAGGATCAGGTGGTAGGCCCATTGCACCGGATCGACCGTAAGGGGCACGTACTCGCCGTCCGGGAAGGGCGGATTGTTGGGTTTCTCGGCGAGGAAGTAGCGCATGACGATCCCGAGCCAGAAGACCGGCATCGAGATGCCGATCAAGGCAAAGGTCGTGATTAACCTGTCTGAGAATCTTCCGGCGGTCACCGCCGAGACGACGCCCACGGCAATTCCAAAGAAGAGCCAGATGATCCCGGCGCCGATACAGAGGGAGAAGGTTGCCGGAATCCCTTTCCTGATCTCCTTCGTGACGTCCTGGCGGTTCTGGAACGACGTCAGGATGTCGTACTCGCCGTGCGATCCTGGCAGGAAGCCGTTGGCGGCCTTCTCCATCATCTTCACGTACTGGATGTAGATCGGACGGTCGAAGCCCCATTTCTCGCGAATGTTCTGGACGTTCTCCCGCGTTGGGTTCTTGCCCGCCATGCGCGAGGCCGGGTCGCCGCCGGGGACAAGGATGAAGATGATGAAAACGAGCACGCTGACCGCGAAGAGGACGGCGATCATCCCGATGAACCGGCGAAGGATGAACGCGAGCATCAGCGGTCACCGCCCGTGCAGGTCATGCTCGCGAGCCGCGAAAAGCAAGGCGGCATAGGACGAAGGGAGCGTTCGTGGCCGGAGGCTACGGGCGCGACCGAGGACGACGGCCGCTGCAGTCTTGCAGCGACCTCGCTAGTGCGAGATGTGCGGGCGGGGACAGCCATCAATGCTCGATCCTCACCTTGGCGCGGGGATCGAGCGCATCACGCAGGCCATCGCCGAAGATGTTCAGCGAGAGCACCGTCAGCACGATCGCGATGCCAGGCACCAGCGTGAGCCATGGCGCGCTCACGATCTGCTCCTGGCCGGACGCGATTAGGTTTCCCCAGGAGGGATCCGGCAGACGCACCCCGGCACCGAGGAACGAGAGCCCCGCCTCGGTGAGGATGTTGCTGGCGATGATCAACGTGAAGAAGACGAGAACCGTCGAGGCGACGTTGGGGAGCAGATCCGAGAACATGATCCGCACGGGGCCCGCTCCCGAGCCGACCGCGGCCTCGACGAACTCCTTCTGCCGCAGCGAGAGCACCTGGCCTCGCACGGGCCGGCCGACGTATGGGATCAAGACATACGAGATCACCAGCGTCGGGATCCAGAGGCTTCCCGGTTCGATGTCGATCCCGAAATGATGAAAACCGTTGACCGAGAGCGCGCTGCCGAGCGCGATCGCGAGCAGCAGCACCGGGAAGGCCCAGATCAGATCGAAGAAGCGCGTGATGATCCAGTCGGCCCAGCCGCCGAAGTAGCCGGCGATGAGCGCGAGCAGGACCGCGAAAAACGTGCAGATGAATGCCGAGCCGATGCCGATCTTCAGAGAGTTCAGCCCGCCGTAGAGCAGCCGCACGGCCACGTCGCGGCCGAGGTTGTCGGAGCCGAGGACGAACCTCCCGTCGGCGTGCCACCAGGTCGGGCCGAGGATTTTCACCGCCCTGACGGTGAATTCGCCCGTCTTCGCGTCGTACGTGGCGCCGCCGGAGATCACCTGCGTGGGTTTCCCGCTGACGATCACCGTCTCCGCGCTGTGCGTCTCGTTCGGCCCGGTATGGGCGACCTGATGCGCGTAGACCGGTGCGAGGAAGCAGGCCGTCACGATCGCGACGAAGACGACGAGGGAGAAGAGGGCGAAGTAGTTACGCCGCAACCGCCGCCAGGCGAGGTACCAGGGGCTGCGACCGACGATCGCAACCTCGTGCTCCTCGGCCGCAAGGACCGCCGCAGGGTCGAGAGAGAGTTCGGTTGCGGGCTCGGCCATTTGCCTCGGTTTGCGGCGAGTCTAGTGAAGTGAGGGCGCCCGCAGGCGCCCTCACTTCGAGCCGTTTTCCTACCTCCCTACTTCCGGCACAGACGTGTCCAGTCGATGCCATACAGGAGCTGGATGTGGATGCAGCCCATCTTCTTGGTGAAGTACTCCGGGAAGACGCGGTTCGACCACGGCGCCCACGGAGCGTCCTTCATGATCGACCTCTCGACCGCGGCCCACCGTGTGTTCACGGCGTCGGTGAGAACCGGGGCCTTCTTGAGGCTCTCGATCGAGCTGTTGATCTTCTTGTTGCTGTAGTAGGCGTAGTTGTTGTTGTCCTGATCGACGATGCGGTTGCCGTTGAGCAGCACGTCGAACCAGTCGAGCGGATGCGGGTAGTCCTCGAGCCAGCGGGCCCAGCCCGTCTGTGCCTTCGTGTCCCGCTTGCCGATCGTCGTGTAGTAGGTCGCCCGCGGGAGCGTCGTCAGCTTGGCGTCGAGGCCGATGCTGTTCAGGACGCTCACGTAGTACTGAGCAGCCGTCAGAGCGTCGGAGACCTCACGCGTCCACACCGTGACGTTCGCGCCCTTGGCGCCCGCGGCGGTGATCATCTGCCGGGCCTTGGCGACGTTGTGGCTGTACAGCGTCAACTTCTTGTACGACGGATACGTCGGCGGAAGGACGTTCTGCGTCGGCTGACCGAGACCGCCCCAGACGAGCGTCTGCAGCGCCTTCCGGTCGATCGCGTAGTTGACCGCCTGGCGGACCTTCAGCTTGTTGAAGGGCGCCACGTTGACGTTCATCCAGAAGTAGTACGTGTTCGCGGTCTTGCGCAGGATCAGGTGGCCCCTGTTCTTTGCGCTGGCGATGCGGTCGGGCGGGATGGCGGCGTTCGAGTAGTCCGCCGAGCCGCTGACCACGCGCTGCGTCGCCGTGTTGGCGTCGCCGATCAGGCTGACCTCGACCCGGTTGGGGTTCCCGCGCGGAATGTTCTTCGTCGGCTTGAAGAACCGGTTCCGCAACATCGTGAACCCACGGTTGGGGTCGTACCCGACGATGCGGTACGGGCCCGAGGCCGGGATGTTCCCGTTGTGGATCGCGGGGGACGTCCCGGCGGGCACCGGCGCGGCGAAGAGCAGCGCCAGGATGGTCAGGAAGTCGCCTCGCGGCTTGGCCATCTTGATCGTGATCGTTCTCTTGGCGTTGTTCGCGGTGATGCCCGAGATGTCGCCACCGGCGGTCGGGTGTGCCGCGAACGCTTTTGCGCCCGCGATGTCGGTGTAGAAGCCGACGCCCTGGCCGGTCGCCAGAAAGCCGCGCTTGATTGCAAACTCGAAGTCCGAGGCCCTGATCGCCTGGCCGTTGGAGTACTTCAAGCCTTTGCGCAGCTTGAACTTGTAGAGCTTGCCGTTGGCCGAGATCGATGGCAGCGAGGCCGCCAGACCCGGTACGAGCTTGTAGCCCCCGGGGCCGTCGACGTGCCGATAGGTCAGCAGCGTCTCCCAGACGTTCCACATCGCCCACCAACTCTGGCCCGTGTATGCCTGCTGCGGGTCCAGATAGTCGATCGTGTCGAGCACCGCCTTCAGCGTCCCCACCGACTTGTGTGCCTGCTTCGGTGCCGCTTTCGTGCGGTTTGCCGCGACTCCGTACGCCGCGACCATGAGCGAGAACCCGGCGGCCAGAGCGAGAACGCTCAGGAGCCAGGTCCATCGTCGCTTACTAGTCATTGCACCTCCCAATCGCTAAACCCCGTCGCTTGCTGGGGCAATCTTCGCAAAGTGGAGACGTCCTGGCCAGTGTTCGGTTAGCTCGGCCTGATCCGCGGATCCAGGCGCGCATAGACGATGTCGACGAGCGCGCTCATGATCGAGATGAAGAACGCGCCGTAGATGACCGTCGCCATGATCACCGGGAGGTCGAGCTGCTGGAGCGCCTGGAACGTAAGGCGGCCCACGCCGGGAAGGCCGAAGACGACCTCGGTCAGGAGCGCGCCGCCGCCGACCAGGAAGCCGAAGTCGAGTCCGAAGAGCGAGACGAACGTGATCATCGAGTTGCGCAGCATGTGCTTCAGCAGGACGCGCCGGGGGGGCAGGCCCTTGGCCCTCGCGGTCCGGACGTAGTCCTCGTTCTGGATGTCGAGCAGGTTCGCCCGCAGCACGCGCGCGTAGAACCCGATGTAGAGCACCGAGAGTGTGATCCACGGGATGATCAAGTGCAAGAACCACTGCCACGGGTTCTCGGTGAACGGCGTGTAGCCAAGCGGCGGCACCCAGCTGAAGAGGAACGTGTCGTGCAGACGGTCCTGCGTGATCAGGTTCAGCACCTCGCCGAGCCAGAACACCGGCATCGAGATGCCGATCAGCGCAACGATCATCAATAACGGATCGACCACCGTGCCCTTGAACGTCACGGCGAGCAGGCCCATCGCGATGCTCATGACCACCCAGAGGACGGCTGCTCCGAGAACGAGCGAGAAGGTCACCGGAGCGGCGCTCGTAATCGCCGGGACGACCTTCAGCGCCTGGTTGCCGTACGAGACGAGGTCACGCGAGATGAAGAGGCGCTTCATCATCAAGCCGTAGCGCACGGGCAGCGGCCGGTCGAGCCCGAACTCGTGCTTGACCGCAGCGACCGTCTCCGGCGACGGGTTGCGACCCGCGAGACGGGCGCTCGGGTCGATGCCGGGGGTGGCGAAGAAGAGCAGGAACACGATCACCGTGATCGAGAAGAGCACAACCACGAGGCCGGCGAATCTCCTGATGATGAAGGCGAGCACGGCGGCTACTCCTTGACGCGCACCTTGGCGCGGGGGTCGAGGGCGTCGCGCACGCCGTCGCCGAGGACGTTCAGCGACAGCACCGTGAGGACGATCATGATCCCGGGCGCGATCGCCACCCACGGGCGTGTGTAGAGCAGGCCCTGGCCGTCCTCGATGACGGTGCCCCAGCTGGCCTGCGGCGGCTGCACACCGATCGAGAGGAACGACAACGCCGACTCGGTCAGCACCGTCGTCGCGATCATCAGCGGCAGCATCACGATTACCGTCGAGATCACGTTCGGCAGGATCTCGGCGAACATCAGGCGCAGGTTCGAGGCGCCCTGCGAGATCGACGCATCGACGTACTCCTTCTCGCGCACCGAGAGCACCTGGCCTCGCACCGGGCGGAAGACGTAAGGGATGTAGACGAGCGCGATGATCAGCGTCGGCACCCAGAGGCTCGAGGCCTCGATCTGGACGAAGCCGAAGTTGATTCCCTCCGGGGTAGTCAAGAGCACCGTGGCGATCGAGATCGCAAGCAGGTAGACGGGAAACGCCCAGATCAGGTCCATCACGCGCGACAGCGTCGCGTCGAGCCAACCGCGGAAGAAGCCCGCGAGCAGGGCGAGCACCAGCGCGATGAGACAGCAGATCACAGCCGAGCCGATGCCGATCGCCAGGGACGCCCGGCCGCCGTAGAGAACACGCGCTGCCACGTCCCGGCCCTGGTTATCGGCGCCCAAGAAGTAATTCGCCTGCCACGTCGGACCGATCGGCACCTCGCCGAGGCCGAGCTCGCCGCCTCCCTGCTGGATCACGTCGACCTCCTTCCCGTCGACGGTCGTCGTAGCCGAGATGTGCGAGTCGAAGGGATCAGTGTGGGCGATCCGGTTCGCATAGACCGGCGCGAGGAAGCTCACGACGACGATCAGCAGGAAGAGCGCGAGCGCGGCCAGCGCGATCCGGTCCCGTACAAGACGACGCCCGGCGATGCGCCAGGGGCTCCGACCGGAGATCTCCCTGGCGCTCTCGCCGGGCGCCAGACGTGCTTCGGGTTCCGGTTCCGGCTCATACGCGAACTCAGCCACGCGCCGTCCCCGTCGTGACTACTTCACCGACGCCTGGTCGAGGAGGAAGTACCACTGCGGGCTGAACTGGTAGCCCTTCACGCGCTCCGAGAGGACATCGATGTACTTCGGGTTGAACATCGAGACCCACGGCGCCTGGTCGGTGACATCCTTGTCCACCTGGGCCCAGAGCTCGTTCGCGGCGTCCGGATCGGTGATCCCGAGCTTGCCGGCCTTGTCCATGTTCGCCTGGATCCCCTTGTGGCAGAACTCGGCGATGTTCGGGCTCGAGTTCGAATTCGGGTGGAACGAGCCGCACCCGAGCAGGATGTTCAGGAAGTCCGAGGCGGCCGGGTAGTCCTGGTACCAGCTCGAAAACGCGAACTGCGTGTGGTTGCTCGAGTTCTGCGAGTACGGGTACTGGATGTCCGGCGACAACGCCTGCAGCGTTGCCTTGTAGCCCAGCTTGTTCAGGAGCCCGACGAAGTAGAGGCCGAGCGCCTTGTCCACGTCGTTCGTGGTCGTGTTCACCTTGACCGCCGCGCCCTTGGTGCCGGAGGCCTTGATCAGCTGCTGCGCCTTGGCCAAATCGGGGCCGGTCCACTTCTCAGTGCCGCCGCCCGTGGTGTACGGGCAGTACGGCTTGTAGCCCGGGAAGTTCGGCGGCAGGATCTGGCAGGTCGGGAGGGCGAGCTTGGGACCGCCGTAGATTTTTACGAGGGCGTTGCGGTCGGTCGCGTAGTTCACGCCCTGGCGCGCCTTGAGGTTGTCGAACGGCTTCTCCCTGACGTTGAAGGCGAAGTACCAGACAGCCGTCAGCGGGTTGACATGGACCCGGTCAGCGTACTTCGTGCTCAGCTCCGTCAGGCGATCGGCCGGAGGCTGATCGAACATCCAGTCGGCCTGGTTGTTCTCGACCGCGGTCACCTGGGCCTCGGGCGTGAGTCCGAACTTCTGCACGATCGTGTCCGGATTGCCGGCCGGCTGGGCGTCCTTCGACCACTCCTTGAAGAACGTGTTGCGTACGAGCTTGATCTGCTTGCTCGGCGCGTACTGAGCCCACTTGTAGGGGCCGGTGCCGGGCGGTGGGATGTCAACGTTCTTCGTGGCCGTGCTCGACGGCAGGATGAACGCGAACGGGACCGCGAGCTTGTCCAGGAACTCCGGATCGGCGATGGTCAGGTTGAACGTGACCTCGTTGCCGTTCACCTTGATGCCCTGGGAGAGGTCGCACGTCTTCGGCGTCTTGATGCACGCGTCGGCGCCCTGGATCACGTTGTACCAGGTACCTGCGTTGGGGCTGTTGCCGATCTTGAACAACCGCTCGAAGGTCGCCTTCACGTCGGCGCCGTCGAGCGTCGAGCCGTCGGAGAATTTGATCCCGGAGCGCAGCATGAAGGTCCAGGTCTTGCCGCCGTTCGTCGGCTCCGGAATCGACTCGGCGAGGTCCGGCACCTTCTTGGTGCCCGGCGCGCCGCTCAGGCGCCGAAAGGCGATCAGGCCGTCATGGGAGAGGATCAGCAGCTGCCACTCCTGCAGGGTGTAGTTCACCTGCGGGTCCGGCGAGCCCGAAGGAGCGGCATTCGCGACTGTGATCAGGTCGCCACCCTTCCCGCCTGCGCTCGTGCTCTTCGTAGTAGTGCTCTTCGACTCGCCACCACACCCTGCGGCGACAAGTGCCAGCGTGATTGCCACCAATGAGGAACCGATCAACCAGCGCTTCACCCGGACCATCTCCTTCCGGTCGACTCAAGGTCATCCGCTTCTATCTACGGACGCCGAGGAAGGGCCGGATGTTAGCGGCCTGGGTGCAGGCTGAGCGGCACTAGGAGCTAAGCGGCCGCGTACTGGAGCTCGCGCAGCGCGGCGAGCCGGGCCAGAGCCTGGCCTTCGAGCTGGCGCACCCGCTCGCGGGTCAGATCGAGCTCGTGGCCGATCGCTTCGAGCGTCCAGGGCTCACCCTCGAAGCCGAAGCGCAGCTCGAGGATCCGCCGCTCGCGCTCAGGAAGGGCGTCGAGTGCCCGTCGCACGCCCTGCCGGCGCAGCGACTCCTCGGCCTCCTCGAACGGATCGGCAGCCTCGCGGTCGGCGAACAGGTCGCCGAGCTCACCCTCGTCGTCCGCCCCGACGGTCTGGTTGAGCGAGACCGACGCCTGGGCGGCGCCGAGCGCCTCGTCGACGTGCTGGATCGGCAGTCCGGTTGCCTCGGCAAGCTCTTCCTTCGTCGCTTCGCGCCCCAGCTCGACCTCGAGCCGGCGCGCCGCGCGGCTGAGCTTCTGCTGGCGCTCGACAACGTGGACGGGCACGCGAATCGTCCGCGCGTGGTTGGCGACGGCCCGCTGCACTGACTGGCGAATCCACCAGGTCGCGTAGGTCGAGAATTTGTAGCCACGGCGCCAGTCGAACTTCTCGACGGCGCGGTTGAGCCCGAGCGTGCCTTCCTGGATCAGGTCGAGGAAGGGGACGCCGAGTCCGCGGTAGCCCTTGGCGATGGAGACGACGAGACGCAGGTTCGACTCGATCATCCGGCGCTTGGCGGTGAGGTCGCCGCGCTCGATCGCCTTCGCGAGCATGACTTCCTCGGCCGCGGTCAGCAGCTTGTGCCGGCCGATGTCGGCCAGGAAGAGCTGGAGGCTGTCGGCCGCGCCGACCAAAGCCTGCTGCTGGGCCTGCGCCGGCTCGGCGGCGGGCTCTGCCTTTTCGGGCTCTTCCGCGGGAGGCTCACGCACCTCGAGGCCGGTGGTCTCGAGCTCACGGGTCAGCTCTTCGACCTCGTCGTCGGCGAGGTCGTGCTCGAGGGCGAATGCCTCGAGCTCGGCGGGGAGGACGAAGCCGCGCTCTTCGGCGCCTTCCAGCAGCGCGCGCGCGGGTTCAGTCCCCAGTAGCTCCTGAAGTTGATTTTGGGTCAATTTCTCCTCTTGGGTCTTAGACGCGATTCCTGCCTCGATCTTTCGCACTGTAGGGCGATTGTCCTCGACTGGCCAGGGGAACGGCTCCCCGTGTGCGCTCGTTGGACGAAACGCGGTATTCGTTATTACTATTCCGCGACTGCGGCCTCTTTGGTTTCCTTCCGCGCGGGGAAGTCGAACTCCACCTTGCCTTCCTCGTTCAAGACGAGGCGCGCGCGAAAAGGTTTGCCGGCACGTGAGCGAAAGCCCGAGATGACTTCCTTGGTCTTGCCCTCCTCGATCAGCTGGCGGGCGATCTCGGGGGTCAGCGTGCGGCCGGCGACGCGCTTCCAGATCACGAAACCGCAGCCTGTCTCCTCGCGGCTCTTCCAGCTCGTGCACCCGTAGGCCTTGGAGTTTTCCTTGATGATCTCACCGGTCTCGGCGCCGCAGCGGGGGCACGGGCCGAGCTCGACGCGCTCCGGGCGCAGCTTCTCCTTGTCGAGCGCCGCGATCTGCTCGACGGTGGCCCGCGTGAAGTCCTCGATGTCCTTGATGAACCGCCCGCGGTCGTCGCTGCCCCGCTCGATGTCGGTCAGGCGCTTCTCCCAGTCGCCGGTCAGCTCCGGAGAGGTGAGTGGGTGCTCCTCGAGCATCGTGATCACCTGTAGGCCCTTCGGTGTCGGCGTCAAGTCCTTGCCCGCACGCTCGATGTACTCGCGGCGGATCAGCGTCTCGATCGTCTCCGCGCGGGTTGCCGGGGTGCCGAGGCCGCTTTCCTTCATCGCCTCGCGCAGCTCTTCGTCGTCGATCAGCTTGCCGGCGGTCTCCATTGCGGAGAGCAGCGTCGCCTCGGTGTAGCGGGGCGGCGGCTTGGTCTCCTTCGCCTCGACCTCGGCGGTGGCGCACTTCACGCTCTGGCCCTGCTCGAGCGGCGGCAGCTCCGCGCTCTCGTCCTCGGAGTCCTCGTCCTGTTGCCGGGCTTTCTTGTCCTCGTCTGACTCGAGCCCGTAGACGCCGCGCCAACCCGCCTCGAGCGTGATCTTGCCCCTGCTGCGGAAACGCTCCTCGTCGACGAGCGTGACGATGGTCGTCCGCGCGAAGCGGGCCGGCGGATGGAAGACGGCCAGGAAGCGGCGCGCGACGAGGTCGAAGACGCGGCGCTCATCGGGCGAGAAGCGGTCGAGCTCGTGCTCGACGTCGGTCGGGATGATCGCGTGGTGGTCGCTGACCTTCGAGTCGTTGACGACGCGACCTAGCGGCAGCTGCTGCAGGCCGAGCACGAAGCGCGCAGCCTCGGCGTAGTCGGGGATCGGCGCGAGGGTGGCGGCGGTCGGCTTGAGCTGCGCGACGAGGTCGCCGGAGAGCCAGCGGGAGCTCGTCCGCGGGTAGGTGATCGCCTTCTTGTCCTCGTAGAGCGACTGAGCAGCCTGGAGCGTTCTCCGCGCGGAGAACCCGTAGCGGCGGTTCGCGTCGCGCTGCAGCGAGGTGAGGTCGTAGAGGAGTGGCGCGCGCTCCGACTGCTCTTTGCGCTCCACCGACTCGACGACGCCGTCGGCGCCGGAAACTTTTGCCGCGATCTCATCGGCGCGCTTGCCGTCTTTGAGCCGTGTCTCGTCGCCCTCGAACCAGAGGCCTTCGTAACGCGGGTCAAACTGGGCGTGCACGAGCCAGTACGGCTCCGGGACGAAGGCCTGGATCTCGCGCTCGCGCTTGACCATCAGGGCCAGCGTCGGCGTCTGCACGCGGCCGAGCGAGACGACGCCGCCGACCCACGCGCGCCCGCGGATCGTGGCGGCGCGGGTCGCATTCATGCCGACAAGCCAGTCGGCCTCGGAGCGGGAGCGTGCAGCAGCCTCGAGCTGCGCCAGCTGCTCCCCGGGGCGGAGCTTCCCAAAGCCGTCCTTGATCGCCTGCCTGGTCATCGAGCTGATCCAGAGCCGCTCGACGGGCTTGCCGACGCCCGAGGTCTCGTAGATGTACGCGAAGATCAGCTCGCCCTCGCGACCGGCGTCGCACGCGTTCACGATCCGCGTCACGTCGTCGCGCTTGAGCAGCTTGTGGATCACCTTCAGCTGCTTCTCCGCCTTCTTGTCGCGCGCGTGTAGACGGAACACCTCCGGGAGGATCGGCAGGTCGGCCATTCGCCATTTCTTGAAGCGCTCGTCGTACTCCTCGGGGTTGATCAGCTCCACGAGATGGCCGACCGCGAAGGTGATCACCGTGTCGTCCGACTCCAAATAGGAATCGTGGTTTTCGAACTTTCCGGTGAGTGCATCGGCCAGGTCACGGGCGACCGACGGCTTCTCTGCGATCACGAGCGTCTTCACGCAGACCACCTTAGCGAACGCCCGAAACGGCACCGTAGCACCGAAAAGCGCGCCTTCGGCGCACGAAAATGTGACGATTGCGTGCCCAATGGTCTCACCGTTCTACCTATTCGTCGGCACGGTCAGTTGGCCTTTCGTGCGAGGTCTCTACCGGCTTCGCGTGCGCGGCCTCGAGCACCTGCCCGAGGGTGGGTTCGTGCTCGCGGCCAACCACACCTCAAACTTCGACCCGTGGCCGCTCGGGATCCCGCTCCTGCCCCACCGGCAGCTGCGCTTCATGGCGAAGTCGGAGCTCTTCAACCCGGTGCTGGCACCGTTGCTGCGGGCCGGAGGAGCCTTCAAGGTGCGGCGCGGCGAAGGCGACCTGGACGCGCTGCGCACCGCGGCCGAGCTCGCGAGGGAGGGTGAGATCGTGGTCATGTTCCCGGAAGGGACGCGCCAGAACAAGGGCCTGCGCAAGAAGCACAGCGCGCGGCCGCACACCGGCGCCGCGCGGATCGCCCTGGCCGCGGGGGTGCCGCTCGTGCCGGCGGCGATCAGCGGCACCGACCGCCTCAGCCGGCTCGGCCCTCTCGCGGTCACATACGGTGAGCCGATCGACCTCTCCGACCTCGCGGGCCTGGACGTGAAGACGGCCTCGGCCGAAGCGACCGAGCGGCTGATGGCGAAGATCGACGAGCTGAAGACCGCGGCGTGAGACCCCTCCTCGCGGTCGACGGTGACTCCTTCGCGCACCGCGCCTACCACGCGCTCCCGAAGAGCATCCGCCTGAACGCGGTCGTGGGCTTCGCCAACATGCTGCTGGGCCTCTGGGAGGCGGAGCAGCCCCGCGCCGTTCTCGTCGGCTGGGACAGCCTCGGCTCGCCGACCTACCGCAACAAGGCGTATGAGCCCTACCAGAGCGGGCGCGAGTTCGAGGAGTCGCTGCTCGAGCAGCTCGAGCTGTTGCCGCAGTTCTCCGCCGCTCTCGGCTTCGCGATCGCGAAGGCGCCCGGATACGAAGCGGACGACTTCCTGGCGGCCGCGGTCGCCTCGGAGGAGAAGCGCGGAGGCGAGACCCTGGTCGCCACCTCCGACCGCGATCTCTTCCAGCTCGCGGGCCCGCGCACGAGGATCCTCCAGCCGGTGCGCGGGGTCTCGGAGATCGCTCGCATCGGCCCGGATGAGGTGCGCGAGCGCTACGGCGTCGAGCCCGAGCAGGTGCCGGACTTCATCGCCCTGCGCGGCGACCCTTCGGACCGCCTCCCTGGTGCCTCCGGGGTCGGGCCGAAGAAGGCGGCAGCGGTGCTGCGGGAGCACGCGACGCTGGAGGACGCTCTGGCCGCCGGCCGCTTCGCTGCGGAGGCGGAGGATCTACGCCTCTACCGGCGAATAGCCGCGTTAGACGCCTCTGCCCCTCTCCCTCCCCTCGAAGACCAGAACCCCACGTGGGCAGAGGCGTCCTCCCTCACGCGAAGCTGGGGCTTGAACCAGCTCGCCGACCGGCTCGAACGCTTGGCCGGCTCACCCGAGGCGCGATCCAACTCGTAAGCCACCCATCTCTCGCAGAGCTCCACCCGACCGAGCCGCACGTCGAGAGCCGTGAGCGGCTCCTGGCCCTACTCGACGCCTTCGAGGTTGTCGAGGGGCGGCCCGCCTCGCGTGAACAAGTGGAGCGCTGCCACTCGCGGGAGTACGTCGAACGGCTCGAGGCAATCGACGGCATGGCGATGCTCGATCCGGACACGGTGGCCTCGGAGACGAGCTACGAGGCTGCGCTGCTCGCCGCGGGCTGCGCCCTCGCCGCGGTCGACCGCGAGGGTTTCGCGCTCGTGCGGCCCCCCGGGCATCACGCTCTGCCCGGGCGCGCGATGGGGTTCTGCCTGATCGACAACGTCGCGGTCGCGGCCCGCTACGCCCAGATCGAGCGCGAAATCGGGCGGGTGGCGATCGTCGACTGGGACGTCCATCACGGAAACGGCACGCAGGAGATCTTTTGGGACGACGGCTCCGTCTTCTTCGCGTCGATCCACCAATGGCCGTTCTACCCGGGGAGCGGCGGCCCCGGCGATGGGAACGAGACCACCGTGAATGTCCCGCTTCCCGGCGGCTCCGGCGACCAGGAGTATCTGCGAGCCTTCGACGAGGTCGTCGCGCCGGCCATGCGTGCGTTCGAGCCGGGGCTCGTGCTCGTGTCCGCAGGCTTCGACGCGCATGTCGACGACCCACTCGCGGGGATGCGCGTCACCGCCGACGGATTCCGCGAGCTGGCTCGAAGGTCGGCAGCCCTTGCCCCACGCGTCGCAGCGGTGCTCGAAGGCGGCTACGACCCGAGCACGTTGCCCGAGCTCGTCGGTGCCGCGCTCGAGGGGTTCCAGGAATGACAACGGCCGGCCAATGGGCCGGCCGCCTGCCACGGAAGCACAGAGTCATAGCGATCCGACACCCTTCCGGGTTGGTGTCGTGCCTAATATCGGTTTCTACCGAGGCCGTCGTGGGTGAATCCATCCCCACGGTGGGTGATCTACGCGGCGCGGGCCGTTGCGAGCGCGTCGAGCGCCTCGCGACGTGAGGAGACGCCGAGCTTGCGCAGCAAGCTCTTCACGTGAGAGCGCACGGTGTGCTCGGAGATGTACAGCCGCCCGGCGATCTGATCGGTGCCGAGGTGCTCGTCCAGCAGGAGCAACACCTCGAGCTCGCGCGCGCTCAGCGAGGAGGCGATTGCGTCCGGCACTCCGCGGCCGGACCCGCCTTCGCGAACCTGCTCGAGCAGTCGCCGCGCGATCTCGCCGGAGAGAGCCGCCTCACCGTTGCCCACGCCGCGCAGGAACTCTGCAATTCGCTCGGGCGGCTCGCTCTTGAGCAGATAACCGGCCGCGCCCCCGCGGATGGCGGCGAGCAGGCTCTCATCGGTGCCGGAGGCGGTGAGGACTACGACCTCCGTCTCTGGCGCAGCCTCGCGCAGGCGCGGCAGCGCTTCGAGCCCGCTCATGCCCGGCATCGACAGGTCGAGCAAGACAAGCTCGGGGCCGAGCTGGCCCGCCAGCTCGATCGCCTCGGCGCCATCGGAGGCCTCACCCACGATCGAGAAGCCGTGCTGGGCGAGCAAGGCGGCGAGAGCGTCGCGCGTAATGGGGTGGTCATCCACCAGCAGGATTCGCATGCGGGGCTTATCGGCAGGGCGCGGCCTGCCGATAAGGGTTTTGTGCGGCACGAGCACAAAGACGACTACCAGGCCTGGCTCTGGGGCGAAGTCCTCCTGATCGGGCTGCTCGGGGCTGCCCTGGCGCTTTTCGTCGCCTATCCGAGCCTCCGCAACACCTATTCGCTACCCCACGTCCGCCTCGTGCTGGATACGGCCGTGATGCTCGCCGCCGGCATGGTGGCGGTGCTCGCCGCGATTCGCTTCTCGGTGGACGGGCGCCGGCTCGACCTGCTCCTCTGCGGCGGCTTCACCGCGATCGCGGCGACGACGCTGGCGTTCGCAATCGCGCCCGTGCTCGGGAACGGGCCGCTGCACCGCACCGAGGCCTGGGCCGGGACCGGCGGCAAGCTCTTCGCGATGGCCCTGATCGCGGCGGCGCCGTTCTCGAAGCGGCGCACGAGAGCCCGCGGGCGACCGCTCGGCGAGATGCTGGTGGCGGTTGCGATCGTGCTCATACTCTCGTGGTCGGTGGCGCATCAAGCGGGCTCTTCCCTGCCGCCGCTCACCAATGCCGGCGGCGACCAGCCCTTCCTGCTGATGAGCTCGTTCGCCTCATTGGCGCTGCTCTCCCTGATCGCCATGGTCGGCTTCGGCCTTCGCTTCCGCTCACGCGGGAACGACCTCGACCGCTGGCTCTGCCTCGGCGCGACCCTCGCACTCTTCGCAGAGCTCCACTACGTCTTCACGCCGTTCCTTTCGAGCCGCTTCGTCTCGCAGGGCGACTTTCTGCGCGTGCTCTCCTACAGCGTCCTGCTGGTGGGTGTCTGGCGCGCGATCCGCTACGCCGAGTTCGGCCGGGCCGTCGCCGAGGAGCGCGCGCGTGTGGCGCGCGAGATCCACGATGGCCTGGCTCAGTACCTGTTCGCGGTCTCGACGCATGCGAGCGTGCTCGAGAGCGGAGCCACCGACCCCGCCAAGACGCTCGCCCAGCTCAAAGACGCGGCCGCCGCCGCGCAGCAGGAGGCCCGCTTCGCCGTGCTCGCGCTCTCGTCGGCGGGTGGCTC
>Ga0126307_10000838_pt1 | contig 20253 bp, 24 predicted proteins | sample Plot28_FD_89955 | JGI IMG/M metagenome (GOLD analysis project Ga0126307, IMG submission 89955) | Serpentine soil microbial communities from UC McLaughlin Reserve, CA, USA - Plot28 | ecosystem: Environmental > Terrestrial > Soil > Grasslands | place: USA: UC McLaughlin Reserve, Lake County... | reverse complement strand
GTTCAGCTCCTCGAGGTGGGGAGCCACGATGCGGCAGGGACCACACCACGGCGCCCAGAAGTCGACCAACACCGGCTCGGGCGACTCGAGCACCTCGGCCTGGAAGTTGTTGTCCGTCACCTCGTCGACTGCTGCCACTTGCGCTCCTCTCGGTTCTTCACTTCAGAAAGTATAGCTTCGGCCCCCCACGCGAAGCGCAGGCACCTTCCACACCGCTTCGAGCGCTATGCGCGCGGACATCTTCGACTGTCCTACCCGCCGGTCGCGAAAGACGATCGGAACCTCTACCACCCGGAAGCCGGCCTGCACGGCGCGGTAGGTCATCTCGATCTGAAAGCCGTACCCGTCGGCGGCGATGCCCTCGAGGTCGAGGCGCTCCAGCACCGAGCGGCGAAAGCACTTGAAGCCCCCGGTGAGGTCGCGCAGGTGCAGGCCTAGCAGCACCTGCGCGTACAGCGAGCCCCAGCGGCTGAGCGCCCGGCGCACCACGCCCCAGCGTTCCACGCCGCCGCCCGGCACGTAGCGCGAGCCGAGCACCAGATCCGCGTCATCGGCCGCCCTGACCAGGCGCGGCAGGTCGGCCGGGTCGTGTGAGAAGTCGCAGTCCATCTCGATGAGCCGCTCGGCGCCCTGATCCAGCGCGCGTTCGAAGCCCGCCAGGTAGGCGCGGCCCAGCCCCTGCTTGCCGGGGCGGTGCAGGACCTCGACCTTGTCGATCTCGGCGGCCAGCCGGTCGGCGATCCCGCCGGTCCCGTCGGGGGAGTTGTCGTCAACCACCAGGATGTGGTGCTCGGGCGAGGCCGCGGCGAGCCGCGGGAGTGCGGCGCGGACCATGTTCTCGAGGTTGTCGGCCTCGTTGTAGGTGGGGAGGATCAGCCAGGTGCCCGGCACGAAGCCGCTTACCCTAAGCCCCCGTGCGCAACGCGGAGATCGCCTCTCATTTCGACGAGCTCGCCAGCCTCTACGAGCTTGACGGAGCCTCGTCGTACCGGGTCGTGGCGTACCGGACCGCGGCGAAGAACATCCGCGACTCCGGCGCCTCGGTGGCCGAGATGGCGCGCCAGGGAAAGGCGGAGTCCCTGCCCGGCATCGGGAAGGCGATCGCCGACAAGATCGGCGCGCTGCTCGAGCAGGGGACCATCCCCTCGGCCGACAAGCTCAAGGAGCGCATCCCCCCCGGCCTGGTGGAGGTGACCCGCATCCCCGGCCTCGGGCCCAAGCGCGTGAAGGTGCTGCACGACCACCTCGGGATCGGGTCGCTCGAGGAACTCAAGGAGGCCGCGGCGGCCGGCGGCCTCGACGACGTGCCGGGCTTCGGCCCCAAGGCGCGCGACAACGTGCTCGCGGCGCTGGAGAAGGGACCCGAGGCGCCGCGGCTGCTGCTCGACCAGGCGCTGTCGGTGGGCAACGAGATCGTGGAGGGCCTGCGTGACGAGCCCGCCACCCTGCGGGTGGAGCTGGCCGGCAGCGCGCGGCGGCTGGCCGACACGGTCAAGGACCTGGACATCGTGGTGGCGGCCTCCGAGCCCGGAGCGGTGACGAAGGCGTTCACGAAGCTGCCCGCACTCGAGTCGGTGAACGTGGCGGGCGAGGCCGGCGCCAAGGGCCTGACCCACCACGGCCTGCCGGTGGACCTGCGCATCGTGCCGGAGGAGAGCTTCGGCAACCTGCTCCAGCACTTCACGGGCTCGGGCCGCCACAACGAGGCGCTGCGCACGGCGGCGGTCCGAAAGGGGCTGCACGTGAGCGAGTACGGGGTGCAGGACGACGAGAGCGGCACCACGCACGCCTTCGCCGACGAGAAGGAGGTCTACGCGCTGCTGGGCATGAGCTGGATCGACCCCGAGCTCCGCGAGGACCGCGGAGAGCTCGAGCGCGCGCGCGACCGCTCTCTGCCCCAGCTGCTTCAGCAGGGCGACCTCAAGGGCGACCTGCACTGCCACACCACCGCCTCCGACGGGCGCAACTCGATCCTCGAGATGGGCCGCGCCGCCCTGGAGCGCGGCTACGAGTACCTGGCCATCACCGACCACTCCGCCTCGCACGGCTTCGGCAACGACGTGCAGCCCGACGAGCTGCTGCGGCAGGTCGAGCGGATCGCCGAGGCCAACGAGCAGCTCGAAGGCATCACCCTGCTGGCGGGCACAGAGGTCAACGTGTTGACCGACGGCGCGCTGGACTACGCCGACGACGTGCTGGAGCGGCTCGACTGGATCGTGGCCAGCCTGCACACCTCCTTCCGCATGAAGGAAGAGGAGATGACCGCCCGCATGGTGGCGGCGATGGAGCACCCGCTGGTCGACGTCATCGGCCACCCCACCGGACGGCTGATCGGCCGCCGCGAGCCCTACGCGCTGGACGTGGACCGCGTGGTGGAGGTCGCCGCGCGCACGGGGACCTTCCTGGAGATCAACGCCAACCCCAACCGCCGCGACCTCCCCGACACCCTGGCCCGCGGCGCCGCGGAGGCCGGCGTGACGCTGACCGTCGACTCCGATGCGCACGGCGTGGACACGCTCCACAAGATCTGGTTCGGCGTGGCCACCGCCCGGCGCGCCTGGCTGACGCCCGAGCACGTGGCGAACACGCGCTCGTGGCCCGAGCTCGACCGGCTGCGCAAACGCGACAGCTCCGCCTCGTCGTAGCTCTGGGTCGGCTCGACGCGCCGCAGCCCGGGCGTGCGCACCAGTCGCGGCGCCGACAGCGGTGGCGTGCGGTCGAACCAGTACTGGATGCCGTCGCGCTCCTCGATCGCCTGCACGGCGCGGTGCTGGTTGCGGGCGGTCAGCGCCAGCAGGATGGCGTACCCGGTGGCGATGCCCGGCACCGGGGGCAGGAAGAAGCCCACGACGCCCGCCGCGATGGTGAACACCGCCAGCGGCCACATGCGGTTGAAGAGCACGGCGCCGGGTTCCAGCTCGGGCAGGCTGGTGGCCGTGCGCGCGGAGCTGAGCAGCCGCGAGATCCCCTCGCTGACCCGGCTGCCGCGCCCCAGGAAGAGCCCGATGGCCAGGGCGGCCAACCACCAGCCGGCGGCCAGCAGAGCGAGGACATAGTCGCTGTCGCGGTTGGCGCCGATGATGGTCACCACCGCCAGTGCCGTCGCGGCGCCCCCGCATAGCAGCACCGAGACGCGCAAGAACTCGCGGAAGCGCATCAGAGGGCCTCGAGCACGGAGACCACTCCGGCCACGCCGTCGACGGCGAGGTCGGCGCTGTCCACGATCGCCGTGGGGCCCTCGTCGGACCGGACGCCTACGCAGATGACGGTTTCCAGCAGCCCCTCGTCCCTCATGCGGCGCAGGGCGGCGAAGGCATCGAGGTCGGTGGCGTCGTCGCCGGCGTAGAGCGCCGCCGCGGGCCGCGCGCGCTCGCAGAGCGTGCGGACGGCCTGCCCCTTGTCCACCGGCACGGGCGGGCGGACCTCGAGCACCTTGCGTCCCCAGTGGGTCGCGAAGCCGGCCGACTCGGCCTCGGCGGCGAGGCCCTCGAGACGTGTGCGCGAGGCCTCCTCGTCGGGCGTCCCACGCCAGTGGAACGCCACGATCGGGCCCTTGTCCTCCATCCGCACGCGCAGCACCCGCAGCTCCGGGGTGTCCTGCTCGGCCGCGAAGCCGCGGACGCAATCCTCCCAGCTCGCGAAGGCGGCCAGGGTGGTGGCCTTGCTCGCGCCCGCCTCGAGCAGCTCGGCTCCGTGGGAGCCGGCGTAGGCGATGCTGCCGACACCCACCAGCCGGCGTGCCTCGGCGGCCGACCGCCCCGAGATGCAGGCCACCAGCTGGTAGCGCCGCGCCAGGCGGCCCAGCAGTTTCGAGGACTCCTCGCGTACGTGGGCGTTCTCCGCCCGCTCGACTATGGGCGCGAGAGTGCCGTCGATATCGAGCAGGATCGCGGCGCGGGCCGGGTCCCGTACCAGCGGCGCGATCCTGTCTGCTGTAGGGGCGGACACCGGCCGTAGTATGCCTCGCGATGTCACGCCGCCATCTTCGTCTCGCGGCGATCGGCACCACGGCGGGGGCGTTCAGCGCGCTCTTCGGGGTCGGGGGCGGCACGATCATCGTCCCCCTGCTGATCCTCTGGCTGGCCTACGAGGACCGCGAGGCCACGGGGACATCGCTGGCGGCGATCGTGGTGATCGCCGCGCTCGGGACGGCGGCACATGCGCTCTACGGCAACGTCGACCCGCTGGCGGGCGCGCTCGTCGGCGCTCCGGCGGTCGGCGGCGTGCTGGTCGGCACGGCCCTCCAGCAGAAGCTGCCCGACCGCTTCGTCTCGGGCGCGTTCGCGGTGCTGCTGGCGGTCTCGGCCGCGGTGCTCATCTTCTGATGGACGCCACGGATCTGATCGGGCTGCTGACGATCGGCTTCGCCGCCGGGGTGGTCAGCGGCCTCGTCGGGGTGGGAGGCGGGGTCCTGTTCGTGCCCGGGCTCGTGGTCTTCCTCGACGAGGTACAGGTCGAGGCTGAGGCGACGTCGCTGTTCGCGGTGGTCGTGGTCGCGGCGGTCGGCGCCTACCGCCAGCACGGCTACGGCAACCTCCGGCTGCGGGACGGCGTGATCGTCGGGATCCTCAGCCCGGTAGGCGTGGCGGTGGGAGCGGTGGTCGCGAACGAGCTGCCCGAGCGGGCCCTTCAGATCGCCTTTGCGGTGGTCCAGCTGTTCTTCGCCTACCGCCTCGCGCGGCGCGCATTGCGCGGGTCCGAGGAAGCGCCCGCACGCGGGTAGTCTTGCGCGCGTGACGATCCTCGACGTCCAGGAGGGGGAGAGCGCCGGCTTCGCGCACCTTGCGTTGCGCGGGGAGCTGGACCTCTCGACGGTGCCCAAGGTCGAGGAGGCTCTGAAGCGCATCGAGGAGGGGCAGCCGCCGGTGATCGTGCTCGATCTGGGCGGCCTGACCTTCCTCGACTCGACCGGCCTTCGCATGGTGGTCACCGCCGACCAGCGGGCCCGGGCAGAGGCCCGCCGCCTCGCCGTCGTGCGCGGCCCGGAGAGCGTGCAGCGGGTGTTCACCATCACGCGCCTGGACGAGCACCTCGACATGGTCGATGACGTGTCGGCCGTCGAGTCGGCGGGTAGCCCGGAAGGGTGAGCCGAACCGAGATGACCGCTCTGGTGGCGCGGGGCGAAGAGGTTGGCTGCGTCAACCTCTCGGAGTTCGACGAGCTCGTCCGTGCGCTGGAGCTGCCCGACGAAGAGGTGGAGGCGCTGCAGGCCGAGCTGGACCAGCTCGGCGTCGACCTGACCGACGACTGCGGCCGCGCGAACGTCCAGCCGACGACCTACCGCAACGACGAGGTAGCAGGCGCGACCACCGACGCACTCCAGCTGTTCCTCAACGAGGTCCGCCGCTACGACCTGCTGACCGCCGACGAGGAGGTCGAGCTGGCCAAGCGCATCGAGGCCGGCGACCTCGAAGCCAAGGAGCGCATGATCAACTCGAACCTGCGCCTGGTGGTCTCGATCGCCAAGAAGTACCAGGGCCAGGAGCTCTCGCTGCTCGACCTCATCCAGGAGGGGATCTTCGGGCTGATCCGCGCCGCGGAGAAGTTCGACCACCGCAAGGGCTTCAAATTCTCGACCTACGCGACCTTCTGGATCCGTCAGGCGATCCAGCGCGGCCTGGCCAACAAGGCGCGCACCATCCGCATCCCCGTCCACATCGGCCAGCGCGAGCGCAAGCTCGTCCGCGCGGAGCGCGAGCTGGCGGCTCAGCTGGGCCGCGACCCGACCGACGAGGAAGTCGCCGCCAAGGCGGAAATCCCACTCGAGGAGCTCCAAGAGGTCCGCGACGCCGCGCGCACGGTCACCTCGCTGGATCGCGGTGTCGGCGAGGAGGAGGACACCGCCCTGGGCGACCTGCTGCCCAGCGGCGAGCCCGAGCCCGAGGAGGAGGTGTCGGTCAGCCTCGCCCAGGCGACCCTGCGCGAGACGGTCGGCGACCTGCCCGAGCCCGAGCAGGGCGTTATCCGCCTGCGCTACGGCATCGACGGGGAGGATCCACAGCCGCTGCGCGAAACCGGCCGCCGTCTCGGCCTCTCGGCCGAGCGCGTGCGCCAGCTCGAGTCGCGGGCGCTGGAGCAGCTGGCCGCACGGCGTGAGATCTCGGCCCTCAGGGAGGTCGCGTGAAGAGGATCCTGGCCCTGGTCAGCGAGCCCGTCTCGGGCGAGGCGCTCAAGTCGGCGATCGGCAAGACCGAGGCCGAGCAGGCCGAGGTGTTCGTCGTCGCTCCGGCGCTGGACAAGAGCTACCGCTTCTGGCTCTCCGACCCCGATTCCGCCATCGACCGGGCCGAGGAGGTCCAGGAGGAGACCGTCGAGCGCATGGAGGAGGAGGGCATCGACGCCGCCGGCGAAACCGGCGAGTCCGATCCGCTGCTCGCCCTCCAGGACGCGCTGGCGACCTACGACGCCGACGAGATCGTGCTCTTCACCCACCCCGACGGCGAGCGTGGCTTCCTCGAGGACGGGATCGTGGAGCAGGCCGAGGAGCGCTTCACCCAGCCCGTGCGCCACATCGTCGTGGAGGCCTAGCCGGTCCCCCTCGGGCGGGCCGCCACGTCCACCGGGGTCTCCACGCTGGGCAGCGGCACGTCGGGCGTGCGCACGAGCAGGCCCGCGAGCACCAGCCGCGGCAGCACGGGCATGAAGCGCGACGGGCGGTCGGGGTCGGGCGGCAGGTTCTCCGTGTCCTCCAGGAGCGCCAGAACGGCCTCGCAGACCGGCGCCTCGGGCGCCTCGTCGCCCACCTCGCAGGCCAGAAGCGCCAGGTCGATGGCCTCGGTCGGGTGCACTCCCTGCAGGGCCTGCCCGGTGGCGTAGGTGAGGAAGGTCCACACCCGGTCGAGCAGCAGGTCGCGCCCGGGGGCCCCGTCCAGGGCGGGGCCGAGGTCCAGCGGCTCCTCCTGGGCCAGCAGGCGCTCCATCTGGCCGCCCGCCACCGTCCGCACGGCGTCTTCGTCCAGCCCGGCCTGCAGCGCCGAGCGCAGGCAGAGCACGGCGCCGAGGGAGGGGCTCCCGTAAGGGGCATCGGAGGCCAGCAGGACCTGACCGGGGGGCACGAGCGAGAACAGCGCCAGCAAGTCGCCGGCGCTCCACCACGAGGTGTCGAACATGAGGTTGGGAAGCTCGCGCGCCTCGCGCCAGATCCACGCCAGGTCGCAGATCCCGGCGTGGGCGAGGATCACGTTGGCCCCGGGGTGGGTGCGGCACAGCTCTACGACGTGGCGGCCCAGGGCGGGGATCCCGCGCCCGGCGTGCACGATCAGCGGCACCGAGCGCTCCTGGGCGAGGGCGACGACCGCCTCCACCGCGGGCTCGTCCATGGAGAACCGCTCGGCGCGCGGGTGAAGCTTCAGTCCCTTGGCGCCGGCGTCCAGCGAGCGCTTGCCCTCCGCCACCGGGTCCTGGCGGGGGTCCAGACGGGCGAAGGGAATCAGTCGCCCGCCGGAGCGCTCGGCCTCCTCGCGTACCCAGTCGTTGGCCGACGGGTAGCCATCGGGCTCGTGCATGGGGAACACCACGCTGCGGTTGCCGGCGACGCCGAGTGCCTCCAGCAACTGCTCGGGGGAACAGCGCACGCCGTCGGGGTCGTTGAACCCGATGTGGGTGTGCGCGTCGAGGACGTCCAGGCCCGGCAGGTCCTCGCGAAGGCGGTCGAGGAAAGGGGGCAGAGCCTGGTCGGAAAACACGGGCGAGCAGGCTATAGCCCGTTACGCCCGACGCGGGCCGGGGAACACGAGAGACGTGCCAGAGGTACGACAGCTGCGCCTGGGCGGGCCGGAGGCTCCTGGGGTGGCCCGCGAGTTCGTGTGCTCGGTGGCCGAGGAGGCCTACGACGACGCCGGCCTGACGGACTCCCTGCGCCTGGTCGTCAGCGAGGTCGTGACGAACAGCATCCGCCACGGCCAGGCCGGCGCGGACGGCTGCGTCGAGGTCAAGGTCAAGGCGAGCCGGGAGCGCCTGCGATTGGAGATCGTCGACGACGGGCCGGGCTTTTACCCGGACGCCAGGAGGGGACGCGCCGACGAGCCGGGCGGCTGGGGCCTGTTCCTGGTCGACAGCCTGGCCGACCGCTGGGGCGTAGACGGCTCGGAGGGCACCCGCGTCTGGCTCGAGATGAAGCTCGCGGCCTAGCTAGGGAAATCGCCGGGGCGGCCTAGCCGCCGTGGTCCTCCATCGCCTTCTGGAGGCGCTCGTCGAAGCCCGGCACGTCGCGCCGCAACGCGCGCACCTGGTCCTGCGTGAAGAAGATGGCCTTGACCTTGTCGGTGGCCACCACGTCGGCGTTGCGCAGGCCGCGCTTGAGCAGGCCCGCCTCGCCCACGACGTCGCCCTGCCGGAGCGTCGCGAGCTTCTCGTCGTGGCTGCGCACCTCCACGGTGCCCTCCTCGATCGCGATCAGCTGGTCCGAGGCGGCGTCCTGCTGGACCAGCTTCTCCCCCTCGTCGGCGGTCGTCTCGCGCGCCATGTCGGCGATGCGCGTTAGCGCCTCGTCGTCGAGCTCGGAGAAAAGGTCGATCTTCTTGAGGCGGCTGGTGTCCAACGGCTCCTCCCCTGGTCGTTGAGCGGCCAGCCTACGCCGCACAAATGTATTAGGGTGCCCTAACTATGACTTTCGCGGAGACGGTTCTACTCGGCGCCCTGGCGGGCTTCACAATCTACCTCGGCCTGCCCGTCGGGCGTTTGGGCAACATCAGCCGGCGCAGTCGCGTGGCGCTGGCCATGTTCGCCGTGGGGATCCTCGCCTTCCTGTTCGCCGACATCTTCGAGCACGGGCTGGGGATTCTCGAGGAGCCCTGGGAGGAGTGGGGCGAAGGCGGTGGCGAGGCGGGCGAGGCCCTCGGTTACCTCCTGCTCGTCGGCGGCGGGTTCGCGGCCGGAACCGGCGGCCTGGCGTTCCTGGAGCGCGTCATGCGCCCCGGAGACCCCGACCCGCCCCCGGTGGCCGGGGGCTCTGTGGACGTCCTGTCGGTAGAGGACGCCCAGCTGATCTCCCAGCACGGCGACACGGTGCGGTCTCATGCCCTGCGGGTCGGGATGACCGTGGCGGCCGCGATCGGCGTGCACAACTTCGCGGAGGGGCTGGCCATAGGCGTCTCCGCCAACGCCGGCGAGATTGGGCTCGCGACCGTCCTGATCGTCGGCTTCGCCCTTCACAACGCCACGGAGGGGTTCGGGATCGTCGGCCCCCTGGGCGAGGTCCGCCCCTCGTGGGCGTGGCTGGGGCTGGCCGGGCTGGTCGGCGGCGGACCTGTGCTCTTGGGGACGGTCGTCGGCTACTCCGTCGAGTCCGAGCCGCTGGAGCTGCTCTTCTACGGATTGGCGGGCGGAGCCGTGCTCTACGTGATCGGCGAGGTCTGGACGGGCGTCCGCCGCCTAGGCCACAAGCAGCTGGGTCTGTGGATGGTGGCGGCGGGCTTCGCGCTCGGCTTGCTCACCGACATGGTCGTCGCTTTCGGAGGCGGCTGAACGGAGTGACCCCCGTCCGGTCCGCCGGCGCGGGCGACGTCGAGGACATCGGACGCCTGCTCGACGCCTTCAACCGCGAGTACGACGACCCGACTCCCGGCGCACCGGCGCTGGCCGAGCGCTTCGCGCTGCTCCTCGAGGAGGACACCGACGTGCTCCTTGCCGGCGATGGTCCCGACGGCGTGGTCGTGCTCCGCTACCGCCGGTCGATCTGGACGCCGGGCCGCGAGTCCTACCTGGCCGAGCTCTACGTGACGCCGCCCATGCGCGGCAAGGGCCTGGGCCGGGCCCTCATGGAGCGTGCGATCGCGCTGGCGAAGGAGCGCGGTGCCGACGGCATGGACCTCAACACCAGCGTGGACGACAGGGCGGCGCGAAGCCTGTACGAGAGCCTGGGCTTCACCAACCGCGAGGGCGCCCCCGACGGGCCGTCGATGCTCTTCTACGAGCTCAACTGGTAGCGGAGGAGCGCAGGCCGGGCACCGGCCGGCCGAGCACCGCTCGCTTTACCCGGTTCGGAGGAGCGCAGGCCGGGGGCCGGCCGGGCGAGCACCGCTCGCTCTACGAGCTCAGCAGCTTCGTGAAGTACTTGCCGGCGTCGGTCATCCCGTGGCGGGCGTACAGCCGGTGCGCCAGCCGGCGAGCGTGGCCGGACTCCAGCGTCAGCTGCCAGCAGCCGCGCTCGCGGGCGATGCGCTCGGCCTCCTCCAGCAGGGCCCGCGCCGCGCCACGCCGCCGAGCCGACTCGGTGACGATCAGGTCGGGGATCCAGGCGTCGGGCGTGGGGTAATTGAGGCGGTCCCGGAGGTGCAGCGAGCAGAAGGCGATCACGCCGGCCTCGTCCTCGGCCACGAGATGGGTCGCCCGGTCGTCGCCCAGGTGGCGCTCGTATAGCGCACGAGCCGCCACCCGGGTCTCGTCGGTCACGCGCGCCCGGCCCAGCTCCTCGAGCAGGGCGGTGACCACCTCGAAGTCGCCCGCGCCGGCCGGCCTGACCCTCACCCCGGAAGGCCGTGCTCGAGCGCGCCCTTGACCTGGGCGTCGAGCGAGTTCAGCCGGGCCAGCGCCATCGCCTCGGGCGAGCGGAAGCGCCGCCCAGGCAGGTTGTCGGGCCCGTGATGGCCGAGCACGCAGTGCACGAGCGCCAGCAGGCGCTCGCGCGGGGCGCCAGATCCGCGCTCCAGCAGCATCTGCTGGCCCAGCGCCAGATGTCCCATCAGGGCGCCCTCCTCGCTCAGGGCGATCTCGGCGCCGAGGGTGAACTCCCGGGTCTTGCCGATGTCGTGCAGCAGGGCGGCGCAGATCAGCAGGTCCGAGTCCAGCCGGGGGTGCAGCACGCTGGTCTCCAGCGCCAGGGTGGCGACCGCCACGGTGTGCTCGAGCAGGCCGCCCAGGTAGGCGTGGTGGCCGTTGCGGGTGCAGGGCACGCGGCGCAGATCGGCACGGAAGCCCTCGTCCTCGAGGAAGGCGTCGAGCACGCCACGCAGCCGGCGATCGTAGACCTCGCGGCCGAGGTGTTCGAGGAAGCCGTCGAGCTCGTCCAGGTCGCGATAGGCGACGGGCAGGAAGTCGGCGGGGTCGACGCCACCGGGGTCGGCCCGCTTGACCGAGCGCAGGTCCACCACGAGCTGGTCGCGAAAGCGCTCGGCCCGACCCTCCACCTCCACCAGGTCGCCCTGCTCGAACTGGGCGGCCAGGAAGTCCGCTTCGCGGAAGGCGCGCCCCGGGACCGAGCCCGTGCGGTCGCGCAGCTCGAGCGCGAGGTAGGGAGAGCCGGTGCGGGCGGTCAGGCGGTCCTTGCGTGTGCAGGCGAAGACCCCGCGCAGCTCGGCTCCGGGGCGCAGCTCGGCGAGCGTCGGTCGGTGCTCGGCGGTGGCGGGCACACGACAATGTTGGGTCGGGCCTCGGACGATGGCGCGCATGCAGTGCTCCCGAACATTGATCGGCTGCGCTCCGCCGCATGTGGGTACGGTGGGAGGGCATGCCCGACCTTCGCTGGTCAGAGCGCCCCGACCTGAGGGCTCCGGTCCTCGTGTGTGCCTTCAAGGGGTGGAACGACGCCGGGGACGCAGCCACCGCCGCCGTCTCCTTCATGCACGACCACTTCGAGTCCTTCGAGGTGGCGAGCGTGGACCCCGAGGAGTTCTTCGATTTCACCGCCGTGCGCCCCACCGTAGAGCTGGACGACAACTCAGTGCGCAAGGTCGAGTGGCCCTCGAACTCTTTTTCCGCCGCGAGGGTTCCCGGGGCCGATGGCGACTTGGTCATGCTGCGCGGCGTTGAGCCCTCGCTGCGCTGGCGGCGCTTCTGCGACGCCGTCATCGAGGTTGCCCGTCAGACCGGCGCGCGAAGGGTGATCACGCTCGGCGCCCTGCTCGCCGACGTGCCCCACAGCCGCCCCGTGTCGCTCACCGGGCTCGCCTCAGACCAGCACCTGGTCACCGAGCTGGGCTTCGAGCCGACGAGCTACGAGGGTCCCACCGGCATCGTGGGCGTCCTGCACCGCGCCTGCTCCGACGCCGGGCTGCCCTCCGTCAGCCTGTGGGCGTCGGTGCCCCACTACGTCGCCGCCGCGCCCAACCCCAAGGTGGCGCTCGCGCTGGTCCGGGCCTTCGAGGGCGCCGCCGGCGTGGCCGTGGAGGCGGGCGAGCTGGAGACCGCCGCCGAGGACTACGAGCGCCAGGTGAGCGCCGCCGTGGCCAGCGACCCCGAGGTCAAGGCCTTCGTCGAGCGCCTGGAGTCGGCCGCCGACGAGGCGGAGCTCGAGGAGGACAACGAGGAGAAGATCCCCTCGGCCGACACCATCGCCCGGGACTTCCAGCGCTTCCTGCGCCAGCGCGGACCAGAGTCCGACTAGGTAGCCCACGAACACGAGGCCGGCGCGGGCAGCGTTCTTCCCCCGACCCCTAGCGCGCGAGCGGCATTGCGGTTAGCGTCGGATCACAGCTACAGGAGGGGACTCGCAATGGCAGACGAGGTGCAGATCCGGGGGTCGTCCTATCCCGGCAAGATTCGCCACCCGCTGGGGGTGATCGGGCTCTCGCTCATCACGCTCGGGATCTACGCGGTGGTCTGGTACTACAAGACGAACAAGGAGCTGGCCGAGATCGGCTCGGCCCACAACACCGACGAGCTGGGCGACAACCCCGTCAACTCGGTGCTCGCGATCACGCTCGGAGCGCTGATCCTGGTGCCTCCGTTCGTCTCGTACTTCAACTACACGAAGCGCGTCGCCGCGGCCGATCGGGTCACCGGGAGCCCCCACCAGGGGCTGGAGCCCGGGCTCATGTTCGTGCTCTGGATCTTCCTGGGTCCGGTGGCGATGTACCTGACCCAGACGAGCCTGAACCACTCGCTGGAGGCGCAGGCCGGGGGCCCGGCGGTCCTGGGGTCGCCTCAGCAGGCGCCGCAGGCTCAGCAGCCCGCGGCCGAGCCCGCCAAGACCCCGGAGGCCGGCTAGCGCTCGGCGGCCGGGCAGATGATCCGGTAGTCGCAGAAGGAGCAGATCTCGCGCGAGGGCCTGGGCTCGAAGTCCTGGGCCTGGATGCCCTCCGCGATCTCTCCCACGGTGTCGCGCACGCGTGAGAGCTCCTCCTCGGAGTGCTCGACCGGCACCTTCTCGCCGGTGAGCACGTACATGTAGGACTGCGCGGAGGTCTCCAGCCGCCACGACTCGCGCGCGCCCATCTGGTAGAGCGAGAGCTGCACGTCCTCACGTAGGTCGGCCTCGCTCTTGGCCTTGCCGGTCTTGTAGTCGATGAGCTCGTAGCTGCCGTCGGGATGGCGGTCGACGCGGTCCACGCGGCCGCGAAGCAGGTGCGGCCCCATGCGGAACGAGAAAGAGCGCTCGAACCACACCGGCTCGGCGTTGCTGGCCCGTTCGGTCTGCTCGTAGCGCTCCAGCGCCGCGACCGCGCGCTCGCGGAACTGGCGCTCGTCGTCGGAGTCGCCGAAGCCGTTGCGCCGCCAGGCAGCTTCGAACAGCTCCATCAGGTCGCCGCCGGCCTGGTGCCAGCGCTCCAGCACCTGGTGGATGGCGATGCCGAAGCGCTGGTGGATCGTGGGCTCCTGCGGGATCCGGAAGACCCGCGCGAACTTGTACTTGAGCGGGCAGAGCCGGTAGGTGTCGATGTCCGAGGCCGACAGCATCAGGCCCTCGCCGCGGCGCGGGATGAACGGGTCCAGCGAGGGCTCCGACCCCTCCGGGGCGGCCACCGGCCGCCGCTCGGCCTCGCGGGCGGCGTCGCGGAGCCAGTCGTCGAGTGCCGACGTGGCCAGCAGCTCGCGGGTTTCGGGGGTGGCCCCCTGGGCGAGCACCTCGTTGATCTCGGGAAGCGCGTCGGCCAAGTCCTGCCCCTCGCGTGCGCGGGAGATGAGCGCCGCCACCTTGAGCAGCTCCAGGTAGCGCGCCACCCCGCCGGCCACGTCCATGTAGGTGTCCAGCCGCAGCTCGGCCAGCCGGCCGCCCACCTCGGCCACCGTGTCGAGCAGCTCGTCGCGCATGAGGCGGAAGGTCGAGTGCAGGCCCTCGGCGGGGCCGAACAGCTCCTCGTTCATCACCTCCTCCTCGGCTTCGAGCGCCGCGCGGGCCGCGTCGACGAACGGAGAGGAGCGCACCGTGCCGTCGCCGCGCTCGGCATAGGAGAGGACCAGCGTCGCCCGCGCGCGCGTCATGGCTACGTGCAGCAGCCGGCGCATCTCGTCCTCGTGGGCCTTGCGGTCCTCGCCGGAGCGGACCGTCTCCGGCACCAGCTCGTCGGGCACGCCGTCGGAGCGCTTGCGCCAGGGTCCGGGCACCCGTCCCGCGCTCAGCCCGAGCACGAACACGTGGTCGAACTCCAGTCCCTTTGCGGCGTGCATCGTCATCACCCGCACGGCGGGCTCCGCGGTGGGGTCCGGCGCCTCCTCCTCGCGCAGGCCGGACTCGGCCACCGCGTCGAGGTAGCGGGTGAACTCGCGCGGCGTGGAGCCGGGCTCCCGGCGCATGTAGGCCGTGGCCAGCTCGGGCAGCTTGGCGATGTTGCGCAGGCGCTCCGCGGTGTCGGCCCGCCGCGCGAAGACCTGCTGGCGGCGCAGGCCGATGCGCTCGATCAGCCGCATCACGAAGGCGTCGGGGCGGCGGTCCTCGAAGGCGCTGGACGCCGAGCGGTAGAGCCGGAGGAAGGAGGTCGCGCGTTCGCGTCCCTCGGGCGAGAGCTGCGGCCCCTCCAGCCCGGCGGCAACCGCGCTGGGCATGTCGAGCTTGCGCCGGCGGGCGAGCTGGGTGAGCCGGGCGACGTCCACGGAGCGGAGCTCGATCGGCGGCCGCGAGAGGGCGCGCACGACCGCGCCGGAGTCCGTCGGGTCGGCCAGCAGGCGCAGCCAGGCCAGCACGTCGCGCACCTCCGCGCGCTGGAAGTAGGCCGCCGAGCCGCTGAGCCGGAAGGGCAGCGCGCGCTCCTCGAGCGCGGCGCCCACCGTGGCGCCCTCGTGGCGCACCGAGCGCACCAGCACCGCCACCTGGTCGGGGGCCACGCCCTCGCCGGTCACCAGCCGCTCGGCCTCGGCCGCAACCGCCTGGGCCTGCGCGCGCTCGGACTGGCAGCGCCAGAAGCGCACGTCGCCGCCGCCCTTTCCCTTGAGCTTCTTGTCGAGGCGCTCGGTCGGCTCGACCACCGCCCGCGCGGCGTCGAGGATGCGCTGCCCCGAGCGGTAGTTGCGTTCCAGCTTCACCGTCTTCGCCTCCGAAAACTCCTCGCGGAAGGCCTCGAGGTTCTTGCGCGAGGCGCCGCGGAAGCGGTAGATCGCCTGGTCGTCGTCGCCGACCACCGTGATGTTGCGGTGCTCCTCGGCGAGCAGCCCCAGCAGCATCCCCTGGGCGAAGTTCGTGTCCTGGTACTCGTCCACCAGCACGTGCCTGAAGCGCTCGCCCGCGCGGCGGCGCACGTGCGGGTGCTCGTGCAGCAGCGCGTAGGCGCGGCAGATCAGCTCGCCGAAGTCCAGCGCGCCCTGCTCGGCCAGCAGCTGGTCGTGGCCGGTGTAGACCCCGGCGAACTCCAGCTCGCGGCCCGCGTGGGCGCGCGCGGCGTCGTCGGCGCCCGCGCAGCGTTCGACCAGCTCCTCCGCGTAGGCGCGGAAGGCGTCGCAGCCGACCATCTCGTCCTTCAGCCGGTCGATGCGCGAGACGAAGCTCGCCAGCAACGGCGCCGGGTTGCCGCGGATCTCATGCCTGCGCAGGGTGAGCTCGGCCTGGCGGTCGAGCAGCAGCGCCAGGCGGTCGGCGGGCGTCACCGCCGTGAAGAAGGGGTCCAGGCCGGCCTCGAGCGCCTCGTCGGCCAGCAGCTGCGAGCAGAAGGAGTGGAAGGTGCCCACGTGCAGCTCCTCGTAGGGCACCTCGATCAGCGCCTCGAGGCGCTCGCGCATCTCGGCGGCGGCGGCGCTGGAGAACGTGAGGGCGAGCACCTCGTCGGCGGGCGTGCCCTGCTCGACGAGCCAGGCGAAGCGGCGCGTGAGGGTCCTGGTCTTGCCCGTGCCCGCGCCCGCGACGATCACGAGCGGCCCGCCCGGATGGGTGACGGCCGCCCGCTGCGCGCGGTTCAGGCCGTCGGACGCCGGGGGCACAGAGGCAGGGTAACCGCGAATGGCTCACCCCCAGCGTGGGTATGTTCGCCTGTCGTGCCCAGGCTCAGACGCTCAGACTGCTCGGGCCCCGGAATCACTCGCCGCCGCCGGGGGAAGGGCTTCCAGTACCTCCACGAGGACGGCCGCCCCGTGGGCGACCCCGAGGTCAAGCGGCGCCTCGAGGAGCTCGCGATCCCACCCGCCTGGGAGGACGTCTGGATCTGCCCCTATCCGATGGGTCACATCCAGGCCACGGGCACCGATGCTGCGGGGCGCAAGCAGTACCGCTACCACGAGCGCTGGCGCCACCGCCAGGACGCAGCGAAGTTCGACGAGATGCTCGACTTCGCCCGCTCCCTGCCCGACGTCCGCCGGCGCGTGGAGCGGGACATAGGGCGAGAGGACATGGACCGCGAGCGGGTCCTCGCCTGCGCTCTGCGCCTGCTCGACCGCGGCTTTTTCCGCATCGGCTCCGAGAGCTACGCCGAGGAGAACGAGACCTACGGCCTGGCGACGATGAAGAAGAGCCACGCGACGATCGACGGCGATCTGGTGACCTTCAACTACGAGGCGAAGGGCAAGCGGCGGAAGGTCCATGCGCTCGTGGACCCCGGTGTGGCCGAGGTGGTCGGCCGCCTCAAGCGCCGCCGCGGGGGGATCGACGAGCTGTTGGCCTACCGGGAGGGCCGGCGCTGGCGCGACGTCAAGTCCCAGGACATCAACGACTACCTCAAGGAGATCACCGGGGCGGACTTCACAGCGAAGGACTTCCGGACGTGGAGCGCCACCGTGCTGGCCGCCTGGTTCCTCGCCCTCGCGGGGACGAGGACCGCCTCGAAGACCTCACGCAAGCGGGTCCAGACGCAAGTGGTCAAGGAGGTCGCCAAGCACATGGGCAACACCGCGGCGGTGTGTCGCTCCTCCTACATCGATCCCCGAGTCTTCGACCGCCACGACGGCGGCCTGACGATCGAGGGGGCCACGGAGCTGCTGGAGGAGGTCGACGGCCACTGGCCGGAGATCCAGCCCACCGTCGAGGAGGCGACCATCCACCTCATCGAGGACACGCCGACCCTCGCCCGAGTGGCGTGAGCATGGCTAGCGGCGCCGCTCGGCCGGCCGGCGCTCGGCCCGCTCTCCGCTAGCTGCGCGTCTCGGGCCCGCTGGGGTCCGGCGTCGGCACGTCGGGTGCGCCGGGCCGGGGCTCGGTGGGTGGCGCCGGCTCCGGCACGGCGGGGCCGTCGGGCGGCTCCACCGGCGGGGCGTCCGGGCCGTCGGGCGGTATGTCGGGACCCGTGGGCGCGTCGGGCAACGGCGCGTCGGGCGCCGGGGTGCCCGGGACCTCGAGGGCCGGTGAGGCGGTCACGTCCTGCCCTCCTCCTCCAGTCGGGCCTCGGTCACCGGATCGGGCTTGTCGGCGTTCTGCAGCGTGCGGCCGACGAAGCCCATTACGAAGGCGCTCGCTACCGCCAGCGCCAGCAAGGCCACGATGAGGACCCACCAGGTCTCGAACGCGAGCACGCCGATGGCGCCGACCACGATGGCGGCCGCTCCCAGGAGAGCGATCATCAGCTTGGGAGCCCCCATGGGTTCGGGTTCCCCCGGGCCCGCGAGCCCGAAACCAGGCGGGCCTAGCGGCGGTAGCCGAAGGTGTTGACGCCCGTGCCGTGCGGCGAGGCGCGCACCACGCCGAGGCCCATCTCGCGGAAGTGCCGGTCGAGGACGTTGGCCCTGTGTCCGGGGCTGTTCATCCAGGCCCGCACGATGGCGCCAGGGGTGGCCAGGACGCCCGAGCCCCAAGCGATGTTCTCGCCGACCCACCAGGAGCGGGCGCGCCTCAGGTAGCCGGTACGCCTGATCCGCCGCCCGAGGGTCCCGCCCGACGGGGAGACGTGGGAGAAGTAATGCCGCCGGACCATGTCGCGCGCGTGGCGCACGGCGGCTCGCGACAGGCGGCCATTGAGCCTCAGCTTGCGCAGCCCTCGTGCGCCCCGCTCGCGGTTGAGCAGGCACGCCGTGGCCCTCACCGCGGTCTTGCGGGACACGCTGCTCGGGCTGGCCGAGGCGTTGGCGCACCGGCCCGCGGCTTCGGCGGCCGGGGCGGCCGGGGCCACCATGCAGGCCAGAAGGACGGACAGCAGCATGATGTGCGGGCGACGGAGGGTCATCCCCCTTCCCTTTCGCCGCTCCGCGGGGGGCCCGCGAGTCCGGCCCCGCCGCCCTGGACGCCTGTCCTAGTCGTTTGCCGCGGGCCCCCTCGGGGCACCTCGCAGACCATGGCCCGCGCAGCGATCCTCGACGTCGACGGCACCCTCGTCGACACCAACTTCCACCACGCGATCGCCTGGTACCGGGCGTTTCGCCAGCACGACGTCAAGCTCCCGGTTTGGCGCATCCACCGCGCGATCGGCATGGGCGGCGATCACATCGTCACCGAGCTCGCGGGCGAGGAGGCCGAGGAGGAGAAGGGCGAGGACATCCGCTCGGCCGAGAAGGCGCTCTACATGGCACTGATCGAGGAAGTGGAGCCGCTCGCCGGGGCGCGCGAGCTGATCGAGGACCTCAAGGCGCGGGACAAGGCGGTGGTGCTCGCCAGCTCCGCAAAGCCGGACGAGGTCGAGCACTACCTCGATCTGCTCGACGCCCGCGAGCTGACCGATGGCTGGACGACGGCCGGCGACGTCGACGCCACCAAGCCGGAGCCCGACCTCGTGGAGGCGGCGCTTGAGAAGGCGGACACCGACGACGCGGTGCTAGTCGGCGACTCGACCTGGGACATCGAGTCGGCCAAGCGCGCCGGGATCGAGACGGTCGCGGTGCTGACCGGCGGCTTCGGCGAGGACGAGCTGCGCCAGACCGGCGCGGCGCAGGTCCACCGCTCGATCGAGGAGCTGCGGCAGGACCTGGACGGCTCGCCGCTGGCTTAGCATCGCCGACATGGCCGACAAGCTCGGCAGCTACAAGCAGAAGCGCGACTTCGAAGAGACGCCCGAGCCCGCGGGCGACGAGTCCGCGGAGGAGGGTGCTCGCTTCGTCATCCAGCAGCACGACGCGCGCCGCCTGCACTGGGACCTGCGCCTCGAGCGCGAAGGCGTGCTCGCTTCCTGGGCCCTGCCGCGCGGGGTGCCCAACCATCCCGACGAGAACCGGCTGGCGGTGCGTACCGAGGACCACCCGCTCGAGTACCTCGACTTCCACGGCGAGATCCCCAAGGGCTCCTACGGCGCGGGCACGATGGAGATCTGGGACCGCGGCACCTACAGCTGCGAGAAGTTCCGCGACAACGAGGTCATCGTGGTGCTGACCGGCGAGCGCGTGCAGGGCCGCTACGCCCTCATCCACACCCGCGACAAGGACTGGCTGATCCACCGCATGGACCCGCCGGCCGACCCGGCGGCCGAGCCCATGCCAAAGCGCATCGAGCCGATGAGGGCCCGCTCGGGCAAGCTGCCGCGCGACGAAGAGAACTGGGGCTACGAGGTCAAGTGGGACGGCGTGCGCGCGGTGGTGCACCTGGACGGGGGCCACGTCGAGGCCTTCGGCCGCTCGGGGGCGGACTTCACCTCCCGCTACCCCGAGCTGCGCGAGCTGGGCCGGGCCGTCGGCTCGCAGCGCATGATCCTCGACGGCGAGATCGTCGCCTTCGACGAGGGGGGGCGGCCGAGCTTCCAGGGCCTGCAGTCGCGCATGCACCTGGCCTCGGATTCCGCGGTGCGCCGCAAGGTGCGCGAGGTCCCGGTGACCTACGTGATCTTCGACCTGCTCTGGCTCGACGGGCACCCCACTCTCGCGCTGGGCTACCAGGACCGCCGCAGCCTGCTGGAGTCCCTCGAGCTCGAGGGCCCGCGCTGGCGGACTCCGGCCTACCGCGCGGGCGACGGCGCCGCCCTGCTGGAGGCCACTAAGGGCCAGGGCATCGAGGGGATCATGGCCAAGCGCCTCGACTGTCCCTACGAGCCGGGCAAGCGCGCCTCCGGCTGGGTTAAGGTCAAGAACACGGCGAGCCAGGAGCTCGTGATCGGCGGCTGGACCCCGGGGGAAGGCGGGCGCAGCCAGCACCTGGGCGCGCTGTGCGTGGGCGTGCACGACGACGAGGGCCGGCTCGTGTACGCCGGCAAGGTTGGCACCGGCTTCACCGAGGCCACGCTCGGCCTGCTCAAGCGCGAGCTCGAGCCCCTGCGGCGCGAC
>Ga0126307_10000837_pt1 | contig 20275 bp, 23 predicted proteins | sample Plot28_FD_89955 | JGI IMG/M metagenome (GOLD analysis project Ga0126307, IMG submission 89955) | Serpentine soil microbial communities from UC McLaughlin Reserve, CA, USA - Plot28 | ecosystem: Environmental > Terrestrial > Soil > Grasslands | place: USA: UC McLaughlin Reserve, Lake County... | reverse complement strand
GGTAATCCTTCCGCCTTTCAATACTCTACAATGTCCAATATTTTTATCTCCAACCATGAAAGTAATTATCTAATTAATACTAAAAACCGTTAAGTTAACAGAGCCGATAATAAATAAAGTATCTAGATAATATAATAAAGAAAATAAGAAAGGAAGGAAAGAAATTATTAAACTGATTATAAAGATAAGAAATACGATCTAATTTAAATTAAAATATCTATAAATTAGTAAGTCGCAAAAAAATTTTATTGCCCAAACGGAGAGGGCAATTGTGTACCAACTACTATATCAGAAGGATTAGGATCAACATCATCTCCTGGTTCAGCAGTCACATAAAATATTGTATAAGTATATGGATTTACCATTGTTTGATTAACAGTAAGAGTATTACTTTCATCAAATTTGCCTAGACTCAAATGATAACCTGATCCACCTTTATCTTCAAACCATCCTTCATATACGTCTTCACCTGCTGGTGGTTCAAACATTTTAGCATTCAAGGCAATTGTACCATTGCGATCTGATATCTCTAATGTACCTTTAGTATCTCCATCATATTTTTCTCCTCCAGAAGCTGGTTCCTTTAATTCTATATCTAACATTTGTGCGAAAGATATTTGAGGAAATTGAAGAGAAAGAGAAATCAAGCTACCCAATACAATTAAAAAAGTAAATGCATTTTTATTCATTTCCATATTTTTCATTAAATTATAATAAATATATTTACTTTATTAATAGTTTCTTTTACTAAACAATTTAGAGTTACTAATTTCGCAAAATCTAATGATTCTCCTTTACTCTTTCTATTACTTTTCTTTAGCTTTAGTATTTAATCATCTTTTCCTATTGAATACTTTAACCATATCAAAAAGTAAAAAAAATCAATTATGTTGTAGCTAAATTGATTTCTTTACCTAGAATATTTTATTAGTCAACAGATTCTCTTGAAGGTAATTCATGATTACATACTTTCAACTATATAATTAAATAATGTTTGTATATATTATCCTTGTACTGAAGTTATAGGAGTATTATTAAAGTAATCAATATATTCTTGTTCACTATTAAAGAAATTTTTTCATTTACTTCATAATACTGGTTAACTTTATCTATTTTTAGATGTTCATCTTTCTTTTAGAAGTTTTAAATTTCACATTATTATTTGATTCTAAAAAATAAAAATAATAAATAATTTTGAAAAGATATTCTAAAATACAATTGAGTTAGAAATAACTGTGAATATTTATATTATTTCTTTTTATAGAACTATACTGGATAGAGAGAAATTTTTTTTTGTCTATTATCATATATATAATAATAGTTTTATTCATCAATGATTGAACTTACAATAGACCATCTTTCAAAAGATCACTTAACTTTTGATAATGATATGTGTTATTTTCATAAATATTATAAATTTATTCTTCTCTATATGTCTCTGAGTCTTTTTCTGTTATTTGAAATAATACATTCTCATCACGAAATCGTTCTACTAAATTCTTTGGAATGATGAATTTATCTTTCTCCCCATTAGGCTTTTCTGTAATTATAGAATTAAATGTAATTTCTTTGACTTCACCCAGATCAGTATTATCAATACCTTTGGCTTCTTTTTTAATAAGATTTTCTTGTTTTAAAAATCCACCGTAGTTATCTCTCATGCTAGATATAGTTCAATATGGTATTTAGGAAATTTCTGCAAAACTAATATAAAAATGATTAGTAAGTATCAATTATAGTTATTATGTTTTTGTATTATTTCTCTTTTTCAATATATGTCATACCATATATTGAAATAATTATTACTTTGGTTACTTTTATAATTTAGATTTTATAAATAAAAGAATAACGATGTATATACAATTATTAGAATTTTTTAATAAATATATTTTCAATACAATTCTAAAAAAATTTTAAAAAATAAAATCTCGTATTTTTAACATATTTACCATATTATTTTTTTATATTTTAATATGGAGTACCTTTGGCTCTTTGATTTTTGAAGGCTTCTATATACCATTCAAATTCTTCAATAAATCTTATAACTCGTTTCCCATAACCTTGATCTCTTAGATCACCATTATCATCAAATACCTCCTGAACTTTTGATATTGAAAATGATGAAGAAATTGAAGGAGCACCTAGTTCTGCAAATATTAATCTAAGACTTTGTACAGCATTAACACCACCGAATCCACCAACAGAATAAGATACAATAGCAGAAGGCTTAAAATAATATTCTTCAAGAAAATAATCAAGAGTATTTTTCATTGCTGCAGATGTGCTATGATTATATTCTGGAGTAACAGGCATATAACCATCTGCTTCGACAATTTGGTTTTTCAACTCTATTAACTTTGGTGATGGATTTAAAATTTCCTTATACATTTTATCTAGTAAAGGCAAGTCAAGTCCAAGAGGATCGATGAAATAAACAATATGTCCTCGCTCTTTTAATTTTTCTTCCATCCAACGAGCAACTTTTATACCTTGACGATTTTGTCTTACTGATCCAACTATAACAGCAATTTTAGCCAAGTTTTAACCTCTTTTAATTATAACATTCTTTTTCTTTTTAAATTTTTGTATAAAAATATAATAATTGAATTAAAAATGAAAAAAACTAATTGCAATAATTTATAATATTAATTTTCTATCATATGTTAGGAAATGGATTTTAGTAATTGGTCACATACCTATGTTTATCAATATTATTTATTTCTCTGTTCAGCTGTTTTTTAATAGTTCATTTCAAGAATTATAAATAATAGTAAAACTTAAAATTATTTCTTTATTAGAGAATATATCCATCTTTTTTCAACATAAGTGCATATATAAAATAATCTTTTATTCTGATATATGAATTCATATTAAAAATATTAGAAAATGATAACAGGACCGTTAATACCACATTATTTAAATAATTTACAGGCAATAAAGAATTATTAGAATATAGTTAATATATGTGTATTAAAATGTAAAACATAAAGATGGAGAGTATACTGAAAATTAATGAATACTTTTACCATCTATATGTTATTGAAGATTAAAGCTCAGTAAAATGTTATTGTTAGCAAACAAAATATAAAATAAAGTTATATTTTATATCAAATGCTAAGTCTCCATAAAATGGTTTCATATTAATTGTGTTATATCTTGAAGTGGCCGTAGTCTTATTCTGATTTCAACATAAGAAAACCATCCTGCTAGATTTAAGTAAAAAAATTACAAAAGAAGAAAGATAACTTAATAATTATAATAACTTGCTTAATTTAACTTCAATTTTTAATTTCATCTCCATTTATCCTTTGCAAAATAAATTTTTCTCCACAAAAAGGACAATATTTGAACCCTTTTTTATCATCACCTAATTTTGTGTGTCCTATGCTATTAACAATAATAAATATAACATTAGGTTCTTTCATAACTTCAATATGATCATAATCGTAATATTCTGGATCCTCTAAATCAATCAAAAAGGTGTCTTCTAAATCATTACAACAATAACCAAGTTTATTATATACTATAAAACTTGTATATCCAGCATGAGTTTCAATACTAGAATTAGTTTTTTCATCTATTTCTAATTCAGAAGTTGGCTCTAAATCGTAATATATTTTCATATCTAGTGTTCTCTCAATTAAGTGAAAATATAGTTATAAATTCATTTAGATTCTAAAATTATGCTAATAGTTTACCTATTAAATATTATTTATAGATTAAAAATTTACTTAATGAGAATTATATGATGTTTAAGCTTTTTTTTTGATGTTATAATATCAATTTTACAACTATACAGGTGGCATCTAATAGAATTTCAGATTCAAACTTACCTTTGCTTTTAACAATATATGAATTAAACAATAGAAAGTTATAAGGTAAATTAGATATTATTGAGTATTAATACAGATAATATATTATCGATCTTCTGCTGCAATAAAAGATCCATCTCCTAATTTCTTTTTATTTCCTTTTTTAATATTATTACTCTTTGTTAATGGCTGTGTCATTGTCAAAGCATTTGGTCCCTTTAGTGGCTTGGTTTCTAAATTTTTGATAGTAGATGATGATAATGTAACTTTTTGAACTTTTTCCTTAATTGGAACTATTTCATTTTCTTCTTTTCCTATTCTAGAAGAAATTTTTGAATTGTTTTTTTTTAGTTTTTTATTATTCATATCTAAATAATATATTATCTTTATATTATTATTTTCGAAATATGATATCATCATATTTTCTAATAAATGTCAATATCCCATTATTCACCAACAATATTCAAGATTAATTATAAATTAACTTGTACCTTTCCTCATAATAATAAATATTAAGCAGGCAGATAGGCAACAATATATTCTATATATATCACATATTTAAATTGTATTTGATTTTAAATTATTATATATATACATGACAAGAAAGGATTGAATTTTTTTTATTATAAATTTTAATACTTTCCATTCTCTACTATCATATACAATTTCTAAATAATAATAATTATAAACTGTTCTCTGAATTTCTAATTCTTAAAAAATATCTTTGGGATCAAAAAGGATAATTTGTTATTTACTTATCCAAATAGATTTATTCTTGGTAATGGAAATTTTGAAAGATCCTCCATTTTCATAATTTACCAAATTTTTTTCAAATTCTTCATAGAAACCTAGATTAAAGCAAGCAGAAGGATCTTGATCTAAATCGCAACGTTTTTTCATTATTGAGTATTCCTCTTGAAGTTTCTCTAACCATAATTCTACTATTTCGGGATTAGCATTGAGAATTGTTTCTACTATATCAGCAGAATAGAGGGCAATCCTGTATAAAAGTGGTTTATTTGGTATTATTTCATAGCCTTTTAAAACCAAACCGTTTGTTGGATCCCTCAAGTCCTGACTCATATATATGAATTGTATAATTGGAATATTTAAATTATTATTCTTGCATCATCAGAATAAAAGTATGTAATATTTCGTAGTTTTTAAGAAACTTCTTAAAAAACTTTATCTTTTATAATGAATAACGATAACTTTTTTATTTCTATAAAAGTAATGATTTATGTTAATAAGAGTATTATAACTACAATTATAATTGAAAACATCAAATCATCAACAAAAGATTAGTAGAACAAAATTTCCTATGTCATAGATAAGAGTAATCTTGGATTAATATAATGTAATATCTATTTGGCTTTCAATCCAAAGTCTTAAACAAAGTAGTTTAACTCCTCTTACTGAATTAAATAATAATGTTTATTATTTGAAAGGAAATGCTAATACTGTTATTGTTTAACTAAAACTTCAGAATTTAATAGATAATCTATGCAAATATCTTTATATTAAAGAAATGTCTTCTATTTTAATGTGGCTTCTAGCAATTCAACAGTCATTTGTAATACTTGCAATAAAGAAGTAGATGTGACTAATATACAGAATGGAATTAATTATGATGAGTATTATCTAAGCTGTGGTCATATACAAAATATTAATAAGCAAATGATAGGAGATATTATTAAGGATAAACAGTCCACATGTAATATTTGTGGCTTGACAGCTCGTTCAATTCAAGAACTCGAGGAACATCAATATCATGCACATAATATTACTAAAGAGAAAAACAATAAAAGATCATTTGAACAAAATATTGATCCATTTCCTTGAGAGAATAAGGATAATAATGAAATTACTTTTATTAAATTGTTATAAAACTTACTCTTCATTAATATTAGAATTGTTAACCAATTAGTCAATGAATAATATTTATTAACCTAAATTTTTATATCAACAAAATTCTATAGCTTCTTTTATTTTTAAATTAGTAATTAAATAATTAAGTATAATTATGGAGATTTGTTGATTTAATTCCAATACTTGTTTAGTAATTATTTTTAAGCACTTATTAGTGCAATAATCAGTAGTTGAATCTATAATAGACATAAGAAAACTTTTTGACATAACAAGATAAATCCCTATCGTATACACATGAAATAGAAAGAAAAGATAAGCAAATTTTAAAGACAATTCAAACATTTTAACATTTTAATGAAGAACTATTAGGAAGTCTTTTCTCATTAGAACCAAAAATGGATTCAATATTACAAAGAATAAACATTCTGTTTTTTTTAATTATAGTTAATAGATACTTATTAAATTAAAAAAAAGTAAAAGAATTAACCCTTATTTCAAATTATTTTTTTTAATTTTCTTCTTTTTCTTCATCTATAACTTTTGTTTCATGCCCCTCTCCTATGGGTAATGGGTTTTCTGGTTGTTTTTCTTCAATCAGTAATTTCTTTTTCTTTTCTTCTTCTTCCTTATTCTTTTTAACCTCCTCATCTTCTGCTTTAGACATAATATTAGTACTTTTAATGTAATATTGAATAAAAAGGATTTTGGCTAATGATGTATAGAATGAATTCATTAAGATATATGCAGCATCTACAGATTTACCTTATATTTTATCAGTAGGTGTTGTTCGTATTAGATAAAGAGGTTATTTCTCCCTGTTTTTAATTTTGTATTTTTACGATTCGGTCTAAAATATTCTTAAAGTGTTCAGTTTCCAAATAATTCAAAATTTCGTTTGCCATTTTATAGTTAATATCCAGTAAAAGACCCTCTTTAATTCTACTCCCTTGCAACTTTTCTGTTAACTCTTGTAAAATTTTATGATCTTCATTATTTGGATCTTTTGTAGTCATAAAGGTCTCTGAAACAAGTTCTAATTGTACTAATTTGTTCGATTTATATGCATACATAATGGTATCTAAATGGTCATGAGTATATGCTTTATCATAAACAGCAGCAATGAAAGCACAAAAATTACGAATAAATTGTCTTTGAATTGCACTTAATTTTACTTCATCTTCTAAAATTAATCCTTTCATTAGAGCCATATTTTTGCGCATAAGAGGAGAATGTATTCTATTTACAATATCCATCCAATTATCACTTGACATGATCTAATAGAATAGAAAAAGTTCTAATTAACTTTATCCAATAAGATTAAACATTTTCACTGTTCTTAAGAAAACCGATTTTCATATATCATTTTAACATTGTAGATATGATTAAATCAGTTTTTCATATTTAAGATTTTAAAGTTGTGGAATTAAAAATAAGCATATTTAGATTAAAGGTGGAAAATAATAAATATTAACGCAAACATGAAAATCGAATTATGTGTATATTTCAAGGTTATGTTAAGATCCTTATATTCTAGATGCCAAGATGATTATATTATTTATCAATCTGGCCATCTTTACAATATTCGTGATTTATATTCTTCTTTCTATCTATATCAATATACAACAAAATCAAATATATCTTGATTTAATTTTGTCATTTATTATTACATTCTTTACTTAAAGTGAATGGATGTGTTAAAAAAGAGTGATGTATTTCACCATATAATATAATCTAGCAACAAAGAACTGATGCTATTCTTTTATTATTTTGTATTTTCAGAAATATAAAAAATTAATAAGTAAATTTACTTTCCTATATCTTGTAATTTTTCACCAATACTTCCAGCGAGGTCCTTTGCTCCTTCAGTAATCTTGGATCCTACATCACTAGCACCTTGTTGCATACCTTCACCTGTTTGGTTAGCTGATTGTCCTGCATTTCCAATAGCTTGGTTTGCTCCATCGGATTGTGAAAATCCAGAAACAACTAATGTTCCAAAAGTAAGAACAGTGGCAATGAAAGCCGGCACTATTATAAACAACTTATTGTGTATCAATTTGTTGTTTCTATAAATAGGATTATTTATAAAAATTTTTCATAACAACTTACTAGTAAAAAAAGATTATTAATATTCCTATAACATTGCGTAAACCATCGAAGAAGGTATTAATAAACAACGATAAGAAAAGCATATTACCTAAATTTTAAGAGGGGTATTAATGCTCAAACTCTTAAATTTTTATGGTTTTTTGTTCTATAATTGCTGAACAATTGCGTGATATAAGAGAAGATATAAATGGTTCATAAATTTGGTATTTATAACCATTACTAAAAGATCTTTTTACTTAGGATTAAATAGTACTTAATCAATATTGAATATATGATTTTTAATAGAAGACTAGGAAACATAGGAAATATTCCACCAAATATGATAGATTTTGGAATTGCCAGACAATCCATAGCTGAAAGAGTAATACAACAACAGCAGGAGGTACTTAAGAATATCAGTATTTCTAATTTGACTCCTCCTTTCACTTCTCTCAATATATATGATTCCGATTCAATGGTGAAAGAAGAACAAGAAAGAAAAATATTAACTCGAAGAAGTAAATTTGAGGATGTTGAAAGTATAGAATTTAATAACCTCTACTAATTTTTTTAAAAATTAACATATTTTCACATCCCCTATATTAATTTTGATATAATTATTAAGAGTCATAATCAAAACTATTATGTTATACATTATTTTCGTTTTTCTATTTATATAGTTATAAATAAGTTTAGAACTAAATGCATCTAATTCTTTGATTACTTCAATTATAATTAGATATTGTTATAATATTAATTTAAATATTAATAATGGACCTATTTCTTTTGTATGTCTTTGATATTTTGATGTTATTTTATTGATGGATATTTGAAGAAACAGTAATATGACTAAAATGAAAGAAAAAACCTTATCAGATAAGTTAGCATTCTTGTATAATTGCAATAGCTTTGGACAATATCAAATTAAAATTTATTGATGAATTCTTTTGAATTAATATGTACCAATACTTCTTTTATAATTTCATCTATTATTTTTGTAGTATTAGTCTGATTATCAATTAAGCTTCACTTTTAATTTAATTATGAATAAATATTTTCTACCTGAGAGATATACTGTTCATAAATAATTATATAAGCACAATCACGGATAATGGTAGTAGTATTACATTTCCTTTCAACCGTTGAAGTTATTCCTCTCTAAATGTATTAAAATTTCAATATTATTTAATATTGTTTTCTAACATTCCTTCTCATACTTTAAATAGATTAATAATATAGAAAAGTACAATATATACAATAAACAAATTTAGTAATTGTAAGAATTAATGAGTTTCATGTTAAAGAAATATGAGAGTAGTGTTGTAATAGTGAAACTGTATTCATATGAATTAAAAATTCGAAAAGAATAGAATGCTATGATAAAGTTATGGAACTGAGGCCTAAGTATCCTCAGGTATGGTATAAGTTAGGATTAGAATATAAAAAATGCTAAAGAATATTTGAATAAATTTATAACCATTAACAAAAGAAGAATAATAAGAAGAAAGATATAACGAAAGAAGTTTTATCAGCTAAACTAATTTATTAAACTTCATCATCATTAGCATTTATTGCTCTTTCTTCTTTTCAATGATACTTTCTTGTTTTTATTTTTACTTCATCATCATATTTTGAACTTTTGATTTTAGTTCTGCATCAAGGCCAGAAGCAAATTCTTGTGGTGCATCTAGCATATTTGGTATTGCTGCTCCTTCAGGATGTCCATCCAATGTTTCAAGTTGGCCACCACTATCTTTGAAAGGAGATTCTCCATTAAATATTAAAGATAAACCAGATTCTTCATTTGTCATTGTCCATTGCTGATTATGCAAATTCAATCTTTCCAATTCTTGTACCTCTGGCATTTTAGAAGTATCAACTTTTGGAATGGGTAATGCTGTATTCCAATTAACGCCTAATGTTTCTAATGCTTTGGCAAATACTTTTTCATGTGCTAGATCTCTTACAATTAAATAAGATACAGTTGCTCTATATGCTTTATTGTCACTCATCTGGTACAATCTACATTTCTGAAGTCTACCTGTTGATTCTAACATCAAATTATAAAGCATGTTTAAGACTAAATTTCCGCTATCATATACATAAGTTGCAGACCATGGGTTGCCAGCAGCATCTACAGGTCTACAACTTTGTCCAGCAACCAGAAAATGATGTATGTTTGGGGAATCAAGCGCCACAGAAAGTGGAAGTTCGGTAGGATCTGCTTGTAGTGATGATCCTTCTAATAGGACATTTATTGTATTAGCAACTAATTCAACATGGCCCATCTCTTCTGCCGCAATTGACCTCAATAGATCTTGATAGGATTTGGCATCTCCTCTAAAATTCATATTCTGAAACAAATATTGCATCATGGTTCTCATTTCTCCAAATTGTCCTCCAAGTCCTTCTTGTAATGCTTGTGCAGCTTTGGGATTAGGTCCATCACTATTAGTAGGAATAGGATTAGGTAGTTTATTTACTGATAGAAACATGTACTTGCTTATTCTATAAATTATATAACCATTGTAATATAACAACAAAATCCAAGCTTAGAACAATATATCTCCATTGAAAAGCATTATATCTTAAGTTGTTGTATAACTAAAGGATACAGTTGTTAACATGGAAAATTCTTAAAGACAGCTGATGGCAGATTGCCCTGATGAACAAAGAGCAAACACAAAGACAAAGGTATATGCATTTTCAATCTCTAATGACTCTTTTATTTGAATTGGGCACTATAATAATTCTATTTAGGATACAATCAATATTTACCGCAATTTGAGAAGTCTGTAAAACAATAAAAATCTCAAATACTGGAGATATCACAAAATCAGAGATACAAAAAATATAAAGAACTAGAATTGCAAAGAAAAAAACTAAGAGATAAACATCCTTTTCCTCTTTTAGTTCTATTTTTTATAACTATATCTCTTATGTCATGTATTATGTTACCATTATAAAATTATTTATAATAATAAATGCCATATATAGATAAATATTATCCTTTAGAAAATTTTGAACGATTTAACTTTATTAATTATTTATATTATCAAGTGTCTATATAATTATAACATTAAACTGAAAGGTAAAAAAAAGGAGTCCATTGATTAGTACTATTATATAACGGTATAGGCTTTATATATTTTTGAGATTTATCCATTTGACCAATAGCAGAAGGAATTAAGAATAATACAATCTCAGATAAAGTAAAGACTAATACTACTAAAACTGTAAAATAAAATAGACTTCTATTCATATTTATTATTTATATGCTATTATATAATATAAAGGATTATTGAAGTTACATTATTACTGTCTCTTCGATAATTTGGCAAATGCTTTTGTGATCATTTCTATTGGTTTTGAATTCGTCTTGAACTTCAATCCAAAACTTATGAATTTTGTTTATTTTTTTTAGTATTTCGGGATTAGAAATAAGAGATTAACAATTAAACAAACTATGTGAATTATTCAGTATAAAAAGAGGCAATCTAGTTTCTCTTTATAGGCCGTCTGGGTACTATTTATGATAATCAAATAATAGTAGAAAATTATACTTGTTTAATTGTATTATGTAATAATGTTTCCAATTTCTTAAGTTATTTCAATTCTTTTTATGGGTTTAGACATTAGATTATTTGTCTTTGTGTATTCTAAATAGTAGTTTCAATCTTTTTCTTTCTTTTAGATAAAACTTACCCATGAATGTCTAAATACAATGATTTAATTTATGTAATATCATTGATAAGAATTAGTCTTAAATATGGTTCACATTCATTTAATGAAATTTTAGTCTTTCACATATTCGTCTAAATTTTTACTATCTTTTATTACTAACAAAATTGATTTTGAGACTATCATAAATTTCTCTTATACCGTAGTTCAATAATCTGATATATTGAATATTGAATATTGCTATTGCTATAATAACTACTGTAAATCCTCGAGATATAAAAGGATCAGTAGTACTAATATGAGTTGACTAATTGCATTTTCTAATCCCAATATTATTACTAGTTGAATAATGCTTAATTAATCTAAACTCTTAGTTAAGCCATTTAATTACAAATACAATTAATAGTGTAACAATTGCTGTTTTAAAGGTAACTTCAAATATCCTTTGATAGTCTATATTAAATGCATGCCACAATTGCTTATACTAATTCTATGGGTATATAACTTTCTTATTGAATCTATTATAATGTTAGTAACTAATGTATATAAAATTAAAATAATTAAATGCACAACATCTATATCTTGATACAATTAGTAAAGAGGCAATAGAAAATTTTGTCCTTTATGTATTTATAACAAGTATAATATTTGAAAATGATAGATTTAACTAATAGATATCACAACACTTTCTACTAGTCTATAGATGAAAAACTTAAGTAGCACGAGGTAAAAAAATAATATGAGAGAAAATGAGATAAAAATTAAGGGACCAAAAAGAAGGTTTTATGATGATGACACCTTAGAAAGTATGAAAAAAAAATATTATGGAATTGATGATCATAGAGATTTGATAAAATATATTAGATTAAATGGTTTAGAACATCATGAGCATTATGATAAAAATGATGCTAAAATAAGATCTCAACAGTCATCTTAATTGTTTAATTAAAGTAAATAGAATATTATTTATTTAAAATATTTTGTTTTGTAGATATAGAAAAACCTGTATACCCCTATTCCTCAGTATAGTATAAAATACACTACTGAACACCTTCAGTAAAAATAATCTTAATATCCAGAATCTTGTGATTCTCATCAATTAATTATTTGTTATTACTCTTTTCAAATACATTGAATGTTAATTGAATATTCTATTTATCTTCATTATTTCCTTCTTCAATGGATAATGAGTAAGCAGAACAATCAATACCTTCTTTTAATGTGTTCTTTCTAAATTCTATTTGTTAGGATATACCATACTACTGGTTTGAGGTATAATTGGCATTTGCTTGTTTCTCTCTTTCTTTTGTTCTAATTGAAGAAAATGAAAATTTATAATTATAATTATTACTATTATTGTATGAATAATAAATAACATTAAATATCTTTTTTAACTTTAGTAACATTAAGATAAGATTCTAATGAATCGGAGATTTTATTTAAATACTAAAGATCTTTGTAATAATCGTAAGTCCTTCAGTGATTTCCTAAATAGAATATGCGTATTACTTTATAATCAAAGATATTTAACTAACTTTTCTAAAAGACTAGGGATTTAGTTGTAGATTAATTTCATCTGCAATAAAAGAGTCTATTATATTAATTAATTTAGATAAGTGATTTTCATAAATATGATCCTTATTCCGGATAGCATTCATTCTTTCGTTTTCTAGTAATAGTCTAAGCTCTTCTGCTTCATCTATTTCTATCACACTTTGAGAAAGCCTTTTTAACAATAATCTTAACTTTTCATAATTAAGATCAATTGGAATAGTATTGCTGCTCATTTTATACTTATATAATATACTTTCTCCTAGATAAGCATACACCTTTAAATTTATAATCCCTTTTTTTGAGTATTAACAATAATTGTAAATACATGTAGAGCAAATTTAAGAAGATTGTATAATCGTTTAAAAAATCTTCCTATATTTTTTAATCAATTAAAAATGAGTATCGTAATAGTTGCTGAAAGAATATATGAAAAGATTCCAAAATAAAAGATTTTGTTTATTTATTACTTGGATAATTGCCTTTTGTTTCGATTTATTATAGTTTATGACCATATCCAATGGTATATGTCATCATTGATCTTAATTTTCTTTCAAAATATCACATTAAATTTTTCTTTTGTAATTCTATAATATAAAATAGGACATTGTACTTTCACTATGAATATATTGAATGAATTTACTTGAAAAAGTGATTCATAGATAATACTCCATAACTAAGATAAAATTTTAAAAATTAATAAATGAAGGGGTATGTATTATTATGATAATGGCATCAGAAACTACTAAAGATAATAAATGTGAAGAATGTGGTAAATCTTTTGCCTCTGGAGAAGAACTTATACAGCACATGAACCAAGAACACATAGGAAGAGCGTGATAACCTTATCCTTTTTTTATTCATATTCTTGTTAATACTTTATTGAGATACAGATTCCTGGACGACTTTTGGAACTACCACCCCCATAGATAAAATTATTATAGTCCTTTTTTTGTCTTGTGAAAGGAATATACCTAAAAAGAAAATCCATATATCCTATCCTCTGTGATATGAGGAGTTGTACTTTAACAAAATATTTATTGTAAATGGTTTATTCCTAATTTTATAACATTATTTAGATATAAACAATAAAAATTTCCAATTAAATTATTTACTTTAATAAAATTAAAAATATTGCAATGGATCTGAATAAATAGATTTGAAGGAATTATTGTTATTCTTTGTTCCTTAATTTCATTCTCTTCTTTTACTGTCTCTAATATTTCCACAATATACAATAACTATTGAGAACTACAATGATTGTCTTGAAACTTCATTCGGGTTCGGTGGTCTTGGGACCATTTTTGACCTCTATTTTATTATCATTTTAAATCTAATATAATTTCAGATAAAAATGGATTCGAACTCATTATTTGCATTCACAGGTTTATATTAAAATAGCAATGATATCTAATAGAAAAAATTTTTTTTATATTTCTAATAACTTTACAATAAAATGAAAAGGAATAGTTAATATTAATTTTAACAAGCAATGATACCAATAAATTCTCTAAATTCTCGGATTATTACAAGGACCGATAACAGATATCCAGAAGAAATATGAGACTTTATCTGATATTGTAACTGAATATGGTGGTAAGGTTAATGGCTCTCAATCTCATATCATGGCTGCAAATAATAAGTTACAATTGATGGTATATTATGAAGTTCCAGAAGGTCAACGGGATGAAGTGAAAAGGAAGTTTGAAAACTATCCCTAATGAATTGAAAGAAAACTGTCATCAGCAGTCATTTCATTATTTCTTTTTTACTTATAGTTTCCATATTATTAATATCTGAGACACTATAGAAAAGTTGGTTATTTACTATAAGAAAATAAATATTATTTTATCCTACAAATGGGTTTGCCTCTAATGAAGGCGACATGCCTTGATTAAAAAGATGTGCACTTATTGTAATACTATTAAAGACGTGATACACGGATCCATATTTAACCTTATTTTTAATTTACTTTATTTGTAAAAGCCATATACCTCTACCTTGGGATTAAACTTGGAAGAAGACTATGACATATGATATTGTTTTTTATTCTCTTAGACTTAATTCAACTGATAATAAAATATAAAATTGGAGAGAATATACTTATTGTCGTAGTCTTGAATAATCTTATGTAATATTATTAATCCTTATTAATATTATAGGAAGCAAATTAAAGAATTGTATAATTTAATAAGATTCAATCTTTACAAAGGAATAGAGAGATACAAGCAATGAACTTAGAAACACAGGAGACTATAAATTCAATTAGACGTGCACTAAAGGTAACAATATTGTAAACAATACCAACCCAAAATAACTAATTATAGGTAGAAAAGATTAGATGCAGTATATGAAAAAAATCAAATAGAATTAATAATTTTTTTAAAATATTAAGTTATATATCTATTTTCCCAAATCTTGTAATTTATCTCCAATACTCCCAACTAGGTCTTTTGCTCCCTCAGTGACTTTAGAGCCAACTTTACCAACATCTTCTCCAGTTTCATTGGCAGATTGAATTGCCTTTTCCATAGTTTGGTTAGCAACTTGTTGAGGATCTTCTTGTTGTTGCATGGTTTGATTCGCTCCTTCACCTTCTGCATTAACTTTAACAAATGTTGTTGTTGTTGATATTCCTGCTATTACAATTAAAAAAGCAGATGCAAGGATGATGGTGTATGATGTAATAACTATTTTCGAATGGATGTTTGAGTCCATATCATTTTTAGATAAATGTAACTTCTATTAAAAGCCATAGTCCTATATTATTAATATTGTTCTAAATAGATGACTATGACTTTGTGTGTGGATATATTTATGTCTGTATTGATGATTTATTAATTATAATATTTAATAATCCTAGAAAATTTGTTTGATTAATTATAGAAAAATAATAAAATAGAGAAAATACAAACTATACTTATATAGATTTTTTTTTAGATCTATATACTATAGAATGTTTATGAAATCCAATCCTGACATTTGAGGCATTTTATAATCTGCAATAACCAAATAGTATCTATGCTATCCAACAATAACCACAACAAGCCTTTGCACAGGGTCTGTTTCAAAGAGAAGAAGAAGAACAATCAGAATCAGTAAATCATAATAACCAATCATCACTACTAACCACAGCAACAACAACAGCAGCCGATGCTGAAGAAACAGAAGAAGATAGTCAGAAAATTATTTTAGGTGATATTACTATTCCAATAAATTCGAATACAACACTATCACTAGAATGCCAGATTCAAAATTAACAGTAGAACCAAACGAGTAGTAGCAATAGCAACTTTTCATCTATCTTTTAACATTATCTTTTTTTTCAGTATTCTATTATTCTAATATAATAGATTCTGATAGAAGATTCTATTCTTACTTATTCCTTTTTGTTCTAAATTTGTAAATAGTTATTAAGGCTATTTTTGGTGACATAAGTTACTAATAATGTAACATTAATGATTAAATATCTAATTATTTTTATCTATTCGGTTAAAAACAGCCATATCCCATATTTTCACTGGTATCAAATGTTTCCATCGTTCCCCTCTGCTTAAGATGCTAGACCAGCCAAATATTCAGGCAAAGTGTCAATATCTATATCATTTCCGTTGAGGTTGTTGTTATCACAATCTATAAGATATTATAGATTGTCTACTATTGATTGACCTTGTACATCTGTAATAAAAGAAGATGATAATGAAGATGATAATGGATAAATAGAGGTAATTGTTCGAGTAAATAAAATAATAGTTAAGAATAATGTAATAGTTTTTCGTACAGCACCAGCAAAAATTAAATCGAGCCAATGTTTAGTAAATATAAACTAAAATATATCTAAAATCCGAATAATTCTAAAAGACCTTTTGTATATTAGGTTGTGGTAGTTTGATCTTTTATATTGATCTTTAATAAATTTGTTTAATAAAGTGAATCTTATCTTGAGTTATCTGATTTATAGGAATTTATTCAAGATTATTTTAATCTGTTACTATGACTATAAACAATAATTTTCAAATTACAAATAAGTTGGATTCTTTTAAACATGTTTAATTTTAATTATTATAACTCCTATTTCTCGGTTTACTTCTTAATCTATATCCACAACATCGGCAAAACAAATTTTGGAAAAATAATTGAATGGCTACTTTATTCTTCCTTCTTACCTTCAGGACCTTCATAATTCATAATTATAAATTACTTTCGAATAAAAAAGAATATTCAACATATCTTTAAAAAAGATCTAAAAATCCATTTGTTCCTTCTTTTAAACTATTACTTTGTATTTTTGTTTTCTTCTTTTACGTTTACCATAGTAGTAACTAAAATTGAAGTTAATGAGACTTCTAAATTATAATAGAATAGAAAAGCAAAAGTAAAATTTGGATAGAACGCTTTTACAGTATGTACTCATTATCAAGTTATTTTGATACTAAACAATTAAGTACTATTGTACGATGGAATTTGAAACTAAATTATCCTTAGCAGATCAAGCAGTAAGCTTCTAATATCGCATGAATGTTCCAATCTTCTCTATTTCATATATGATATAATTAAAGCCATATCCCTCTACATTGTAATAAACTTGAAAGGCTATGGATTATTACTACGGATCTTTTTCTTTGGACTGAATAATCAGTTTCCTATGAGTACACAAATCTAGTAACTATACTATATAAAAATCAGTTAACGAAGTTAATTATAATTAATAGAAGCCATAGCCTCCTAAGAATGAACCAACAATAGAAGGCTATGAGATGGTATCTTTTCAACTGATAACCAGTTTATAATGAGTACACAAACCTGTTAAATATACCATATAATTCTTGGAAATAATTTATTTAATTGTCATAGCCATCCTCTAATTGTATTGGAAACGATTTGAAGAGAGAGAGCATTGGACAATTATATAACAATAATTTTGATTCTGTTAAATCGCTAAATGTTGAAAAGTGGGTGTTACAAGTTTGCCGCATAACACCCACATATTGAATCCTTTGAAAGACCACAAATTCTCTTTGTGGTAATTATAATACATGAAAGTAGAATAAAAGATTGTTGATTTTGGGTGGTAAAGAGATACGAAACCAATAACACCTATGAAGATGAACCTTCTCAATGTTGACTTGTTGATTTATGGTATATAATGACAAGAGACGGTAGGAGGATAAAAGAGTGTTGATTTTAGTTAGTTAGTCGTTAGTTAGTAGGGAAGGAAAAAGAGCAAAATAACAAAAACAATTGAAGCCAGTGTTGTTAGAATTACAAGTGAACTTGTCTTCACAATATTAAAAATATAATTTAACTTATTAAAGTTTTAGAGATTTTTATTTATCTAGTGTTTTGATATTGTTACTTAATGCTAGTTTAAATTTACCATTTCTTGGTTTATTTCTTAATCGACCTCCACAACATGGACAAAACAAACCTTCCCAATAAATGAAAATCTGACAAGCCTGACAGCGTTTCTGTCCTATCAGATATCGATTACCAGTGCTAGGTCTCATTGCTTTATGGCGTAAACATCTTCCCTTGCATCCTTGCACATTATATATTATATTATTAAGATATAACTTGCTTGGTGATGGTATTTTACCTAGTTATATTTTATTAACTTGTTTTCTGCTATTGCCTGTTGCTGATTTTTTTATACTAGTAGATAATGCTCATTGCAAAAGATAAGAGTTGAATTCATATAGTCATAAGGTTTTGTATCAGGGCTTATACAGTCTCGTTCATATTTATCTCCCGCTAATCCTTCTTCTTCAGCAAAGTCCATCATAACATAGTTTATACTTTATGATATTATTCATATGTACTAATCATAAAAAGAACAATAATAAAGGTATTTTTAGTGACATAAGTTACTTATAATATAATAGAAAATTGTTATTAAGTTATAATTGATTAATTAATAATTCATAAACATTTTAATAAGTAATATTATTTGACAAATGTATTACTTCTTTAAGAATAAGGACTAACAATTATTCCTACCAAAGTAAAGGATCCTATTAATGCAGTATCTGCTGTTAATGCTAAAGGTTGTCCTACATCTGCTACAAATTTTGAATAAACAAGGATGATAAATCCAATCAAAGCAAATAAGCCAAAATTATCGATTTAATATCAAATGATGATCCATTTTCTTTACTTCCTATTCTTCCTACAAATTCAGATATTTTTCCAAATATTTTATCCTTAATAGATTCATTTTTTCTTTGTATTTTATAATCATCAGAATTGTTGGATGTATGTATTTTCAGCCATTTCAAATATAATACTATTTAATGATATAAAACAAATTTTTAAAATTCCTTATAAAATAAACTGTTTAGTAAAACCCAGAGTCAATAACATAAAAAATAGAAGTATTAGCCTAAAGTAGTGATTTACAGACCATATCTGACCTTATTGTTAATTTACTTTATTATTGGGATATCATAAAACTTGTTAAAAATTCATACTTCTTATAAAATAAAATATCTATATTGTAAGAATTACAACATTAATTTATACTAACTAAATAGAGGTTCTATCAAATAGTTCTACATATAAAAAAGTAAGAAATGATTATTTTTTAACAGAATTAAATATTTGTAAAAGAATGGGGAAAAATAGAGGAATGTATCAAAATAATTAGGAAACCTAAAACTAGTTTTATTGATTTAATGGTATGTTATGAGGTTCATGAAAGCAAAATGGAACAAATAAAGCAGAGATTTAATACTAGAAATAACCCAATTTTACAAAAAAATTAATTATCAATCTTGATAACTTTTTTATTATAATCTAAAATTAATCCTAATAGTTTCGAATATTGTCTTTTAACTTCTTTAGATTTTAAGGCAAAGTAAAAGTTTTTGTAAGAAGACAAATAAGACGTTTCAGGCACAATTCTTTGTAAGAATATTTTCCGTGGAATTTGATTTTGCTGTTGTTGATGGTTCCCGTTAGAAATATCCAATTTAACAACTATGTAAGCAACTATCACTTATAAAAGGGTCAAATTTGACTCGGATTCGGTGGAATGATACGGAAATTTCAATACAATTCTATTTTGTTATCAATTGGTAAAATATTCTAAAAATTATTTGTAAATATTATCAAAGATAATCATCTGTTAATCTTAAAAAAAAGAATTAAAAAATGTTTATTGCCCAAATGGAATAGGCAATTTAGCTCCCACTACCGCACTAGAGGGCTTAGGGTCAGGGTCATTAACAGGTTCAGCAGTAACAAAAAATACTGTATATGTGTAAGGATTGACCATT
>Ga0126307_10000836_pt1 | contig 20276 bp, 18 predicted proteins | sample Plot28_FD_89955 | JGI IMG/M metagenome (GOLD analysis project Ga0126307, IMG submission 89955) | Serpentine soil microbial communities from UC McLaughlin Reserve, CA, USA - Plot28 | ecosystem: Environmental > Terrestrial > Soil > Grasslands | place: USA: UC McLaughlin Reserve, Lake County... | reverse complement strand
GATGCTAAATGAGATCAGTAGGGAGCGACTAGCAGGGTTTCTCCGGCCAAGATCAGGTTTGGGTTTGAGATGTCGTTGATCTCCACGAGCGACTCTACTGTAGTACCGGAGCGCTGTGCAATCCCACTAAGAGTGTCCCCAGGCTGAATTACCATAGAACTACTACCAGTTACTATAGAACTACCACCGGTTGGCGGCAGCGCTCCGGGCGAAGGAGCCGGAGCTGGTGCTGGAGGTAGCGATCCTACAGGTGGCAAGACCAGCAGGTTAAACGCAGCCAGCACTTCCGTTGCGCTAAAGTTGCAGTGACCGTAGCGCTCGATTGGAACCGCCGTCACACTCCCCCCACCTGATGCCTGCTCTTTCGCGAGGTAACGCTGCTCTTGCCAGAAGGGCACGACCTCGTCTCCGGTAGTATGAATGGTGACCAGCGGCAGCCTCACCTGGCCAGACGTCTCATAGGGGATGAGCCGTTCCAGCGCAATACTATCAGCGCCAAAGCGCGCCACTCTGTAGTTGAGCATCGAGTCATTGGCCGAGCCAGTGTACACGCGGTTGACATTTTCAAAGGGGTTACCGCCAAGTTTTTGTCGGGCGTCGTTGGTGGCGAAGACGCTGTACCACAGCAGGTTGAGCGTGGCGGGTCCCCATGTGGCAGGGTCCCGAAGATGGACCGGGGCACCAGACGACTGGATGAAAGTGTTCATAAGTTGCGCAGCGGCGGAGGGGTTGGCGGCCAGCGCTTGGCCGATCGCCGGAACATAGGTGCTCTCCCAGTTGGCGATCACCTCCTCAGGAACGACGATCGGGCTGGGCGGGAGGATGCCTGGGAAGAAGTAGTCAAACAACACGCGAAAGTCGCCAAAGTAGTTGAGTTGCTCGCGAAAACTGCCGATCGGCCCGCACGCTGCCAGCCCGCCGCTGAACAGATCCGGCGACCGCTCGACCGATAGGGTGATGATGAGGCCACCCTCTGACACCCCGGCCAGGTAGGTGTGAGCTGCCGGATGACCACTCACTTGGGGAAATGCCATAACCAGCTCACGGATGTCGTCTGCACCCTCAAGGATCGCTAGGCCATTCTGGCGGTAGCTGGTCGTGGCGAAGGCGTAACCCTGTCCCAGGACGATGTCAGGCACGTACGAGCCGTCGGGCAGCCTCAGGTCCTGGAAGCCGAGCGGTTCGGTAGGCGCCGTATAGCCGTGGGCGTAGACGAGCATGTCGCCGTTCCATCCCGTGGCAGGAACACAGATCAGATAGAGCGCGCCGGAGGGCAGCGTGCCTTGCGCGACCTGACTAAATAGCAGGCCTTGTTCGCCGCACGGGCCAGTGGTGAGCATGGTCTGGGCGGGCGCAAGAGTGGCTGTTTGTTGGGCTTGTGCCGAACGTTCTGGCCCTACCAAGCTCGCGACCACGAGTAAGCCCCCGGCAAACGCTATTGCTAAGCCGAGTGTTAATACACGGGGCAAGATGGAGCGATGGTTATGGGGGTGCCATGCCATACGCTCCTCCTCTTACTCTCGCTTCCCCAGCGGGTTGTTAACCCTTTTGTCCTGGCATTATGTCTCCCAGCGAACTCTGGCGCAACCATCATAAGTAGAGCTTGCATCTATAGAGAGCGTGGGTAGGGGGCTACCCCGCTGCCTCTAAGAGGGAGTTTTGCAAACCAGGATTTTCGCGCTCCCGACGGTCTTCGGAGCAGGATGCGGATGACCCATCATTCCGCTTCCCACAAACTACCGGTAGCGTGACGAACGCAGGGAATCAACTGCATCTAGCATTCATTCAAGTTCAGGTGCCACCTATCTGTATGCAGCGTATTTCACAGTAGCTGACCCAGCGGATGGTAGCCACAGTGCTCGAAGAAGCCCCGCGTGTCCCGGGCGGTGACCGCCGAGAGAGCCCAGCCGATCGCTTCCACTAGGGTCTCGCGGGTGCGGGCTTCGGCCTCGCGCAACACCCCTTGATCTTGGAGGAGGCCTCCTCGATGGGGTTATGGTCCGGTGAGTAGGGCGGCAAATATACAAGTTCGCAGCCCCTATCTTCGATGAGTTACCTCACCCTATCCGGCTTGTGGGCGGGCAAGTTGTCCATCACCGCAACCTGGCCTTCCTTCAGCTCCGGAGCGAGGAAGTGCTCCAGGTAGGTCTCAAACACTTCGGCAGTGGTGCTTCCCTCAACCGCCAGGCGTGGCCCCATTCCCTTGGTGCTCATGCTCGCCAGCAAAGTCGTGTTCTTGCCACGGTTGCGCGGCACCTTCAGGCGTACGCGCTCACCCTTAGGAGAGTAGCCGTAGATGGGTGCCAGCGAGACATGAGTGCCGCATTCGTCCACGAACACCAAACGCCTTGGATCGAGCACGCCGGCGACGGTTACCTTCCAAGCGGCTCTCAACCATTCGTCTCGCTCACTAGCACTCACTGCCCTTTTTTTGGTGAACCCCATCCGCTTGAGAGTACGGCAGAGGGTAGATCTGCGCACCCTCAAGGCAGTCAGTGCTTCGAGGTAGTCACACCTCTGGTGGAGCTTGGCGAAGGGCCTCTTCTTAAGGTCGGCTTCCAGCATTCTCCTGGCACGCTCGTCTACCTTCGGGCGTTTGCCCGGCGCTTTGCGCGGCGAAAGAGACCTTCCTTGGCGAAACTTCCTCAAATAGCGCTTGACTGACGAGAGGCTCACCCCCAACAGACGGGCGACCTCGCTCTTTTTCATAGCGCGCCTTTCGACGGCTTCGACGATCTGCTATCTGAGGTCTTCGGAGTAGGCATCCATGACTACAGGTTGCTATATGGGTCAACCTCATCGCAACACGCTGTGAGGCCCTGATCGAGGTAACTATGATCCGCCAGTGTTGAGGCGACTGGCCAGCGGCACATGATTATTCTGTACAAATGAGGAACTACGATACGATCTTTCGGAGCGGTGTAACCTGTTAGGAGGATCAACACGAAAGTTAGTCTCGGAGGAATCAGTGTTCCTGGATACCACAGCACAAGCCGCGCTGGTTCGCAAAGGAGAACCCGACAGGAGGAGATGAAATGAGCGAGCGCGACGGATACCAGGCCGGGGTCCCCTGCTGGGTCGCCGCAGTTCACCCCGATCCGGAGGAAGCGGTGAGCTTCTACACGGAGCTGTTCGGCTGGGAGGCCAGGGAGACGATGCCCCCCGGCTCGCCAGGAAAGTACTATATCTGCACGCTTCGCGGCCGCGATGTCGCCGCAGTCGGCTCAGAGCGCGGCGGAGACGCCCCGTCCGTGCCCGCGTGGGACACCTACATCTGGGCGGAGAGCGCCGACGACACCGTCGCCAAGGTGACCGACGCGGGCGGCAGCGTCGTCATCGAGCCGTTCGACCTGCTTGACGCCGCCCGCATGGCGGTCGTCGTCGATCCGGCGGGGGCGGTGTTCGGGGTGTGGCAGCCGATTGAGCACGGAGGCGCCCAGCTTGTCAACGAGCCGGGTGCATGGTCCATGAGCCAGCTCAACACCCGTGATCCGGAGGGCGCCAAGGCGTTCTACGGTACGGTCTTCGGCTGGGAGACCGACACGTTCGATACGGGCGAAAGTGAGGTCACGCTGTGGCGTCTTCCGGGCTACGTAGGCGGTGAGCCCGAGCAACCGGTTTCCCGCGAGGTCGTCGCCGTGATGGCGCCGATGACGGGCGACCGGTTCCCCGACGTGCCGCCGCGCTGGAGCGTCGACTTCTGGGTCCACGACGCTGATGTGGCCGCCGACAAGGCAGCGAAGCTCGGCGGTAGGACCGTGGCACGCCCCTTCGACACGTCGGTCGGCAGGACCGCCGTCCTGGCGGACCCGCAGGGCGCCGCGTTCTCCGTGAGCAAGGTGGGCCCCGCTGCGTAGCGGGGGTCGCTGGGCCATGGCGTCCTCGGCTCCCGATTGGGACGCGCTGCACGCCGCGATCTCGGGCGAGGTCATCCTCCCCGGCTCGCCGGACTACGAGTCGGCGCGCAAGCCGGCCATCGCCTGCTTCCACGACGTACGGCCACAGGCCGTCGTACTGTGCAGGACCCCCGCGGACGCTTCCGAGACGATCTCGTGCTCTAGGCGGTCCGGTTTGCGGACTGCGGCTCGCAGCGGGGGGCACTGCTTTGCCGGGCACTCTTCTACCGGAGGGATCGTCATCGACGTGACGCCAATGCGCTCCGTGTCGGTCTCGGGCGGCGTGGTGACGGTAGGCGCCGGGGCGCACCTCGGCGAAGTGTACGACGCGCTGGCGGAGCATGGCCTCACTATCCCGGGAGGCTCCGGTCCCTCCGTCGGGATCGCCGGCCTCACTTTGGGAGGCGGGCTCGGGATCCTCGGCAGGAAGCACGGGCTGAGCTCAGATCACCTGCTCGGAGCGCAGGTAGTTCTGGCGGACGGTCGCGTCGGCGAGTGCGACGAGCACCAAGACGAAGAGCTGTTCTGGGCGCTGCGTGGCGCCGGTGGCGGCAACTTCGGTGTGGTTACGTCCCTCGTCTTCTACGAGTACATAAGCAAGGGGCCCTCGGGGTTGAGCCGCGTCGAGCGGGAGATGATCGGGCGGGTCGTCTCCGCCGAGAACCGCTGCGTCTTCTGACTGACCAACCATGGCGCCGAGTTGCGACGCCTCACCGGTGCCCCGGTCCTCTCCGAGCTCATAGTCCAGGACTACCGCCGCGCCGGGCTCGACCGAAGACGCGCGCCATGCTCGACTACGCGATCAAGATAACGAGGACGCCGGTTGACTGCGACGAAGCGGACATAGAGAAGCTCTGCGCTCCTTGGGCTTCTGTTTGGACGACGTCTACGACATCATCACCACCGCCTCCATCTACAACTACAACAACCGCGTCGCCGAGGCCGCCGGGCACATCCCCGACCGCGCCAACCGCGGGCTGTTTCGCTAGACGCTCGATCTTAGGCGTATCCGCCGGGCGGGATACGCTTCGAGTTTTCTAGCAACGGTCGAGAGCTGCGGGGTTGGTGAGCGTCGTCGACGGGTACGCGAGGTTTTGGAGTTCGTGGAGCTTTGGGAGCACCGGCGCAAGGCGGTCGCCGACATCTCCGGCGGGGTGCAGCGCCGCCTTCAGCTCGCGGCGACCACCGTCCACGATCCCGAGCTTCTCTTCGTCGACGAGCCTACCGCCAACCTCGATCCCATCCTCAGGCTCCGGTTTTGGGAAGAGTTCCGCCGCTTACGCGAAGGGGGACGTACGCTCTTCGTCACCACCAAGTACGTGGGCGAAGCCGAGCTTTGCGACCGCGTGGGCCTCCTGTCCGACGGTACCTTGAGCGCCGTAGGCTCCCCCAACGAACTGAGGCGCCGGGCTTCTACGGCGAGTTTATCCAATTGGCTTTAGGCGGAGACCCGGGCGGCCTGGGGGCGCGCCTCGAAGTCCTAGAGTTAACCGGTCGCGTGGTGGAGGTCAGGAGGGACGAAGAGGCAGAAGAAGCCGTAAGCAGCGTCCGACTCGCCGTCGAGGACGCCGACGTGGCGGCTCCGAAGGTGCTGGAGGCCCTAGACGGCGCCGATGGGCGCTCCTTGGACGCCCCCAAGCCTTCCTTCGACGAGGTCTTCTTCCGCCTGGTGAAAGGGACGAGCGAAACGCCCTAGAGCTTTCCTCGAAACCGCCACGATCTGGATACCTACCTCCGCGCCTCGAGGTGGCGAGAGTGGTAGGCACATCTTCTTTCGTCCTTTCCGGGCTTCCTTTGATAAAATCATCGAGTCGCGCTAAGCGGGGAGCTGGCGATGCCCTATACCTGCGATCGCCTAGCAGGGCCTAGATCCCCGCCTGAGGCGGCCCGGGTTCGGTGGAAACCGGTGACGAAAGCGTTGATGGTTCGGTCCCGGGCAATGGGACCCCGCGAACCGTGTCAGGACCGGGAGGTAGCAGCACTAAGCGGGTAACCCCATGTGCTACGGAGTAGCCGAGCCGGAGCTGACGGCCGGGAGTTCGCCGGGTCCGGGTCCGTCGAAGGCGGGGTGCGCGGCATTTCCTTGTTTTCGTAGGTGTTGCCTCCGCTATACTTAGCGGTGTGAGATCTTCAGGAACCATCGTCTCCTAGATGCGCCACGTCTCGCTCTACCGTAAGTGGCGGCCCCGCACCTTCGATGCCGTCGTCGGCCAAGAGCCAGTGGTGCGCACTTTGAGGCGCGCCATAGAGACTGACCGCGTGGCGCACGCTTATCTCTTCTCTGGACCCAGGGGGACGGGGAAGACGAGCACGGCGAAGATTCTGGCGATGGGCTTGAACTGTGCAGAGGGGCCTACCGCCGAGCCGGACGGGACGTGCGAGAGTTGCCGCGCGATCATTAACAACTTCTCGATGGACGTGCTAGAGATGGACGCTGCTTCCAACCGGGGGATAGACGAGATCCGGGACCTCAGGGACAAGGTAAACCTCGCGCCTACCCAGGGGCGGATGAAGGTCTACATCATCGACGAGGTCCACATGCTCACCACCGAGGCGTTTAACGCGCTCCTCAAGATGCTTGAGGAGCCGCCCGAGCACGTGATCTTCGTGCTCGCGACGACCGAGAAGCACAAGGTCTTGCCGACGATCATAAGCCGCTGCCAGAGCTTCGACTTCCGCAGGCCCGGGGTCTCGGTGCTCGCGGAGAAGCTGCGCGAGATCGCCGAGGCCGAGGGGATAGAGGCCGAGCCGGAGGCGCTCACCGTCATCGCCAGGGAGGGAAGGGGCTCGTTTCGGGACGCCGAGGGGCTTTTGGACCAGCTCGCCTCGTTCGCCGAGGGCCCAATCACCGCGGCGGGCGTTCGGGAGTTTTTGGGGAGCGTCGGCTCGGATGTGCTCCTGAGGACGGCGGATGCGCTCTACGAGCGACGAGCGGCGGACGCTCTGCGCGTTGTGGACGGACTCCAGAACGAGGGGAAGGACCTCCCGCGGTTCGTCGGGGAGCTCATCGGGCATCTACGGCGCCTCATGCTCCTGCCGCACGCCCCCGAGGTCGCGCTCGCCGAGATCGGGGCTGAAGAGAGGCCGGGCCTCGAGGAGCAGGCTGGACGGGTGCCCACCGCGGAGGTCGTGCGCATGATCGAGGCTTTGGGTGACGCCCTCTCACTCATCAAGCGCGGCGTCGACGCGAAGTTGGAGCTCGAACTCACCTTCCTCAAGCTCGCCCGCGACTACGCCGAACCCTCGGTGGACGCCCTCCTCGGACGCCTTGAAGCGCTGGAGAACGCCGTCGCGAACGGCGCTGTTAGCAACGCGGTATCCCCACCGCGTGAGGAAGAGGCATCCGAGATCGAGGATCTGGCCACGCCCGCGGCGCCCGCAACACTCGAAACGTCGCATGAGGACGAGGAGTCCTCCGGAGAAGACCCCATTGGGGAGGACGTCGGAGAAGCCGGCGAGGAAGCCAGAGCTTCGGGGTTCGCCCTTGATTGGGCCTCGGTTGTGCAGGAGCTCAAGGGGCGGCGGCAGGTCCCGGCGGCGGCGGTGTACGAGGAGGCTACGGTGGAGGGCTTCGACGGCGAAACCTTGAGGATCGCCTTCCCGGAGGAGCTGGCGATCTACGTGAAGCTCGCCGGAGAGCCCAAAAGGACGAAGCCCTTGCAGGAGATCCTTGAAGAGCGCCTCGGCACGCGCCCGCGTCTGGAGTTTCAGGTCGCCGGCGCGGATGGCGCTGCGAGAGCCCGAGGGGAAGCGGCGAACGAAGGCGTCCTACCCGCTAGCATGCAGCCGCCGCGAGAAACACCCAAGACCATGTCCGAAACACCGGAACAGGGAGGAGAGCCACGGGACGGGGCGGCGGAGACTGCCGAGGGGCCTGGCGGCGACGACGATACGGTTCGGGACCCGCAGGAGGTGTTCGTCATGGCGCGGGAGCGGTTCGGCCCCCGCGACCAGCAAGGCGGAGGGGGTTGAGGGTTTAGGTATCGCGGGAACGCCAAAAGCCATTCTTAAGAGCGACGGCCAGCAAGGGTTTGGAGTGCAGATCTACTCATAAAGCTCGAAGAACTCGGTCTCGTAGGTTTTCTCGAAGTTCGTGCGAACGTATTGCACCACCGCATACTGATCCTCATCCAACGGTACGGACCCATCCGCCAAGTAGAAAGCATGCACTTTCTGGACTATTACGGTTACCTCTCCTCTTTGGGCCGCGAGGTCGTTCGTGACGCGGTCGATCAAGTGCTGGTTACCTAACTCGACGGGTTGGGGCCAATCCACGAGCAAAGGATTCACCTGCCTGGATTGAACCCAGTAACCGGGAACGTCCGGAATAATCGCATACGTCTTGTCCCTTGCCGAAACCAGTTCCGTGGCGTTGTTGAGATCGACCAAAAACTCATAAGTATTTGGGTTGGTGTAGATCAAACGCCCACCCGGTAGAACCCCGGCTAACGGCTCGGTTAGCTCGCTAGATGGCTGCTCCCGATATATGTAGTACGTTCTGGACATGCTAAAACCCAACAGAATCGCTACCCCCGCGACGACCAACGCCGTTCGAAGGAATTTAGGACCGAGCGACTCGCGCACGGAGTACGCGAACGCTACCAATATCGTGAACAAGGGTCCCAGCAACAGGGTAGGAAAGTTGTACCCCACCGATAGCGAAGCGCTCCATGCCAGTAATAAGGCCATTAGAACGACGAGCGTCTTACCTTCATCCCACGTCATTACCTTCGAAACACGGTGAAGTACCGCGCCGAGTACTGTCCCGAAAATGCCGAAAGATATGGTGGCGAGGCTTCCCCGATACAGCCCGATCGCTACCAGAGCCGCAGTTACTACTACCAGTATCGAGGCTCCGATATACATACGTACGCGTCCGGCGCGCAGCAGTGGTACGGTGTCCGCGCTCAACAGAAACATCGAGCAATATCCCGCCAACACGCCGAGCAAGGTCCCGTAGTTCAGGTAACTTCCTACGCCCGTGGATGCTATGCTCGTCTGCGAAGCCAATTGTAGGACGGCTTCCGAGAAGGATCCCGTAACTAACAGATAAGCGCAGTAACCGGCCGCGGGTAGAGCTATGGTCAACCAGTACTTCTTCTCCCGCCAATCGCCCAGGAGCAGTACGGCCAACGGGGCTACGAACAGGAAGCTTTGCTTGCACAGATAGGCAGCGGCGATCAACAGATAGCCGATGACCCTTCCCTTGGTGCGCTCCTGCGTCAGGAGCAGCCACGCTCCGATCGACGACAGGAACAAACCATCGACCGTGTGCCACGCTGTGAGCACGAAATAGTGAACCGAAGCAGCGAAGCTTGTCAGCGCGATGAAGATCTTCGTGGCGTTGTTGAAAGGGTTGTCGAAAGCGCGGTTGACGATACACACCCAGGCCCAACTGATGCATGCGAATTGAAACCACACGAAAAACCGAGATATCCAGTAGGTATAGTCGCCACCGAAGAGAACGAAGGGCGTGTGGATTAAGGGAGAGAGGAAGGGCCGTATGATAATGAAGTCGAGATGAGGTACTTGCCCCTCCAAGATGCGCCTACTGTAGGCGAGCGTAAACCCGTCGTCGACTGGAGCGAAGCCCCTCCAGGAGAACAGCAGATGGGCGAGCGTAGGAACGACCAACAGGAAAGCAACCGAAACGAGAACGTTTCGATCCGCGAGATTAGCCTTTAACCGCACCTACTAGCCCCTCGATCAAGCAGTTCGCTCTTCTCTATGCGCTCCCGGCCCGAGTCCTTTGAGCTTTCTCCTCGGGCATCCTTCCCTCCAAGACGCCTGCGCAAGCCGCCGGCGGTGGCAAGAGCTTGCGATTTTACGAACTTTAGTAAAAAGTTCATAAAAATTCCGTAAGTTTTCTGCAATAATCTCCTACCAGAGCAGAGAAGTTGCGCGGCACAAAGGAAGGGGCAGGAGTTATCGGAGGGGGGAGGCTCCGGGACTTGAATGATGAAGGTAGTGGTACGACCTCTCGATGATCCTCTCCTCGAGGATGGCGTGTCGAGGCTGCGCATCCAGGCGTACCCCCAGTTCCCCGAGACCCGCGACGTCGAGTTCTACTCCTCCGCCTACCGCTGGCTGGAGAGTCATCCGTTGGGGAACGAACTGCATCGTTGGATCGCGGTGGCAGATGGGGATCAAGTGGTCGGTCACCTAGCGGCGACGCCCCAGTACTACCGGATCGGTGGGCAGCGCTATATCGCCCACACGCCCTGCGACTACATGGTGCACTCCCGGCACGGCTTCCAGGCCCTCTCCCTGATGCGCGCGTTCTTCCGCACCGTCCAGAATTGCGTGTCGATCGACATGCTGCCGTCGGTCATAGCGGTCGAGACGCGTCTGGGGGCCGAAGAGGCGGGGGAGATGCAGTACATGGCGAAACTCTTGAACGTCTCGAGGCTCCCGGTGCCAACACTCCCAACGCCTGTGAGGAGGCTCCTGAACCTCGAGGATAAGAGCGTGAAGGCCCGTGGGTACGCGGGCCGCCCCGGGGCGGAGCAGCAGGACGCGGAAGAGCACGCCGCACCACCCCCGGTGCGCCCGCGCGCGCCGATCCCCAAGCCGGTAAAGGGACTCCTGAACGGAGGTCTCCGGGTGGCCGACGAGGCTTTGGGCAGCGTCTCCGGGAGCAGGCTAAGGGTCGAGAAGCTGGAAGGGTTCGACGCATCTTTCGACGAGCTGTTCGAGAAGGTCGCGTCGAGGGTGCCCTGCGTGCCGGAGAAGGACTCGGCGTTCTTGCGCTGGCGTTACGGCCCCGGTTCTCCCCAGCACCCGGTGACGATCCTGAGCGTGAAGGAGGGGGGGAGCCTCCTCGGCTACGCCGTGCTCATGGTGACCTCAACGGGACAGGACGGCTACGTACTCGACCTCACGACGCTCCCAGGGCGCCGCGACGTGGCGCGGGCGCTCCTGCGGGAGTCGGTCCGTTACTTCCGGAGGGCGGGGGCGCAGATCGTCAGGTACAGGTTCCGAGAGTCCGCAACCACGCCCCGATCGAGCGATTTGCTGCGCATGGGCTTCTTTTACCGCAAAGGGAGAAACAACAGCCTGCTCGTCAAGTTCGCGGAACCTAAGGCGCACGAGATGGCCAACGACATCGCCAACTGGTCGTACACCGTGGGCGACGGCGAAGGAAGTTTCTGGACGAGATAAGAGATGCGGAGAACTGTGAAAGCCAACATCGGCGAATACTCGACCATAGAGGTATACGAGCCGACGCGAGCCACCACCCTCTACGCGACGAGGCAAACCCGAGGCCTCGATCGGGCCGAATGGGATAGCTGGCTCCGGGCTTCGCCGGGCGGCGGTCACGTCCTGCAGAGCTACGCGTGGGGCGAGTTCAAGCGGCGCTTGGGCTGGAGGCCCATCCGGTTGTTGCTCGAGAGGGATGGCGAGGTGGTAGGGCTCGGGCAGTTCCTCGTCTACAACACCGCTCCGATTCCCGGCGCCCTTGTGTACTGCCCCAAGGGTCCCTGGCTGCCCTGGGAGAATGAGGAGGCCGTCCGTGTTTTCTTCGAGGGCGTGGTCGCTGTCGCCGAGCGAGAAGGGGCGCACACCGTAAAGATAGAACCCGAAGTCCTCGAGCAGGAGAAGAACGTGAAGGACCTGCTGGACAATATCGGTTTTCGGAAAGCCCGCTACGACCTCAACCTGAAGACCACCCTGGTCGTGGACCTCAAACCCACCGAAGAAGAGCTGCTCGCGAGGATGAAGGGCAAGACGCGCTACAACGTCCGCCTCGCGGCGCGGAAGGGTGTCGAGGTTATCGAACCGGAGTTCGAGGAAGGCTTCGAGACTTTCTACGAGTGGATGAAGGCCACCTCGGAGCGAAAAGAAGACTATGCCCTGAGAAGGTCGCGTGATTACCTCTATGGCGTGATGCGGACGATGCACGACGCTGGCCAGGGGCATCTGTTCTGCGCCGAACACGAAGGGGAAGCTTTAGCCGGCATGTACGTCTTTACCTTCGGCGAGAAGTACTGGTACATGTACGGTGCCTCAAGCGATAAAAAGAGCAACCTCAAGCCCAACTACCTCCTGCAATGGGAGGTGATGCGCTGGGCCAAGGAGCGCGGCCTCGTGCACTATGACATGGTCGGCATGCCAAAGCCAGTAGACCTGGACGAGAGCAGCTCCCTTTGGGGCGTCTACAAGTTCAAGGAGGGCTTTGGTGGGGAGATCTCGGACTCTATAGGCTGCTTCGACTTGCCGGTCAAAAAGGCCCGCGCCGCCACATGGTACAGGTTGGAGCCAACGTATTACCGGCTGTACTACAAGCTGAAGAATAACGTCTTCTACTAGTACGCGGCGTTGACGCTCGAACGCCACTCGAGGAGGGCTTCGCGTCGTTCCTCAACCTCTTCGCCTCGTTCGTCCGCCAGGTTGTTCTTCTCTAAAGGATCCTCCGCCAAGTCAAAGAACTCGTCGGGCTGGTTACCGTGGTGGTAGATGTACTTCTCCGTTCCTGTCAGGCTCGCCGAGCATGCTTTGTCGTGGAAACAGCTGAACATAAGGGTGCGATTTTTGGGAATCGGATAGAGTAGCGAGTAACCCGGGTACTCCCCATCCTCTACCTCGTAGCCCAACATCTCCAGCACGGTGGGTAGGACGTCGGTGTGGTTCGAGAGCCCCTTGACCCGCTCGCCGTTTTCGAACCATCCTGACGCGTGGATCAAGAAGGGCACCCTGAGGCCCTCTTCCCACATGACGTCGTCGTGCTGGAACCGGCTGTGCTCTCCGAAAGCCTCGCCGTGGTCGCCGTAGATGAGGAAGATCGTGTTCTCGTAAAGCCCCAGCTCCTTATACTGGTCGAAGAGGTTCTCCAAGAAGATGTCCTGGTAGCGGACGCAGTTGAAGTAGCGGTTTAGCTCTTCATCCTCAGAAAAGTCCTCGCTCCCGTAACGGGTGGAGAGACACCTGTAGTCGTCGTGCCCGGTGCCCGTAAGGTACCCGGCCAGGAACGGTTCGTTCCCGTGCTCTCTTAGCCACTCCTCGCTAGGCTTCAGCATGATGTCGTCCTCGTAGCCGAAGTAGTTCGTCTTCTCCAAGCCCTCCGTGTTCATGGTCTCAAGCGGGTAGTACTCGCCGTAGCCGAAGTTCATTACGAGACCCTCGAAGTCCTCGAACTCCCTAGTAGAGGACTGGAAGAATACGGTGCCATACCCCTGCTCTTTTAAGAGGTCGGCCAGGCACGGGACGGGGATGCCGTCGGGGTTCGCTTCGGTGGTTGGCTGTACTAGGCGGGGTTCTATGCCACAGTTGACCGAGACGCTCGCCTTAGAAGTGTGCGGGACGGTGGTGTAAGCCCGCTCGGCGAGCAAACTGTTCTTGGCCAGCTCGTTTAGAAAAGGCGTGGTTTCGAGATCGTTGTTGTAGGGAGTGGTGGCCAGTGCGCGGGTAGACTCCAGGTGAATCAGGACGACGTTGCGCTTCTCGGTCCCGGGCGTCTCTACGAGGCTGGCGTTCGCTGCAGGATGCTCGAGGGTTTGGCTGGTAGCGCCTGCATCAGGAGTATTCTCACCGGAGATCACTTCCTTCGCCCCCGTCAGGATCAGGTTGACCGACGGGTCCCTCGCGAAAGATACGCTGGCTCCCGCCGAGAAATCTGTCGAACGGGCCCCGATCAGCAGCGAAAGGAAGCCGAAGCCGAACGCCAGAAGCAAGAGCCCAAGAGAGGCTATAAAGGAGGCCCCGGACGCTCCGCCCGGGGAACTCTCTGGCCAGCCTCGCCACCGCGCGATGGCGCGCGTCAAGAGCAACGGACCTAGGGCCACGTAAGAGAGAGCGGCGAAGAGGAGTACCCAACCCCAGATAGTAGTCCCGTAAGCGAGAACCGGCGCGACCTCCCCGAGGTGAGGCAACCACAAGGCGACGATTCCGTAGTCGAGCGTGGTGCCAGTCTCCTGGAAGTACTGGTAAGCAGACGTGGTCACGATAACCACTAGCATCGTTACCACATGGAAGAGGACGACCACGACCCGGCGCAAGAGCCCCTGGCGCGCCGCGGTGAAGAGCCCGATCCAGAGCAACGCGTAAGCCAGGTTGAAGAACATCGCCGAGCGCATCAGGTCGAAGTTCGGAGAGAGCCCGGGTACCGAGGCTATGTTCGAGGCTTTCAGAGAAAGGTTGTAGACGATAAGGGGGACGAGGAGGCAGAGCAAGTAAACCCAGTCCTGGGGGCTAGGGAGCACACCCGAGAGACTTGAAGCGTCCGATCTGTCTACCCCCAGCGCCACGGATGGCGAGTTTAACAGAACTTATAGACTGATTAGACTCATAGAGAGCAGTCCAAGGAATCTTGCAGCCCGGGCGTCTCGAGCCACGCCCGCCGTCGGTCCGGGAGGCACGCCTGCTCCCTCACCGAGACCCCAAACGCCTCCGGTCCCGTGCAACTCTAGAAAACTAAGGTGAAGTCTCCTCGAGATGGTGCCGGGCAATGGTCAAGTGAAGAAGGGTGATCTTATTAGGCAAGCGGTTCTTAAGATGCGACGGAGGAGCGACGACGTAAGGTCCTTGAGATCAAGCTGTCACGCGAGAAGATCCTCACCTGCTACCGGGATGCGGCACCTGAGGCACTGGAAAAGGCCGACGGAAAGAAGCGCTGCGCGGTGTACAATGCCCTTGGGGTCACCGTCTGGCCTACGAAAGCCAAGGGGACCCGATTAAGATAGTGTTCAGCGCACTAGGAGGCGAAGAGGTTTGTCACGGGGACGCAACGTCAACAAGATGATGCAGCAGGTCCAGAAGATGCAGCAAGAGATGCAGCAGGCGCAAGAAGAGCTGGCCCGCGAGACCGTCACTGCTTCGGCCGGCGGCGGGGCGGTAAAGGCGACGATGACGGGCGGTTTGGCGCTCGTCTCCGTCGAGATCGACCCGGAGGTCGTGGACCCCGAGGACGTCGAAATGTTGCAGGACATGGTGCTTGCGGTGGTCAACGAGGCCTTGACGAGCGCTCAGGAGCTGGCCTCGAAGAAGCTGGGCGGCGTCACCGGGGGTCTGGGGGACCTGGGGCTGAACCTCCCGGGACTGTAAAGGACCTTTGGCGACCTACGCGAGGCCGGTCGAGCGCCTCATAACCGAACTCTCCAAGCTACCCTCCATCGGGCCGAAGAGCGCCCAAAGGATCGCTTTCCACGTCGTGCGGGGGAGACCCGACGACGCGCGTGCCCTGGCAGATGCTCTGCGCGAGGTGAAGGAGCGGATAACGCCGTGCAAACGCTGCTTTAACCTCACCGAGGCCGAGGAGTGCGATATCTGCACCGACCCCAGGCGCGACCAAGCGGTCATCTGCGTGGTAGAGGACCCGTACGACATCGGGCCCATAGAGAGAACGGGCGAGTACCGTGGGCTGTACCACGTTTTGGGCGGGGCGCTATCGCCCTTGGATGGCATCGAGCCGGAGGACTTGAGGATAGCGGAGCTCGTCGAACGGGTAGAGAGGGAGGGGACAAAGGAGATCGTGATCGCGACCAACCCGAACACGACCGGCGAGGCGACGGCGCTATTTATCGCCCAAGAGCTGAAGGACATGCCGGTGCGGGTGACGGCTCTGGCGAGCGGATTGCCCGTCGGCGGGGACCTGGAGTATGCTGACGAGGTCACTTTAGGTAGGGCCTTCGCCGGGCGGCGTGAGATCTAGGGATCTAAAGGAACGACTCAATAGGTCTGGGGACACCGTCAGTTCGCCGCTTGCATCTTTGAGCCGCCGCTCCGTCGACTCTTTGGGAGAAACCGTCGCGGCCCTCGCCCCTAGGGACGCGACCCTCGTCGAGCCGCCGGAGTTGACACGCGAGCTCTCTCGGGCCCTTCAGGCGATGGGGGCCAAGCGGCTGTACTCGCACCAGCTCGAGGCGTACGAGAAGGTGCGAAGCGGTGAGAACGTGATCGTCTCTACGGCGACCGCCAGCGGCAAGTCGCTGTGCTACAAGATCCCCGCCTTTGAGAACGCTCTGGAGAACGCGGCGAACCGGGCGCTCTTCCTCTACCCGACGAAGGCGCTTGCCCAGGACCAGTTGCAGAAGATAGGGAAGCTAATGCTGCGCGGCGTCCACCCCGCGACCTACGACCGGGACACGCCGAAGGCTCTGCGCCCAGGGATCAGGAAGAAGGCCAACGTCGTCCTCACGAACCCCGACATGCTGAACGTGGGCCTCCTCCCGAGCCACGACTCCCTCTGGGCGGACTTCTTCAGGAACCTCAAGATAATCGCTGTGGACGAGGCGCACCTCCTTAGGGGCGTCTTCGGCTCGCACGCCGCGGCGGTCTTGCGTCGCCTGAGGAGGGTGGCAGGGCTACATGGGGCGGATCCGAAGTTCGTCCTGACGAGCGCGACCATCGCCAACCCTTTGGAGCTTGCGGAGGTTTTGACGGGCCTACCGTTCGCGCTTGTGGACAAAGATGGAGCGTCTTCGGGGGAGCGACGGGTGGTCTTCAGGAACCCACCTCTAAAGGACGAGGAAAAAGGCGACCGGCGGAGCATGCTCACCGAGGGGGCCTTCGTCTTCTCGCGGCTCGTCGCCTCGGGAGTTAGGACCCTCGCTTTTGCCAAGAGCCGCAAAAGCGCGGAGCTGATCTACCGCTACGCCGCCGACCGTTTGGGACCGGACCTCGCGCGGCGCATCTCGCCATATCGCGCGGGTTACACCGTCCGGGAGAGGCGGGAGATAGAGGCCCGTCTTTTTAGGGGCGAGCTCCTGGGGGTGGTCTCGACGAATGCCCTGGAGCTCGGGGTGGACGTAGGCTCTCTGGACGCGGTGGTGTGCTGCGGGTATCCGGGGAGCGTAGCCTCGATCTGGCAGCAGTGGGGCCGCGCCGGACGCGGCAAAGACCCTTCGCTTGCGGTCTACATTGCCGGTCGGGATTCCCTCGACCAATACCTCCACGAGAACCCTGAGAAGGTCCTGGGGATGCGGGTCGAAGCTGCACGCCTTACGCTCGAGAACCCATATATTCTCGGGCCACACCTCCTCGCGGCGGCGTACGAGGCTCCTTTGGAGGACGAGGACGAGAAGTATTTCGGCTACGCCTACGAGGTGGTGGCCGAGCAGCTGGTCGAGTCGGGGGCTTTCGTCAGGAGCGGGGGAAGGATGCACTACACGCGGGGAGACAACCCGGCGCGGGACATCTCTCTACGGTCGGCGGACGGGGCGGCGGTGCTGGTCGCTGACAAAGAGGGAGAGGTGGTCGGCTCGGTCGAGGCCCGGCGGGCACCGATGGAGCTGCATCCGGGGGCGACCTACCTGCACCGCGGTCGGGCCTACGAAGTCGAGGACCTGAACCTCGCGGCTCATCAGGCGCTCGTCCGCAGGGTCCCGAACCGTTACTACACTAAGGTCAGGGTCGAGACGGACGTAGAGATCCTAAAAGAAGCGGAGAAGCGAGACCTCGCGAACGGCGCGGCGTTGCGCTGGGGTTGGGTACGGACGACAGATCAGGTGACGTTCTACAAAAAGATACAGGTTTCGGACTCGCGCGAGATCGGGGTCTTCCCCTTGGACCTCCAGCCGACTGCTTTCGAGACGCGCGCCCTCTGGTTCACGTTGCCTCCGATGCCACCGCCGCAGGGCAACACCCAGCCGAGCTTCGTCGAGTTCTTGGGGTCGCTACACGCGGCGGAGCACGCGTTCATCGGCATCCTGCCGCTGTTCGCGATGTGCGACCGGGGGGACATCGGGGGCCTCTCCGTCGCCATGCACCGACAGACGCGATTGCCGACCGTCTTCGTCTACGACGGCTACCCTGGAGGCGTAGGTATATCCGAGCGGGGCTACGACACGTTCGAGGAGGTTGCCCGCGACACTCTTGGCGTCCTCGCCCGCTGCCCCTGCAAAAAGGGCTGCCCGGCCTGCGTCCAGTCCCCCAAGTGCGGCAACTGGAACGAGCCGTTGAGCAAGGGCGGCGCGGTAAGGGTCCTGCGTTACCTCCTCGGGCAGGTGAGCCGCTACCCGAACCCGTGAGCGCCGGCCTCTGCGGAGTGGCGCTGGTGGTGGTGTAACATTGGCCCCTTGAAAAACGTTTGCTAGGCAGGAGGGCGTATGACCGAAGACGGGCGCGTCGCGTTGGTGAGCGGGGCGAACAGGGGAATCGGACGCGAGATCGTGCGCCAGCTCGCCGAGATGGGGATAACCACCATCTTGGGTTCCCGCGACGAGGAGAAGGGTAGGACCGCCGCCGAAGGGATGAACGGCAACGTGATCGTCAAACGGCTCGACGTGATCGACGAAGATAGCATGGACCGGCTCACGTCTTTCGTCGAGGACGAGTTCGGGCGGCTCGACATCCTGGTAAATAACGCTGGGATCGCCAACGACTCGGGTCAGCGGGGCGTGGATGCCGATCTCGGCAGCGTGCGGGAGGCCCTGGAGGCCAACCTGTTCGGGGCGTGGCGACTCTGCGAGGCGTTCGTGCCCCTCATGCAACGCAACGGCTACGGAAGGATAGTGAACATTTCTAGCGGTATGGGCGCCTTGAACGACATGGGCGGCGGCTCCCCAGCCTACCGTGTCTCGAAGACCGCCCTCAACGCCCTCACCCGCATTCTAGCCTCCGAGCTCAGGGGCAGCGGCATCCTCGTCAACTCCGTCTGCCCCGGCTGGGTTCGCACCGACATGGGCGGCTCTGACGCCTCGCGCTCGGTCGAGGAGGGTGCCGACACACCGATCTGGGCGGCGACGCTCCCGGACAACGGTCCAACCGGTGGCTTCTTCCGCGACCGGCGCCCGGTCTCCTGGTAGACGACGCGTGAGCTACTCAAACTGCACGGCAGCCTGAACTTCGCCTGGCGTGGACCGTTCCCTCTACGTCGCTATCGTGGGGTCGGGCGAGGCCACGGGGAAGCTCTACGAGCAGGCACGAGAGGTTGGCCGCCTGGTCTCCGGGAAGGGCGGGATCGTGGTCTGTGGCGGCCTCTCCGGCGTGATGGAGGCCGCTGCTCGCGGGGCTACCGAGGCTGGCGGTACCGCCATCGGCATCTTGCCGGACGAGGACCGTGAGAAGGCCAACCCCTATCTCTCGAACTCAGTCGCTACGGGCACGGGCCACGCGAGGAACCTTGCGGTCGTCTGCTCGGGGGACATGGTCGTTGCCGTTGGTGGGGAGTACGGGACGCTCTCAGAGATCGGGCTGGCCCTAAAGGTCGGGCGTCCGGTGGTCTCGCTGATGAGCTGGGAGCTTCCCGGGCACGTGACCGTGGCGTCATCGCCTGAAGAAGCGGCCGAGGCGGCGTTCGCGGTGGCGAAGCGTTAGGGTCTCTACCCTTCCCCGAGCTTCATCCGCAGGCCGGCGAGCACCGGCTTTCAAAAGTACAAAACGATTTGCTGAGCTGCATTTCTATACCCTCTTAAATGAGAAAGCTTCTGAGGTGAGCTGGCAGTGGGGTGGCACTGCAGGAGATTAGACTAGCGGCGTCAGCGAGCCCATTCCAAAACAGTAGGTTTGCTAGTGTTTAGTCTGCTTAGTTTTCCCCCGAACTGAGTCTTGTCTATAGGCGTTTATCGATACTAAAGGCAGGGTCAGATGCACCAAGGTCGCGGCTGGCTGTAGGTCAATGAGGATGGCACGCTGGAGGCAAGAGTCGAGACTCGCCCTGCCGACACACGAACGTGCAGTTTAGTGATTAGCTCGTAACTCTGTATGGAAACGACTCGGCTGTGGTTCCGACAATAACAGATTGGGTTGGCGTCGCGTTTGCCATCCTTTCACTAGAGGCAACGATAGTCTCCTGGCGCGAGTGCTTCATCTGAGGTAATAATGCTGAGAGCACTAAGCCGGAAAGGGGAAGTGGATGAGCGTTTTTCCGACGAAGATCTTGCTGGCCACCGATGGTTCAAAGCAGGCGGCTTGGGCCTCCCAGACCGCGGCCGAACTAGCCCAGAAGACTAGCTCCGAGCTGCATGTCATCCACGTGGGGGAGACGCTAGGTCCGGGTTACTCCGGTTATGTCGGCTACGAGGAAGGAGTCCTGCCTAGTGCACAGGAGGAGCTCGAAAGGCAGGCCCAGGAGGTGTTGGAAGCTCAGGTGGAGGGGATTACGGTTGTCGAAGGCGCCCGGGTGCAATCTCATATGAGGTTGGGAAGGCCCGACAAAGAAATTGTTGCCTTGGCCGAAGACATAGGTGCTGGGCTCATAGTGATGGGAAGCCGAGGACAAGGGGGGATAAGGAGAGCCTTGATGGGGAGCGTCTCCGAGTCGGTAGTCAGGCACGCCCACTGCCCAGTCTTGGTGGTGCGCAAACAGGGAAGCGATAAGTAGAGATCTGCTAACGTCGGCAGCGCAACTTTGCTTCTTATGCGAAGCTATAGCGAAGCGGGCGGCGTGGACGGCCTCTACGACGTCTCCATGTAGGTTCCGATCCCAGAAATATCCTACCCTCT
>Ga0126307_10000834_pt1 | contig 20310 bp, 18 predicted proteins | sample Plot28_FD_89955 | JGI IMG/M metagenome (GOLD analysis project Ga0126307, IMG submission 89955) | Serpentine soil microbial communities from UC McLaughlin Reserve, CA, USA - Plot28 | ecosystem: Environmental > Terrestrial > Soil > Grasslands | place: USA: UC McLaughlin Reserve, Lake County... | reverse complement strand
GCGGACATGGACTGGATGAGCATGGCCATCAAGTTGGAAACCAGGATCACCCACAACAGCAAATACCCGAACTGGGCTCCTCCCGAGATATTCGTCGCGAAGTTCCCTGGGTCTACATAGGCCACGGCCGCGATGAACGCAGGCCCGAGGAAGGGCAGGATCCTACGTAACCCCCTCCGGTTCCCCTTTAGTGATTCGTGCGCCGCCCGCGCCGTCGCAGTCTCTCCAGGGAGTACTCCTTCGATCTCTTCGAAATGGTCTTCGTGACGATCCTTCACATGAACCTCTGCACTATCGTTTTGGGATATTTTTTAGCCTTGGCTAATCGCGGAGTCTACCAGACCTAAAGCATACTCAAAGCGGTCTCGCGCACAGGTTCGCGTTTTTCCGATGCGCCGCCAAAGGCGAGCCTGCGTATCTTGCCGTTCTCTGCCGGAGAGAGGATGAACCTTCCTCTCTCCGGCGGCCTACACGCTCACCAGCAGGGCGGTCGCGTACATGATCGCTATTCCGGCGGTGAGTCCTCCGAGGTTCGTACCTGAGAGGGCGGGCGTCTTGGAGCGGGCCGAGTCTCTAAGGAGTAGGCGTCCCACCTCGTAGACGACCTGGAGTATCGCCCCTACTCCGATGGCGAGGAAGACGGCAGAGAGGAGGTTCGAGTAGGCGAAGCCCCCGATCCAGGTCCCGACGATGGCCGGTCCACCTCCGAGGAGCGCGAGCGCGGCGAAGTGCGCGAGCGGCGGCCTCTTCTCCTGCAAGACCGGTGCGGCGATGCCGACCCCCTCGGTGATGTTGTGGAGGGTAAAGCCGAGGATCAAGAAGGTCCCCAGGGCCGCCTCGCCGAGCGCGAACGCCGCCCCGATGGCTAGGCCCTCGCCCAGGTTGTGCAGGCCTATCCCCATGGCTATGCGGTAGGAAGTCGCGAGCCTGATCGTCTCCTCACGCCCGCGCCGGAACATTCGCTCGACACCGAGAAGTCCGAACAGCGCCAGGAGGGCCACGAGGATAACCATAGGCACCCCTGAGAAGGCCCCTGGCAGCCCGCCGGCGATCTCTACGGCCTCCAGCAACATGTCGAGCACTAGGAAGACCAGCAGGCCGAGCGTCAGGGCGAGGACGAAGTTCACGCCGGTGGTGCCGAGGCGCCGGAGGAACGGGTACCACAGAAGCCCTAGCGTTACCGGCACGACACCGACGTAGAACCCGATGAGCGCGTAGCTGGAAAAGGTCTCCCCGGAAAGGCCTGGGGTCAGCACCGCGACGGGCACCTCCGCGTCGAAAGTGGTGCCGGTCTCACTGATCAGCACGATCTCGTACGCCTCGCCCTCGACCCACGTGTAGGGAATGATCACCTCACGCGAGCCGAGGCGTGGGATCCTGTTGTCGGGCTGTACCCGAAAGTCCCACAGCGCGTCGTTCACCACCACCTGTTCAAGGGTGACAGGGTTCGGCCCGCCGTTCTGGACGTACACCACGATCTCGTTCTCTGTCGGCAGGGTCACGCGCCCTACGGTGAGGTCCTCTACAGGGGGAGCATCGCTGCGGCCAACCCCCACCCCGTTCAGCAGGATCAACGCCAGCAGCACCCCGAGACCCAGGAGCGGCAGGAGACCGAGAAGCACCCAGGCCGGTCCGCGTTTTTCACGTCCCATCCCCTTACTCCTTCACCTCGAACAGGCCCATCCAGCCGAGCTCCGCGAACTCGCTGACATGAGCGTGGAACATAAACTTGCCGGGGAAACCGTAGCGGAACTCCAGGATACCGCGCTCCCCCTGGCCGAAGATCTTCGTGTCCGTGAACTCGGAGGGTTCGATCTTCCCATTTCTCGGGTTCCTCGTGCCCGTCGGGTAGTAGTGGAAGAAGTTAGCGTGCGTGTGGAAGCTGTTTATGAAGTCGAACTCGAGCACGTTGACCGCGTACACCCGGATCAAACGGCTCTTCTGTATGTGTACGGGATGGCGCTGGTAGTGAAAGGCAACGGTGTTAACGGCGTAGACTTCGTTGGAGGCGTCGAAGTTGGTGTCGAAGCCGTTCATGACCATGACCATCTCGTCGGCCTCTGGACGGCCTTCTTTGGGGTCTATGATGAAGGCCCCGTAGAGACCTTTTTCGATGTGCTTCCTGAGCGGCGCTGTGTGGCAATGGTAGAGATGCAACCCGGCCGGTTCGGCGTCGAACTCGTAGACGAACTCCTGCCCCGTCCCTACGAGCTCGAAAACCCCGTCCACGTTGGCCGGGTGGAACCCGTGAAAGTGGACGGTGTGAGGGTGCGGACTGTTGTTCTTGAAGCGTATGCGCAACCGCTCCCCCTCCGTGGCCCTCAGGGTGGGACCGGGAACCTGCCCGTTGTATGCCCAGGCCGGATACACGATGCCGGGAGCGACCTCTATCTCGGTCTCCTCCGCCGTCAGCTCGAACTCCCTGACGGTCCTCCCTCCCTCCTTACGCTCCTCGCCCCTGTAGAAGTCCTTCAAGAACTCCGTGGGATCGAACCGTGTGAGATCTACATCCCCAACAACCCCGTTGCCGCCGTGGAAGCTGTGGCCCCTAACGTGCCCGCCCTGGTGATGCGCTTCCTGCCCGAGTGCCTGCTCGACTTGTGTGCCAAGCACGGCCCCAGAAGCACCGAGAGCCCCCACCGCCCCCGTCACCCGAAGGAAATCCCGCCGTGAGAGAGCAGCCTCCCCCCCACCCTCCGCTAGCGTAACCTCTGCCTCCCTGATGGGAACGGAGGTGCCCATCCGGTACAGCAGAGCGAGCGTCAAAATGAGTACTACCTCAGACGTGGTCGCGGCGAGATCCAAGCCCCCCACCGCCTCTACTTCCCCGACGTGCGGCCCGAACGGCACGCCCATCGTGCGCGTTGCGAGATAGAACAAGACGACCGCGAGGTTGCCCCCTATGCCAAGGATGAAGATCATACTTCCGCCCCATCGCCATAACGCGACGCTGTAGAAACCTTGCAGAAACGCTACCAGCAAGAACAGGAGTCCGTAGAACCACCACTCCCCGAAATGCTCGGGCATGGCCCAGAGGTGGATCATCGCCGTACCCATCGTCAACGCTACCGCTATCGTCAATAAGGGTCTTCGAGCGTCCATGCCCACCACTCCCGCTTTTTTAGCTTTATCTAATTTTAAATATAGCATAGGCTAACAACCAAAGCGATACCTTGAGCGGGGTGAGGTAAGTCTATAATGTCGATTGCTTATGAGTGATCCCATGATGGAGAAGCCGTATTCCTCGGCGGTCGGGGACTACATCAAGGCGATATGGGACCTTGGGGGGATAGGCAGCGCCTCGACGAAAGACGTTGCGGCCAGGCTACTGGTCTCTCCCGCCTCCGTCTCCAACATGTTCGTGCGATTGCAGGAGATGGGCCTGGTCGAATACGAGCGTTACCAGGGGGCCTCGCTGACGGAGCGAGGACGGGTAGAGGCGCTGCGGCTGGTACGTCGGCACCGCCTGATCGAGACCTTCCTCCTGGAGCATCTCGGTTACGACTGGCAGGAGGTGCACCAGGAGGCCGAGCGGCTGGAGCACGCGGTGTCCGACGAGTTCACCGACCGTCTCGCCGAGCTGTTGGGGCATCCCGACCACGACCCGCACGGAGACCCCATTCCCTCGGCTGAGGGAATCCTGGAAGCCGACGACTCCTTCCCTTTGAGCCAGGCCGTTGAGGGTAAGAGGCTGCGCATCTTCAAGGTCAGGGACGAGGACGCGGCGATGCTCGACTACTTCGGGGACCGCAACCTGGTTCCGGGGAGGCTGTTGACTGTCAGGGAGGTACGGGCCCTCGACGGCGTCGTGATAGTCGAGGACGAGGAGGCCGAGGTTTACGCCCTCGGAGAGCCGCTGGCCCGCTCGATGTTCGTCCGGGAGGCGCATTACCAGAAGGAAGAAGGGGTGTCTTGAGCGAGAACGGTGCGGAGCAAAACAGAGCAACCCTGACAACGGAGAAGGCTGTGGAACAGCCCCCCGGCTATCCGAGCTACAGGGTCGAGCCGGGTAAGGGAGTCTCCCTTGCGGCCATAGATCCCGACCAGAGTGAGCACTACGGGAAGAAAAAAGACGTGGCGAAAGAGCTGGAGAAGCAGCGCCGGCGCATAACGGATCTGCAAGAGCGTCTCTACGCGGAGAACGAGCAGGGTCTACTCATCGTGTTGCAAGCCATGGACACGGGGGGCAAGGACGGTACCATCAAGCACGTGTTCAGCGGGGTCAACCCGCAGGGGTGCAGGGTGTCTTCCTTCAAGACCCCGAGCGCCGAGGAGAGAAACCACGACTTTCTGTGGCGCTACCACAAGAGCACGCCGGCGAGGGGTAGGATCGGTATCTTCAACCGCTCCCACTACGAGGACGTGCTCGTCGTGCGCGTAAAGGGGCTCGTGGACGAGGAGATCTGGCGCCGGCGCTACGGCCAGATCAACGACTTCGAACGGAACCTCTCGCGCGAAGGCATAACCGTCCTCAAGTTCTTCTTGCACATCTCCAAGGACGAGCAGAAGAGGCGTCTGCAACGTCGCCTCGACAGGCCGGACAAGCGATGGAAGTTCTCCTCGGCGGACATAAAGGAACGCGCCTTCTGGGACGACTACCAGCGGGCCTTCGAAGACACCCTGAGCGACTGCTCGACCGAACATGCCCCGTGGTACGTCGTGCCCGCCAACAAGAAGTGGTACCGCAACCTCGTCGTCGCCCGCACCATCGCCGACACCCTCACGGCGATGGACCCGCGGTTTCCCCCTGCCGAAGAAGGATTGGAGAGCGTAACGATCCCGGATTAGGGAGGTTTGTAGGGACGGTTCGCGAATCGCCCTAAGGTGTGCTGCGGGCAGTCACGACGTCGTCGCGGGCGGCCCAGAGGTTGAGGTCCTGTTTCCGTATCGCGGCGGCCATCAGGTCGGGGAAGAGGTCGGGGGTGCAGGCATTCTAGCGGCGTGACCCCGCCGAAAACACCGTTGGAAACAGCAGCGACGGCGTGTAGGCGAGGCCAACTGTCGCTCTCTACTTTACGGCCCAGAGGTAGGCCAGGGCTGATGTTCCGCGCCTCCTGGCGTTCTCTACGAGCGGGCGGAGGTGGGCAGTAAAGCGTTCGATCTCCTCCCCCGTCAGGGCCTCGTCCATGGCTTCTTCCAGCGTGGGGATCTTCGGGTTCCCGGCGGACCGGAGGAAGACGTTCCAATCCACGATCCCGAAGTAGGCGTCGTCGGAGACGAGGCTGGCCTCGTAGTTCAAACGGACCTCGGCGAAGCCGGCGTCCTCCGCGAGGTCGAAGAGGTCACGCTCGTCGAAGTCCAGCATGGGGTCCTCGTCCATCGGCTGGATGCGCCGGAAGACGGCCGATACCTTTTCCGCGAGATCCTGCACAGGCGTAACGTCGTAGCCCTCGAAAAGGTGCGGCGGCCCGGGTTGTTTGAAGCGGTTGATCGGCTCGAAGATCGAGAGGCGCCCGCTGGGCTTAAGGACGCGGTGGAACTCCTCGAAGGATCTCCTCTTGTTCTCGACGTAGATCAGGACCGATCGTGTGGTAACGACATCCACGGAAGCGTCGTCGAACGCGGAGAGGTCGTCGGCGGGAACCAATAAGAACTCGCAACGGTCCTCGACGCCCATCTCGTGGGCGAGCTCACGACTGTGGTCCAGCAGGTTCCTGGAGATATCGCTGAAAACGACGCGCCCGTCCTGACCGACCAGGTCGAGGGCGCCGAAAGCGATCAAACCGTCCCCCGCCCCGACGTCGAGCAGGGTTTCGCCCTCCTGCACGGCGGCGTTTCCGAGCACCCGCTCCCGCCAGAGCACGACGCCTTCCAGAAAGGAGACCCGGTGCACCGGGTCTCCCCCGAAACGCCGCTCCAGCAACCATTCCGCCCAACGGTCTCGCGCCTGCCCTGACACGAATACCTCTACTCGCTGACCGGGGTCTTCGGTCCCTCGCCAGAGAGCACGGCAAGAACGTTCTCCGCGGCGAGGATCGCCATCTTGTCGCGGGTCTCGTTGGAGGCGCTGCCGATGTGCGGGGCGAGGATCACATTCTCCAGCTCCAGCAGCTTCGGGTTGACCTCGGGCTCGTTCTCGTACACGTCGAGGCCGGCGGCAAAGATGCGCCGGTCGGCGAGAGCCTCGGCCAGGGCCGCTTCGTCTACGACGGGGCCGCGCGAGGTGTTGACGAGTACGGCCTCTGGTTTCATTCTCCGCAATTCCTCCGCGCCGATGAGGTGTGTGGTCTTTGGCGTTAGAGGGGTGTGGACGGAGATGAAGTCAGCCGTCTGCAACAGTTCTTCCAGATCCAGGTAGCGTGCTCCAAGCTCGCGTTCTTTGTCCCCGTTGCGGTATTGGTCGTGGTAGACGAGATCCATATCAAACCCCCTTGCGCGCCGGGCGAGGGCCTGCCCGATCCTGCCGAACCCCACGACCCCGAGCGTCTTGCCCCACACGTCGGGACCGGTCAGTTGCTTCGGCCCCCAGGCGTCCCAGCCGCCCGAGCGAACAAGACGTTCCGCCTCGCCGAGCCTGCGGGCGGCGGCGAGCATCAGCATGAAGGCCGTGTCAGCGGTGGTCTCGTTCAGGACCTCGGGGGTGTTGGTCACGATGACGCCGCGCTCGGACGCGGCTTCCAAATCCACGTTGTCGTAGCCGACGGCCATGTTGGCTACGACCTTCAGGCCCCCCCCGGCGGCGTCCATCGCTTCGGCGTCGATCTTCTCGGTCAACGTCGCCAGGATGCCAGCCACGCCGCCGACCGCCTCGAGTAACTCTTCTCGCTCCGGCGGGCTCTCGGAGAGCACGCTCAGGTCAAAGCCTTCGAGGACGCGGAGCCCGGCCTCGGGGATCTCGCGTGTAACCAGGACCTTCTCGGTCATCAGCCCGACACCTCGTCCAGCCTGTTGGCGTAGAAACAGAGTGCTCTTGCGTAGGATCCTATACCGCGGTCCGACGTGGTCTCCACGAGGTTCTTCAACAGCAACTCGACCGCCTCCCGGAGGTCTCCGCTCTCGCGCAGTCTGATCGCCGACTCCAGCTCAGATCCTCGCAGCCGCCTAATCCTCCCTCAAGAGCTGCCGCAGCACGGTCTGCAATATGCCGCCGTTCCTCAGGTACTCGACCTCGACAGGCGAGTCTACGCGCGCCTTGACCTCGAACTCCTTCTCCTCGCCGTCGTCCGTGGTGGCCTTAACCGTTAGCTCTTTGCCCGGTTCGAGGTCGGCGAGGCCGGAGATGTCGAAGGACTCTTGGCCCGTCAGGCCCAGGGACTCGGCGCTCTCGCCCTCGGCGTATTGGAGGGGCAGTACGCCCATGCCGATCAGGTTAGAGCGGTGGATGCGCTCGAAGCTCTCGGCGATGACGGCCCTGACGCCGAGCAGGAAAGAACCCTTCGCCGCCCAGTCGCGCGAGGACCCCGAGCCGTACTCTTTGCCAGCAAGGACGAGGAGCGGCACGTTCTCTTCCGCGTACTCGAGGCTCGCGTCGTAGATCGTGGTCTCTTCGCCGTCGGGGAGGTGGAGTGTGTAGCCGCCTTCCTTGTCGACGAGCTGGTTGCGGAGACGGATGTTGCCGAAGGTGCCGCGAACCATTACCTCGTGGTTGCCGCGGCGCGAGCCGTAGGAGTTGAAGTCGCGCGGGTCGACACCCTTCTCGATCAGGTAGCGGCCGGCCGGCATTTTGGACGGGATTGCCCCGGCGGGCGAGATGTGGTCCGTGGTCACGGAGTCGCCGACTTTCACGAGGACGCGCGCGCCCTCGATATCCTCCAGATCCTCCGGTTCGGGGCCCATGTCCTTGAAGAAGGAAGGCTCCTGGATGTAGGTCGAATCGGGGTCCCACTCGTAGAGGTCGCCCGAGGGCACCTCCACGCCGTTCCATTGCTCGTTGCCCGTGTAAACGTCGGCGTACTGCTCCTTGTATATCTTCGGGTCGAGGGCGTTGTCTATCTCCCTGGCCACCTCCTCCTGCGAGGGCCAGATGTCCTTGAGGTAGACGGGGTTGCCTGAGCCATCTTCGCCCAGGGGATCCCTGGACAGATCTATATCCACCGTTCCAGCGAGGGCGTAGGCGACGACGAGCGGCGGGGAGGCCAGGTAGTTGGCGCGGACGTCGGGGTTGATGCGGCCCTCGAAGTTCCTGTTGCCCGAGAGCACGGCGGCTACGACCAGGTCGTTCTCCTCGACGGCGGCGGAGATCTCCTCTGCAAGCGGCCCGGAGTTCCCGATGCAGGTAGTGCACCCGTAGCCGACCACATCGAACTTGAGCCGCTCCAGGGGGTCGAGTAGCCCCGAGGTCTGCAGATACTCCGTGACGACTTTGGAACCAGGCGCGAGGCTGGTCTTGACGTGCGGCGCGACGGAGAGTCCCCTCTCGACGGCCTTCCTGGCCAGAAGACCCGCGCCCATCATGACCGAAGGATTGGAGGTGTTGGTGCAGCTCGTTATGGCGGCGATGACGGCGGAGCCGTGCCTGAGATACAGCTCTTCCCCATCCACCGTGACGGTTACGGACCTGCCCGGCTCGGCCTCCGTCTCGCCGTTTTCGGGTTCGCCGCCCGAAGTCGGGTCTCCACCACCCTCGTTGGCAACGCCAGAGGCACCGGCCGGGGGGTCGCTCGCGGGGAAGGACTCGGTGTCGTCTGCGGTGTGGATGTCCGGGTTCGGGGTGTCGCTGGCGGGGAAGGACTCCTCGTCGGCGTGGTTGTAGGCGTCGTCATGGCCGTTGCCGAGGAGCGGGTGGTCGGGGTCGACCATGTCGGCCAGAGCCTGCCGGAATGACGGCTGCATGTCGTCGAGGGCTACCCTGTCCTGCGGGCGGCGCGGCCCGGCGAGGCTCGCCTCTACCGATTCGAGATCCAGCTCCAACGTCTCCGAGAAGCGCGGCTCGGGGGTCTCGTCCGTGCGCCACAGGCCCTGCTCCTTGTTGTACGCCTCGACGAGCTCCACGAGCTCTTCGTCGCGGCCGGTGCCGCTCAGGTAACGCAGAGTCTCGACGTCGACCGGGAAGAACGTGCAGGTGGCCCCGAACTCGGGTGACATGTTGGCGATGGTGGCCCGATCGGGGAGCGAGAGCCTGCTCAAGCCTTCGCCGTAGAACTCCACGAACTTGCCCACGACGCCGTGGGAGCGCAGCATCTGGGTCACGGTCAGGACCAGGTCCGTGGCCGTGACGCCTTCTTGCAGCGCTCCGGTCAGCTTGAAGCCGATCACCTCGGGCACGAGCATGTAGTAGGGCTGGCCGAGCGTTACGGCCTCGGCCTCGATGCCACCGACGCCCCAGCCGAGGACGCCGAGGCCGTTGATCATGGTGGTGTGGCTGTCGGTGCCGACGAGCGTGTCGGGCATCGCGACGCCGTCCTTGACGATCACGCCCTTCGCCAGGTACTCCAGGTTGACCTGGTGGATGATACCGGTGGCAGGAGGGACGACGGAGAAGTTGTCGAAGGCCTGCTGGCCCCACTTCAAGAACTCGTAGCGCTCGCGGTTGCGCTCGAACTCGCGCTCGGCGTTGAACTGCAGAGCCATGGGCGAGCCGAAGGCGTCAACCTGTACCGAGTGGTCTATCACCAGATCGGTGGGGACGAGCGGGTTGATCTTGCCCGGGTCGCCCCCAACGCTCTCCATCGCGCTGCGCATCGCCGCGAGATCGACGATCGCGGGCACCCCGGTAAAATCCTGCATGACGACCCTGGCAGGCAGATAGGCCAGCTCGCCACCTACAGACTCCGGCCAGGAGGCAAGCGCCTCCACGTCTTCCTCGGTGACGAACTTCCCACCGGCGTTTCGCAAGAGTGACTCGAGCATTACCCTGATAGAGAAAGGCAGCGAGAACACGTCCCCGTCCACCGTCTCGTCCAGCGTTTTCAGGCTGTAGAGCCCTACGTCACCAGGACCAGTAGTCAGCGTCTTACGCGCGCCGAAAGGATCGTTCGCCATGCCAGCAACCTCTTCTCTAAGATTCGCTATGTGTGATCCGCAGGGAAGATTATAGATGATCAGGGACGAAGCACGAGCTCGTAGAGAAGACCATCTTTCCCGACCGGGACCACGTCGAAGCCTGCCTCCCGGAAGGGCTCCAGGCTGCTGCGGGCGTTGGCCAGAAGGTAGACGGGGCCGTTCCTGACGGCCCTGCGGGCGGCCTCGACGCCCGTGGTGTCGTTGGTGCCGTAGCGCTCGGCGGCCTCGGAGGCGCTGATGGGATCTGGCCAGACGATGTCCTCGTGACGATTCCAGGAGGTGCAGAAGGGGTCGATCAGGGTGAGGTCCCGCCTCCGCCGCTCGACCAGCACCATGTACCAGAGCGGGCTCCTGTGGTGCAAAATCGTGGCGTCACTTTGCGCGTAACGAGCCACGGCCTCGATGGTCTTTCGTCCCCCGTAGTCGCTGCTACGGTCGCGCGCTGCGTAGGCTTCACGCACGCCCACAAGCGGTAAGGCCAACATCAGCAAAGATAGGATGAAGAGAAGAATCGCTCTGGTGGCGGAGCCGACCGCCAGCCCTTCGGCCCACCGTAGCAAGGCGCCGAGCCCGGCCGAGATGCACAAGCCGAAAGCTAGAAAAGCTGGGATCAGGAACACGTAGAAGTCTTCGATGCCGAGCTGGAGGTAGACGGCGGCCTGGACCAGACACCCGAAGAAGAGCACGCCGAGGAAAACCGCCGCCGCACGGTCTCCAAACAGCAAATAGATGGCGGCAAGGACACCGGCTAGCATCAAGACGAGGGGAAACTGCCCGAGGAGTTGTTCTCCGAGCAGGCCGATCCTGGTCGACGGATCGGCGAGCGCGAGGGAGGAGGGGCTGCAATGCCTGCCCTTCTCGGAGGACTCGGCCAGAAAGCTGCCGCCCGTGACGAGCAGCAGGAAGCGCCAGGGGGTCGAGGGGTCGGCCTCGTTGAGGGGTGCGTGCGTCAGGGCGCGTGCCGGGAGGTAGAGTATCGGGAGAAGCCCGAGCAGGAAGAGGCCCGAGCCTTTCAGCCTCAGGCCCGCCCTCGAAAATACGCCCCGGTCGGTCAGGAACACGAAGATCAGGGCGGCGGGCACGAGCAGGACGCTCGTCAGATGGTGGGTGAGGGAGAGGCCGATCAGGAACGCCGAGAGCAACAGGTAGCGGTCGTTGCGGCTGCCTCTCCAGAGGAGCAGGACCAGGATTACCAGCGCCACGAGGAGGGCTTCGAGGGTGTAGACCTCGGAGATCACGGCCTGGCCCCAGAAGGCGTCGGAGAGCCCGAAGGCCAGCGCCCCGGCCGCCGCGGCCACGGCCAGGCCGCACAACCGCAGTCCCGCGAGGTACACGACGAGCACGGCCGCGACCCCGTAGACGGCGGAAGCAAGGTTGATGCGGTAAGCAGGATCTCCTATCGGCAGATACGTAAAGAGGTGCGTGAGCATCATGTAGGTCGGGTAGCCGGTCGGATGGCCGATCCCCAGAACCGCGACCTCGGTCTGCAGCATCGGGGAATCGAGCGTGTCCGGGGTGCCATAAGGCAGAACCGTCGGCGCCAGGGTCCCGACGTAAAGGACGCCGAAGAAGATCGTGATCGCCCCGGCGAGTAAGACCGCTCCCCAGCGTTGCAAAGGGCCTGTCCTTCTGGAAGTGGGATTCATCGCAGGGCAGAATACTACGTCGGCGCGGCGCCATACGGGTGCCCGGTCTCTGTATACTCCCCCCGTGGCGAAGCGCGGTTATACGCGGGATACGATCCGGGGCGGTGCCAGCGAGTGGGACGTGTCGCGCCCCTTCTCCAGCTACGCGCGGATGCTGGCGATGCTAGTGGTACATCCGGTCAGGTTCTTCGAGTTGCTGCCCAGGATCCCGGATGTGAGGGCGCCCGCGCTCTTCCTCACCTTCTGTGGGCTTCCCGCCGCGCTCTTGTGGCTGATCTTCCTCGGCCCCTACCCGGCGCTCGTGGCCCTCGCCCTGCCGCTGCCGCTGTCGTTCCTACTCGCCGCCCTCTACCACCTGAGTGTTCTCGGGGGCCGGTACGGATACACGGTAACCTGGAGAATCCTCGCTTACCCTCTCGGCTTCTACCTACCTTTCGCCGCCGTTCCGTTGCTCGGGCCCCTTGGCGCGGTTTACACAGGTCTTGTTCTCGTGCCGCTCGGGCTCGTGAAGGCGCAGGAGGTCGGAGCGCCCAGGGCCATGCTCGCGTGCTTTGTCGTCGGAGCGGTCCTGGGGGCCGTTTACTACTTTCTCGTGGCCTGATCTCGGCTCATTCCTCCGGTTGGGGAGGGTCGTCGTGGGACCCCACGAACTCCAGCGCGACCACGTCGGCCTCGACGAAGCCGAGGGAGCGGTAGAACTCGCGGGCGGCGACGTTCGTGGTGGTTGCCACGATCTCGATCTGGCTCGCGCCGTTATCCGAGGCGGCGCTGCGCACCTCCTCCATCAGGAGCCTGCCCAGCCCGCTCCGCCTGTGCCCCTCGGCGACGACCAGCATCGGCACCTCGACGACCGTGTCGCCATGGGCGAGGTCGGGTTTGATCCAGAAGCTCACCGCCCCGACAAGCCCGCGCTCGTTCTCCACCACCAGTACCCGCGCTCCTGGCGCGTCCCCGAGTTCCTCGAGCCGTCTTTTCACCGCTTCTTCCACGGGCGGGGCGTCGCCGACCGTCTCCGCCAGCTCACGGACGAGCTTCTGGATGCCAGCGGCATCCTCCCTCGTCGCCTCGCGCACACTTACCCTGGATCTGGAATCCATGCTTCTCCTCGGTCGTGGTCCAGAACGCTTCTTACCCCAAGTAGCCCGGCGACGAACAGATGAAGGGTTTAAGATGATCCAGACGCATAGAGGAGGCCCATGAAACGCAGGGCGATCGTGGTAGTGCTCGACGGGCTCGGAGCCGGCAACGCCCCCGACGCGGCGGACTTCGGCGACGAGGGCGCCAACACCCTCTCCAACGCGGCGAAGGCCGTGGGCGGTCTGAAAACCCCGCACCTGCAATCGCTCGGGCTCGGCAATGTCGAGGAGATACAGGGCATACCGGCCTCCGCCTCCCCCGAAGCATCCCACGGCCTCATGGTCGAGCGATCCGCGGCCAAGGCGACCCTCGCGGGGCACTGGGAGATGATGGGCCTCGTGCTCGAAGACCCCCTGCCCACCTACCCGGAGGGTTTCCCCGGCGACGTATTGGAACGCTTTCAGAGGGAGACGGGGCGCGGGGTCATCGGCAACAGGCCAGCTTCGGGGACGCAGATCATCGAGGAGCTCGGTCCCGAGCAGGAGAGGACGGGGGCCTGGATCCTCTACACCTCCGCCGACTCCGTCTTCCAGATCGCCGCCAACACGGGCGTTATCCTGCTCCAGGAGCTCTACGCGGCGTCCGAGAAAGCCCACAAGATGCTCATCGGGGAGGGTGAGATCATGGTCGAGAGGGTCATCGCCAGGCCCTTCCACGGCGAACCGGGAGCCTACGAGCGGGAGAACGAGAACCGCCACGACTACGGCATCACCCCGCCGTCGGAGACGTACCTGGACCGTATAGAGAACGCAGGCCACGAGACCGTGGCCGTCGGCAAGATCCGGGACATCTTCGACGGCCGCGGCATCACGCAACACCTGCCTGCACCTCCGGACGACAGCGCCAAAGTCGACGCCATCCTGGAGGCGCTCGGCCGGGTCGAATCAGGCCTCATCTTCGCCAACCTCGTGGACTTCGACGCGAAATACGGCCACCGCCGCGACCCCGAGGGCATGGCCGAAAACATCGAACGCTTCGACGAGAGGCTCCCCGAGTTGCTCGAATCTCTCGCCGAAGGGGACCTCCTCATCATCACGGCCGACCACGGCAACGACCCGACCTTCAGGGGCACCGACCACACCCGCGAGCGCGTGCCGCTCCTGATGGTCGGAGGCGGCGAGCCGCGCGACCTCGGCACCCGCGAAAGCTTCTCCGACGTGGGCGCCTCCGCGGCGGCGTGGCTCGGTGTACAGATGGACGGACTGCCAGGAAAGAGCATGGTTTGAGTGGACGCTGCGTACCGGGGGTCCGCTTTCGCGAGCCCCGGTATTTCGGTAGGTATGGCGCTGCTCGTAGGCACTTCGTTCGCAAGTTCTCGTGAGTGTGAAGTAGACTCGGCGCATGGAGACCACGCGCAGCGACCTGACCCCGGAGCATTTCGGGCCGCTGGAGGCCGGCGAGAAGGACAGCGAGAGGATCGTGGGCCGGCCCGTAGGGTTCTGGCAGGATTCCTGGATCCGGCTCAAGAAAAACCGTGGGGCGCTGATAAGCCTCGTGCTCATAATCCTGCTGTTCACCATGGCCTTCGCCGTCGGCCCGCTGCTCTCCCGGTACTCGCCCTTCGCCCAGGATCTGACCCGGAGCTACACGAACCCCTCCGGGGAGTTCTGGTTCGGGACGGACAACTTCGGCAGGGACATGTGGACGCGCGTGTGGGCCGGGACGAGGGTCTCTTTGTACATCGCCCTGTTGGCGGCTTTGCTGGACCTGTTCGTCGGCGTGCCGTTCGGCGCCATCTCCGGTTTTCTCGGCGGCAGGGTGGACGGCGTGATGCAGCGCACCATCGAGGTCCTCAACGGCATCCCCAACCTGGTGGTCGCTGTCCTCGCGATGGTCGTCTTCCAGCCGGGCATCCTCACCATCAGCATCGCCATCGGGCTGACCGGTTGGACCTACATGGCCAGGATCGTACGCGGCAAGATGCTCCAGCTAAAGGAGCAAGAGTTCGCCCTGGCTTCGCGCTCTCTAGGAGCCGGCCGGTTCCGCCTCGTGTGGAAGCACCTCATACCGAATAGCCTGGGCCCCATCATCATCTCCGTGATGTTCACCATCCCGGACGCCATCTTCGCCGAGTCGTTCTTGAGCTTTATCGGGCTCGGCATCCAGATACCGAGGGCTTCGCTGGGGTCCCTGATCAGCGACGGTACCAATGAGATGCAGTTCCATCCCTACCTCCTCTGGTTCCTGACCGCGATCTTGTGCCTGATCATGGTCTGCTTCTCCCTCTTCGGCGACGGCCTGCGCGACGCCCTCGACCCACGAATGCGCAAGTAAGGGCGTTTCGCGAACCGCCCCTACTAGCCAGGCCTCTCGGGTACGTCGAACCTCCAGGGGCCGTGGATCGTCTTCGGGGTCACGGTGCCGGCCTCGTCGATGTCCGATGGTCCCGTGGGCATGCCCACAAGGTTCGCGACGGTCACCGACGAGCGGTCTCCGGAGGCCACCATCTGGAGCGACCAGCAACCGTCCCCGAGTTCCCGGGGCGCGCTGCCCACCTCTTCCTCAGAGCTCCTGTCGTACGTTAGAAAAGGCATCCAACTATGTTCATCGTCGGGGGGCTCGAAGCAGACGACGGCCTGCGGCATGAGCGGGGAGTCGATCACCCGCTCTAGCGTCACCGTGATCCCCTTCTCTTCCACCTCCTGGCCCACTTCGATGGCGGGGGCCGGTCGCACGGGCACCTCGAAACGGAACACGAACGGCCCAGCGTCGGGTCTCTCTCCCTGCACCCCCGACCTACCGCTCTCGTAGAGGGGCACCGTGAGGTGGAAGACGTGCTCCCTGCCCGCCACAAGACCCTCGGGGGCGTCGAAGGCGGCCCGTGCCCCCGTGCGCCGGGGACCGAGCAAGGTGCCGCCGCCCACCGTATCGAAGTCCTGGCCGCTCGCGTCCGTGACCCTTACGTACGGCGGAAGCTTTGCCTCGTCGCCGACCGTGTCGTCGATGAGCGAGGGCTCGAACACGACGGAGTCAGGTCGTTGTGACTGTTGAGTTTCGAGGCCGACAGCGACGAACCTCTCGTCCGCGTAGGCCCACCTCAGGGTGACCCTCGCCCCGTCGCCGGTCTTGGTCTGGTCCAGCCGTGTCTTCAAGCCGGACAGCGTATCCTCGGAGTGCACTTCCTGACTCTGGCCCACCTGTTTCTCGGTGGCCGGCTCATGGCGCGAGGGTTCTTGTAGCGGTCTGGCGGCGACGTAGACCACCGCGCCCAGGATCACCAGCGAGACGACCGCCAGCACCACGGCCAAAGGCGCGTTGGCCGCGGAGAGGGACCGTCCTGCGACCTCATCCGTCGCCCGTTCCTCCTCCGTCCGGTCGCCGCTCACCCGTTCCCTTATCGTGGGCCACAGGTCTACCGGGTCGGGGACCCCGGTATCGGCGCACCCGCGAAGGGCCCTCTCCAGACGCTCTCTCTGCTCAGCCACGATCCTTGCCTCCTTCCGCGTCGGTAGAGGAGTTCGCGGGCAGCGCGGCAGGCGGTGCGTCCTGCGAGCGGAGTTCCGGTCGCAGTAGCTTCGCGAGGCGTTTGCGCGCGGCGTACAGGCGCCATTTGATCGTGCCCGGCGGGGCGAGGTTGTTCTTTGCCATCTCGGCCTCGCTCATACCGAGGTAGTAGCGTTGCACCACCGCGGCCCGCTGGGCCGGCGGCAGCTTCGCCAGCGCCGCCCATACCCTGCGCCGTTCCTCGGCTTCGTCGAGGAGGTCTTGCGGCCCCATCCCGGCGTCCGCGAGCTGGATCTCCGGGCCGTCTCCTTCACCCTCGAAACCTACCGTTCGCCCACGTCGGGTGGCCGCCTTTACGGCGTCGTTGACGACCACCTTCACGAACCAGGGACCGAAGGGTCGTGTCTCGTCGAACTGGCCTATCCGCTCGTAGGCCCGTACAAAGGCACCCTGGACGACGTCTTCGGCGAGCGCCCTGTCGCCCAGGATCAGGTACGCTGCCCGCACCGCCCGCGTCTCGTGGCCGCGCACCAAAGCCTCAAGCCCCCCGATATCGCCACTCTTCAGGCGCTCTATGGCCTTTTGCTCATCCACCCCGCTCGCTCCGTCGCGGTCTCTACTCTTGTTATCCGCGGGCAGTACAAAAGGTTTGAGGTCAACCGGTGCGGTCCAGGTTCGCGAGGACGGGGTAGTTGTCGCTCGGGTACTTGCCCGCCTCTTCGTCGCGCACGATCTCGTGCGACCGTACCCGCAACATCCCTGCCGCGTTGCGGACGAGGATCCAGTCGATGCGCCCGGTGGGCTTTTCCGTGTCGGACGGCGTGAAGCGCGTCCCCCTGTGGGAGGCGCCTCTGACGTTGAAGCTCATCACCCGCACGGAACACACCATCTCGCCTCCTCACCACCCGTAGAACCCTCACGAATTCTACCCGCGCAGGGAGCTCCGGGAATATGGTAGGGCTCCGCGGAGACGAAACGTCCTGTTCACGCCGTTGCTCGCAGTCCGACCCCAGACCCCGATGCTGTTGGCGGACCCAGAGTCCGCAACGCTCGTGCCGATACGGTTGTTGGTCACGATCGCGTCGTAGCTCGCGGCCGACGTGGAGTCGGGTCCTGGGTTGAGGATCAGGGCCGAGCCGAGGCTTCCGCTCAAGTCGTTGTCGTCCATCTTGAACTCGAGGTATGCGCACGCCGTCAATGGTTTCCGTAACTCCATTGCCGCGGGCCAATGGTGCGCATGGGTTGCCGGCGTTAAGATGGGCGGGACCGCACAAAGCGGCCGTACGCTCGTGGAAGGGTGAACGATTGTCGTTCGGAAGCGATGTGCTCGACGCCATAGAGACCAAGAAGTTCGGCGGGGAACTCCCTGAGGAGCTCATTCGGGGCGTGGTGGAGGGCTACACCGCGGGAGAGGTTCCCGACTACCAGATGGCCTCGCTGCTCATGGCCATATTCATCCAGGGGATGGACTACGAGGAGACGCTCGCGCTGACGCGGGCGATGGCCGAATCCGGCAAGACCTACTCCTTCCCCGAGTGCGTGGACAAGCACTCGACGGGGGGCGTCGGGGACAAGGTAAGTTTGACGGCGCTGCCGATCGCAGCCGCCTGCGGGGCTCCTGTGGCCAAGCTCTCGGGGCGTGGGCTCGGCACGACCGGAGGCACGATAGACAAGCTGGAGTCGATACCGGGCTTCTCGTTCGAGCACTCAGAGGAGCGTTTCGCGCGCCAGGTCGAAGAGGTCGGACTCGCCATAATCGAGGCCGGGGATCTCGCGCCCGCGGACAAGGAGATCTACGCCCTCCGCGACACGACGGGCACGGTTGACTCCCTGCCCCTTATCGGCTCCTCCATAGTCTCCAAAAAGGTCGCCACGGGCGCAGGCTATCTCCTCTACGACGTAAAACGCGGCTCGGGCGCCTTCATGAAAACCACTGAAGACGCCCGCAAGCTAGCCGAGCTCCTCGTACGCCTGAGCGACGACCTCGGCATCAAATCTTCGGCCCTTATAACGGACATGGACAACCCTTTAGGGCGCGCCGTCGGCAACGCCCTGGAGGTCCGCGAGAGCGTGCGCCTGCTGAAGAACGAACCCGTCCCCGACGACCTCGGTGATGAGGTGAGAGAAGTATCCATCCGCCTCCTCGTGCTCAAGGGCCTCCCCGACGCAGAGACGACCGTCGAAAACGCTCTAACCTCGGGCGCGGCCTACGAGAAGTTCAGGGACTTCGTCGGCGCCCAGGGCGGCGACACAGAGGCCCTCGAAGACCTCCCCGTCTCGGAGAAGGTCAACGAAGTAATGGCCCCGAGAGCAGGCTACGTGGCCAACTTCAAAGCATCCGGCATAGGCGGCGCGGCCCTCGCCCTCGGCGCCGGCCGCGCCAAAAAGGGCGACGAGATAGACCCAGGCGCCGGCATCGAAGTCCTCGTCAAGCCAGGAGACCCCGTTGAAGAGGGCCAACCCGTAGCCCGCCTCTACGGCGAACGCGAAGCGGAGCGGGCAGAGCGCCTCGTGCTAGAAGCACTCGAGATCTCCGCCGAGCCCGTAGAGCCTCCCCCTGCTATCCTGGATAGCCTGTGAATTAGCCATCAGCCTTTAGCTGATGGCCAAAGGCTAAAAGCTTGCGACGACCGCAAGGGAGGAGTTAATGAGTCCTGTCCACGTGCGCGCGGAGCCCGGGGATTTTGCGGAGAGCGTTCTCCTGCCGGGTGATCCCCTGCGAGCCAAATACATCGCCGAGAACTTCTTCGAGGACGCGAAGCTCGTGACCGAGGAGCGCGGGTTGCTCGGCTACACGGGGACTTACGGGGGGGAGCCGGTCTCGGTGCAGGCCACGGGAATGGGGTGCCCGAGCGCCGCCATCGTGACCGAGGAGCTGATACAGCTCGGGGCGAAGAACCTGCTCAGGGTCGGTACTTGCGGCGGGTACAGCAAGGAGTTACGGCTTGGGGACCTTGTAGTCGCGACCTCGGCGACACCGCAGGACGGGACGGTCTCCTCGCTAACCCGCGGCGTACCCTACGCCCCGGCGGCCCACTTCGACGTGGTCCACGCCGCCCACCACGCCGCCGAGGGCGCGGGGCGAAGGACCTTCGTCGGCCCCGTAGTCAGCGCCGATCTGTTCTACGATCCCGTGGAAGACCCTGCCGGGCTCTGGGGCGGCCTCGGGGTCCTCGCCGTCGAGATGGAGGCGGCGGCGATCTTTACCATAGCCGCGATGCGGGGCGTGAGGGCGGGATGCCTGCTGACCGTCTCAGACACCATCGGCGAGGAGATAGTCAGGATCGGCGACGAGGAACTGCGGGGCGCCGTGGACAACATGATGGCACTGGCGCTGGACACCCTGAACGCCTTAAACTAGTACCTCCCGTGGGGACGAGATAGAAGGACCGGCCTTCGCCAGATAGGAAAGTAGAGTGACGATCCTCAACGAGTCGGGGATACCGGACGTTCTCCCCCCTTTGCATGCTGTGAACGACCTTGTGCAGAAGCTTCCTGATGCCCTCGTGGTCGTCGTCGGCACGCAGACCGAAGCGCACCTAGTCCAGTACCTGCAGGCTTCGTTCTCTCATACCCCCTCTCTGCCCGATCCTCGTCTGGTCTTCGCGGTCCTCGATCCCGCCGACCCCCCACGGCAGGGCCTCCTGGCCTCCCGCATCATAGAGTGCGCCGCGGGGATGCCGAACACGAAGCTCGTGCTGCTCGTGGCGGGGCGCTCGGCGGAGTCGCTCGGGGTGGACGCCGCGTTCGAGGCCACGCTCGTCTCCCGCAAGCTGGACCTGCCCGCCGAAGCGGTGAACCTCGATGCCCCCCACGAAGTGCCAGGCACCCTCTCCACCGACCTCGAAGGCCGCGTCGTCGCCGCCCTGGTGAACCTCTGCCCCAAGAGGAGGACCTCGGACCTCGTGGAGACGGCCTCCCCGACGAAACGCGGCGGGCTCCTCGGCGGCCTGCTCGGGCGGAGCAGCGAAGCGCCGGAGCCCGGTGACGGCCGCCCCGTGGTGCTGTTGGGTGGCGTCCTCTCACCGGGGGCTGCGCGGGGACTCGAAGTGGATCTCCTTAGGGCCGGGGTCGAGGTGGCGGGAGCCGTGCCGGAGTCCAGGATCAGGGACCTCCCGCCGCTTGGGGAGGGCACGGTCGT
>Ga0126307_10000833_pt1 | contig 20317 bp, 19 predicted proteins | sample Plot28_FD_89955 | JGI IMG/M metagenome (GOLD analysis project Ga0126307, IMG submission 89955) | Serpentine soil microbial communities from UC McLaughlin Reserve, CA, USA - Plot28 | ecosystem: Environmental > Terrestrial > Soil > Grasslands | place: USA: UC McLaughlin Reserve, Lake County... | reverse complement strand
TCGGTCCTCGCCGGGGACTGGCCGGGGCGGCGGCACTCGGGGCCGCGATGGCGATCTTCGCCTGGCCCCAGGCCTACAACGTGCGCGTGTTCTACTCGTTCGCGGGCCCGGCCTCCCTGCGGGGCCTCGACTCGGTGGCGGCGTCCATGCGGAGGGGAGAGGTGGTTGTGACCGACCGCTGCTGGAGCTTCCTGGGCACCTGGCTGCTGCACACCCGCACACTGCCGGCGCTGGAGCCCGAGGACGTCCAGCCCGAGGCCGAGCTTCGGCACGCGGCTCAGGCCAGGGCCATCCTCGGGGGAACGCGGTCAGGCGCCGCGTTGGCCCGGCGGCTGGGAATCCGCTATGCGCTGGTGGACCCGACCTGCAGCGACGCCCTCGAGCGGCCGCTCGCTCCGCCGCGGGTGGGGAGGCCCGTGTACGTGAGCCAGCGCCTCGCCGTGCTGAGGCTCGACGGCGCCCGCTAGCCAAGTTCCGGGCTCTCGGCTTGGCTTGACTAGCCTCGCCGGGTGGTCAGGCGTCGTCGCGACCGCGTCAGCGAGCAGCGAAGGGCCTACCGCGAGCACGTCGGCGCGGTCTACGGCTTCTTTTCCTACTCCCTCTCCGGACCCAGCGCCGAGGACCTGACCTCGGCAACCTTCGAACGGGTCATTCGCGCCTGGGACTCCTACGACCCGGGCCGCGCGAACGAGCGCGCCTGGGTGATGGCCATCGCCCGCAACCTCCTCATCGATTTCTACCGGCGCGAAAGCCTCCGGCGAACCGTCTCTACCGACGAGCACCCCGAGCTGCTGGCACGCCTGTCGCTTGACTCGCCCCAGGAGCGCGTGCTGGAAGCGGCGACGATCGGGGCCTGGCTCGAGCCGCTGTCCGAACGCGACCGTCAGATCATCGCCCTGCGCTACGGGGCCGACCTCCAGGCCAAGGAGATCGCCGAGCTGGTCGAGCTCTCACCCGCGAACGTGCATCAGATCCTCTCGCGCTCCCTGAAAAGGCTGAGACAGCTCGAAGAGGAGCGCGGGGTCAACGACAGCGCTTGACCTGACGCTCGACGGTCCGCTTCACGAAGCGCAGCTGCGGCTCGCCGCGCCGATCGACCCAGGCCTCCGGCACGAGAATCTCCGTCTGTCGCGGGACGAAGCGGCAGTGGTCTCCGGCACGCACGTCATTGTCGCCGCCCGAAGAGGAGAGCGGATTCCCGCTTACGAGCGCGAAGGCCAGCAGCATGGTGGCCAATGCTCCCGCGAGCCCGGCGCCGGCCAAGGATGTCCGCCAGCGCGAACGCCTTGCCGGCGCAGAGGACAGGAGCCGCTGTTCAAGCGACTCCACGAAGTCCGGTCGCGGGGTGGGCCGTGCCTCTGACAGGCGCTGCTCGAGATCGCGTGGGTCCGGAGACTCTGGGCTCACATCTACCTATACGCGTCAGGAGCCGCGGATTCGACAGACCCGGCGCGGTCGGATCAAGCCGCTCGAGCCTGGTTGACCAGCTCGAGTATCTCCGCGTGGAGCTTCGCCTCGTTCTGATCGGCGTTCACCACTCGCCAGCGCTCCGGCTCTGCCTGCGCCAGGGCATGGAAGGCTTCCAGTACGCGCTCCTGGAGACCTAGTCCCTCGGCCTCGAAGCGGTCGAGGGCCCCCGCCCGCCGGGCCGCCTCGGCGGGCTGAATGTCGAGCAGAACGGTGAGGTCGGGCGCCAGGGGCCCGATTCCGAAGCGGTTGATGGCCCGCACGGCGTCAATCCCCAGATCGCGGGCGGCGCCCTGGTAGGCCAGGGAGGAGTCGAGGAAGCGATCGCACACGACGATCAGGTCCCGGTCAAGCGCCGGCAGGATGACCTCTGAGACCAACTCGGCTCGAGCAGCCGCAAACAGCAGTGCCTCGGTCTGCGGCGAGGGAGCGGCGGAGGGGTCTTTGACCAGCGCTCGCACGCGCTCTCCCACCTCCGTGCCGCCCGGCTCGCGGACGGTGACCGCGTCGGGGCCGAGGGCCTCGGCGAGCAGGCGCGCCTGGGTCGACTTGCCCGAGCGGTCGATGCCCTCGAGCGTCACGAACAGGCCGCGCCGGCTCACGGCGCCGACACTACGAGACGACCGACAGCCCGCCCGGCGCCACGCTGTACTCCACCCAAGTGCGTTCGCCGATGTAATCGCCGTCGACTTGCAGGGGGAACGGCTCGCCGTCGACCCCCTCGATCACGGCCTCGCGCACGCCCTCGAGCCCGGCGATGTGGCGGTGGCGTTGCACGGTCCGCGCGCTGCCGGAGAGCAGTCGCGGTAGCAGGGTGGCCACCTCCAGCGGCGTGGCGCGCTTGAGCGCCGCCAGCGACAGCCCGCCGCTGTCCAGCTCGGCGCCACCCACCACGCGCATCGGGCGCGCCGCGAAGTAGGTGTAGGGACCGGCGTTCTGGGCCACCACGGTGACCGCCTCGATCTCCTGCCCAGCGGCCCGCAGCCGCACCCGCGGAGGGTCGACCAGATAGCGCCGGTTGAAGGTTCCGAGGCCGCAGAGCGTGTAGTACCAGGGCCCGAACTTGGCCTTGCGATAGGGGTGAGAGTCCACACGCTCCACGACCGAGGCGTCGAGGCCGACTCCGGATGCGAACAGGAAGCAGCGGCCATCGACCCGGCCGAGGTCGACGCGGCGCGGGCTCCAGGCGTCGGCCATCCCGAGCAGGTGCTCGGTGGCGTCCACGACGTCGTCGGGAATCCCGAGGATGCGGCAATAGACGTTGGTTGCCCCACCCGGCAGGCAGGTAAGGGGGGTATCGGTGCCCACCAGGCCATTGGCCGCCTCATTGACGGTGCCGTCGCCGCCGAAGGCCACCACCACGTCGTAGCCCTCCTGCGCCGCCTCCCGGCACAGCTGAGTGGCGTGCTCGCGCTTCTCGGTGTCGATCGCCTCGACCGAGTAGCGCGACTGCAGCGCGTAGACCACGAGGTTGCGCAGGCGGTCGGACACCGTGGAGGCGTAGGGATTGACGATCACCAGCATCCGGCGCTGGGGCGTTCGGTCGGGAAGCAGGCGCTCCGCCAGCTCCTCGGCGCGTTCGATCGTGGCCACGGACGATCAACCCCGGCTCAGGGCCCGAGTTACCCGGCGGCGGGCTCGGGTCAGCAGATGATGATGAGGGTGCAGCCCCCGCCACCACCCCCGCCGCTTCCGCCACCGCCACCGCCGTCACCGGCGCTAGGGGGCGGCGCGGGCGGAAGGCCCGGGACGGGGCTGGCCGGGGCGGGGCTGAGCGATCCGGCTCCCGCGTTTCCGCCGCTCACCCGGGCGAACGCCTGCCACGCGGGCTTTGGGGAACCCGATCGGCCGAACAGCCCGGTGTTGATCCCCCACCAGTTGTCCTCGCCGGCGCCGGGGGCCCGGTCTCGCCACGAAAACCAGACCACCATGCCCACCCTCAGGCGCCGGCGGGCCCTGGCGAACCCCCGGTAGATCTCGGTCAGTCGGGTGGCCTGACCCGCCTGGGTGGTCTTGTAGGCAGCCGAGAAGCCGTTGGCCCGGCCATCGGTGCCCCAGCCGACCTCGGTGACCCAGACCTGCTTACGGCGATCGCCCCCGCGGCGCATCACCGAGCGGGCGCGCCTGACGGTGCGGATCACGCCGCTCGCGCTGCGCGAGTAGGAGTTCACGGCGACGACGTCGAACAGCCGCCGCGCGCCCCTGCGGTAGAGCGCCGCGAGATAGCGGGTCATGGGGACCCCTCTGCGATTGCGGGTCTGCGGCAGGCCCGCCACCACGACCTTTGCCCGCCGATCCGCCTTCTTGATGGCCGAGCGGGCCGATCTGAGCAGGCTCGCGTAGCCCCGGGCGCTCGGGTGGCCGTTCCAGTACGCCGGATAGTTCGGCTCGTTCCAGATCTGCCAGGCCGTGATCGGCCGCTTCGGCACGTCGGGCCGCTCTCGCCAGAATCGTCCCCGCCGCCCGTAGCGTCTCACGGCATCACGCAGGAAGCGGGCGAACGCCCGTTTGCTGCGACGCGAGCGGGGCGGGTACTGAGGCCTGCGGGCGGCGAAGGGCGGGGACCCGTGCAGCACTGGCAGCATGCGCAGGCCGGCGCGGGCGACACGGGCGACCACCTCGTCGTAGGCGGCCCAGTGACGAGCGCCGCGCCGAGGCTCGACCACCGGCCAGAGCAGTGCGAAGCGATAGGTGCCCGCACCGCCCCGGTGCATCCGGACCAGCTCACCGTTGCTGGGCGTGGTCCACGCCTGAAGCCCGTAGAAGCTGCGGGGCGCCGCATTGGCGGACGGCGCCCCGGCAAGTGCGATGGTGACCAACGCGAGGCCGACGACTAGCGCGGGGCGGACCCTCACCCTCCGAGCGTAACCCGCCTCAGGCCTCGGCGGGCTCGAAGTGGACCACGCCGTCGAGCTCGACCTCGCGCACCCGGCCCTCGTTGAGCAGGAGGTCCGTGTGGCCCAGGACCTCCGAGAGCGTGAGATAGGCCTGAGTCACGGCGACATTGCCCCACAGCGCCTGGGCGAGCTCGTGCGCAGTTCGCGGGCGGTCGGCGATCAGCCCGTACAGCTTCTCCGCGCGTCGGGTGTGCATCCGGAACCGCTCCTCGATCAGCTCGCGGTGGTCGGCGATCGGGTCGCCGTGGCCGGGGAGCACCAGGTCGAGATCCATCTCCGCCGTTCGCCGGAGCGACTCCAGGTAGGTGACCAGGGCCTGGGGGCGATCGGCTACACCGGGTTTCCGTGGGCGGGTGATCAGTGGATTGGAGGAGATGTGCTTGAGCAGGTGATCGGCCGCGAGCAGCGTCCGGCGCTGGGGGTCGTGAAAGACGGTGTCGGTGGGGGAGTGCCCGGGCCTGAAGAGCACCTCGAGCCGGCGATCCCTCAGCACGATCACTTCTCCGTCGCGCAGCTCGCGCGTCACGTCCACGCGCGCGCCCCAACCTCGAAAGCTGCGCGACACGGCCTGGAGCGCGATCGCCACATCCTCGGGGATGCCGTGGCGCAGCATGACCTCGCGGGCGAACTCGTCGTCGGCCTCCGACTCCTCCTGAAAGCGCGACACGAACGGCACGGCTTCGCCGATCGCCGCCACTTCCGCCCCCGAGCGGGAGGCCACGAGGCCGATCAGCCCCAAGTGGTCGATGTGCTGGTGGGTGAGGATCACGAGCTCGACGTCTTCCAGGCGGTGGCCCAGCGCCTCGACGCCGCGCTGCAGCTCGTCAAAGGACGAGCCGGAGTTCGGGCCCGCATCGACGAGCGTCAGCGGGTCGTCCTCGATCAGGAAGACGTTCACCCGGCCCACCGCGAAGGGCGTGGGAACGGCGATGCGATGGATGCCCTGCTCGGCGGCGGGGGCGTAGGGGTCGGGGCTCGGGTCGGTCAAGCGTCGCCCAGCGTAGGGCTCGCTGAACGCTGGAGATGGCTCGCGCAGGCCGCTGGCCCGGCTGAACGGTCGAGGCGGTCTTACCGCTTGCGCGAGCGGACTACGGTGCAGCGCCAGCCGCGAGCGTGCCGCCCTCTCCCCTTACGACAGCTCACGGTCAGCCTGCGCAGGCGGCTGGTGGCTGCCCCCTGCTTGCCCTTCGCTACGGCCCGCAGCAGCAGAGGCCGCCGGCCGGAGGGAAGGCGCAGGCCAACGTTTCGAGTGCGCCTGCCGAGGGACACAGACCTGCGGGCGAGCGGGCGCCCGCGGGCCACCGACCCCTTGCGGCCCCGGCGGAAGAGCTCAAGCCGTAAGCGACAGCCGCCCCGACAGCGCACGGCCGCGTTCAGCCGGCGCGCGCGGCGGGCGCCGCGGAGTCGCAGGTCCAACCGCGGCCCCGCTGCGCTGGGGGAAGCGGCCGCTCCGCAGATATTCAACCGTCCAGCCGCGCCCTGGCGCGTTACCGAGCTGACAGCGTTGAGGTAGGCGGCGCCGGAAGGCTTCAACGACCCGTCGTCGTTCGCTATACCGAACCAGTGCTCGGGGTTGGTGGGGGTGAGCTCCGCCGTTAGCCACGTGTGAGGAATCATGCTCGCGACCCCGCAGTCGGAGCGGACCAGCTCGCTCGCCAGCTGGGCCAGGGAGGCAGCTCGGTGCGCTTCGCTGGCCGAGGTGGTCGTCCACCCGAGCTCGGTGATCTCCAGCGGCAGCGCTCCACCGCCATGACGGGCGAGAGTGCGGCGGAAGTCCCTGATGCGCGCGTGGACGCCTGCCGCGTCAGGCGCGTACGGGTGAAGCGCCACGGCGTCGACGTGGCCGACGAGGTCGGGGCGCCGGCGATACATGCGGTCCACGAATTCGTGCTCGGACATCACGTCCTGGTTGCCCAGCGCCAGCCCACCGATGATCACCCGCGAAGAGGGATCGACCGACTTCAGCCCGGCGCGAGTGGCGGCGTAGAGGTCCGCGTAGCGCTCAGGAGCGTCGTGCTGAGGGTGCCAGAAGAGCTTCGCGTTCGGCTCGTTCCAGATCTCGTATCGGGTGACGGGAACCCGGGGCACGGCGGGATGGGCCTGCCAGAAGCTCCCGTTGGGTCCGTAGCGCCGCGCGAGCGCGACTGCATAGGCGATGTAGTCGTTCGGCCGTGCGGGAGGTGTGTTCAGGTCCCCCGGGACCGTTCCTGCCCACCTGGCCGAATAGTCGATGATCGGAAGCCAGCGCATGCCATGGCGGGCAAGGGCCTCGACTTGCCGGTCGTACGTGGTCCAGTCGTAGGCGTGGCGGCCATTCACCGGCGCAGCCGGCTCGACCGTGTCCCACACGGCATCTCGGCGCACGAGCTTGACTCCCGATCGGGCCAGCAACGACAGGTGACGGTCCCACAGGGACTCGGGAAGACTGAAGAGGTTCTGGGCGTTGATGCCGTGGAAATCCCCAGTCGACGCGGACGCAGGACCGGCCAGGGCCCCGGCGAGGAGGGCGGAAAAGACACACGCGACGGCGATCCTGCAAAGGGCGGCATGCCCGAGCCATCGACTCGGAACCCCTCGGCCCCCTCCATGGCCCTCATCCCTGGACGCATCTCAGGCCATTCGTCGCGGCAAAGCGGACGGATGTTCGATAGCCGACTGGAGGAGGACGCCTGGCACGTACCGTCCCACGATCACGCCCGGATCAGGGCGAGCACCTCGTCGCGCTTCTCCTCCATGTGCTCCTGTGAGCGCAGCGACTCGAGGTTCAGCCGCAGCAGCGGCTCGGTGTTCGAGGGGCGCATGTTGAAGTGCCAGTCCTCGTAGTCCACCGACACGCCGTCCAACCACGAGACCTCGGCGTCCGAATAGCGCTCGGCCAGTTCCTTCATCTTGGCTTCCTGGTCGATCACCTCCGAGTTGATCTCGCCGGAGATGAAGTAGTTCGACCGAAGGGGCTCGAGCAGCTCGCTCAGGGTGGCCCCCCGGGAGGAGAGCAGCTCCAGCATCAGCAGCGCGGGCAGCGTCCCGGAGTCGGCGTTGTAGAAGTCGCGGAAGTAGTAGTGACCCGAGACCTCGCCGCCGAAGGCCGCGCCCTCATCGCGCATGCGGGTCTTGAAGAAAGCGTGCCCCACCCGGTTCACGTGCGCGCTGCCGCCGGCAGCCTCCACGCGGTCGCGCACCGCACGGCTGGCGCGCACGTCGTAGAGGATCGCCGCGCCCGGCTCCTTGGCCAGGATCGACTCGGCGAGCAGGGCGCAGAGGAAGTCGCCGTCCACGAAGCGGCCCTCGTCGTCTATGAAGAAGCAGCGGTCGGCGTCGCCGTCCCAGGCGATGCCCAGCTCGGCTTCGGCTGACAGCACCTTGTCGACGATGAACCGCCGGTTCTCCTCGAGGAGCGGGTTGGGCTCGTGGCCGGGGAACCCCCCGTCGGGCTCCCAGTAGGTGGCCACCTGGTCGAGCGACAAGTTGTTCAGCAGGGGGCCCACCATCTCGCCCGCCATGCCGTTGCCGCCGTCGAGGACCACCTTCATGGGGCGGATCGCCGAAGGATCGATCCAGGAGAGGGCGGCCTGGCGAAACTCGTGGCCTACGTCGGCGCGCTCCTTCGCCCCGGGCCGGTCCACGGGTGGCCCAGGCTCTCCCTCGGCCACGAGGTCGCGAAGCTCGCCTATGCCGGAGTCGCCGGACAGCGCTATGGAGCCCTCCTTGACCAACTTCGCCCCCGTGTAGGCCTTGGGGTTGTGCGAGGCGGTGCACATCAGGCCGCCGTCCAGGCCTCGCGAGCCCACCGCGTAATAGAGCATCTCGGTCCCCACCATGCCCACGTCCAGCACGTCGGCGCCCTCGTCGGTGAGCCCGTCGGAGTAGCGGTCCGCCAGCCGGGGGGCGGACAGGCGCATGTCGCGCCCCAGCCCGACGGTCAGGTCCTCGGTGGCCTTCTGCTGCATGTCGCCCAGCACCCGGGCGAAGGCTCGTCCGACGCGGTAGGCGACCTCCTCGTCGATCTGATCGGGATAGATGCCCCGCACGTCATATGCCTTGAAGATGGTCGGGTCGACCTCGGGCACGGCGGCCGACTCTAGAGGCGGCGCACCCAGAAGCTCGTGGGGTGGTTCGCGCCGGTGAAGCGCGGAATCAGGTGGCGAAACCGCTCGCTTTGCTCGACCGCCACGGCGTGGGTGGCGAACAGGATCTCGAAGCCCGGATTGCCGCTCAGGAGAGCTTGGAGGAGGTACTGCTCCGTCCAATAGACGCCCAGGTACTCGGTCAGCCCGGGGTGATACTCGTAGGGCAGCCAGATGTCGTGGAAGTGCACGAGGACCCCGGGCCGCAGGCTGGGGAGGAGGTCGAGGACGATGTGGTTGACGTCGCCTCCCAGGCGTACGACGTGGGTCGTGTCGACGAATAGGATGTCCTCCGCCTCCAGGGCCTCGGCCTCTGCGACCGGGATGGTCTCGGCGGCACGCCGCCGAAGCGCTGCGAGCCCTTCGACAGGACCCTGCACCACCGCGGGGGGATAGGGATCGTTGGCCTCCAGCAGCGTGGGCTGGCCGTCACGCCGATTTGCCGCTGTCGCGCGCGCGAGCACGAGCGTGGAGAAGCCCGAGCCGAGCTCCACGATTCGGCCGGGGCCGAAGCGCCGCACCACCGCGTACGCGATCTCCGCATCCCCGACCTCGTACATCGAGTTGTCGAAGGTGAAGCCCCCGCCGGCCTCCAGCTCGCCGGTGAACGAGCTCAGCTCGCGCTCGGCCCATTCGATCTGCTCACCGGTGTCGAAGGCGATGCCCTTGAGGGCGCTGCGGCGCTCGCGGACCCCCTCCGCGAGCCGGGACTCGTCGGGGATAGGCGAGTAGTAGCCGCGGGCCACCAGGTCGTAGTCGCGCCTTCGCGCGACGTGGAGGCCGAGGGCCGCCGCCGCGCGGCGGAAGAGGCCGCTCACGCCGCGAAAGCTACCGCGGCCCGCGCGTAGTATCGCCCGCCCATGGAGGCCCTCCGAGAGCGAAGTGAAGGCACGCCAGGCCGGATCTCGATACTCCTCCCGGCCTACAACGAGGCCGCCAACATCGAAAGGGCCATCGCCGAGGCGAGCGCGACTGCGGAGCGCCTGTTCGACGATCACGAGATCGTCGTCGTCGACGACGGGTCGACGGACGGCACCCGGTCGATCGTCGAGGCGCTGGCGGCGCGGGACGGGCGCATCCGCCTCGCGGCTCACAAAGGCAACCGCGGCTACGGGGAAGCCCTGCGCACCGGCTTCCTCGCCAGCCGCCACGAGTACGTCTTCTTCACCGACGCCGACCTGCAGTTCGACATGGCCGAGCTCGAGCGTTTCCTGGACTACGTGGGGACCGTCGACGTGGTGGCCGGGTACCGCGTCAACCGCCAAGATCCGCGGTCACGCAGGCTGATGGCGATCGCGTGGAACCTCCTCGTGCGGGTGCTGTTCTACGTGCCCGTGCGGGACATCGACTGCGCCTTCAAGCTCTTCGACCGCCGGGTCCTCACCGACGTGGACATCGAGTCGGTGGGGGCCATGGTCAACACCGAGCTGATGGTCAAGCTGGGGCGGCGGGGTGCCAGCGTGGTCGAGGTGGGGGTGCACCACCGCCCGCGCGTGGCCGGCCAGGCCCGGGGTGCCGATCCCCGCGTGATCCTGCTGGCCTTCCGCGAGCTGCGGCGTATGCGTCGGCGCCTGGCCGAACTGGACAGCAGGTACCGGTGAGCACCCTCTGCGCCGCCTGCGGCGGCGCCGACGTACGTCACCACCTGAGCGTCAAGGCGGCCAGCGGGGAGAGCCTCGTCGCCAACACCACCGCTTTCGGTGTCGCCCCCTCCGACCTCGTGAGATGTGCTCTCTGCGGCCATATCCAGGTAGCCGAGCTCCCTCCCCACGCCGAATTGGAGGAGGCCTACGCCGAGGTGGACGAGTCCGCCTACCTCGAGGAGGAAAGAGGGCAGCGAGCGACGGCCCGTCGCAGCCTGGAGGCCATCGAGCGCCGGGTGGATCGCGGCTCGATCTGCGACCTCGGTTGCTGGGTGGGCTTCCTGCTCTCCGAGGCGGAGGGGCGGGGGTGGAGGGCGCAAGGCGTCGAGCCGTCCCGCTTTGCTGCCGACTATGCGCGCCGGCAATTCGGCCTCTCGGTGCAGAACACCACTCTCGACCGAGCGGAGCTGCCGGCTGAGTCCTTCGAGGCGGTGGTGCTGGCAGACGTGCTCGAGCACCTGCCGGATCCGGGGGCGACCCTCGACCGCGTCCGGGCGCTGCTGCGGCCGGGAGGCGTCCTGCTCCTCGCGCTGCCGGACAGCGGAAGCCTGGTGGCACGCGCTCTGGGGGCGCGCTGGTGGTCGGTCATCCCCACCCACGTCCAGTACTTCACGCGTCCGAGCCTCACCCTGCTCCTGGGCAGGCACGGCTTCACGGTCGAGCGGGTGGACACGGCACCCAAGGCCTTCACCGTGCGCTACTACCTGTCGCGGCTCGAGGGGTACTCCGGGACGCTGGCCCGCGCCGCGATGGGGACAGCCGAGCGCCTCGGCGTGGCCGACTGCCTGGTTTGGCCGGACTTCCGTGACCGTATGGAGGTCATCGCCCGACGAGGGTCGTGAGCCGCCCGCTCCGAGCGGTCCTCGCACGCCCTCCGAGAAATCGGTCAGCCGCCTGAGCGTCTTTCGCGGGCGCGACGCGCGCTATACGGCCGCCGCGGGTAGCCTCACGCCGCGGTGCCGCGGCGCTTCTTCCTCCTCCTGGCCGGCGTCGTGGGCAGCGGGACGGCGCTGGCACTCGTGCTTGCCGCAGTCACCGACGGGGACCCCTACGACATGCAGTCGCTGAGGCTGGTCCATGGGGTCTTGCATGCCGACTTCCTGGGCCTCTACGAGCACCACGCGGTTGCGAACCGGTGGCCCTACCCGCCCGGGTTCCTTCCCTGGGTCTCGGCGTCCGGGTGGCTGGCCGACGCTACGGGCATCTCGTTCGAGTTCATTGTTCGCCTCGCATCGATCCTGGCCAACGCCGCGATCGCCCTGGTGGTGCAGGACTTCCTCGGTCGCCAGGGCGCCGGCGCCCGGTCACGGCTGATCGCCGCCGGGCTGGTGTGCCTCGGCCCCGCCTTCCTGGTCATCTCCGGCTATCACGGCCAGATCGACGCCGTTGCCATCCTGCCCGCCGTTCTGGCCCTGCATCGCTGGCAGTACGCGCCCGCCGGCAGGCGGGCGCTCGAGGCTGGTCTTCTCGTGGGCCTGGGCGGGGCGATGAAGAGCGTCCCGCTTCTGATGGTGGTCGCACTGGCTCCCAGCGCTCGCTCGCGGCGGGAGCTGGCGACGCTCCTCGGCGCGGCGGCAGTGCCGCTGGTGGTCGCCTTCCTGCCGTTCGCGGTCGCGGGGGCCCTCCCCGATCTCCAGAGACTGGCCTACCGGGGAATCCCGGGGGCAGGCGGGCTCAGCCTTGTCGTCCAGCCCGAGCTTCCCCAGGCCTACCTGGGGATCCGCGGCCTGTCGCCTTCGGGCCTCACGCGAGCCTTGACCGAGCAAGGCTCGCTCGTGGTCGCCGCTAGCCTGCTCGCCGTCGGGTACGTGGGCGCCAAGACCCGCGCGGCGGCACCGCAACTGGCCGTCCTGCTCTGGCTTGTCGTGTTCGCCTTCGGCGTCAACTTCTTCTTCCAGTACGCGCTCTGGGGGCTGCCGTTCCTGCTCATGGCCGGGCTGTTGCGGGTCGTGGCCGTGGCTCAGGCCGTCCTCGCCCTGGCCATGGCGATCTTCTATCTACGGCCGTGGGATGAGCCGGCCATCGGTTGGGCCTACTCGGTGCTGATGCTCGGCCTGTGGGCCGCTGTCGCGGTGGGATCAGCGGCCGTGGCCGTACGGCTGCTGCGTGGCGGCCGCGTTCGCGGCGACCTCACGAGGGCCGCCCGCGATTCGGTCGCCACCTCGTAGAGCGTGGCGCAGCCAAAGCGCCGGACTCGACGCAGTCTCGACCCCAGGGCAACGCGAAGGTTGGGGGCCGCGCCGCAGGGCGCGAGCACCCAGCGCGCGCTCGCCCGCCGCAGGAGCCCCTGGGCGCGACGCCCCGTGAGGCGACCGGAGAACAGGTCGGTTGCCTCGCGCGCCCTCTGGGGATAGCGCGGTGTCCAGACCGGGTGGCCGACCCAGGTCCGCCGGCCCGTGTAGGCCGGGACGGCGGGGGCCAGCCCCGGCGACGTCAGCACGCCGCCCGGCCCGGGCAGGCCTTCGAGGTGCCGCAGGGCTTCGAGGTCACCGGGACCGAGGAAGAAGCCCGGCCGGCTTTCGTCGATGGCCGCGCGCTCGGAGTCCGCGAAGAAGGCCGCACCCGGCAGCGTCGCCAGCGCCAGGCCCAGCGGCGCCAAAACCGCCGGCGCGCGAAGGGCCTGCCATCCGCGCACGGCGAGGGTCGCGATCGGCAACGCGATGCCTTGCAGGGCATGCGAGGGCAGTGCCGCCGAGAAGGCGAAGGTCACGGCCAAGGCGGCCACGGGCCACAACAGGAGGACCCTGTCACGAGGCTCCCGCACAGTCGGCCGGATGCCTGCGACGGCGAAGAGCGCCACCGGGCCGAGGGTCAAGATCAGTCCGAGAAGGCTGGGGCGCTCGAGCGGGGTTTGCGCCTGCGCGACGGCCCAGGCGCCGTCCGCGCGCCCGAGCGCGAAGTAGTAGAGCAGCGGCAACGCGGTGGCGAGCGCGGCCACGCCGATCCCGAGGTGGGCCCTCCGCGGGCGAACCGACACGGCCAGTCCCGCGGTGACCAGGAGCAGCGTCTCTCCCTGCCAGGGGTGAAGCCAAGACGTCAACGCGCCGGCGCCTGCAGTCCCTGCGAGCAGCCAGGCCGAGCCCCGCCCGACCTGTTTGCTCATCAGCCGTTCGAGCCCCAGGAGGAAGAGCGGCATCAGCCCGAGCGCCAGGGCGCTGGGCAGGTAGCCCCAGAGAAGCGGAGCGGTGGTGGTGTCGCCTCCGACCGTGCGGACCGCCTCGGCTCCCGGCAGGTGGTCCCAGCCGATCAGGGCCACGAGCGGAGATATCGAGAAGAGCGCCAGGGCGAGTGCGGCGGCGCGCGGGAGAGGGTCCGCGAAGAAGCGCGCGCAGAAGCGCCGATAGCCGAGGAAGAGGACCCCCACGGCGACGGGCGTCCAGAGTAGGAGGCTCAGCTCGAGGCTTCCGCCCGCCCGCCACAGGAGCCCGCTGAGCACGAACATCGGGTGCAGGAAGACGTGCCCGCCGCTGTCGAGGTCGAACCCGTTGGCGGCCAGCCCGTGCTCCCCCGCGCTGCGGATCCAGGAGAGGTACTGCAGCTGATCGCCCGGAAAGATGCCAGCAGCGCCGGTGAAGGCGCGGCCAGAGGCCGAGGCCTCACGGACCAGGTACACCACCGGCGCCGCCGCCCACGCCGCGAGTGCCACCAGCAGGACGAGATCGAGCCTGCGCCCCAAGGTTGCGCCGTTGAAGTGCTTCACCAGTTCGGCAGGGGCGTCCGCTGTCCCGACGAGGCCCGCGACACACGAATCTATTGCGCCTGCCCGCCGAGCCGCCTGCCGGTGGTGTCTAGAGTCGCCTGCCGATGGAGAGGGGCGGGCCGCCGCGTGATCGAGCTTCCGGCGCGGTGAGCCGAATCGCGGTCATCGGAGCCGGGGTGGCCGGCCTCTCCGCGGGCTACGACCTCGCGCGCGCGGGCTGGGAGGTCGATGTCCTCGAGCGCTGGCCCGGCCTGGGAGGACAGGCCGCCACGCTCGACGTGGGGAGCGGGCTTTCGCTGGAGCGCTACTACCACCACCTCTTCACCTCGGACCGCGACATCGCGGCGCTCTACCGCGAGCTGGGCCTGGAGATCGGCTGGCATTCGTCCAGCGTCGCGTTCTTCGCCGATGGGAGCAGTCACCCGTTCACCACGCCGGGCGACCTGCTGCGCTTCAAGCCCCTCTCGGTACGGTCGCGCGTGCGCATGGGCCTGGCCGTGCTCAGTCTCCAGCGCCGCCATCGGACGCCGACGGAATTCGAGGAGCGCACGGCGCGGGACTGGATAGTCGAAGCGATGGGCGCGGAGGGGTGGGAGCGCGTCTGGGGACCGCTGCTCCGCGGCAAGTTCGGCGACCACGCCGAGGAGATCTCCATGGCCTGGCTCTGGAGCAAGCTCACGCTGCGCCGGCAGATCAAGGGCGCCGAGGTCCGGGGGGAGCGGCTCGGATACCCGGAGGGAACGTTCGAGCCGCTGTTCCGCCGGCTGGCGGAAGAGATCGAGCGCCGCGGCGGCCGCGTGCTGATCGACCGCCCCGCCGCGGCGATCAGGCGGCGCAGCGGACGCCTCGAGGTGGACGTCGGCGCGGCGGGCTCCTACCGCGCGGGCCACGACCCGCGCGCATTCGAGGTCGAGGGCGAGCAGAGCTACGACGCCGTCCTCGCCACGGTGCCAAACCGCATCTTCGAGCGGCTGCTCGAGCCCTCACTGGCGAGCGAGCTCGGCTCGGGCTACCTCCAGCGCCTGCAGGCGATCGAGTACCACGCGGCGGTCTGCCTGCTCCTGGAGCTCGACCGCGGCTTCTCGCCCTTCTACTGGACCAACGTGGCCGACCGGGGCCTGCCGTTCGTGGGGCTGATCGAGCAGCGGCATCTTGTCGGCGCCGAAGCCCTCGACGGCCGGCACTTCCTCTACGTGGCGAACTACACCCCTCAGGCTGACCGCCTCCTGAGCCTTGACGCCGACCAGTTGCTGAGCGAGTACGAACCCGGCCTGCGCCGGGTCAACCCGGCGTTCAGGCGATCGTGGGTGCGGCAGCGGTGGCTGTTTCGCGAACCGGACGCCCAGCCGATCGTGACGACGGATTACCGCGCGCGAATGCCCACCCTGCAGACCGGAGTCGGCGGCCTGTTCCTGGCCAACACCACGCAGATCTACCCGGAGGACAGGGGGACCAACTACGCGGTGCGGCTCGGCCGGCAGGCCGCGGCGCTGGTCATGTCCGGCGGCGTCCGGCCGAGCTGATCGTGCCGCAGGCGAGCGTCATCATCCCCGCCCGCGATGCCGAGGCGACCCTGGCCCGGACGCTTGCCTGCCTCGAGCGCCAGGCGGGGGCGCCGGACTTCGAGGTGATCGTGGTCGACGACGGCTCTCGAGACGGCACGGCCGAAGTGGCCCGCGCCGCGGGCGCGACGACGCTCGTCCAGCCGCGCACCGGAGCCGCGGAAGCCCGCAACCGGGGCGTGCGGGCAGCCGGGGGCGAGGTGCTGGCGTTCCTCGACGCCGACTGCTTTCCCCAGCCGGGCTGGCTGGCCGGCGGTGTCCGCGCTCTCGAGACCGCCGACATCGTGCAGGGCCACGTCAGGCCCGACCCCGCCGCCGACCTCGGCCCGTTCGACCGTACGTTGTGGATCGTCGACGACGTCGGCCTGTGGCAGACGGCGAGCCTCTTCGTCGGACGCGACGTCTTCGACCGGGCCGGCGGATTCGAGGACTGGCTGGACGTCGGAGCCGGGAAGCTGATGGCCGAGGACGTCTGGTTCGGCTGGCGCGCGCTGCGCGCCGGGGCCCGGGGCGCCTTCGCCGCGGAGGCGCTCGCCCACCACGCTGTCTTCCCGCGCGGGCCCGGGGGGTACATCTCAGAGCGCCGGCGAGCCGGGCACTTTCCCGCCATCGCGGCCCGCATGCCCGAGCTGCGGCGGTCGATGTTCCACCGCCGGCTCTTCCTCTCCCGGCGCACCGCCGCGTTCGACGCGGCGGCCGTGGCGGTGGCCGTCGCGGCGGTTCGGCGCTCCCCGGCGCCGCTGGCGGCCGCGCTGCCCTACGTGCGGCTGGCCTGGCGCGAGCGGCTGAAGGTCGCGGGTCCGCGGGCCCCCGAGGTGGCCGTGGTGGATCTGGCTGCGGACGCGGTGACGCTCGCCGCGCTGGCGCGGGGCAGCCTGCGTGCCCGCAGCCTCGTGCTCTAACGGCGCAGGAGCGCCATGCAGAACTGCGTGCCCTCGCCGGCCGTTCGCTCGAGCCTCAGGCCCGCCGCGGTCGCCACGTCGCGAAGCTCACCGAGGTCGACGGCCGAGCCGAGCCACGCGGGGTCGACCTGGCCCCGGGGGCCTCGCCGCGCGAGCGCACGCAGTGCCGTCTTGGCCTGGCGGCGGGCCGCGGGCGCCCGGTGGATCGAAGGATCGTTGGATACCTGCAACGCCGCCCAGCCTCCCGGCCTCAGCACCCGGCCCATCTCCCGGACGTAGCCGAGGGTCAGGGTGGGATCGGGAAGGTGCTGGAAGACGACATACGACACGCATACGTCGGCGCTCGAATCCTCCACGCCCGCCAGCGAGGTTCCGTCGCCGTGCAGCCAGTCGACGTTCTCCAAGTCGGGGTTGAGCTCGCGGGCTCGCGCGAGCATCGCCTCGGAGACGTCGAGGGCGCGCACGTCGCCCGCGCGGGCCGCCAGCGCCCGTGTCTGGCGGCCGGCGCCGCAGCCGATCTCCACGACCCGGGCGTCGGGCTCCACCGCGACGCCAAGCGTCTCGAGCATCACATCCAGCGACCGCTCCCCGTTCGCGAAGAACTCCGCGGCGTCCGGGTCGGCGTAGCTGAGCTGGTTGTCGACGAAGAAGAGCGCGTTCTCGCGCGCGCGGTCGTCCCAGAAGCGCCGCATGCTCTGTTCGCGGGGCACTAGAGCCAGCCGCGCCAGCGGAAGAAGCCCAGCATGCCGCCGAGCAGGACGGCCATCGAGGCCATGATCACCCAGAAGGCCTCGATGCTCCCCTCGCCCGGCACGGCGACGTTCATGCCGAAGATGCTCGCGATGAGCGTGAGCGGCAGGATCACGACGCTGAACGCGGTGAGCACCCTCAGCACCTCGTTCACCCGGTGCGAGAGCACCGATTCGTTCGTCGACTCCAGAGCCTCGACGACCTCCTTGTAGTTCTCGAGCATGTCCCATATGCGCTCGGAGGCGTCGTTGATGTCGTCGAAGTAGATGTCGAGGTCGTCGGGCAGGTAGCGCTGTTTGGTGCGCTCCAGGTCGCGCAGCACCGCGCGCTGCGGTCGGATGACCTTGCGGAAGTTGATGATCTCCTGCTTGGCGTTGGACAGGTCCCGCACGACCTCCTGGGAGCGGCCTTCGAAGATCTCCTGCTCGAGGCGCTCGAGCTTGTTCCCCATCTTTCGCAGCATCGGGAAGCAGTAGTCGAATGCCTGGTCGACGATCTGGTAGAGCAGCAGCCCCGAGCCCTTGGAGAGCAGCGTCTCGCGCGCCTCCTGCGAGGAGCGGCAGCGCTCGAACAGGTACTGGACGGGCGGGAGCTCGCTGTTCGGCATCGTCACGACGAAGTCGGGGCCGACGAAGAGGTCGAGCTCGGCGGCGTTCAGGCGGCCGACGGCCTTGTCGTAGACCGGGAAGTGCAGGACGATGAAGAGGTACCCCGGGTACTCGTCGATCTTCGGGCGCTGGTTGCGCGAGTAGACGTCCTCGAGGTCCAGGGGATGGAAGTCGAAGTGCTCCTCGAGCCAGGCCCGGTCAGCCGGGCCGGGTCGGGGGATATTGATCCAGCGCAGGCCCTCGCCCTCGAGGGCGAGGCCGTCGCCGGCCGAGCCGTCGAGGGTGACGACCTCGACGTGGGGCTCAGCGGTCGGCCTGGCTGAAGCGACCCGTTCGCGGGCGGCGCGCCTGAGGCGGGGCTTGGGGAGGCTCGGCATCGCTGGGTCTCAGGGGGTCTTCGCTCATGGGGAGCCTCCCGAGTCTAATCCCGCTTCCGCAGCCGGCTTGTGTATCCTCTGCGCCGACATATCGCCGTTACATCGAGAGGGGTGGAGGGACATGGCCCTTTGAAGCCCCGGCAACCATCCCGTCCGGACCAGTCCGGCGGGCAGGGTGCCAATTCCATCGAGATGTGACGAGGCTCCTTCACCGAGTGGCCTCCGTCACGCCGATAGGCGGCGGATCCAACGGAAGAAGGGGTAAGGGCATGTCAGTCGTTTCTTTGAGTTGTAGGGAATGCGGAGAGCAGTACCCGCTCGAGGCCAGCTACGTCTGCGAGGTCTGTTTCGGGCCCCTGGAGGTCAGCTACGACCTCAGCGGCCTCGAAGCCGAGGAGACCCGCCGCAAGATCCAGGCCGGGCCGGCCTCCATCTGGCGGTACGGGGACTTCCTGCCCTTCGACAAGCCGCCTCGCAGCGCACTGGGGGCGGGCATGACTCCGCTGTTGCGCGCCGACCGCCTCGCCGCGGAGCTCGGCCTGGGGGAGGTATGGGTCAAGAACGACGCCGCCAACCCCACGCATTCGTTCAAGGACCGCGTGGTCACGGTGGCGCTGGCCAAGGCCCAGGAGCTGGGCTTCCAGGTGGTGGCCTGCGCCTCGACCGGCAACCTGGCCAACTCCGTCGCCGCGCACGCCGCGGCCGCCGGCCTCGAGTCCTACGTCTTCGTGCCCAGCGACCTCGAGGAGCAGAAGATCCTCGCCACCGGCGTCTACGGCACCAAGCTGGTCGCGGTCCGGGGCAGCTACGACGACGTCAACCGGCTCTGCACCGAGCTTTCCGCCGACCGCGAGTGGGCGTTCGTGAACGTGAACCTGCGGCCCTACTACGCCGAGGGCTCGAAGACGCTGGCCTTCGAGATAGCGGAGCAGCTGAGCTTCCAGGTCCCCGATCGCGTAGTGGTGCCGGTGGCGTCCGGGTCGCTGTTCACCAAGATCGCCCGTGGCTTCGACGAGTGGCACGAGGTCGGCCTGCTCGATCGCGGTGCGCCGACGATGAACGGCGCCCAGGCCGAGGGCTGCTCTCCTGTCGCCCAGGCCTTCGACGACGGCCACGACGTCTGCCGCCCCGTCCGTCCGAAGACCATCGCCAAGTCGCTGGCGATCGGAAACCCCGCCGACGGCCCCTACGCGCTGGACCTGGCGCGGCGCTCGGGCGGCTCGGTCGACTCGGTCACCGACGACGAGGTCCGCGAGGGGATCTCGTTGCTGGCGCGGACGACCGGCGTCTTCACCGAGACCGCCGGAGGGGTGACGACCGCAGTGCTCCGGAAGCTGGCCGAGCGGGGCGACATCGACGCCTCCGAACGCGTGGTGCTGGTGATCACCGGAGAGGGCCTCAAGACCCTGGACGCCGTGCGCGGCACTTTCGACACGACCGTGGTCGAGCCGACCGTCGAGTCGTTCGAGGCAGGCTTCTCGCAGGACGCCGTTCCCGCCGCGTAAACTGCCCGGCCCCATGTCCGTCACCGTCAAGATCCCGACACAGCTTCGTAGCGTCACGGGCGGCGAGTCCGACACCGAGGTGGAGGACGCCGGCACGGTCGGCGACGTGCTCGACCGCCTCTACGAGCGCTACGACGGGCTGCGCAATCGGATCGCCGAGGACGGCGACCTGCGCCGGTTCGTGAACGTCTACGTGGGCGGGGAGGACATTCGGTTCCTCGACGGTCTCGACACGTCGGTCGAGGACGGGGACGAAGTCACGATCCTGCCCGCTGTCGCGGGGGGCTGAGCGCCACCAGCGCCCGCTCGACCGCCGCGTCGAAGCGGTCCGCGTCAAAGCGAGCCGCCGTGGCGATCCCGCCGTCGATGACCCGCCGCCGCAGGTCGGAGCGCTCGGCGAGCGCCTCAGCCGCTGCGGCGAGGGCCTGTGGGCCGCGGTCCGGATCGGCGAGCAGGCAGTTCTCGCCGTCTTTCAGGTACTCGCCCGAGCCGCCGCGCCCCGAGGCGATGACCGGCCTGCCCGTGGCCATGGACTCGAGCGGCACCAGCCCGAACGGCTCTTCCCAGCGGACCGGGAACAGCGTCGCGTCCGCCTCGGCGTAGACGGCGGGCAGCTCAGAGCGTGGGTGGCGCTCGAAGCTCACCCGGCCGCCGAGGCCGAGGCGTAGCGCGAGGCCGCGCAGCGCCTCGAGGTGTGCCGCGTCACCGCCGCCCACGACCCGAAGGGTCGCCGCGGCGGGCATGTGCACGAGCGACTCGATGGCCAGGTCGATCCCCTTCCG
>Ga0126307_10000832_pt1 | contig 20322 bp, 18 predicted proteins | sample Plot28_FD_89955 | JGI IMG/M metagenome (GOLD analysis project Ga0126307, IMG submission 89955) | Serpentine soil microbial communities from UC McLaughlin Reserve, CA, USA - Plot28 | ecosystem: Environmental > Terrestrial > Soil > Grasslands | place: USA: UC McLaughlin Reserve, Lake County... | reverse complement strand
TCGGCGTCGGCGTCTTCGGGGTCGACCGGATGTCCGAGCTGAGCGCGAAGGCCGACGTCGTCTACAGCGAGGGCACCGTGCCCGTCGACGCGCTGCGGAAGCTGCAGGTCGACTGGTGGGAGCTGCAGACCCACATCGCCCGCGCGAACATCGAGGCACTCCCGCCGGAGAGCCGTGCGTCGTCGAAGGAGAAGGCGGCCACCGCCGGGCAGACGCTCACCGCCGACGTCGAGGCCGCCGCCGACCTGCTGCTGTCGGCCGACGCCCGGGCGGCGTTCCAGGAGTTCGCCGGCGCGACCCAGCAATACCTCGCGCTCGTCACCCGGATCCAGCAGATCGTCGACGACGCCGAGGCGCAGGCCGCGGCCGCTGCGGCCCAGCTGGCCGCGGCACCCAAGCTCAGCGCCGCGGCCCAGCGGGCCGCCGCCGAGCAGCAGGCCCGGGCGCAGGGGCAGGTCATGGCCACGATGCAGCCGCTGATCGCCGAGATGAACGAGCTCGAGGGAACGATCGTCGACTCCGCCACCGCCGCCACCGCCGCGGCGTCGGCGGCGGCCGAGGAGGCGGCCGGCGAGGCACGCGACGCCTACGAGGCGGCCCGCACGCTCACGCTCGCCGCGATCGCCGTGGCCGTCGTCCTCGCCCTGGCGATCGGCCTGCTGATCGCCCGCAGCGTGCGCCGGCCGGTGCAGCACATGCGCGACGTCCTCGGTCAGGTCGCCGACGGGGACCTCACCGTCCGGGCCGGCACGGTCGGCGGCGGCGCCGAACTGGGCGAGATGGCCCGTTCGCTGGACACGACCCTGGACGCCCTGGGCGGCGTCTTCGGCCTGGTCAACGACTCGACGGCCCGTCTGGCCGAGGCCTCGACCCAGCTCGACACCGCCGCCGAGGCGATGGCCGACAACGCCCGGACCGCCGCCACGCAGGCCGACGAGGTCGTCGCCTCCGCCGGTGCGGTGGCCTCGAGCGTCGACACGGTCGCCACCGGCTCCTCGCAGATGGAGTCGGCGATCCGCGAGATCGCCCACAACGCGACCGAGGCCGCGCGGGTGGCCGGGCAGGCCGTGACCGTCGCGGAGACCACGACCAGGACGGTCGGCAAGCTCGGTGACTCCTCCGAGGAGATCGCCACCGTGATCAAGCTGATCAACGGCATCGCCGAGCAGACCAACCTGCTGGCGCTGAACGCCACGATCGAGGCGGCGCGGGCGGGCGAGGCGGGCAAGGGCTTCGCCGTCGTGGCCAGCGAGGTCAAGGAGCTGGCCCAGGAGACCGCCCGGGCGACCGAGGACATCTCCCAGCGGGTGCAGGCGATCCAGGCCGACACGGCGGGCGCGGTGGACGCGATCAGTCAGATCAGCACGGTCATCGGCGAGATCAACGACTTCCAGGCGACCATCGCCACGGCGGTCGAGGAGCAGACCGCCACGACCAACGAGATGAACCGCAACGTCGCCGAGGCGGCCACGGGCACGCAGGGCATCGCGGCGGCGATCACCGGTCTGGCCGCAGGCACGCAGGAGACCAACCAGCGGGTGGCCGACGCCCAGCGCGCGGCCGGCGAGCTGGCCCGGATGAGCGGTGAGCTGCAGGAAGCGGTCGCCAGGTTCACCGTGTAGCCGTGTTGATCATCGGCATGTGGCGGGCCGACACGCCGTCGAGCGCCGCCACATGCCGATGATCAACTGAGGCTCACAGGTACTGGCCGCCGCCGGGTCGCTGGTCGGGCTGCTGGGGGCCCTGCCCGCCGGGCAGGGCCTTGCGGCGGATCTCCTCGAGCTGCGCGCGAGCGGCCATCTGCTGGGCGAAGAGCGCCGTCTGGATGCCGTGGAACACGCCCTCCAGCCAGCCGACCAGCTGCGCCTGGGCGATGCGCAGCTCCGCGTCGGAGGGGGTCTCGCCCTCGGTGAACGGCAGGGTGATCCGTTCCAGCTCCTCGCGCAGCTCGGGAGCCAGGCCCTCCTCCAGCTCGCGGATCGAGGCGGCGTGGATGTCCCGGAGCCGGTTGCGGCTGGCCTCGTCCAGGGGGGCCGCCCGCACCTCCTCGAGCAGCTGCTTGATCATCGTGCCGATCCGCATGACCTTCGCGGGCTGCTCGACCATCTCGCCGAGGGAGAGTCCGCCGTCCGAGTCGTCGGACCCCTGCGGCATCGGCAGGGCGCCGACCGGCTGACCGTCGGGGCCGACGACGACGACCTGCTGCGGGCGCTGGCCGGTTCCGGGTGCAGTCATGCCCCCATCCTGCCCCGCCTCCCCGGCGGCCGAACGCGGTGTCCGGGGAACGCCCGCATCGGTTCGGCGGATGAACCGATCGGTCACCGGGGCCGTGCTGGGGGTGCGGGGGAACCGGTACCGGAGGAGGTGCAGCGTGCGGACGACGGCCAGGTGGGCGGCCGGGATCGCGGTCGGCATGCTGACCCTGGCGGGCTGCGCCGACTCGCAGGAGACGGGCGGAGACGCGGCGTCGGCCGGCGGCGGTTCCGGGAACGGCGACGCGGTGCTCGCCACGGCCGACAGCGACCTCGGCGAGATCGTCGTCGACGGCGAGGGGATGACCGTCTACGTCTTCGACCAGGACAGCCCGGGCTCGGGGGAGAGCGCCTGCGCCGGCGACTGCCTGGCGAAGTGGCCCGCGGTCGAGGCCGGCTCGGACGGTCCCGAGGTCGACGGGGTGTCCGGCGAGGTCGGCACCATCACCCGGGACGACGGAACGGTGCAGGTCACCCTGGAGGGTCTGCCCCTGTACACCTACGCCGCCGACTCGGATCCTGGGGACGTGACGGGTCAGGGCGTCGGCGGGAACTGGTGGGTCGTGTCCCCCGCCGGCACGAAGGTCATCGAGGCGCCGGCGTCGGAGCCTCCGGCCGACCCGGGCTACTCGGGCGGCTACTGATCGGATGCGTACACGCGGGGCGGGATCGGCCGAGGAGAGCCTGCGCGCCCTCTACGACGACCACGCGCCGGTGCTCCTCGCCTACGCCATGCGGCTTACCGACGGCGACCGCGTCCGTGCGGAGGACATCGTCCAGGAGACGCTGCTGCGGGCGTGGCGCAACCTCGACCAGCTGGACTCCGACACCCGGCCGGTCCGTCCCTGGCTGTTCACGGTGGCTCAGCGGCTGGCCATCGACGCGCACCGCGCCCGCCGCGCCCGCCCGGCCGAGGTGGGGGACGCGGCCCTGGCATCCGTGCCCGGTCTGGACCAGATCGAGGGGGCACTCGACCGGATCGTGGTCACCGACGCCCTCGACTCGCTGTCGCAGGAGCACCGGGCCGTGATCGTCGAGACCTACTACCGCGGCCGCACCGTCGCCGAGGCGGCCGTCGTCCTCGGGATCCCGCCGGGCACCGTGAAGTCGCGCTGCTACTACGCCCTGCGCGCGCTCAAGCTCGCCCTCGCCGAGCGGGGGGTGACGACGTGACCTGCCCGGAGAGGACCACCGACCTCGGCGCCTACGTTCTCGGCGCGCTCGAGCCGGCGGAGCGGCGGCGGGTGGAGGAGCACGTGCGCGGGTGCCCCGCGTGCACGGCGGAGCTGGCGCAGTTCGCGGCCCTGCCGGCGTTGCTCGACCGTGTCCGGCCCGAGGATCTCCGGCCGGTCGCCGTCACGCCGTCACCGGACCTCTTCGAGCGCATGTCGGCGGCCGCCGGCACCCGGCGTTCCCGGCGGCCACGTCCGCGGGCGCTGGTCGCGGCGGCCTCCCTCGTCGTCCTCGGTCTCGCCGCGGGCCTCGCAGTGTGGCTGGCCGGCTCGGGCGAGCAGACGGTGATCGCGAAGTCCGGGCCCGTCCAGGTGACGGTCACCGCCAGTACGGCCGGTGAGGGCAGCGCTCTGGACGTCGCCGTCGACGGGCTGTGGCCGGGGGAGACCTGCCACCTGATCGCCGTCGACAGGGACGGCGAACGGCACGAGGCCGGCACCTGGCCGACGTCCGAGGACGGAGACGGCCGGTGGCGCGGCTGGGCGGACGTCGATCGGTCGGCGCTGGTCGGCCTGGTCGTCCTCGGCGACGGCGGGCGGGAGCTGGTGCGCGTTCCCCTCTAGTCCTCGGGCAGCAGCAGGACCTTGCCGATGTGCTCGCTGGCCTCGACGACGCGGTGTGCCTCCGCGGCCCGCGACATGGGCAGCCGCCGGTCGACGATGGGCCGGATGCCGCCGCGCTCGACGTCGGGCCACACGTCGTGCAGGACCGCCGCCACGATCTCCGCCTTGCCGCCGGGGCCGGTCGCCGGGCGCGAACGGAGGGTGGTCGCGTGCACCGCCGCGCGCTTGCGCATGAGCACGCCGAGGTCGAGCTCGGCCTTCGTGCCGCCCTGCATGCCGATGGACACCAGCCGCCCGCCGGTGGCGAGGGCGTCGACGTTGCGGGCCAGGTACTTCGCCCCCATGTTGTCCAGGATCACGTGCACCCCGGCGCCGTCGGTCTCGTCCTTCACCCGCTCGACGAAGTCCTCGTCGCGGTAGTTGATGCCGACGTCGGCGCCGAGTTCGCGGCAGACGGCGAGCTTGGCCGCCGTCCCGGCCGTGGTGAACACGCGGGCGCCGGCGCGGGCGGCCAGCTGGATCGCCATCGTCCCGATCCCGCTCGAGCCGCCGTGCACCAGGAAGTTCTCCCCCCGGTGCAGCCGGGCCAGCAAGAAGACGTTGGACCAGACCGTGCAGGTGACCTCCGGGAGGGCGGCCGCGGTGGCCAGCTCGACGCCGGCCGGCCGGGGCAGCAATTGGCCTGCGGGGACGGCGACCCGCTCGGCGTAGCCACCGCCGGACAGCAGCGCGCAGACCTCGTCGCCGACCGACCAGCCGGTCACGCCGTCGCCGACCTCGCTGACGACCCCGCTGCACTCCAGCCCGAGGACGTCGCTGGCCCCGGGTGGAGGTGGGTAGAAGCCCTGCCGCTGCAGCAGGTCGGCGCGGTTCACCGCGGTGGCCTCGACGTCGACGATCACCTCGCCCGGCCCGCACACCGGGTCGGGCACCTCGCCCCACCCCAGGACCTCGGGTCCGCCGGGCTCTGAGACCGTCACCGCACGCATGCGCCGACCCTAATCCCGGGGCAAGGGCGGTCACCCTGCGTCCCGGCGCGCCGGTGCGGCGTCCCGCCCGCAGGTCGACGCGCACGCTCGGCCGGTGCCGGGTCGCGTCGGTGCCAGGCTCGTGCGGTCCGCCGCACGCGCCGCGGGACCCGCGGCCCCGATGGTGCCGGAGGTTCGCCATGACCACCAACCAGCCCACGTACTGGACGCCACCCTCCCGGTGGGGGGTGGGACGGGTCCTGGGAGTCGTGTTCGGCGTTCTCCTGCTGCTGCCCGGACTGGGGCTGGTGGTCGGCGGTGGTGTCCTCCTCTGGGCCGACCTCGGCAACCGCACGGACGGGTACGTGTTCTCGGAGACCGACGACTTCACCACGCAGGGCTATGCGCTCTCCAGCGAGCGGATCGACCTCGCCACGGGAGCGGACTGGGTCCCCCTCTCGGCGACCCTGGGCACCGCCCGCGCCGAGGTGACCGCCGTCGATCCGGAGACCGAGATCTTCGTCGGTGTCGCGCCCCTGGCAGAGGGGGCCGCCTACCTCGACGGCGTGCAGCGCAGCGTCATCGACGACCTGGGCACCGGCGCCGTCGACGAGGTGTTGGTTCCCGGTGGCGCGCCGTCCGGCCCGCCCGTGGAGCAGGACTTCTGGGCGGCGCAGGCCAGCGGGCCCGGGATACAGCGGCTGGACTGGAAACCGACGCAGGGCGACTGGCTGTTCGTCGTCATGAACGCCGACGGCTCGGCCGGGGTGGCCATGGACGCCCGCGTCGGCGCCACGGTTCCCGCGCTGGGCGGGCTGGCCTGGGGGGTGCTGGGCATGGGCCTGTTCCTCGTCCTGGTCGGCACCCTGCTCCTGGTTCTCGCCATCCGGCGTCCCCGGGTGGGCAGGGCCTACACCGGCGGGCCGTTCGTGATGCCGTCGGGCCCCGCGCCGTCCTGGGCGCCCCCGACCCCCACCGACCGGACGACGGCTGCCGACGCCGCACCCGATTCGACGTCGACCCGGCCGCCCACCGGCTGACCCGGCACCCCTGCCCCCGGAAGGGGGCAGGGGAGCTCTTTCAGCCCCGGGCCTTGAGGTCCTTGCGGAGAATCTTCCCGGCCGCCGACTTCGGCACCGCGTCGATGAACTCGACGAACCGGATCTTCTTGTGCGGGGCGACCTTCTCGGCCATGTAGGCCATGACGGCCTCCTCGCTGAGCTCGGAGCCCGGGGCGCGGACGACGAAGGCCTTGGGCAGCTCCTCGCCGGTGCCCTGCTCGGGGACGCCGATGACGGCGGCGTCGGCGATCTCGGGGTGCCCGAGCAGCACGGCCTCGAGCTCGGCCGGTGCCACCTGGTAGCCCTTGTACTTGATCAGTTCCTTGACGCGGTCGACGACGGTGTAGACGCCGCGCTCGTCGACGATCGCGACGTCGCCGGTGTGCAGCCAGCCCTCGCTGTCGACGGTCTCGGCGGTGGCCTTCTCGTTGTTCAGGTAGCCCTTCATCACCTGCGGGCCGCGGATCCACAGCTCGCCCCGGTCGCCCTCGGCGGCGTCCTCACCGCTGGACGGGTCGACCAGCCGGCACTCGGTGTTCGGGATCGCATAGCCGACCGACCCCTTCGGCACCTCGTAGCCCTCGGCGCCGGGCGGCTCGTGGCCCGGGTCGGGAGTGGTGTGCGAGACCGGCGAGAGCTCGGTCATCCCGTAGCCCTGCGCGACCGTGACGCCGTCCTCGGCGCCCTTGCGCAGCCGCTGCTCGACGGTGAGCGCCAGCTGCTCGTCCAGCGGGGCGGCGCCCGACAGGATCGACCGCAGCGACGAGAGGTCGTACTGGTCGACGAGCGGGTGCTTGGCCAGCGCCACCAGGATCGGCGGGGCCACGAACGCGCGGGTGATCTTGTGGTCCTGGATGGTGCGCAGGAAGTCCTCGAGGTCGAACCGCGGCAGGGTGACCACGGTGCCGCCCCACTGCAGGCCCTGGTTCATCAGCACCGTCAGGCCGTAGATGTGGAAGAACGGAAGGACGGCGATGATCCGTTCCTCGGGCTGCAGGTCGATCAGCTTGCGGGTCTGCGCGACGTTCGCGACCAGATTGCGGTGGGTGAGCATCACGCCCTTGGGCAGGCCGGTCGTGCCGCTGGAGTAGGGGAGCGTCACCAGGTCGTCGGCCGGGTCGATCTCCACCTGCGGGGACGGCGCGTCGCTGCCGAGCAGGTCGAGCAGGTTCGCGTGGCCCTCCATGCCGTCCAGGACCACGATCTCGCCGACCGGGGTCTTCTCGGCCGCGGCCGCCGCGCGGTCCATGAACAGCGAGATGGTGATCAGCATCTTCGCCCCGGAGTCCTTCAGCTGGAAGGCGATCTCGTCGGGGGTGTAGAGCGAGTTGATCGGCGACATGACGCAGCCCGCCGCGGCGATGCCGTGGAAGACCACCGGGTACCAGGGCGTGTTCGGGCAGAAGACGGCGACGACGTCGCCCTTGCGCAGCCCCTTCGCGTGCAGCGCCGCCGCGACCCGGTCGACGTAGGACGACAGCTGACCGTGCGTGATGGTGTCGCCCTTGAGGCCGTCGATCAGGGCCGGGACGTCGGGGCGTTCCCTGCCGGTGGCGAGGATGAACTCCGGCACGGACAGGTCCGGGATCTCGACATCGGGATACGGGCTGGCCAGGGGCACGGGGACTCCTCCTCGTCGATATGTGGCGCCAGTCTCACATCCGGCGGGGCGCCGGCCACAAGGGGGTTACTCGCGAGTTCACCCGCGACGGTCCGTTCCTCACCTCGGCCAGAGCACCGACTGCGTGCAGCGGAACAGCGCGATCGTCCTCCCGGAGCCGGCGTCGGTCACGACGGCGTCCCACACCTGCGTCGTCCGCCCGGCGTGGACGTTGGTCGCGACGGCGTCGATCCGGCCCTCCCGGGCCGTGCCGAGATGGTTGCTCTTCAGCTCGATCGTGGTGAAGCCGGAGGACCCCTCGGGCAGCAGCGCGCGGGTGGGCAGGCCGCAGCTGGTGTCGGCGAGCGCCACGACGGTGGCCGCGTGCAGGTAGCCGTTGGGCGCCAGCAGCTCGCTGCGGATGTCGAGGTGCGAGGTCAGCCGGCCGCGTTCGTGGGTGTCGATGACGATGCCGAGCAGGCCGGGCAGCGTGCCCGGGAGCAGGGCATTGAGCTCGTCGGCGGTGAGGAATCCGGTCGCGGCCATGCCCGGCAACGTAGCGACCCTCGCGATCACCCCAGCCCTGTGGTCGCCGTCCCAGCCGTGTGGGCCTCGGACGGCGACCACGAGCCTCGGGCCACCTGCGCTCAGCCCTGGCTGGCGTTCTCCCAGAGGCCGACGACGTTGCCCTCGGGGTCCTTGAAGTACGCCGCGAAGCCCATGTCGCCGACCGGCGTCTTCCCCGCGACGGTCGACCCACCGAGCCCGGCGATCCTCTCCAGTGTGGCGTCGATGCTGTCGACGTCCACGACGATGACCGGACCGCCCCCGGCGCTCATCTCCCGCGACAGCATGCCGCCGTTGATGAAGCCCGGCTCGGTCGGACCGCTGTCCCCGCTGGGGCCCGACATCACCATCGTGTAGTTCATCTCCGGCATCTCCTGGACCTGCCAGCCGAAGATCTCCTTGTAGAAGCTGCGGGCCCGGGTCCCGTCGTCGAACGGGACCTCGAAGTGCACGACGCGGCCGGTCACGGCCACCACCTCCCGGTTCTCCCTGCTCTGGACGCCGCGGACGCTAGACCCGAGCGCGCCGGCCGCACAGGGGGTCGCGAACGGGACGCGGCCGCACGCGCCCGGCACCATTCCGCCGCCTGGTGGCCGCGTCCGCCCTGCAGCGTGGACGCGGCCACCACACCGCGGCACTCGCCTCGGGCGCCGATGCCCGAAGTCCGGTTCAGGCCAGCCCGCGGACCGTCCGGGTCGGCGGCCGGTCGCCCCGGATGGACGCCACCATGTCGAGGGTCTGCCGGGTCGCCGCGACGTCGTGGGCGCGGAACACCCGCGCGCCGAGCCAGGCGCTCACGGCGGTGGTGGCCAGGGTGCCGGTGAGCCGCTCCTCGAGGGGGACGTCGAGGGTCTCGCCGACGAAGTCCTTGTTCGACAGCGCCATGAGCACCGGCCACCCGGTCGCGACCAGTTCGCCGAGCCGGCGGGTGACCTCCAGGGAGTGCCGGGTGTTCTTGCCGAAGTCGTGCCCGGGGTCGACGAGCACGCGGTCGCGGTCCACCCCGGCGGCGACGGCGGCCTCGGCGAGCGCCGTCGTGCGTCGCACCACGTCGGCGACGACGTCGTCGTAGGTGACCCGGTGCGGCCGCGTGCGGGGCGGGAGCCCGCCCGCGTGCGTGCACACGATCCCGGCGCCGGCCTCGGCCGCGACGGTCGGCAGGGCCGGGTCGACCCCGCCCCATGCGTCGTTGACGACGTCGGCACCGGCGGCCAGCGCCTCCCGGGCCACCTCGGCCCGCCAGGTGTCGATCGAGATCGGCAGCGTGGGATGGGCCGCGCGGATGGCGGCCACCAGGTCGACGGTGCGGCGGATCTCCTCGGCCGGATCGACGTCCTCGCCCGGCGCCGCCTTCACCCCGCCCACGTCGACCATGTCCGCGCCCTCGGCCACGACGCGGTCGACGCGCTCGACGGCGGCGGCCAGCTCGTAGGTGGCGCCGCGGTCGTAGAACGAGTCGGGGGTGCGGTTGACGATCGCCATGACGAGCAGCCGCCCGTCCGGCACGTCGAGCGCTCCCAGTCGCAGCAACCCGTTCCCCCTCCTCCCGACCGGTGTGGTGGAGTTCGCCAACCTAGTCAAGCGGAAGGGGAGGGCTCATGGCCGCCACGAGGGTCGACGGCGTGGAGGGAGTGCGGGGCCTCGTCGGGAAGCACCTCGGCTACAGCGGCTGGGTGACGGTCACCCAGGAGCAGGTGGACCAGTTCGCCGACGCGACCGGTGACCACCAGTGGATCCACGTCGACGCGGAGCGGGCCGCGAGGGAGAGCCCCTTCGGCGGCCCGATCGCGCACGGCTTCCTGACGCTGTCCCTGCTCCCGATGCTCATGCCGCAGGTCGTGGAGATCACCGGTTTCCGGATGGGCGTCAACTATGGCACCGACAAGGTGCGCTTCCCGTCGCCGGTGCCAGTGGGCAGCCGGGTGCGCGCCGGCGCCACGCTGGACGGCGCCGACCCGATCGACGGCGGCATCGCGATGGTCCTGACCGTCACCGTGGAGATCGAGGGCGCCAGCAAGCCGGCGATGGTCGCGACCAGCCTGTCCCGCCGCTACCTGTAGGCCCCGCTACAAGGCCCCGCGCCGAGCGTGCGAGGCGTGGGGGGCAGCGGGGTCCTTTCAGTCGACGAGGGCCTGGTTGACCAGCTGGCGCAGGTGGTTGCGGATCGGCAGGGTGCTCGAGGGCAGCAGCTGCGTGTAGAAGCTGACGGTCACGTCCTCGACCGGGTCGACGTAGAACGCCGTCGACGCCGCCCCGCCCCAGCTGAAGTCACCGCTGTTGGCGACGACGGCGTAGCGCACGGGGTCGATGACCATCGAGAACCCGAGGCCGAAGCCCACTCCCCGCAGCGGCGTCTCGGCGAACAGCGGCCGGCCGAAGCTCTCGAGGTCCTGGTTGCCGGGAAGGTGGTTGCGCACCATGTGCGCGATCGTGCGCGAGCCGAGCAGCCGCCCGCCGTCGTAGGAGCCGCCCCGGCGCAGCAGCTCGATGAACCGGAGGTAGTCGGCGGCGGTGGAGACCAGCCCCCCGCCGCCGGACAGGAACGCCGGCTTGCTGTGGGCGGCGGCGTCGAAGGCCTCGTTGAAGATCATCCCGGACGTCGGCCCGCCCGGCTGCCCCGGTGTCGCGAGGTACAGCTTGGCCAGCCTGTCCGGGTCGTCGCCCGGACGCAGCCCGAACGAGGTGTCCCGCATGCCGAGGGGCGTGAAGATCCGCTGCTCGAAGAACTCGTCCAGCGGCTGACCGGAGAGCACCTCGACGAGCCGGCCGAGGACGTCGGTGGACACGCCGTAGTTCCACTCGCTGCCGGGCTGGAAGACCAGCGGGACGGAGGCCCACTGGCGGCAGACCTCGGCGGAGTCGGCGCCGGGCGGGGTGCCCCATTCGTGCCCCATCGCGCGGTACATCGCGTCGACGGGATGGGCGTGGTGGAAGCCGTAGGTCAGGCCGGAGGTGTGGGTGAGCAGGTGCCACACGCGGATCGGCTCGACCTGCGGGACCGTCACCGGCTTCATCGCCGACCCGGCCTTGTACACGCGGGTCTCGGCGAACTCGGGCAACCACTTGGTGATCGGGTCGGAGAGCTCGAAGGCGCCCTCCTCGTAGAGCATCATCGCCGCGACCGAGGTGACCGGCTTGGTCATCGAGAAGATGCGCCAGCGGGTGTCCTCCTCGACCGGGAGGCCGTTCTCGACGTCCCGCTGCCCGTAGCGGCCGACGTGCACGAGCCGGCCGCGCCGCGCCACCGTGACGAGGAAGCCGGGCAGCTGGCCGTCGTCCACCCAGCGCGCCAGCCGCCGGTCGATCCGCTCCAGCCGAGCCCCGTCGACACCCACCTCAGCGGGATCGGTGTCGATCCTCAGATCACTGCTCACGCCTGCCTCCGGGTCCCCGAAACGCCGTCCGCCGTCGGGCGGCGCCTGCCCGCGCATCCTCACCCACGCGTGGTGGGCTCGGTCACACGGGTCAGGCGGCCACCCGACGGCGGAGGTACCCGGGCGTCCGGCGATCAGACCGGAACGCTGCTGGCGGCCTTCTTCAGGTTCGAGCCGGCGGTCACCTTGACGGTGTTGGCCGCCGGGATGTCGATCGACTCACCGGTCTGCGGGTTGCGGCCCGTGCGCGCGGAGCGCTGGGTGCGCTCGACGGTGAGCAGGCCGGAGACGGCGACCTTCTCGCCGCGGGTGATCGCCTCGACGAGCTCCTCCTGGAGACCGGCGATGACCGAGTCGACGGTCGAGGCCGGGACGTCGGCGCGCTTGGCGATGGCGGAGACCAGTTCGGCCTTGTTCATGAGGTTCCTCTCGTGTGTGCGGTGGCAGGTGCCAGGGCTCGGCACGCGGGCGGCTCCATCCCCGGTGGGGACCTCCCGGCATCCACGCACGGGGCGCGGACGGCGCGGGCGGGGCCGGCCGTGGTGCGAGGCCGGACCCCGGGCACCGTGCCATGCCCGCCTGAGGTCTGGCCACCCAGGGTCCCGAAAAGGCCTGCAGACGACTCGTCCACCACATCCGTCCCACCCCCCGGACAGGCCCTCGGCCGGGGCCGCGGACGGCATTGCCCACCCGCTGGTTCCACCGCGAACCCCACCGGCACGGCGGACGGCGCTCGGGTTCCGGCGGGCGGGCGTGTCAGCATGGTGCCCGACAGGTCGCCCGCCGGGTGTCCGGACGAGGAGCACGGAGGGGGGTCCCACATGGCAACCCCCGATCCCACCGGCGAGGACGACACCGACGCGCTGCGGGATCCGCACCGCATCGCCGCCGCCCGGCGGCTGTTCGTCGAGGTCTCCGGCCCCGCGACGTACGACCGGCTCTCCGCGCTGGCCGCGCGGCTGCTCGGCGTCGGGCACGCGAAGGTCACCCTGTTCACCGACCAGGACACCGTCGTGGGCGGCTACGGGTTGCCTCCGGGCGTGGTCGGTGGGCCCGCGCTGCTGACCGGCGCCCTCTCGGCGATCACCGTCCGCCAGCGGCGCACCCTGGGCATCGCCTCGGCGTCCGAGGACGAGCGCGTCGCCCACCTGCCCGCGGTCACGTCGGGGCAGGTACAGGCCTACCTCGGGGCGCCGCTGATCGCGGACTCGGGCCACGTCGTAGGCGTCCTGGCCGTCTACGACCCCGCGCCCCGCGCGTGGACCGAGGACGAGGCCCGCCTGCTGGACCAGATGGGCGCCTCGGTGGTCGCCGAGCTCGAGCTGGCGGCGGCACGGACGGCGATCGGGACGTCGCTGGCCCGGTTGGACGTCGCGATGGAGGCCAGTTCGGTCGGCATCTGGGAGGTCGACCTCGTCCAGGGGGTCATCGACTGGGACCAGCGCTGCGCGGCGATCTTCGGGCTCGAGGGAGCGCAGACCATCCCGATGGACACGCTCTTCGCGGAGCACGTCCACCCCGACGACCAGGAGTCCGCCCAGGCGGCGATGCAGGAGGCGGTGGACAACCGCGCCCAGTACACCGTCGAGCTCCGCACCATCCGGCCCGGCACCGGCGAAGTGCGCTGGACCGTCTCGCGGGGCCGGGTGCTGGTCGACTCCGAGGGCGAGCCGGTGCGCATCCTCGGCACCGTCCTCGACGTCACCGACGCCCGCCGGCAGGCCGAGGCCCGGCTGTCGGCGTTCCATCGCGCGACAGCCATCGCCGAGGTCGCGGCCGAGCTCGCCAACGCCGCACGGCTGGAGGACCTGCCGGAGATCGCGCAGCGCGGCGCACAGGTGCTGGGGGCGCAGTCCAGCGCGCTGGCGGTCTTCGAGTTCGCCGGCGGCCCGCTGCGGGTGCACATGACCCGCCGGCTGGCCGACGAGGTACAGGAGCACGTCGACCACCCCGTCGAGGGCTTCGAGATCGAGCTCGACGACGGCCAGCCCACCCAGTACGCCGCGATGCATGGCCGGCGGGTGCTGCTCGCCTCGGTGGAGGAGATGCTCGCGCGGTTCCCCGACACCCGCGAGGGCATCGACCTCCTGGGCGTGCGGGCCGCCGCCGCGCTGCCGCTGCGCGTCGAGGGCCGGGTGCTCGGCTCCTTCCTCGCGATCTGGGACACCGAGCACGCGTTCGCCGCCGACGACGTCGAGGTCCTGGAGGCGCTCGCCGCTCAGATCGCGCTCAGCGTCTCCCGCCTCCAGGCCGACGAGGAGCGGGCGAAGGCGGTCGCCGCCATGTCGGAGGCCAACCAGCGGCTGCAGCTGCTCGCCGAGGCGGGCCGCGTCCTCTCCGGCACGCTGGAGATCGACCAGCAGGTCGAGCAGCTCGCCGCGCTCGTCGTGCCCGGGCTCGGTGACTGGTGCTGGCTCGTGGTCACCGACGAGCAGGGCCGGTTGCACGACATGGCATGCGCCCACCGGGACCCGGCCCGGCAGGCCGACGTGGAGGCCTACGTCCGCACGATGATCTCGGTGATGACCGAGGAGGCCAGCGCCCGGGTCGTGATCGCCACCGGGCGCCCGATGATCATGTCGCCGCTCGACTGGGCGCACGTCGAGCGCGCGCTGCCCGACCCGGCGGCGCGCGAGTCGCTGGCCCGGCTCGGCGTCGGGTCGGGCGTCGTCGTGCCCCTCGTGGCGCGGGGGCAGACCCTCGGGGCGCTCGGTCTGTTCAGCCGCGAGGAGCGGGGAGCGCTCGGCCAGGCGGAGATCGACACGGCGATCGAGATCGGGCGCCGCGCCGGGCTCGCTCTGCACCACGCCCGCCTGTTCGGCCAGCAGCGCGCGCTCGCGGACGCGCTGCAGCGGAGCATGCTCACGGCGCCACCCCGGATCGACGGCTGCGAGATCGTAGTCCGGTACGTGCCCGCCGCGGAGGGTGCCGAGATCGGCGGCGACTGGTACGACGCCTTCTTCGACCGGGGCGGCCACCCGGTGATCGCGATCGGCGACGTGGTGGGACACGACACCCGGGCCGCCGCCGCGATGGGGCAGGTCCGCGGTCTGCTGCGGGGGATCAGCTACTCCAGCGGCGGCACCCCGGCGGAGGTGCTCAGCCGGGTCGACCGCGCCGTCCTCGGGCTGGCGCTCGACACGATGGCCACCGCGACCGTCGCACGGCTCGAGTCCGGCGAGGGGACGCTCCTGCGGTGGTCCAACGCCGGCCACCCGCCGCCGGTGCGGATCAGCGCCGCGGGCGAGGTGGAGACGCTCGACGGGAAGCCGGCCGATCTGCTGCTGGGCGTCTGGCCGGACTGTGTCCGGGAGGACCACGTCACACCGCTGGCGCCCGGTGACACCGTCCTGCTCTACACCGACGGCCTCGTCGAGCGGCGCAACCGCGACATCGACGAGGGCACCGACGAGCTGGTCGGTGCGCTGCGTGAGTTCGCCGGCCTGCCCTTGGGCGAGATGTGCGACCGGGTGCTCGAGCGGCTGTTCCTCCCCGACGCCGAGGACGACGTCGCGGTGCTCGCCGTCCGCCTGACCGGGGCCTGAGGCTCAGTCCCGGCGGCGACCGAGCCGGTTGCGCGTGCGTTGCGGCAGGTCTACGGCGACCGGCGCGGCCCAGCCGCGCCACACCGACAGCACCCGCAGCCCGGCCACCAGGACAATGACGATCGCCGCGACCGGCAGCGGCGGCAGGCCGGCGGGACCGGCCAGCACGGTGAGGACGACGGCGCCGAGGAGGGCGGCCACCGCGTAGTAGGGCCCCGGCTGCACGATGTAGGCCCGCTGTGCGAGCAGCATGTCGCGGAGCACCGCTCCCCCCACCGCGGTCACGGTGCCGATGAAGACGACGGACGCGCTGGACAGCCCGGCGAGCTCGGCCTTCTGCGCGCCGATGACCGTGAAGAAGCCGAGGGTCAGGGCGTCGAGGCCGACGAGCAGGCCGGTCAGCCGGGACAGCCAGCCGCTGAAGAAGAACGTGACCGCCGCCGTGATGGCGACGGTGGGCAGGTAGGCCTCGTTGGTGAGCGCGACGGGTCGGCCGTCGGCCAGCAGGACGTCGCGGATCAGCCCGCCGCCCAGCCCACCGGTGACCGCCAGCAGCAGCACCCCGGAGACGGCGAAGCCCTCCCGCGCGGCGAGCAGCCCGCCGGTCAGCGCACCGACGACGATGGCGGCCAGGTCGACGGCCGCCGGCACCCGCAGCGCGTCGGCCGCCGCGATGATCTCCACGGGGGCCGATTCTCGGCTGCGGCGGAACGGCTGCTGCGCCCCACCCCGTGTCAGCTCCGCGGTTCGACGGTGACCGCGGCGGTGAACGACCCGCTGTTGTTCTCCAGGCCGCCGTCGTTGACGCCCAGGAAGAGGCGGCCGTCGCGCTCGGCGGTGAACGTCGCCTGCCGGCCCACGAACAGCGCCGTGCCGTCCTCGCCGATGCGGCCGATCAGCGCGGCGTGGTTCAGCTCGGGGTAGGGGGTGAGCAGGTCGGGCCGGTTCGGGAAGCCCTCCGGGCCGGTGGTGGACGCCTCGTTGTGGTGGATCTCGCCGTCGGCCACGACCGAGACGCGGTCGCCGCTCCCCACGTCGAGACCGGTGTCGCTCCAGGCCAGGGTGCCGTCGACGGCCACCTCGGCGGACTCCGGCGGCGCAGCGGGCTCGCCGGTCAGCAGGACGACGCCCAGCACGACGGCCGCCGCCGTGACCAGTGCCGCGACGGCCAGGTGTGGCAGGTGGGTCCGCCACCACGGACGAGGAGTGGGCCGGTGTCGCGGCGGCGGCGGGGGCAGCTGCCTCCTCCGCTGCCGGACGTTCACGTGCACCCGGATCGTGCGGCTCCCCCCGGGACCGCGGTCGCTGACCACGACGTTCGCGCGGTTGTGCCCCACGGCGGGCTGCAGGTCCAGGCGGACGTCGTCGCCGTCGCGGCTCACGGCCACCCAGGGCGCATCCGTGCGGACCTCCCAGTCGAGCCGCCCGCCGCCGCGGTTGACCACCCTGACGCGCTCGGGGGAGAGGACCTCCCCGGCCTCCACCTCCGGGAGGTCGATGACTGTCTCCGACACGTCCAGGACCGGGGCGGCGGGGACCTCCGGGGTCGGGCCCGGCCCCGCGGGCGTCCGGCGGGCGATCACCACGTCCCCGCCCCCGGAGAAGTTCCGCTGCGGGATCTGCCGGCCGGTCTGGACCAGCTGCCGGTGCACGTAGTCGTAGAGGTCGTCGAGGTCGACCAGGCCGTCCCCGTCGTGGTCCGGGGCGGCCTGCAGCCCCTCGACCAGGTGCGTGGTGAACTGGCTGGTCCCGTTCCGGAGGTCGGCGTCCCTGGCCAGCTCGCCGCTGCGGGTGCTGGTGAGCAGGTAGCGGCCGGTGCCCTGCAGGCTGCGCGGCAGGTCGGCACTCTTGAAGGCCCCGCTGTAGCAGCAGTCGAGCATGATCATCGTCGTCATCGCGGCCGAGGCGTCGATCATGCTGTTGATCGCGGTGGCGCTCACCGTGGTGGCCAGCAGCGAGTCGGTCCGGGTGTCCCGTGCGGCCAGGAGCAGCTGGTCGGTGCTCGTGAGCAGGCCGTGCCCGCTGTAGAACAGCAGCAGGCGGTCGGCCCGGTCGGCGCCGGAGAAGAACTGCTCCATCTCGAGCAGGATCTCGGCCATCGTCCGCTCGGGCAGCAGGCGCACGTCGCGGGGGGCGAACATGCCCGTCGCGGGGTCGGTGAGCGCGTCCCGCAGCAGGGCGATGTCGTTGACCGGGCCCTCCAGGCTCTGCAGGTTGCCCGGGTCGGACGGGAAGGTCGAGTTGCCGATCAGGAGGGCGCGGTAGGCGGGTTCGGCCACGGCTTCTCACCGATCCGTGCGGCGACCGCCGAGGCGATCGTGTCGATCGCCTCGTTGTCCACGGCCGCGCCGGTCACGGTCACCCGCTCCTTGCGGCCGTCGACCTCCCAGCTGACGTCCAGCGACCGGCCCCGATCGCGGGACAGCCATGCCCGCACCATCTCCACGGCTGCGGTGAAGGCGCCGGCCGAGCCGAGGGCGAGGATGACCGTGTCCACGACGCCCTTGGTGCCCTCGACCGGTCGCCCCTCGCGGCGCACGCCGCCGAGCTCGTCGTCGAGACCCCGGTAGAGGTCGCCGACCTGGCGGCGCCACCTGTCGTCGTCGGGGTCGAAGCGATCGCTGTGGGGTTCCAGGACGAGGTCGAGCACTGCTTCCGGTCGGGACGGGCCGCCCACGGGACTGGCTTACCACAGGCCTCCCCGTGGAGCCATGGGTTGTGGAACGGCGCCGTCCCTTCCCGGTCTATTGCGCGGGCGCGACCTCCAGGTCGGTCGCGCTCTCGCCGGAGGCCTGGTTGCCCTCGGCCTCGGCGCGCACCTCGGCGTCGCGGGCGGCCATCGCCTCCTGGCGGTCGCTCTCCTCCTCGAGGATCTTCGCGGCCTTCCAGTGATCGGGGATCGCGAAGGCGTCGACCAGCGTCGTCATGTGCGGCCGAAGGTCCTTGAGCAGCTGGTTCACGGTCGCCGTGAGGGCCTTGGCCCGGGCGGCGGTGAGCTGGCCGTGCTCCATGAACCAGCCCTTGTCCGCCTCGATGGTCCACAGCGCGTAGAGGTCGCAGACGGCGTCGAGCAGCTTCCGGGCGGCCGGGTCCTCGGTGCGGTCGACGCCGGCGACGAACGCCTCCAGGACGACGCGGTCGATGTGCGTCTGCGCCGTCCGCAGCACGTGGTCCTGGACGTCGTTGAACATGTCGAACGGCGCCATGCCCTCGCTCGTGGAGTTCTTCCGGAGCCGCCGGATCGCGCCCTCGAGCGAGTGCTTCTCGCGGAACTCCATCATCTTCAGCTGCCAGCCGCGGTCGAGCATCGGCGCCTCGTCGTCGCGGCCCACGGCGTCCACCAGCCGGGCGATCAGCGCGCGGGCCGCCGTCCGTTCGAGGACCGTCTCGCGGACCATGTCGGCGATGAAGCCGACCCGGCCCCAGCCGTCGAGCGAGCCGAACGCGTCGCGGTACCCGGTGAGCAGCCCCTTGGCCACGAGCTGGAGCAGCACCGTGTTGTCGCCCTCGAAGGTGGTGAACACGTCGGTGTCCGCCTTGAGGTGCGGCAGCCGGTTCTCCTGCAGGTACCCCGCACCGCCGCAGGCCTCGCGGCACAGCTGGATGGTGCGGGTGGCGTGCCAGGTCTGGGCGACCTTCAGCCCCGCGGCGCGGGACTCGAGCTCGCGCTGCTTCTCCTCGTCGATCTCGTCCACGCTCTGGACGTCGTGCATCGTGCTGACCAGCTCGCTCTGCGCGAAGTGCAGCGCGTAGGTGGTGGCCAGCGCCGGCAGCAGCTTGCGCTGGTGCACGAGGTAGTCGTTGATGACGATCTCGCGGTCCTCGCCGGGGGCGGCGAACTGGCGGCGCACGTTGCCGTACCGGACGGCGATGTCCAGGGCGAGCTTGGTGGCCGACGCCGCCGAGCCGCCGACGCTGACCCGGCCGCGCACCAGGGTGCCCAGCATGGTGAAGAAGCGGCGGGTCTCGTTCTCGATGGTCGAGGTGTAGGTGCCGTCCTCGGCGACCTGGCCGTACCGGTCGAGCAGCATGTCGCGGGGGACCTGCACGTGGTCGAAGCTCAGCCGGCCGTTGTCCACGCCGTTGAGCCCGGCCTTGGCGCCGTCGTCCCCGATGGTGACGCCCGGCATCGGATTGCCCTGCTCGTCGCGGATCGGCACCAGCCAGGCGTGCACCCCGTGGTTCGTGCCCTGGGTGATCAGCTGGGCGAAGACGACCGCCATCCGGCCGTCCTTGGCCGCGTTGCCGATGTAGTCCTTGCGGGCGGCCTGGTGCGGGGTGTGCAGGTCGAAGCACCGGGTCGCGGGGTCGTAGGTGCACGTCGTCCGCAGCTGCTGGACGTCGGAGCCGTGACCGGTCTCGGTCATCGCGAAGCAGCCTGGCAGGTCGAAGCTCATGACGTCGCGCAGGTACTTCTCGTGCTGCCGCTTGGTGCCCAGCATCTGCAGGGCGCCGCCGAACAGGCCCCACTGGACGCCGGCCTTGACCATGAGCGAGAGGTCGCCGAAGGCAAGCATCTCGATCGAGGTGACCGATGCTCCCGAGTCGTCCTCGCCGCCGTACTCCCTCGGGAAGCCGTAGCCGACCCGGCCGGAGTCGGCCAGCTTCTTGGCCGCCCGGGTCACCCGCTCCCGGGCCTCCGGGACGTTCTCGCCGTAGGCGGGCAGGAAGTCGGGGTCGTCGAGGTTCTCCCGGGCGTCGCGGCGCACGTGGGCCCATCGCCCGTCGAGGACCTCCTGGATGGCCGTCGGGTCGACCAGGTCGGGCAGGCTCGATGTCACTGTTCCTCCTTCACGACGCCGGACAGTCCGGCCCAGGCGAGATCGGTCAGGTGCGCGGCGAGTTCGCTGCGCAGCATGGGGCGCTCCGCGCGTAGCCACCAGTCGGCGGCCGAGCGGACCAGGCCGACGATGCCGTGGCCCCATGGGGCGGCGGCCGCCGGATCGCGCCCCGCCTGCTGGAGCGCGACGGCGATCGCGGCCGCGGCCTGCTGGCCGACGAGGTCGGAGAGGCTGTCCATCGGGTCGCTCGTCGGCCGGTCGATCGTCTGCTGGTGGACGACGAACCGGTACAGCTCCGGATCGGCCTCGATGAACGCCAGATAGGTGTCGATCGCGGCAGCGACCATGTCGCGCGGCCGGCCGCCGTGCGCCTCGATC
>Ga0126307_10000831_pt1 | contig 20328 bp, 16 predicted proteins | sample Plot28_FD_89955 | JGI IMG/M metagenome (GOLD analysis project Ga0126307, IMG submission 89955) | Serpentine soil microbial communities from UC McLaughlin Reserve, CA, USA - Plot28 | ecosystem: Environmental > Terrestrial > Soil > Grasslands | place: USA: UC McLaughlin Reserve, Lake County... | reverse complement strand
GCGGCGATGAGCGCGTCGGTCTCCGCCACCGCCGAGTCGAGGTCACGCAGTGACAGCATGCCGACCGCGTAGATCGCGCCGTCGCGATCGAAGCCCCACTCGTCGTCGTACCAGCGGTTGAACGACCGCAGGTTGGCGTAGAGCGCCTCGGTGTCGTCGCAGTAGTGCTCCGCCGCCAGCGCCATGCCCGCGGGGTACAACACGGTCTTCTCCACCCCTTGTCGGGCCATCACCTCGAGGCGGGGCGCCCGTTCGAGGTACTCCGGACGGATCGGCTCCGGCTCGTACGTCTCGTCGGGGTTGCCCGAACCCATCTGGCGGAGCATCTCCTTGAGCGAACCTGGCCGGTACGCCATGTCGAACCCGAGTCCCGATTCGCTGTTGAACACCGCGACCCGATTCCCGACGAGGATGACCTCCTCGCCCTTGCCGTTGCGCGCCGGGAGGATGGCCCGGTCGGCGAACTCACTCGGCAGGTAACGCGTGAACGCGTCGCGCGGCTCGTAGCAGTGCGTGTCGCAGTCGAAGAGTCCGAGGTTGGTCATGGACGGCTCCTATTCCGTTAACTTGTTCAGATAATATCCTCCTTTCGGGAGCGTCCCAGGGGGGTCCAACTGATGCCCGAGAGCAGCCCGTCCCGATCTGCGGACAAGATCTACGGCGTGTGGACCGGCACGATGGACGACCTGGTGAGCTACCGCTACGTCGGCTGCTCCTCGGTCGTGCACGACCGCACCCACGCCGAGGGACGCATGCGCATCCGCCGCGATCTGCGTACCGCGGCTGGACTGCGCGGGGCGCCACTTGCCATCGCCGCCCTGGACACGGCGGGCATCAACATCGACCGCTTCCACCACCTCGCGCTGACCCGCGTCGACGTGCACGTGGTCGACGACGGTGCGGAGCTCGAGGAGGTGCGGGTCGTCGGCACCGTGCTGCGCGAAGCGCGCACGCAGGTCTTCACGGAAGCAAGGATCGAAGCACAGTCCGACGCTCGCCGAGTGGTTGCGTTCGCGACCGCCGACTGGGCGATCCTGGCGCCCACACCCGAAGGCTTCGTGTACACCGACCCTGGTCCCGGCGTACCCGACACCGACGACCTGCCGCCGCTGAGCGACGCGTTCGACGCGCACCCCGGCGCCGGCGGTGGGTTCGTGATCGATGGCCTGTCGACGCGCGTGGGTGTCGACACTCTGCACCACGGCCCGATCCTGGTCGCCCTCGAAGCCGCCGCGCTGGAGATCGCCGCTGCCCAGGCGGAGACGGACGCGCTGCACATCGAGCACTTCAGCACCCGATTCGTGAAGGCCGGGCGCGCGGGACCGTTCGTCGCCCGCGCCGAGACCATCGCGTCGAGAGCGGGAACCGTCGTGTGTCGGGCCGCAATGCGTGACCAGGGCGCCGACGGACAGGTCATCGCGGTCGCGTTGCTGCGCGCTCGCGCGATCCGACAGAAAGGTGATGGGTGATGACGCGCACGATCTGCGAAGGCCTGCAGGTGATCGAGATGGGTGCCGGGAGCATCGGCGCGTCGTTGGCGGGCATGTTGCTCGCCGACAACGGCGCGCGCGTCCTGAAGGTCGAACCGCCCGAAGGGGATCGTCTGCGCAGCGGACACGCCGCCGGGTTCGTGGTCTGGAACCGGGGCAAGGAGAGCCTCGTCGCCGACCTGCGGACCGACGAAGGCCGCGCGCAGGTCGGCGACCTGGCGACCCGCGCCGACGTCGTCATCGAGGGCTTCGGCGCGGGCGTGGCCGACCGCTGGGGCCTCGGCGCGGCAGCCGTGCGCGCGTCCAACCCGGGCCTCGTCCACTGCTCGGTGAAGGGCTTCGGCTCGCGCGGGGCGTACGCCACGCTCCCCGCGTACGAGGGCATCGTCGCCGCCAAGGCCGGCGTCTACAACCTCGGGCCGTTCGGGTTCCGGTCTGGTCCGATCTTCGTCAATGCGCCGTTGGGCAGCGTGGGCACGGGGCACATGGCGTTCAGTGGGATCCTCGCCGCGCTCCTGGCACGCGAGACGACGGGGCGCGGTCAGGCGGTCGAGGCGACCATGGTCCAGGGCTTCAACCCGCTCGACTACTTCGGCACCATGACGTGGCAGCACACGCAGCGGACCACGGGATCGGCTGCCGGTTCCTCGGCGATGTCGGCCGTGATGGGCGCCAGCCGCTACAGCTTCTTCGTCCCCACGCAAGACGGACGATGGGTGATCTTCACGCAGATGCTCCCCCACCAGGCGCACGCGCTCAGCCGGGCAGTCGGCATCGAGCACACCTTCGACGATCCGCGCTTCGACAAGCAGCCGCAGTTCGCCACCGCGGAAGACGCCCAGGCGTGGGAGGACCTCCTCTGGGAAGCGATGTCGGAGCAACCGTACGAACACTGGGAGAAGGTCTTCCTCGCCGACGACGACATCGCGTTCGAGTTGGCGCGCTTCAGCGAGGAAGGTCTCGACCACCAGCAGATCCGTCACAACGGCGAGGCGGTCACGGTAAAGGACCGCGCGTGGGGTGAGGTCGAGCAGGTCGGTCCCATCGCCGCGTTCGCGGCGACGCCGTCGCGGATCGATCGGTCGGCTCCCGCGCTCGACGAGCACGGCGACGTCTTCTCGGAGCTGCCCGCTCGATCGCCCTCGACTGCGCCGGCTCCCGCACACGCGCTCGACGGCGTCACGATCGTCGAGCTCGGCTACTTCTACGCGATGCCCTACGGCGTCGCGATGGCGGGGGCGCTCGGCGCGAGGGTGATCAAGCTCGAAGGTGCTGCCGGCGACCCCATGCGTTCCGCGTTCGGCGCGCCCGACGTCGGTGCCGCGAAGACGATGGAGGGCAAGGAGAGCCTCGCCGTCGATCTCCAGAGCGCCGAAGGTCGAAAGATCGTGCAGGAGGCCGCGGCGCGGGCCGACATGTTCATCAACGGCTTCCGCTCCGGGGTCGCCGAACGCATGGGACTCGACTACGCCACGCTGTCGAAGCTCAACCCGCGTCTCGTGTACGTGCACGCCGCGGGCTACGGCGTCGACGGTCCCCTCGCCCACCGCCCGATCTACGCGCAGGTCGCGCAGGCCGTCGCCGGGAGCATCGGCCGGTACGGCGGCCGCTGGCTGGATCCCGAGTTCACCAAGACCTTGAGCTGGATCGAAGCGCAGATCGTCGTGTTGCCCCGACTGCGCGGCATCGTCGACGGTGACTCCAACGCCGCGCTCGCGGTGCTCTCGTCGATCCTGCTCGCGCTGTACGACCAGCGCCGCACAGGCCAGGGACAGTTCCTGTCGACCACCATGATCGGCGGCAATGCGTGGGCGTACGCCGACGACTTCGTGCGGTACGACGGAAAGGCGACTCTCGCGGTGGCCGACGAGGAGAACCATGGCCTGCACGCGCTGTACCGGCTCTACCGGGCGGCCTCGGGCTGGATCTTCCTGGCCGCGCCCCGTCAACGCGAGTGGGAGGCCTTGATCGCGGCGCTCGATCGCGACGACGTCGCTCACGATGACCGCTTCACCTCCGAGGTGGCGCGTCTCTCCAACGACGACGCGCTCGTGACGCTCCTCGCCGACATCTTCGCGACGCGCCCCGCCGGCGAGTGGGAGCGTCTCCTCATTCCGGCGGGCGTCGCCTGCGTGGAGGCGTTCGACGCCAGCCATTCGGAGTTCACCTGCACCGATCCGGTCCTCCGAGAGACCGGGCTCGTCGTCGAGGTCGACCATCCCGCGTTCGACACGATCGTCCGCGCCGGACCGCCCGTCGCGATGTCGGAGACGCCGGGCCGGGCGGCTCCCGGATGCCTGGTCGGCCAACACACCGACCTGATCCTCGAGGAGCTGGGGTACTCCGCCGAGCAGGTCGCGGAGTTGAAGTCGAGGCAGGTGGTGTTCGGCCGCGCCGAAGAGCGCGACTGATGCGGTGCTACTGCTCGGTGGCGGCCGTGGCGTCCTGCTCGGCCAGCCACCGCTCGTAGCGCGCGAAGTGCGACCGGTCGCGCAACGCCCACACTCCCCGGGCCCGTGCGAGCGGCGCCTGCGTCGCCACCAGCACGAGTTCGCCGACGATGTGCCAGTAGCCGAGCTCGGTGCGTTCGACCCATCCCGACGCGAGGAGCGGGCGGCCCACGGGAACGGGACGGAGGTACTCCACCTCCAGCTTCTTGGTGACCGAGAGCGTGCCGTGGAGAAGGGGCACGTGGCCGAGGACCTCGTCGAGCACTCCGGCCGTCCACCCTCCGTGGGCGACGCCGGGCCCGCCTTCGTGGTCCGGCGGGCACACGATCTCGAACCGGGCGACGTCGTCGGCGCCGAGCACCTCGGTCGACAGCCCGAGCCGGCACGCCCCGGTGCGGCGGCACGCGGCGCACAGAGCGACGCCGCCGTCGGTGCGTGGCGGCGCCTGAAAATCCGAACCGACCCACTCTGTCGATGCCATCGTGTCAGTATACTTAGTAGAACACGTTGGAGACGACGAGAGACACGCCGCAGATGCGGCGCAGACACGGCACCGCCCGCGGCGGCGCGACGAGACTGGCGGCTGATGGCACGCACTCGGGCATCGGAGGGGGAGCCCCTGGGGCGGGAGGAGATCGTCGCCGGTGCCATGCGCGTCACGAAGGCGGTCGGACTCGACCACCTCACCATGCGGGCACTCGCGGCCGAGCTCGGGGTGACTCCGATGGCGCTCTACCACCACGTGCCGAACAAGGACGCGCTGCTCCAGCTCGTGGCCGATGCGGTGATCGGCGAGATCGACGTGCCGCCGCCCGACGTCGGTCCGTGGGACGTCCGGCTCGCCGCGCTGGCCCGTGACCTCCGTGCCCGCGTCTCGGCATTCCCCGGCGTCGGCGCCTACCTCCTCGGGAGCGACGTGCTCACACCCGGTACCGACGCGCTCGTGACCAGCTCGGTGGCGATGCTGGAGTCGGCCGGTTTTTCGAGCCGAGACGCCGCGCTCGCGTTCACCGCGTTCCACAACTACCTGCTCGGGCGCCTCTCGGTGGAAGCGAGCCTGCGCGGTCCGCGCCTCGCCAAGCTGCGCGCGACGCGCGCCGGTACGCCCGAACCGCCGGGCGCCCGCCTCCCGGCGGACGAGTACTTCGACTACGGACTCGCCGCGCTCCTCCGGGGACTGCGCCCCGGGAACGACGCTTGAGACGCGCGCGATGTCGACGCTCTATCAGCCGCTGCGGGGTGTGAAGGTCCTCGATCTCGGGATCCTCATCCCACCCGCGCTCACGTCGGCCAAATTGGTCGCGCTCGGCGCCGACGTCGTGAAGGTGGAGCAGCCTCCGTGGGGCGACCGCATCCGTGCCATCCCGCCGTACGGCAACGACGGCGAGAGCCCTCAGCACATGGCCCAGAACTGGGGCAAGCGCTCCATCGCCCTCGACCTGGGCGACGAAGAAGGACGCGCGACGTTCCTTCGGCTCGCCGACGTGGCGGACGTGATCGTGGAGAACCAGCTCGCCGGTTCGTGGGCGCGCCTCGGCATCGACTTCGCGACCTTGCGGTCCGCGCGACCCGAGCTGGTGGTGTGCTCGATCACCGGGTTCGGCCAGACCGGCCCGTACGCCAGCCTTCCGTCGCACGGACTCAACATGGACGCGTTGGCGGACACCCTGAACCTCGATTGGATCGATGGCGAACCGCGACTCGGTTGGACGTTCACGAGTTGGGGGAACGAGTTGGGATCGGCGTATGCGGCACTCGCGATCGTCGCCGCCGTGCTCTCGGCCCGCACGACCGGCGAGGGCGCGTGGATCGATCTCTCGTGCTGGGACGCGCTGGTCGAGTCCCACCGCACGGAGATCGCAATGACGAACGTCGGTGGTGCGCCGTTCAACATGCACGAGAGCTCGACCGGCGAGATGTACAACGCGTACCTCACGCAGGACGGCAAGCCGTTCCTCATGGCGGCGCTGGAGCAGAAGTTCTGGGATGCGTTCTGCCGTGGCGTCGAACGCGAAGACCTGATTCCGTTGCGCAACGCCGACGAGCAGATCCACTTCGGATGGGACGACGAACGGCTCCATCGCGAGCTCGCCGACATCTTCGCAACCGCCACCGCCGACGAATGGGACCGTCGCTTCCTCGAGTGGGACGTGCCCGGCTCGAAGATCCTCGAGATCCCTGACGTGATGGCGCTCGACCACTTCGCGGCACGCGGGATCGTCGAGGGCTCACCGGGTTCGTGGCCCAACATCACGAGCGCAATCCGATGGCATCACACCGGCGAACGTGCCGGCTCCGGACTCGCGCCACCACCCGCGCTGGGCGTGCACCACGACGAGATCCTCGCCGATTGGCTGATGCCGTGAACCTCGAGTTCGGGTTCCTGGCCCGAAGCCGGCCCGACCAGCCCACCAGCCGCGCCGACGTCGAACGACTCGAAGCGCTGGGCATCGATTCACTCTGGTCGGCCGGCCACCTCTCCAACGGCCGCGCGGTGCCGGAGGCGGTGGTCGGCGCCGCGCTCCTCGCGGGTCAGACCGAGCGAGTCAGGATCGGGACGGCCGTCCTGCTCGCGCCCCTCTACCACCCGGTGATCGTGGCCAAGCAGTTCGCGGAGCTCGATCGCGCCACCGGCGGACGCATGATGCTCGGAGTTGGTGTCGGCGGCGAGTACCCGCAGGAGTTCCAGGCCGTGCAGACACCGGTCGCGGAGCGGGGAGCCCGCACCGACGAGGCGATCGGTGTGCTGAAGCGGCTCTGGTCGGGCGGCGCGGTGGGCAACGACGGTCCCGCGTGGCCATTCGACCCGGTGACCATCGATCCGCCACCCGTGCAGCCGGGCGGCCCGCCGGTGATCGTCGCGGGCCGCAAGGCACCGGCCATGCGCCGGGCAGCAGCGTCGGGTGACGGTTGGATGCCCTTCCTCTACTCCCCCACGCAGTACGCCGCGTCGGTCGAGACCGTGCGCAGCCATGCCGTCTCGCTCGGACGCGACCTCGACGACTTCGCCTGGATGTGCTTCGTGTTCGTGAGCGTCGACGACGATGCGGCCGAAGCGCGCCGCAACGCCGTGTCGTTCGTCGGGAACGCGCAGGCCGGCAACGGCGCACGCTTCGAGGCGATGATCGATCACGTTGCGGTCGCCGGCACTCCGGACCAAGTAGCGGCGAAGCTCTGCGCGTTCGCCGACGCCGGAGCCCGGCATTTCGTCATCACCGTGTGCGACACGGACGCCGTGCGCGGAGCCGAACGCGTCATGCGGGAGATCGTGCCGGAGGTTCACCGTGCCGATCCATGACATCGTCGACTACGCCGCCAGCAACTGGCCCGAGCGTCCCGCGGTGGCGTTCGAGGAGCGCACCATCACCTTCGCCGAGCTGGCGCGAGAATCGGCGCGCTTGGCCAATGGCTTGCGCGCCCTCACCGAGCCGGGCGATCGAGTGGCGATCCTGGCCCGCAACATCCCCGAGTACGTCGAGTGCCTGTACGGCGTCCCCCGCGCCGGACTGGTGCTCACGTTGTTGAATTACCGATTGCACCCGCGCGAGTGGGCGTGGATCCTGACCGCCGCGGGCGTCCGCGTGCTGATCGTGCAACCCGACCTCCTTCCGGCGATCGAACCGATGCTCGCCGAGGTGGAGAGCCTCGAGCACGTGGTGGTCATCGGCGACGACGTGGCTGCTCCCGCGCGCGGCTACGACACGCTGAAGTCGCATGGCGAAGCCGACGCGCCGGCGATCGAGGAAGCTTCGCCCGCGTTTCTCATCTACACCAGCGGCACCACCGGATTCCCCAAGGGCGCGGTCATCAGCCACCGCGCGGCGCGAATGGCTGCGGTGACGAACGCGCTCGAGAGTGAGCTGCGCGCGGACGACAGCTTCCTGATGACCTTCCCCATGTGCCACGCGTCGGGGTTCCAGGTGCTGGTCCACCACTGCCGCGGTGTGCCGGTCGTGCTCTTCGAGAGCTTCGAGCCGGGCCGCTTCCTCGAGCTGATCGAGCACCACCGGGTCACCCGCACAGCCCTGGCGCCGACCATGGCGCTGTTCGTGCTCGATCATCCTGCATTCGCCGACACCGACCTCTCGTCGATCCGGGTCCTGAGCTACGGCGGCATGCCGATGCCGGCACCGATCGCGCGCCGGCTCGCGGCGCGGTTCGGCGCGCTGTCGACCGGCTTCGGACAATCCGAGACGACCCTCCTCGTGACCGCGCTCACCACCGACGACCACCGCCGCGCGCTGGCGGGCGACGCGCACGTGCTCGAGTCGATCGGCCGGCCGATCGGCATGGCCGCGGTCGCGGTGCTCGACGACGAGCTCCGAGTCTGCGCACCCGGCGAGCCCGGTGAGCTGTGCGTCCGCGGTGATCTCGTGATGACCGGTTACTGGAACGATCCCGACGCGACCGCCACCGCGTTCGCCGGAGGGTGGCTGCACACCGGCGACATCGCCCGCACCGACACCGAGGGTTACCTCTACCTCGTCGACCGCAAGAAGGATCTGATCATCTCCGGGGGACAGAACATCTACCCGACGGAGATCGAGCGCGTCCTCCAGGAGCTCCCCGGGGTCGCACAGGTCGCGGTCGTGGGCGGCATCGATGACATGTACGGAGAGCGCGTCGTCGCGTTCGTCGTGCGCGTGCCCGAGCGCGACCTGAGCGGCGAAGACGTCGTCGAACACTGCCGGACGCATCTCGCCGGGTACAAGAAGCCGCGCCAGGTGGTGTTCGTCGACGACCTGCCGAAGACCATCACCGGCAAGGTCAAGAAGCAGGAGCTCCGCGCCCTGCTCTGACCCGTCGCCGGACGCGGACCGGCCGCCACCCCGAGGGTGGCGGCCGGTCGGTCGTACGGTCGGTGTTGCTACGAGATCGCGGGAACCGGCAGGAACGAGGCACCCTTGTCATTGACGACCTGCGTGGCGGTGATCTTCAGGTTGCCCCAGAAGGTGTTGTTGAACTGGCGGGGGTAGAGGCCCTGCCGCTTCTGGAAGCTCAGGCCCGAAGGCAGCTTGCCGCCGAGGGTCGGGATGTCGGTCATCGCGTTTGCCGCGGTGATGAAATTCGCCGCCGTCGGGTCGCTGGCGATGGTCTTGATGACCTCGTTCCCCAGTTGGACCGACATGAACATGCTCTGGCTCGACGGCTCCTGGAGCGTCTTGGGTGAGTACTTCTTCATCGCCGCCCGGTAGTCGGCCCAGGCCTTGTCCGGTACCGGCGGGAAGTAGCCGGTCGACGTCTGCCCGAAGAGCGGACTGTCCTTGCCCCCGGTGGCCTGCACCAACTCGTCGCCGACGATGCCGATCACACTGGTCACCGGCGTCTTCTTGCCCGCTTGGTTCATGGCGTCGAGGAAGGCCTTGGTGCCGTACTTGTCGGCGACGGTCATGATGACGTCCGCCGACGATGCCTGCTCAGCGGCCTGGGCCCAGTTCGGGTTGGTCTGTGCGACCTCCACCAACGACGTCTCGGCGCCGTTGTCGGTCGCGATCTTCTTGGTGAGTCCGGCGATCGCGCTCCCTGCGCCCTGCGCGACGACCGCGATCTCCTTGTTCCCCGCCTTGCCCAACTGCTGCACGAGACCCTGGAACAGGCTCAGCGTGCTGCCGAGGAGGTACGAGTTGTCCGCACCACCCTCGACCGTGCCGGTGCCGAGCGGCGTCGGGTTGAAGTAGGCGATGCCCGCGGCACCGAGGACCGGGACGAGCTCGTCGGCGTTCACCGCGCCGCCGGTCGCGAAGGTGACCTCGGCGTCGACGAACTGGCGCGCGCAGTCGGCGGTCTTCGTGCGGTCGTTCTCGTTGTTGCACACGACGACCGACAACTGGTGGGTCTTGCCGTCGGCGGTCTTGGCGCCGCCCTTGGCGTTGAAGTACTTCGCGGCCGCCTGCGCCGACGGGGCCATCTCGCACACCGACGGCGGCTGGGCCGCGTTGCACACGTAGGTCAGACCGATCTTGATCGGCGACCCCGTGAACGACGCCTTCGGCGTCGACGCTCCGGAGACGCCGGCGGTCGCCGCCACACCGAACGTTGCCGTGAGAGCAGCTGCGGCAACCGCAGCCAGCCACTTCCGTCGCATGAGCTTCCCCCCTCGGGACCGGCTGGAGGAGGTCCTCCGAAGCCGCACAATCCGCTGAATGTATCAGAGCAATTTTGGGCCGTACCGTCGCGCTTGGACACCCCGGCCGGGCGTCCGCGCGGCTACACCAACGCTTCGAGCGGCTCGCCCAGGTATGCCGCCACGACCGCGGGATCACGCCGGATCTCCTCGGGTGTGCCGCTCCCGATGGTGCGACCGAAGTCGAGGACCACGATGTTGTCGCACACGTCCATCACGAACCGCATGTCGTGCTCGACCAAGAGGATCCCGATGCCCCACTCGTCGGCCAGACGCCGCACGAGTGCGGCCAGCTCCGCGCTCTCGGCATCGCCGAGGCCGGCCGCGGGTTCGTCGAGCAGCAAGATCGACGGTTGCGTGGCGACGGCTCGCGCGATGCCCACCAGGCGACGGCGTCCGAACGCCAGGTCCGTGACGGTGCGGTGCAGATCGTCCTCCAGCCCGAACTCGCGGATCGCGGCGACGGCCGCGGACGGCAGCGGCGGATCGGCCGGCCAGACGAGCCCGGTGAGCCCCGAGAGCCAGTCGCGCTCATCCGACGCGGTGCGCAGGTTCTCGAGCACCGTCAGGTCTTCGAACAACTCGAGCGACTGGAACGACCTCGACACACCCGCGCGCGCTCGTCGGTACGCGGGCATGCGCGCGATGTTCGAATCGCCGACCATGACCGCGCCGGCCGAGGTGCGGGCGAAGCCGGTGATGGCGTCGATGGCCGAGGTCTTCCCTGCGCCGTTCGGACCGATCAGCCCGACCACCTCGCCCGGGCGGACCTCGAGCGACAAGCCGTCGACGGCCACCACGCCGCCGTAACGCACTTGCACGTCATCGACCCGCAGCACGAGCGGGACGACGACGTGGCGTTCACCGGGCTCGGGCAGGCTCATCACCGGAGCGGGCGGTGCGGCCCGCCGGAACCGCGCCAGGATCCGATGGCCGAGTCTCGTGTTCTGGCTGGCGAGGCCGTCGGGGTCGGCCAGCAGGATGGCGATCAGGCTGATGCCACCGATCAGGACGATGTAGTCCTCGAGGCCCGAGAACAGCTCCGACGACACCGCGGCGCCGATCGCGCCGGCCGCCAGGACCGACCCGAACAGCGGGCCGATGGTGAAACCGATCCCGCCGATGACCGCCAACCCCACGAGCACGATCGAATCGACGCCGAAGCTCCACGTGGAGAAGTCGACGGACCGGCTGCGGAAGGCGTAGAGGATGCCTCCGAGCGCGGCGAATGCGGAGCCGAGCCCGAACGCGTAGACCTTGGCGCCGACGATGTTGATGCCCAACGCGGCGGCCGCGCGCTCGTTGGTGCGCACTGCGATCAGCCGACGGCCCACCCTCCCGCGCCTGACGTTGGCGACCATGATCGCGACGACGAGGAAGCAGATGAGGGTGAGGATCCCGTAGGCCTCGGGGTGATCGATCCGGTCGATCGAGATCCCGAACACGGTCTGGCGACCCATCACCGTGCCACCGATCCCACCGTTCCACTCGGTGTTGTCGAACACGATGGCCTGCACCGCGAGGCCGAGACCCAACGTCACGATCGCGAGGTTGACCCCACGCGTACGAACCGCCGGGAGCGCGAACGCCAAGCCCAGCGGCACGGTGCCGAGGATTCCGATCAACGCGGCGAGCTCGAAGGGAACACCGGACGCGGCCACCAGACGGGCGGCGATGAACGCGCCCATGCCGGCCAGCGCCCACTGGCCGAGCGAGATCTGCCCGCAGAAGCCGGTGACGAGCACGATCGAGAGCAGGACGATGCCGAAGATCAACGACGTCGTGATCGCGTCGACCCACTTCTGCGAGAGCACGAAGAGCAGCGCGGCGGTGGCGGCGCTGACCCCCACGATGACACCGGGGCGGAGCCGACCGGTGCCGAGCGCCGGAAGACGGTCGAACACGTAACCACGGATCGGCAATGCCGTGCCGCTGATCATGAGATAGATCACGATCACGAAGAACGGTGCCGACACGCTGATGCCCAGGGCGGCACCACTCAGCCAGCTGACGTCAGTCAGGTAGTGGTTGAGCGTCGACTGGAGCACCCCGATGAAGAGTCCGGCGGCGAGCGTGATCGGGAATGACGTGAACCGCCCGACCAACGCGGCCGCGAGCGCGGCCAGCACCAGGCTGGTGAGCTGGTACACGCTCAACCCACCGAAGAACGGGATGATCAGCACGCCGGCCAGGCCGGCGAGGCCCGCGCCCACCGCCCAGTTCGCGCCGGCGATCAGGTCAGGCGACCAGCCGATCGCCGAGGACGCCCGCTCGTTCTCGGCGACGGCAGTGGTGGCGAGCCCGAAACGGGTGAATCGGTAGACCAGCCAGAGCACCGCGGTGAGCGCGACGGTGACCGCGAGCACGATCGCGGCACCGCTCGACAACGTGACGCCGCCGCCGAGGTCGATGACGTCACGCGGAAAGAAACTCGTCAACAGGATCGGAGTCGATCCCCACTCGAACAGGTCGCCGATCTTGGGTCCCGTCGCGGCCAGCGCGGACAGGATCGTCAGCACACCGAGCGTGGCGACCAGCCGGGCCAGCGGCGACGCCCGTCGCAACGGCCGCATCACCAACACGTACGTCAACAGCCCGAGCAGCGCGGACACGAGCACGCCCCCGGCGAGGGAGGGCCAGAACCCCCATCGTTGGGTGGGGATGATGCCGCCGGGCTCCACCGGGTGGTAGTGCAGCGTGTAGTAGACGAAGGCTCCCATCATCCCCATCGCGCCCTGGGCGAAGTTGATGACGCCGGAGCCGCGGTAGATGAGGACGACGCCTTGAGCGGCCAACGCGTACAACGCGCCGAAGCCCAGACCCAGGAGTGCGAACTGCAGGAACTCGTTCACCCGATCGACTCCCCCGCAGACGGGTTCGGGACATTCCGCTGGATGATTACACTACAAGGGAGCAGTTGGCGCCCGCCGGCGACGGCGGCGCCCGATGTCCAAGTAGCGACCGGAACAGGATCTCTCCGATGACGAACTCCGTCCGGGCGTCGGACGTCGCCACGCAAGTCCGGGTCCCGAAGGCTGCGGAGCTCGTGGCCGCCCAACTGCGCGGACAGATCGTGCGCGGCGTGCTCGGCGAAGGCGATGCTCTGCCACCGGAGCACGAGCTCATGCAGCGCTTCGGCGTTTCCCGTCCGACGCTGCGTGAGGCTCTCCGAGTGCTCGAAGGAGAGTCGTTGCTCAGCATCCAGCGCGGCGCACACGGCGGTGCGCGGATCCACACGCCCGACGGCGACGCTGCGGCCCGGTACGCCGGGCTCGCGCTGCAGTTCCGCGGCGCCACGGTGGCCGACGTCTACCGCGCGCGCACGGCACTCGACCTCGCGTCGCTCCGGATGATCCTCGAGCGCGCGGGCGACGCCGACCTCACTGCCCTCCACGAGAACGTCGCGGCCATGGAAGCGGCGGCCGATCCGCTGGCATCCGTCACGCTGCACAACGAGTTCCACCGGCTGTTGGTGCAGATCGGCGGCAACCAGACGCTCACGATCTTCGAGGAGATGATCCACCACATCATCGAGCTGCACGGGGAGTACGAGGTCGCCCAGCACGACGAGCTCGACGTCCGCGCCAACGCGATCGGCGGCGCCCGAACGCACGCCCGGCTGCTCGCGTTGATCGAGGCTCACGACACCGATGCCGCCCTCGCGCTGTGGCGCCACCACCTCGACGAAGTCACGAAGATGGTGCTCCACGGGGACGACGCCACAACCGTGCTGGAACTACTGGCCTGAGACCAGATCGTACCCGCTCGTCGTCCCGGCGAGGTAGGTCGCTTCCATCTCGTCGAGCCGTCCGTGCACCTCGGCTGCGCTGCCCTGGATCGCGATCTCGCCGCGTTGCATGACGTAGACACGATCGGCGATCTGCAACGCCTGGCGGACGTGCTGCTCGACCAGAAGCACACCGAGCCCGCGCGCATCCGCGGCGTCGCGCACCGCCCGGAGCAGCCGCTGGACCACCAGTGGGGCGAGGCCGAGCGAGAGCTCGTCGGCGAGGAGCATCGTCGGCTTGCGGGAAAGCGCGCGGGCCAACGCGAGCATCTGCTGCTCGCCGCCGGACAGCAGCCCGGCACGCCGCCCCATCAGCGGCTCGAGCTCGGGGAACAGGGCGGTGGCGTCGCCGCGCGGCACGCGGGCGAGGCGGAGGTTGTCGGCAGTGGAGAGCCGCATGAAGACCGACCGCTCCTCGGTGACGAACCCCAAGCCGCGTCGGGCCCGCCTGAACAGGGGCGCCTTGGTGACCTCGCCGTTGAAGCGCACTTCACCCGCGATCGGCGGCAGCTCGCCCGAGAGCGTCAGCAGGGTGGTGGTCTTCCCGGCACCGTTGGGGCCGATGAGCGCCACGACCTCGCCGGATTCGACCCTTAGATCGAGCCCGCGCACCACCGCCATGCCGCCGTACCCGGCGGACAGTGCGCGGCATTCGAGGAGTGCGGCAGAAGGAGCCCGCTCATTCAGTGTGATGAATCAGAGGATTGCGTACGCCCGTCGGGAAGTCAAGGAGCGTCCATCCGCGGCTCGAGCGTCGGCCGCAGCATCGGATCGTGGATCCGACCGGTGAAGAGCGCGGCCTTGCCGAGCGTCCGCGCCACCAGCTCACGACGCTCGAACCGCCAACCGTCCGGGGTGCGCACGAGGTCGTCTTCGTACAGACCGAGGAACAGCATGGTGACGCCGTCGCGCTTGCGTCGCGACCACTCCGTGACCGGAAACCGCGCCGATGCGCGATCGCCGTCGACCTGTACGAGTCCGCTGTGTACGGTCTGGAACACGAATTCCAGCGACGCGGTCGCCGCGCTGATCACTTCGACGATGGCGGGTCGCCCGACCGCATCTTCGGTGGTCGGTGACGCGAGGACGCCGTCGACGGCGTAGGTGTCGACCGCCTCCTCGATCTGGAGTCGGGAAACCGCGTCCGCGTACGACGCAGCCAGCTGGTTGATGGCGATGACGTCACTGGCCTGCGCAGGCGTCGGTTCGGCGATGATCATGGTCACCCATCCAACCCGGGCTCGAGGGACCGCAGCAAGACCAACTGCTGCACCCGGCCGGCACGGGCCGCCGATGATGCTGTCTTCCCGAACGCGGCCTGGAGTCGGAGCCCGTTGATCAGTGCGTGGAGCTCGGCTGCCACCTCGAGAGGGTCGAGGTCCGTACGGATCGAGCCGTCGATCTGTCCGCGGACCACGAGCTCCGCCCACCGACCGACCCACACCTGGATCGCGCGCCGCATCGCAGCCGCGGTGGCGCGGTCGACGCTGGCCCGGCTCATGAACGCGATCCACACACGCGACTCGTCTGGTCCACCGCCGAGAATGCCAGCGAGCGCGGCCCCCACTGCGGCCCGCCCGCTCGACGCCCGGCGGGCGTGCTCGAACCGTTCGAGGTTCATGCGTTCGAGCTCTCGAAGCGCTTCGCGCAGGAGATGATCCTTGTCGTCGAAGTAGTGCTTGAGGACCCCGGTCGACCAGCCCGACTCGTCGGCGACGGCGCGGGTGGTCGTCGCTTCGAGCCCGGCTCGACCGATGACGCGCAATGCCGCCTGCGCGAGCTCTCGCTGTCGCAGCTCGTGATCGACGACCTTGGGCATCTCGCACTTCCCTTGCTTTCCTCGGCCGCTGGTTTTTTAGCCCAGCTGGGATATATCGTAGGGGCATGACACGCGTGCCACCCACCATGATGAAGCCCACGGGATGGTTCCAGATCGGCTGGTCGATCGACTTCCCTCTCGGACACATCGCAGCGAAGCACCACTTCGGCGAGGAAGTGGTGGTGTTCCGCACCGACGACGGCAGGCTGCGCGCGCTCGACGCGTACTGCGGTCACATGGGCGCCCACCTCGGCCACGGCGGCGAGCTCTGCGGCGACCGGGTGGTCTGCCCGTTCCACGGCTGGGAGTGGAACGGCGACGGTCGGAACGTCAGCATCCCGTACCAGGATCGGCCGAACCGCGCGGTGCGCATCCGGTCGTGGCCGGTGATGGAGCAGAACGGCATCGTCTACCTCTGGCATCACCGCGCCGGGTCGGAGCCGTCGTGGACTCCGCCCGACGTCTTCGACGCGCTCGGGGCCGAGGTCGCGGGCGCCGACTACCACCCCGCGCACCCCGACGGACACGTCCGATTCGGCGCCCTCGCACTCGACCCGTTCGTCGTGGTCGACAACGCGGCCGACCCGGCGCACTTCAAGACCGTGCACGAGACGAAGGCGATTCCCGTGGTGGTCAGCAGCGAGCCCGCCGGGCACCTCTTCCGGGTGAAGCTCGGGTTCGGATCGAAGTGGGTGACCGACCCCGCCAACGCGACCGGAGATGCGCTCGACATCCTGCAGGTCGGCGTCGGTCTGTCCTTCACCGCACTCGGGAGCCCGACGAACCCGCACGTCGTCATCGTCCTCGCGACCACCCCGATCGACGACGAGACGTCGGAGATGTTCCAGACCGTCTGGCTCGAACGTGCCGACGGCGACGACGAACCGGGACGGCTCGCGCAACGGATGCACGACGCGACGCACCAGCTCCCCCGCGACATCGAGATCTGGGAACACCAGCGCTACGTCGAGCACCCGGCCTGGTCCGCCAACGAAGTTCGTGGCTTCACGGCCATTCGAAGATGGGCCGCGTCGTTCTGTTCGTCCAACTGAGACGACTCCTCGAAGTCGTTAGGTTGAATCGTCCCCGCGAAGGGGCCGAGTGGAGGGAGACGGCGTGGACGGCGACGGCAAGGCGTTCGACTACGTCATCGTGGGCGCAGGATCGGCGGGGTGCGTGCTCGCCAACCGCCTGTCGGCCGATCCCGCCAACCGCGTGCTGCTCCTCGAGGCCGGGGGCAAGGACAACAACTTGATGGTGCGCATCCCGCGTGGCTTCGGGAAGCTGCTCGGCAACGAACGCTTCGCGTGGTTCTTCCCCACCGAGCCGATCGGGAGATCGAAGCACGTCGAGGTCTGGGTGCGCGGCAAGACGCTCGGCGGCTCCAGCGCGGTCAACGGCATGGTCTACAACCGCGGCGTCCAGGCCGACTGGGACGGCCTCGCCGCCGTGTCCGGCAACGCCGTGTGGGGGTGGGACGAGATCGTCCCCCACTACAAGGCGATGGAGGACAACCAGTTCGGCGCGTCGCCGACGCGCGGAGTGGGCGGCCCGCTCGGCCTCTCGAGCGGGACCATCCGCAGCGAGCTCACCGACGACATGATCGCCGCCGGCGCCGGGATCGGACTCGAGCGCGTCGACGACCTCAACGAGGCCGACGGCGAACGAATCGGGTACGCGATGGCGAACATCAAGGGAGGCCAACGCGTCAGCGCCGCCGCCGCCTTCTTGCACCCGGTCGCCAAGCGCCCGAACCTCACGATCGCCACCAACTCGACGGTGACGTCGCTGGTCTTCGAAGGCGACAAGGTGGTCGGCGTCCAGATCGGCGAAGGCGCCACCGTCGTGCAGCACCGCGCGAGCCGCGAGGTCATCCTCGCGCTCGGCAGCGTCCAGACGCCGAAGCTCCTCCAACTGTCGGGCATCGGTCCGTCGGACGTGCTGCGCGCGGCCGGCATCGAGGTACGCGTCGACCGACCCAACGTCGGCGCGCGCATGCGCGAGCACCATTGCTTCGCGCTGCAGTACCGACTGCGCGAGAACCTGGGCTACAACCGCAAGCTCAGCAGCCCGCTCGCGCAAGCGATGAGCGGCATCCAGTACCTCACCACCAAGCGCGGTGCCCTCGCCGCGCCCTCGTACGACATCGTCGGGTTCCTCAAGACCCGACCCGAGCTCGATCGCGTCGACGCGCAGATCCTCATGGCTCCGTGGACCGCGCTTCCCGTCGTTCCCGGTCAGGGCGTCGGGCTCGAACGCAAGCCCGGGATCCAGTGCATCGGCTACGTGTTGCGGCCCGACAGCGAAGGCAGCGTGCACATCACCGGCGCAGCTCCGGACGCGCCGCTCGTGATCGACAGCAACTTCTTCGCCTCCGACCACGACCGTGAGATCGGGCTGCGCACGTTCCAGAAGATGCGGGAACTGTTCACCCACGACCCGGTCGCCGCTCGGATCGAGAACGAGACCGCGCCCGGACCCGACGTGCAGTCGGACGACGACGTGATGGAGAGCAACCTGGCCGACGGCTACTGCGGGTACCACGCCATCGGCACGTGCGCGATGGGCCCGAACGACAGCGACGTCGTCGACCCGAACCTGCGCGTGCGCGGCGTCGAACACCTGCGGGTCATGGACTGCTCGGCGCTGCCGGTGATGGTCGCCGGGAACCTCAACGGCCCGATGATGGCGATGGCCTCGCGGGCCGCGGATCTGATCCTCGCCGATCGGTGATCTTCCGCGAGCTGAGCTAGGCGTCGGCGAGCAACGGAGCGAGCTCCGTACAGAGCGTCTGCACGTGCCGCGCGCACATCGCCTCCGGCATCGCACCGATCGACACCCAGAAGAAGACCGTCTCCACCGGCGCGCCGGCGGTGCGCGCGCGCACGATCTGCGCCACGTCCTCCGGAGTTCCGTAGACGAACGACCCGAGCGGCGCGTCGGTGTCGCGGGCGCGGACTTTTTCGGGATCGACCGGCTTCGGGATCGGGGAATCCGTCCCCTCGACCATGTAGCGGCGGTACGAGTCGAGTTGGTAGGCGAGATGTCGCGAGACCACGGGCCAGTCGCGGTCGGGATCGTCGGTGACGAAGGCCTGGAACGACCCGGCCATCCGGCCCGACGTGGCTTCGTGACCACCCTCACGCAGTCCATCCGCGTACGGCTCCCACAGCGCGGCTGTGGCCGAGAGCAGGCCCTCCCCCAGCCGCCCGGCACGCCGAGCGCCTTTCGGGCCCTGGTACCCGAGCCAGATCGGCACGCGCGGTTGGACGGGAGCGGGTGTCACCCGGCCCTCGGCCCAGAGCGCCCGGAGCTCGCGCACGCGTCCGTCGGTGAGTCCGTAGCGCCGCGAGATGTCGGCGCCGAACAGTTCGAACTCCGGCACCCGGTACCCGGCGCCGAGGCCCAGGTCGACACGTCCGTTGCTGACGAGATCGACCACGGCAACCTGTTCGGCGATCTCGGCCGCCGAGTGCAGAGGGGCGAGCAGCACCGCGGTGCCGATCCGCACCCGCGTCGTGCGCGCTGCGACCGCGGCGGCGAAGGTGAGCGGCTGCGGCAGGTAGCCGTCGTCGAACAGGTGGTGCTCCGAGAGCCAGACCGAATGGGCGCCGAGCCGTTCGGCCTCCTCGCAGAGCTCGAGGGTGTACGCGTAGAGGCGGGCGGGGTCCTGGCGCCAGCCGGGCGCGTTCCGCAGGTCGAAGTACACGCCGACGTCCATGGCGGCGAGTCTTGCACCTCCAGGTCACCTGTGTTCTACTTAGTAGACCAACGGAGGAGCTGGAGCCATGGCGGACAAGATCTGGGCACATTCGGGCGACTCGCACTTCCTGGAGCCCGACGATCTGTGGCAGCAGATCCTTCCTGCCGCGCAGGCCGAGCGCATGCCGCGTTCGGAGAAGGTGGGCGAGAACGAAGAGATCGTCCACGTCGACGGCAAGAGCTTTCACCGCAAGCTGCCGAAGGTCATGACGGCGAAGGGTGAAGACGGCCTCACCATCTACGAGCTCAGCGTGCGGCCTCCGGGCACCCGTGATCCCGCCGCCCGCCTCCGCGACCTCGACGAAGAAGGCGTGTGGGGCGAGGTCATGTACTCGTCGATCGGGCTCTGGTCGAGCATGATCGAGGATCCCCAGCTCGTCCGCGAAGCCGCCCACGCGCAGAACGAATGGCTGGTGTCCGAGGTGCAGGACGTCGCACCCGACCGCCTCGTACCCGCCGCGCTCATGCCGATGCTCGAGGTCGACGATGCGGTCCGAGAGCTCGAGCACGCGGCCGCCATCGGGCTCAAGATCGTGAGCATCCCCACCGGCAGCCCGCCCGGAACCGACGACTACAACCACGACTCGTGGGAGCCGCTCTGGGCCGCCGCGGACGACGCCGGCATGGTGATCGGTTTCCACATCGGCACCGACGGGACCGATCAGGCGACCGCCTACCGCGGTCCCGGGGGCGCGGTGCTGAACTACGTCGACACCACCTACGGCGGCCAGAAGGCCGCCATGAAGCTCGTCACGGGCGGCGCGCTCGACCGTCATCCCGAGCTCAAGGTCCTCATCTCCGAAGGTGGCGCCACCTGGGTGCCGTTCATCGGTGATCGCATGAACGAGGGCTACCGTCAGCACGGGATGTTCGTGCGGCCGCAGCTGTCGCGCCTG